>Ga0164243_10001481_pt1 | contig 39707 bp, 40 predicted proteins | sample OricompcompostOP_FD_108781 | JGI IMG/M metagenome (GOLD analysis project Ga0164243, IMG submission 108781) | Organic Plus compost microbial communities from Emeryville, California, USA - Original compost - Organic plus compost (OP) | ecosystem: Engineered > Solid waste > Mixed feedstock >... | reverse complement strand
CGCTGTAGCTCTGCTCAAACGGCGTGCGTGGTCTTGGCGCTGCCGTGGAGAACCTGGCCCATAAATCCCTCCGCTGCGATGACGACAATCTTACACCATCACAGAATGGGACTAAACACCTAGGCTTCGCTCGCCAGGGCCCGGCTGATGGCGGTGCCGACAGGATAGAGCGGCGTATCCATCCGAAAAGGTTCGCGCGGGAGCAGCGGCGGTTGCGCGATGATGCGCGGCTGCTTGCCGCGATGCCGCTGCCCGGCATGGACGAGGAACGGATGGCACAGGAACACCGTGCCGGCCGCGCCGGTCGCCAGCGTCTCCGCGCGGTGCGCCGAACCGGCGAAGCCGTCCGCCGCCAGCGCCCGGAGCGACAGGCCCGCGTCTCCGGCGGGCGCCAGCTGGCGGGCGATGTCGCGATGCGATCCGATGCGCAGCCTGGTCGGCGCGTCGTCCTCGCCGATGTCGGAGAACAGGAAGAGCATGAGCAGCGCGCGCCCGCGGCTCGCGATATTGACGCGCCAGTCCATGAAATCCGGGTGCTCGGTGCCGAAGCTCATGTCGACATGCCAGCCCGCGTCGCCCGGCTCGCGATCCGAAGGGAAGCGGATGACGAACGTGCCCAGCATTTCGTGCGGCACCCAGCGTCCCGGCCCCACGAGCTGATCGAACGCCGCGTGCAGGGCCGGCATGTTGACCGCCTCGCGGAAGGGCGGCTGGCCGAACTGCCCGAGCCGGATCACCGGCTCGGTCCAGCTCTGCGGCGCATCCGGGTCGCACGCCGCCGCCTGCCAGAGGATCGGCCGGGTCGCCTCCACGACCGCGCGCGGCACCACATCGTCGAGGCGCACGAACCCGTCCGCAATGAAGGCCTCGATCTGGGCGCTGGTCAGCATCGGCCGGCTCGGATCTGTCTGTCGCCGGCGCGGCCGCGTTCAGCGGCCGGCCGTGGGCGCGCCGGCGGCCGGTTCAGCCGGGCGCGGCGCGGCAGGGTTGCTGACGCGCCAGACGATGCCGCCGACATCGTCGCTGACCAGCAGCGCGCCGTCCGGCGCGACGACCACATCGACCGGCCGGCCCTGCGCCTGGCCCTGGGCATCCAGGAAGCCGGTCAGCAGATCGACCGGCTTGCCCTGCGGATTGCCCTGCGCATCGAACGCGACATAGACCAGCTTGTAGCCCGCGGGAGGCTTGCGGTTCCAGCTGCCGTGGAGCGTGATGAAGGCGCCATGATCGAACGGCGCGCCGAGCGCCGCACCGGGCGAGAAGGCGAGGCCGAGCGGCGCGACATGCGCGCCGAGGCCGAAATCCGGGCGACGGGTATATTCGCGCAGGTCCGGCCGCGCCGGCTGCACGCGCTTGTCCTCATAGCCGCCCCAATAGTTCCACGGCCAGCCGTAGAAGCCGCCGAACTGGACCTCCGTCAGATAGTCCGGTACGAGGTCGGAGCCGAGCATGTCGCGCTCGTTGACCACGCCCCACAATTCGCCGTTCCAGGGATTGAAGGCGAGGTCGGTGGGATTGCGCAGGCCGCTCGCGAAGATGTTGTATTCGCCCGACTGCGGGGTGATCTCGATCACGGCGGCGCGGTTGGCCTCGGCGTCGAGGCCGTTCTCCGCAATATTGCTGTCCGAGCCCACGCCCACATAGAGCGTGCCGTCGGGCCTGGCGGCGAGGCTTCTGACCCAGTGGTAATTGGGCGCATTGGCCGGCAGGTTGGAGATCTTGCGTCCCGACGCGGCGATGCTGGTCTCACCCGGCTTGTAGGGGAAGGCCATCAGGCTGTCGGTGTTGGCGACATAGAGCGTGTCGCCGACCAGCGCCATGCCATAGGGCGAGTTGAGCCCGCGCAGGAAGATGTGCCGCTGCTCGGCCACGCCGTCGCCATCGGCGTCGCGCAACAGGGTGATGCGGTTGGCCGAGGGCGTGGCGGCCCCGGCAGACCCCATCAGCCGGGCCATGATCCAGCTACGGATGCCCTTGACCGGGCGGGGCGGGCTGTTGGTCTCGGCGACGAGAATATCGCCATTGGGCAGCACCAGCAGCGAGCGCGGATGCTCGAGCTGGGCGGCGAAGCGGTTGACGCGCAGGCCTCGCGCCGGGACCGGCGCCGCGTCTGCCGCCCAGCCGACCGGCTTGGCGATGACGACGGTGGGAATGATCTGCCGGCGCCCTTCGGTGAACTGGGGTTCGCGTCCCTCCAGCGCCGTTTCCTGCAGGCGCGCGACATCGGGCCGCGACAGATAGGCATAGACACCGCCCGCCGCGATGATGACGGCGAGGATCGCCATGAGCAGATATCTTCTCATGACGCTGATCTATGCCCCGCGTGCGGCCAGCGCAACCATCGCGGGCTCTCGCGTCAACGGCCGAGCAGCCAGATGGCGATCGCCACCAGAACACCTAGCGAGAAGCCGACGAGCAGGCCCAGAGTCGGCTGCCCCAGCAAGCCGCCGACGATGGGGCCCATGAGGGTGAGCAGGGCGAGCGGCGCGCCGCCGGCCATGGGAGAGCGCGACGGCGGAGGCGGGGAATCGGTCATGACGCGCCTTTGCCACGTCCATGCCCATGATGCCAGCAGGTGCCGCGCCCGTGCCGCAACGGCACGGATCGTCCCGCGACAGGACTTGCCTAAGTGCCCCTTCACTACTGTATGCGGCCGTGCGCCGGCCAGGGCCGGAACTGGCATGTCGCTTGGGTGGGAGTGTCGGGGGGTCGGGTCCGTGCCGGCCGATAACCGACAAACAAAGGGCGGCTCATGAATCTTCCCATCCTCGTGGATCGGCGCAGCTACGAAGACGCGGCATTCCTCATCGCGACCTTCGGCGCCCACGCCGGGCTCCAGGCCGCCTTACGGGCCGACCAGAGCCGCGAGCGCGGCAATCACGTCCATTTCTGCCACTGGCGGCAGATCGAACGCATGGTGGTTTTGCTTTCGATCGAACGATCGATGGGAACCGTTCACTGATGTGAATGTTGTCCGCTCGCGATTTGGGCGGGCAGCCATGCCGGTTGCCCGCCCAATCGCTCCATGGCCCCGCGCGGCCTCACGCCGTGCGGCAAGCTCCCTCCCGGCAGTCTCCATGTCCCCACCCGACTGCCGGGAGGGTTATCGGGCGCGCTGTCCGATCGGGCCGGAGAGATGGTCGATGAGGCCGTCGTTCGTCCTGCGTAGGGATCTTCCTTCCCTTTCAAGCTCTCCGAAACACAAAAGGCGCAATCCGTGCTCCTGCGAAAGTAGGAGCACGGACCTAGAGCATCGCGCTTTTATATAAGAACCGTTCGCCCTGAGCTTGTCGAAGGGCTGTTCTTCTTCTTTTCCAGCGCGAAGAAGAAGGAGAGAAAGACGACCCTTCGACAAGCTCAGGGCGAACGGGATGGAAGAGTGATGCCGATTTTGGGCGCGGCGCTCTAATGATTTAGGATACTGCCGGAGCAACGCCCTCTCGCCCCCGATCAGGCAGCGTCCAGGCCCGCCTTGGCGCGTTCCTCGGCGACCAGTTCCTTGCGCGAGAGCTTGCCGACCAGCGTGCGCGGCAGGCTCTCGCGGATTTCCACCGCGCTCACCCGCTCATGCTTGCCGAGCTGGGCGTTGAGCCAGGCCTTGAGCATCCCGCCATCGACGTCGGCCGGCGCGTCCGGGCGCAGCGTGACGAAGGCCTTGGGGCTCTCGCCCCGATAGGCGTCGGGAATGCCGATCACGATCGCCTCGCGCACTGCCGGGTGGCGATAGAGCACCTCCTCCACCTGGCTCGGGAACACCTTGAAGCCGCCCACCGCGATCATGTCCTTGATGCGGTCGACGACGCGGATATAGCCGTCCGCATCGATCGTGCCGACATCGCCGGTGCGCAGATAGCCGTCCGCGAACACGTCCGCATCGGCTTCCGGCATGTTCCAGTAGCCGCGCATGATCTGCGGGCCGGAGACGGCGATCTCGCCCGGCTCGCCCTCGGGCGCGGGACGATGCGGGTCATCGCGATCGAGCAGCTTGACGCGGGTGGCGGGGATGGGCTGGCCGATCGTGCCGGACTTGCCGGGCCTGGCATAGGGATTGGCCGAGACGACGCCGGAGGATTCGGTGAGGCCATAACCCTCGACCAGATGGACGCCGACCGCAGCCTCGAACCGCTCCTTGAGCGCCTGCGGCAAGGGCGCGCCGCCCGAGATGCAGATGCGCACCGTGGCGAAATCCGAAGGCTTGAGATGGGGGCAATCGAGCAGCGCCTGGAACATGGTCGGCACGCCCGGCACGGCGGTCACGCGCATCCGCCGGATCGCCGCCAGCGCCTGCTTGGTGTCGAAGCGCGGCAGCATGACCACCTCGGCGCCATTGACGACCGTGCGGTTGAGCACGGCGGTGTTGGCGAACACATGGAAGAAGGGCAGCACGCCGAGGATGCGGTCCTCCCCGTCCCGCCACGGGTCCATCAGATTGACCTGCCGGGCATTGGCGGAGAGATTCTGATGCGTGAGCATCGCGCCCTTGGGGCGGCCGGTGGTGCCGCCGGTATATTGCAGCAGGGCGAGATCGCGCTCGGGATCGATCGTCGGCAGCGGCCTCTTGCCGTCATTGGCCAGCACCGCGCCGAACGGGATGAGGCGCGGATCATGCGGCACGCTGGCATCGTCGCTGCGCTGCTTGAACAGGCGATAGAGCAGCGCCTTGCCCGCCGGCAGCGCGCCCGCGACCGAACCCACGATCAGCCGTCCGACGCAGCCGCGCGCCAGCAGCGCCGAGGCATTGTCGAACAGCGGATGGGCGGACAGCGTGACCAGCGTGCCGATGCCGCTATCCTGCGCCTGGTGGATCAGTTCCTCCACGGCGTAGAGCGGCGAGAAATTGACGACGATCGCCCCGGCCATCATCGCTCCATAATAGGCAGCGACATAGTGCGGGACATTGGGGAGGTAGAGGCCGACCCGGTCGCCCGGCGCGATGCCGAGCGCGGTCAGCCCGCAGGCGAACCGCCGCGCCGCGTCGAGGCACCGGGCATAGCTGAAGCGCCGGCCGTAGAAATCGATGAGCGGACGCTCGCCGTGCCGCTCGGCCGTGCGCCGGAGCATGTCCGGCAGCGACAGCGGTTCGAAATGCTGATCCCAGTCGGCGGGATGATCGTAACACTCCCTGCGCTGCCAGATGACGCTCTCCATGGAGCGACGCTAGGCCAAGGCGGCCGGCAAGGCAATGCGTCCGCGCGGATCAGTCGCCCCGCGTGCTGGGGAAGATGTCCGCTTCCGTCTCGGCGCGCAGCGCTTCGTCGGCGCGGCGCTGGGCATCCTCGCGTTCCTGGCGCAGCTCGGCGATCAGCGCCTCGCGATCGCCCGCCAGCCGGTTGTCGGCCGGCGCCTCGATACCCGCCTTCTTTGCCGCCTTGGCGACCAGCGCATCCAGCTCGCGCTGCGAGCACAGGCCCAGCGTCACCGGGTCCTTGGGCTGGATGTTGGCGATGTTCCAGTGGGTCCGCTCGCGGATCGCCTGGATGGTGGTGCGTGTGGTGCCGATCAGCTTGCCGATCGCGCCGTCCGAAATCTCGGGATGGTTGCGCAGGATCCAGGCGATGCCGTCCGGCTTGTCCTGCCGCTTGGAGACCGGCGTATAGCGCGGGCCCTTGGTGCGGCGGACCGGATCGGGCCCCTTGAGCATCTGCAGGCGATAGTCGGGATCGGCCTCGCCCTTGTGGATCTCCTCCATGGAGACCTCATGGGCGCGGACCGGATCGCGGCCGGTATATTTGGTGCCGGCGGTGTCGTCCGCGATGGCCTGCACCTCGAGAATGTGCAGGCCGCAGAATTCGGCGATCTGCTCGAAGCTGAGCGCGGTGTTGTCGACAAGCCAGCTGGCGGTCGCATGGGGCATGAGCGGCTGAGCCACGGGACGAATCCTTTTCGTGCAAATAAACAGGGCCACCCCTCGCGGGATGGCCTGGAACGTTCGTGCAGATAAGCGATTGCGCCCGCCGGGGCAAGGGGAGTGACCGGAGGGCGGTCAGGCCGCACGGTCCAGCATGTCATCGCCGAGCCAGTGCAGGCTGGCCAGGAACTCCTCGGCGCTGCGGCGCCAGCTGAAGCTCCGGCCATAATGCGCGCAGGCCGCCCGATCGCACAGGAGCGCGCGCGCGACGGCCTGGTCGAGCCCCTCGTCCATCGCGCCAGTCGCCTCGGTCAGCACGTCCACCGGCCCCATGACCGGATAAGCGGCGACCGGCGTGCCGCAAGCCAGCGCCTCGATCATCACCAGGCCGAACGTGTCGGTGCGGCTGGGGAAGACGAGCGCATCCGCGCCGCGATAGGCGCTGGCCAGCGCATCGCCCGAGAGCATGCCGAGGAAATGCGCCTCCGGATAGCGCGCTTCCAGCAGCGCGCGCGCCGGGCCGTCACCGACCACCACCTTGCTGCCCGGCACGTCGAGCGACAGGAAGGCCTCGATATTCTTCTCGACCGCGACGCGGCCGACATGGAGCAGGATCGGCCCGGACAGGCCGGCATAGGCGGGATGGACCTCGCCGTCCGGCCGGAACAGGCCGAGATCGACGCCCCGGCCCCAATGATGGGTGTGATGGATGCCGGCGCGGGCAAGGCCGGCGCGGATCGAGGGCGTCGAGGTCAGCACCGCGCTTGCGGGCGCATGGAACCAGCGGAAATAAGGCCAGAACCAGTCCGCCGACAGGCCCGTGCGGCTTTCCACATAGTCGGGGAAATTGGTGTGATAGGCCGTGGTGAAGGCGATCCGCCGGCGCAGGCACCAGGTGCGCGCGGCAAGGCACAGCGAGCCTTCGGTGGCGAGATGGACCGCATCCGGCGCGAAAGCGGCGATAAGCCGGCCGATGGTGCGTGGCGCGACCATGGCGAGGCGGATCTCGGGATAGGTCGGGCATGGCAGGCTGGCGAACCGGTCCGGACCGATGATCTCGACGACATGGCCCATCCGCTCCAGCTCGGCCCGGACCGACTGGAGCGTCCGCACGACGCCATTGACCTGCGGCGTCCAGGCGTCGGTCACGATGAGGATGCGGCGCCGCCTTTCGGGCATCATGATCGGCTCAGGCCGCGAGTTCCAGTCGCGGTGCATCCGCGTCCGCCGCGCGCGCAGCCATCACGTCCGCCCAGTGCAGCACCTCCATCCGCCCGTCATGATGCTCGACGAGCGCCGTGCAGCCCTCGACCCAGTCGCCGTCATTATAATAGGTGATGTCGCCGAACTGGCGGATCTCGGCGGTGTGGATATGGCCGCAGACGACGCCGTCGACATGCCGCCGCTCCGCCTCATGCGCGACGATCTCCTCGAACCGGGAGATGAAGGCGACCGCATTCTTCACCTTGTGCTTGGCCATCTTGGAGAGCGACCAATAGGGCATGCCCATCCAGCGCCGCACCTGGTTGACGCGGCGGTTGACCGTCATCAGCATGGTATAGGCGACGTCGCCGACCATCGCCAGCCAGCGATGCGCCAGCATGATCGCATCGAACTCGTCGCCGTGCAGCACGAGCAGCTTGCGCCCATCCACGGTGGTGTGGATCATCTTGCGGCGGATCTCGACGCCACCGAAGCTCATGCCGGTGAACTGGCGGAAGATCTCGTCATGATTGCCGGGGATATAGACGACGCGGGTGCCGCGCCGGGCGCGCTTCATGATGCGCCAGACCACGTCATTGTGCGTGGTCGGCCAGTAGACGCGCTTCTTGAGCTGCCAGCCGTCGACGATGTCGCCGACGAGATAGAGGATGTCGCTGTCCACGCTGTCGAGGAAATCGATCAGCATGTCCGCATTGCACCCCTTGGTGCCCAGATGGATGTCGCTGATCCAGATGGTACGAAAATGGAGCCGCGAACGCCCGTCCCTTCTGGACCGTTCCGGCTCAACCGAACTGAGCGCATTCATGACAGCCGCGAACCCCCGTAGGCGCTTTGTCTCCGCCGAAGCTCCTAGCTGATGAATGTGACAGTTCCGCTTGAAATATGACGGAAATTGGTCAGTTCCGACCCATCGGTCCTGCAATGGAACAGGGCACGCAACCGCACAGGGTCCGAGCGCCCGCTCATGATAGTGGGTCCGACCTGTTGCACCGCCCCGCCAGTCGTAGCGGCAGCGCTCCGCTGATCGAGGAGCGGGCTCGGCTCAAGCAGGGCGCGCGAATGCGCCGTTCAGCGCAGCTTGAGCACGATCTTGCCGATATGCTCGCCCGCTTCCATGCGGGCATGGGCGGCTGCGGCCTCTGCGAGCGGGAACACCCGATCCATGGCGGGGCGCAGTGCGCCCTCCGCCACGAACGGCCAGACGGTGCGCATGATCTCCTCCGCCAGCAGGGCCTTGAAGCCGGCCGAACGAGGCCGCAGCGTCGAGCCGGTCAGCGTCAGGCGACGGCTCATCACCAGCGGGATGAACAGTTCGGCCTTGGCGCCGCCCAGCACGGCGATGGAGACATGCCGCCCATCCTCGGCGAGGCACTGGAGATTGCGCGGCAGATAATCGCCGCCCACCATATCCAGCACCGCGGTGACGCCGGCGCCGCCGGTGATGCGCTTCACCGCCTCGACGAAATCCGCGTCGCGATAATTGATCGCATGGCCCGCGCCCCAGTCCAGGGCGGCCCGGCATTTCGCGTCGCTTCCGCAGGTGACGATGCTGGTGATGCCGAACAGGCGGCACAGCGAGATCGCCATGGTGCCGATGCCGCTGGTGCCGCCGTGGATGAGCACGCTGTCGCCCTCGACCACGAAGGCGCGCTCGAACAGATTGTGCCAGACGGTCATCAACGTCTCGGGCAGGGCGGCCGCTTCCTCCATGGCGAGGTCCGGCGGAAGGGGCAGGCACTGGCCGAACGGCGCCGTCGCATATTCTGCATAGCCGCCGCCCGACACGAGCGCACAGATCGCGCGCCCGACCTGCGCGGGATCGACGCCCTCGCCGACCGCCACGATCTGGCCCGCCACTTCCAGGCCCGGCAGCGGCGAAGCCCCCGGCGGCGGCGGATAGCGCCCCTGCCGCTGGAGCAGGTCCGGCCGATTGACCCCCGCGGCGGCGACCGCGATCAGCACCTCGCCGGCGCCGGGCGCGGGAACCGGCAGTTCCGTCGCGACGAGCACATCCGGCCCTCCCGGTGCCGAAATGGCGACCGCGCTCATCCTGTCAGGAATGTCCATCCCGTCCCCCCTTGCAACCGCTGCGCCCCCGCTGGCGCATGAGTGCCGCGAACCTGTCGCACAATTGTCAATCGCCTGCCAAGTCGCATGCTTATGGTTAACGGGTCATAAGTGGGAGATCACCATGTGTAAATTGGGCGATGACGGTCGCGGGATTCGGCCTGCTCGGCGCCACGCTGCGCCAGCGCCGCGCGGTGCGCATCGCGCATGTCTGAGGCGGCGGCCGTCTGAAAATGGGGTGATTCCGTCGCGCAATATGTCCCCCTCCCGCTTGCGGGTGGGGTTAGGGGTGGGTTTCGGGACGTTCCCGACAGAGGGCCTACCCCAACCCCCTTCCCATAGGCGGGAGGGAGAGTTTCAGCTCACGTCCCTCCAAAAATAAGAGAAAAGCGGGCATTCTCCCTCCCTTCTCCCATCCATCTACCAGACTGTTGACTTGAACGCCGCACGGCGCAACCATGGCGCGATGGACTCCGAGGATGCCTTTCCACGGGCACGGCCCGACGATCTGGTCGCACAGCTGGCGGCGGAAGATCTCGATCGTCTGTCCGTCGCCGAGCTGGAGGAGCGCGTCGCGCGGCTCACGAACGAGATTGCGCGCGTGCGGTCGCGATTGGAGCGCGCGGTTGATCACAAGGCAAGCGCCGAAGCGTTATTTCGCAAGTGAGGAGAGTGGAGAGGGCGGCGCGTCGGGGCGCGTCGGCCTCGCTGAGGGGATCGACCGGACCGGGTGGCGCTCTTGAAGGTCGCCGAACCGGTCCCGACATTGGATGAAACGCGGCCCGCCCCCGGCGCCGCAGGAGTGAACCAGATCATGCCTTCCTTCGCCTCGGCCCTCGAGACCACCCTGCACAATGCGCTGGCCCATGCGACCGAGCGCAATCATGAATATGCGACGCTCGAGCATCTGCTGCTCGCGCTCATCGACGATGAGCATGCCGCCAAGGTGATGCAGGCCTGCGGCGTCGACCTGGGCGAGCTGGGCGACACGGTGACTCATTATCTCGACACGGAGCTGGACAGCCTGAAAGTGTCGGGCAGCGTCGACCCCTCTCCCACCAGCGGCTTCCAGCGCGTGGTCCAGCGCGCGATTCTGCACGTCCAGTCGTCCGGCAAGGAGGAAGTGACCGGCGCCAATGTGCTCGTCGCCCTCTTCTCGGAGCGGGAAAGCTATGCCGTCTATTTCCTGCAGCAGCAGGATATGAGCCGCCTCGACGCGGTGAGCTATCTCAGCCACGGCGTCGGCAAGGGCGCGGCGGCGGCCGAGCCGCCCAAGCCCGCCGCGCAGGCCGAGGACGAGAAGAAGAGCGAGACCAAGAAGAAGGACGGCGCGCTGGAGCAGTTCACCGTCAATCTCAACGAGAAGGCGCGCGAGGGCCGGGTCGATCCACTGATCGGGCGCACGGCCGAGGTCGACCGCACGATCCAGATCCTCTGCCGCCGGTCGAAGAACAATCCCCTCTATGTGGGCGATCCTGGCGTCGGCAAGACCGCCATCGCGGAAGGCCTCGCGCGCAAGATCATCGAGGGCGACGTGCCGGACGTGCTCAAGCCCGCCGTCATCTACTCGCTCGACATGGGCGCGCTGCTCGCCGGCACCCGCTATCGCGGCGATTTCGAGGAGCGCCTCAAGGCCGTCGTCTCCGAGCTGGAGAAGATGCCGCACGCCATCCTGTTCATCGACGAGATCCACACGGTGATCGGCGCCGGCGCCACCTCGGGCGGCGCCATGGACGCCTCGAACCTCCTCAAGCCCGCGCTGTCGGGCGGCTCGATCCGCTGCATCGGCTCGACCACCTACAAGGAGTTCCGCAACCATTTCGAGAAGGACCGCGCGCTTCTGCGCCGCTTCCAGAAGATCGACGTCAACGAGCCGACGATCGAGGATACGGTCAAGATCCTGATGGGCCTGCGCTCCGCCTTCGAGGAGCATCACGCGGTCAAATATACGCCGGACGCGATCAAGGCGGCGGTCGACCTGTCGGCCCGCTACATCAATGACCGCAAGCTGCCGGACAAGGCGATCGACGTGATCGACGAGGTCGGCGCGATGCAGATGCTGGTCGTGCCCTCCAAGCGCAAGAAGATGATCACGCCCAGGGAGATCGAGGCGGTGATCGCGACCATGGCGCGCATCCCGCCCAAGACCGTCTCGTCCGACGACAAGACGGTGCTGGAGACGCTGGAGACCGATCTCAAGCGCGTCGTGTTCGGGCAGGACAAGGCGATCGAGGTGCTCAGCTCCGCGATCAAGCTCAGCCGCGCGGGCCTGCGCGATCCGGACAAGCCGATCGGCAACTATCTGTTCAGCGGCCCGACCGGCGTCGGCAAGACCGAAGTGGCGCGGCAGCTCGCCAATCTGCTCGGCATCCCGCTCCAGCGCTTCGACATGTCGGAATATATGGAGCGCCATTCGGTCAGCCGCCTGATCGGCGCGCCGCCGGGCTATGTCGGCTATGATCAGGGCGGGCTGCTCACCGATGCGATCGACCAGAATCCGCATTGCGTGCTGCTGCTCGACGAGATCGAGAAGGCGCATCCGGACCTGTTCAACATCCTGCTGCAGGTGATGGACAATGGCCGCCTCACCGATCATCACGGCAAGACGGTCGATTTCCGCAACGTCATCCTCATCATGACCACCAATGCCGGCGCGTCCGACATGGCGCGCGAAGGCATCGGCTTTGGCGATACGAGCAAGGAGGATGCGAGCGACGAAGCGGTGAAGCGCATGTTCACGCCGGAGTTCCGCAACCGCCTCGATGCGATCGTGCCGTTCGGCTATCTGCCGACCGAGGTCGTCGCCCGCGTGGTCGACAAGTTCATCATCCAGCTCGAGCTGCAGCTCGCCGACCGCGAGGTCCATATCACGCTGGACGACGAGGCGCGCGACTGGCTCACCGCGAAAGGCTATGACAAGCTCTATGGCGCCCGCCCGATGGGCCGGCTCATCCAGGAGAAGATCAAGCAGCCGCTCGCCGAGGAGCTGCTGTTCGGCAAGCTGGTCAATGGCGGCGAGGTCCATGTCCGCTTGAAGGACGATGCGCTCACCTTCGAGATCACGCCCGCCCCGCCCAAGCGCGGCAAGGGCGCTCCGCCGGCCAAGGGCAAGGGCAGGAAGGCGCCAGCTTCGACCGGCAAATAAGCCCCGATCCGCCGACGGGATGGGCGAACCGCAGCGGCGCTCTGGTCGCTGATCCGGATTGCGAGCCCCGGCTTTGGCCGACAGATTTTGGGCATAGCCCGGTTTGGGCGGCAGATTTCATGCCGCTTGGATCGGGCTCTTGCCTGAGCCGATCTGCCGGCATCGTCTCGGGCCGCAATGCGCCCTGGACCCGCACCCGATCAGGTCATAGACATGTTCGCTTGAGCGCCTTCAAATCCTCCCCGGCACGGGGAGAGGGACCACTCGCAGCGTGGTGGAGGGGTGATGGCGCTGCTTTCGCAAAGCAGGAACACGCCCTCCGCCACACACTTCGCGCGCGACTTCGTCACCTTCCTCCGCATATCGGGAGGGGCACTTTGCTCCAGCGCCGTCGAGACCTCCCCCCATCCGCTTGAGTGCGCTTCCATCCGGCCCAGCTCTTCCGTGCAGCGGCGAATCCCGGCACTATGCGATCATGACCAGCGGAGCGGACAGGCAGATCGTCATACTACTTCACGGATTTGCGGGAGCGGCGATCCTGAACCGGCCTCTCGCGCGGATGCTCAGACGCGCGGGCTATCGGGCGGTCGAGCTCGGTTATGACAGCTGGGGCCGGTCGCTGCGGCAGATCCGCGACGGACTGGCGCCACGCCTGGCGCAGCTCGACAGCTTGCGTCCCGATGCCCTGCATATCGTCGCGCATTCGATGGGCGGCCTGGTCGCGAGGAGCCTGATCCATGCCGAGCGGCCGAAGACGCTCGGCCGCGTGGTGATGCTCGGCACGCCCAATGGGGGCAGCGAGATCGCGGATTTCCTGGATCGGCAAGCGATGCTGCGCCCGCTGCTGGGCCGTGCCGGTCCGGCCCTCGTCACGCATCGGCCAGCGGACATCGAGACCCTGCTGGGCGAGATCGACTATCCGGTCGGGGTCATCGCGGGAAACCGGCCGATCCTGCCGATTGCAGCCGCCAGGCTCGTGCCGGTGCCGAGCGACGGCAAGGTCAGTGTCGCCTCCACTCGCCTCAGCCAGGCGGCGGATCATATCGTGCTGCCCCTGCCGCACGGCATGCTGCCTTATCATGCTTCGGCCCATCGGCAGATCCGGCATTTCCTGGCGCGGGGCCGGTTCGACAAGCCGCGCTGAGATGCCGGCAGCTCGCTGGCGAATCGATTTTGTTCCTGTTATGTTCGTTGCAGGAGGTGCCTATGTCACAGATCCAGTTCTACACGAACCCGATGTCGCGCGGACAGATCATCCGATGGATGCTGGAGGAGGTGGGCGTGCCTTACGATACGCACATCCTTGGTTATGAGGATGGCATGAAGGCGCCTGACTATCTGGCGATCAACCCGATGGGCAAAGTGCCCGCCATCGTCCATGAGGGCAAGGTCGTCACCGAATGCGCGGCCATCTGCGCCTATCTGGCCGACGCCTTTCCGTCCGCCCGCCTCGCCCCTGCCGCTGACGCGCGCGCCGACTATTATCGATGGCTGTTCTTCGCGGCGGGCCCGGTGGAGGCCGCCGTGACGAACCACGCGGCTGGTTTCGTGGTCGAGCCGGGCCGCGAGCGGATGTTCGGCTATGGAACCTATGAACGCACGATCGATGCCCTCGAGGGCGCCGTGTCGGAACGCGACTATGTCTGTGGAGACCAGTTCACCGCAGCGGATGTCTATGTCGGCTCTCAGATCGACTGGGGCATGCAATTCGGCACGATGCCCGAACGGCCGGCATTCAGTGCCTATGCCGAACGTCTGCGGGCGCGCGAGGGATATCGCCGGGCAAAGGACATCGACAATGCCCTGATCGCCCAGATGCGCCAGCCCACGGGCTGATGATCCGGGAAGGAAAGGCGGTCGGATTGCTTGCAAGCCCGCCGTTTCGTTGAGCGTCGACTTGCGATCCGGTTTCTGCGTTTCGTCCCCCGCCGTTCGCTTCGAGCGAAGGGTCGAGCTTGTCGAGACCCGCAGTCGAGAAGGGCGTTCTCGACAGACTTCTCGAACACGAGGCGCATGACTCGTGTCAGCTGCTCGAACCGAACGGCGGTGGTGCGGTAAAGGCAGATCGGCATTCCACCGCAAACCGAGCTTCAAACCGATCCGCTCCCCACTCCGTTCACCCTGAGCGAAGTCGAAGGGCTCTACTGAGCGAAGCGAAGTCGGCTTCGCCTGCGGCTCAGCTGAAACGAGGCGCGTGGCTCGTTTCAACCCTTCGACTTCGCTCAGGGCGAACGGGGCTTAGGGGTTCTGTCGGCGCTCTGAAGCATGTCCGTTCCCCACCCATAACGACCTATGCAAACGACATGACCGCCGAAGAAAAAGGCCCCAGCGATTTCGCCGGGGCCTTTGTTTCAATATGCGTTGATGGCGCTCAGTTCCGATTGCCCAGGAAGCGCAGCAGGAACATGAACATGTTCACGAAGTCGAGATAGAGCGACAGGGCGCCCAGGATGACGGACTTGCCCTCCATGTCCGTGCCCGCGACATAGGCATATTGGCTCTTGAGACGCTGCGTGTCATAGGCTGTCAGCCCAGCGAAGATCAGCACGCCGAGAATGCTGATCGCCAGTTCCAGGCCGGTCGACTGCAGGAAAAGATTGATCAGTGACGCGATCAGGATGCCGACCACGCCCATGATGAGGAACGTGCCGACAGCCGACAGATCGCGCTTCGTCGTGTAGCCGTACAGGCTGAGACCCGCGAATGCGGCGGCGGTCGCGAAGAAGGTCTGCGCGATCGACATCTGGGTGAACACCAGGAAGATCGAGGACATCGAAAGGCCCATGACCACCGCATAGGCCCAGTAGATCATCTGCGCCGTGCTCGTCTGCAGTCGGCCGATGCCGAAGCTCAGCACCATCACGAAGATGAGCGGCGCGAACATCAGGGCATAGGCCGGCAGGCCGCCGCCGGCCAGGACCTGATAGGCAAGGCCGCTCTGGGCGAAGAGCAGGGCGACAATGCCTGTCACCAGCACGGCACTCGCCATGTAATTGTAGATGGAGAGCATGTGGGACCGCAGGCCGGCATCGAAGGCCGCATCGACCGTACCAGCCTGGACGCCGTTAAAGCCCGCCGACGTCGAGCGGGGATCCGGCAAATTCGCCATCGTGATCATCTCCTTGTGGCTGGCAAGAGCGCCAGCGTCCGGCCGACAATATCGTGAGTCTGGCCGGCTGTTTCAAGAAAAACCGGCTCGGCAGGAGGATCAGCACGGTGCCGCAGGTGGAGAGTGCCCCTGCCGCTCGCCAATCTGGCGCTTCGCCGAGGCGCGCTTGCCGTTGGCCGCGGCGATTCGGGTTTTTGCCGTCATTCCAGCGGGCGCAGGAATCCGAAGCCCAGCCGAATCGCCCCGAAAGCCCCGGATTTCCGCATTCACGAGAATGACGAAACGAGTGACGGACGAGAGTCGCTCTCCACCCTGAACGGCCATTCGCCGCCTGAATCCACAAGCGGCATCATCGCCAAATGAAAAGGGGCCGGCGAACCGGCCCCTTCGATTTTCATGTCACCGTCGACGACGGGCTCAGGAACCCGAACCCGGACCGTATGTGATTTCCACACGACGGTTCTGCAGTTCGCGGACACCGTCCGCCGTCTCGATGCGCGGACGCGATTCACCGAAGGCCTCGGACGAGATCACGCCATCGGGGATGCCGTGCTGCGTCAGATAAGCCCGGACCGACGCGTTGCGGCGAGCCGACAGGCCGACATTGTACTGGGCCGAACCCGACTTGTCGGCGTGGCCGGCCAGCATGACCTGCGCATTGCCGCAGTTCGCATAAGCCGAAACCGCATTGTCGAGGATCGAGGCGGCATCAGGCGTGATGTCCGCGCTATCCCACTCGAAGAACACGATGTACGGCCCCGGCGCGCACTGAGCCACCGGCGGAGGCGGAGGCGGCGGAGGCGGCGGGGGAGGCGGCGGAGGCGGAGGCGGAGGCGGAGGCGGCGGCGGGGTCGGCGCGCCGAAATTATAGGCCAGACCGATCAGGAAGCTGTGGGTCTGAAGCTGGGTCTCCTCCGACTGGCCGAACACATTGCGCAGATCGATGTTGTTGTGGTTGAAGTAACGATACTTCAGCGACACATCGACATTCTCCGTCACCGGATAGCGAATGCCCGCCAGGATCTGCCAGGCGAAACCGCTGTCCGAGTCCCGCGTGTCCGGCAGGGAGATCTTCGAGCGCGCCACGCCGGCACCACCGCCGACGAAGCCCTGCAGACCATCATCCGGACCGAAATCGAGCAAGCCGTTCAGCATCAGGCTGTCGACACGCGCCATGCCTCCACTCGGGAAGAAATCGAGATTGGAGTACATGGACTGCTTATTCTTCGCCTTCTTGTGCGAATATTCGGCCTCGAGCCGGAAACCGCCGAAGTCGTAGCCGACATAGCCTGCGGCATCGTAGCCCTTGGCGTGCGGCGTCGTGATCTGCACATCGTCGTCCCGGTACGTATCGGAATCCTCTGCGATGAGGAGGCCGATATCGGCACCAACATACCAGGACTTGTCCTTGGCGAGCGACGGCGAGGCCATCGCGGTCGACGCGAGCGCTATGGCAAGGCCAAGCTTCCGCATACTCATTCCCCTTTCAAACTAAGGTCGCAAAAAAATGCTGCATCGCCGCTGTAATCTTGCGTCGAACGATATTCAAGCGCCCAATAGCTGCCTGTTGCCGAAATGTCGCAGCTTTTCGGTCAATTTCGGAGAAGAGGAACGTCTGTCCACTTTAGTCATTAATATTCATTAACTCGCGATCAGTCCATGCGCCCGAAGTGCAGCGAGCACGGCGGCGAGCGTCGCCCGCGCTTCATTGTCCGGCGCGGTGCCCCCGCTCGGATCGGCGATCCCCGCCTGCCGTTCCCCCACCACGCGCTCGCCGCCCACGTAGAAACCATCGCCGCGCACCGATGCGTCGACCCAGGTCGACCCGTCGAAACGCATCATGTTCCCCCGGTCGACCACCCAGGCATGCCATCCCTTCCCTGGCGCCGCAAAGACCCAGCCCGCATCGGTCCAGACCGCCAGCGCGCCGTCATGACCCGCCCATGCTTCGGTCCCCGCTGCGGCCACGATCCAGCTCTGGCCGGATGCGGGCGCCTCGGGCGGCACGGACAGGTCGGCGCTTTCGACGCTGGCCTGCACGATCAGATCGACGAGAGCGAGCGCCTCGTTGTGGATCAATTCCTTCTGGGCCTGGCCCGCCGCGAGCAACGGCAGGCCGAGCCGGCTGGTTCCCGACATGATATTTCTCCAAATGTTCCGAGGATTGACGCGGTTCAGGCCACGGTCAGGATCAGGGGCCGGCTCGGCCCGAAGGTGCCGCTCTGCCTGATCTGGAGCGTGAGGGCCGCCATGCCGGCCGCGGCAAGATCAGCCGCATGGTCTGCGGCGGCATAGAGCGATGTCGTCGTCGTCGCTTCCCAAGCGCGCAGCACGACATCGCCTGCCATGACGCTCAGCAGATAATGTTCCCCCTCCTCCCCGAGCGGAACCTCGCCGCCGTCCGGCCAGCTCCAGCCCAGCCGGCTCCGACGAATCCAGCGCAGCGCCAGATCGCCATTGGGCAGGAGAGACATGCGACCATGGACAGGCGCGGGCGGCACCATGGCACGGCCGTCGACCAGCCGCGCGGCCTCGGCCGGCATCGCGTCGCCAGTGCCGATCGCACGGATATCGAGCATCGTCCCGATGTCTCCGGCGCCGGTCTCGACGCGCGCCAGGCGCGCCGCATCGACCAGCACGAATCGTTCGCCGAGGACATGGTTCGCGCAGGCCCATTCGGTGCCGTGCCAGCCGCGGACCAGCCTCGACAGCCGATAGCGCCGCGGGCCGACCGGTTCGGCGAGACCGAACTGGAAGAACTCGTCGCCGAGCATGGCGAGATTGGCGCCGTCGAACAGTTGCTCGTCCGTCACCGAGGTCAAGGCATCGGCGACATTGTCGAGCCGCACTTCCACGCTGTTGCGCCGATCGAGCCGCCAGGGCGCGCCGTCCGCCAGGATCGTCTCCGCCCTGCCGATCGTCGCGCGCGGCGCCGTCCGGCCGACAGGCTCGGCCGCTTCCGCGCCTTCGCGGAACCGGAACAGGGCGGCGCGCCGCCAGCCCGCGTCATCCCCCGTCGCCGCCACGCGCACGTCCGGCGCGGTGGAGAGCATCGTGCCGTCGGGCGGCCATTCGACGATCGCCAGATATGTCGGCCCTTGCGGCAGGTCGGTCTCCACCACCGGCTGCCCCGGATCGCCCGTAACGCCGGCGGGTCTGCCCGCCAGCCCATGGGCGCGCAGGGTCAGGCGCACCGCCATGTCCTCCCAGTCGCGCGCCTCGACAATCCACGCGCCGGGCTCGCCTGCGATCGAGACGATATCGCCGATGCCGAGCGCAAGCGCCGACCAGCCGGCGGACCAGCGGACCGACATGCGCTGCCGCAATGCGCGGCGCAGCGACTGGTCGGCAAGCTGGCGCGCCGCCTCGGCCGACAGCACGGCGGGATAGTCGATCTCGACGACATCCGTCCCCGGTTGCGGCCGCTCGGCGGTCTGTATCCCGATCTGATAATCGCGCGCCGGATCATGATGGCGAATCGACAGACGGACCGGCACCGTCTCGATCGGCGCCCGTCCCTTGGTCGGCGCAGCTTCCGGCTCGCCGTCCCGCGCTCGAAGCGCGCGGGCGGGGTCGAGCACCGTCTCGGTCAGCGTGCCGGCCGTCAGGGCCAGGCGCCCCGCCTGCTCGCACCAGCGCAGGCCATGCGCGGCGATCAGGGCTTCGCTCGCGCCGCGCAGATCATCGCCCTCGCCCGCAAAGCCGTCCAGGCTGGGCTCATCCCCATCGCCAAGAAAGGGGATGGCGCAATCCGTCAGATCGGACAGGATCGCCGAAACCGCCATCGCATCGGGATCGGCCACGAGTTCGAAGGTCAGCGAAGGGATGCGGTTGCCGAAATCCGCCAGTTGCAAGTCCTCGAAGACCGCATAGGCGCAGCCGCGATAGGCCGGCGCCTGGTCGATCCCCACGGCCGCCGCGATCAATGGATCGACCGGCTGATCCTCGCCGCCGTCATGGAGACGGAAGGCGCCGAGCGGTGCCTTGAAGTCGCCGGCCGCGCCGCGCAGCAGATTGCCGTCCGCCCAGATGCGGCCGATCCCCGCCACGCGCCGCGATGACAGCGCCACGGCGAAGCTCGCCGAATAGCTGTAGCTGGTGACGTTCGGCTGCCCCTTGCCGCCGCCCGATATCTCGCTGCTTTCCTGCAGGTCGGTGGACCAGATCACCGTGCCCGCGGCGCGCAAGGTGCCGTAGAGGCGTGGGATCTGCGCGCCATAGCGGGATGTCTGGACTTCCAGGTCGCGCAGCCGCGCGCCTTCCCGCGCGCCGGGCCGGAAGATGCGGGCATCGACACCCTGACCGATGAGCGCGCCGACGGCACCGCCGATCGGCCCGCCGATCGCCGTGCCGACGGCCGTGAGAACAAGCGTCGCCATGCTTTACCGAGTCCCGCTCGAAGGAAAGCGCCATTGGCCAAGGATCGGCCAGGGCGCGGGCGAAGGCATCAGCACGACCCGGCGCAGCCCGGCATGGGCGTGGACCAGACCGCGTGCCGTCAGGATCATGATGTGAAGCTGCATCGCGCCCGTGCGCGCCAGCAGCAGGTCCCCCGGCTCGGCATGCGCGACGGGATGGAGCCCGCCGTCCGCCAGCAGCCGCGCCGCGCGCGACGCACCCATGCCGCGCAGTGCATAGGCCGGCGCCGGGCCGACCATGGCGCCCGCTCGCCCGGCGGCCTGCAAGGCCAGCCCGACGCAGTCGAGCCCGGTCTCCACGGATCGGCCCCGGAGCCGGAACGGCGTGCCGACCAGCCCCAGCGCTTCCGTGGCGATGCGCTCCTGCAGGTTCATGGCATCAGCTCCCGGGATAGCGGGTCAGCAGGTCCATGCCCGGCAGGAACGGCTCCCCCCGGAAATTGACCGCATTGGCAAAGCGCGACGCGCAGGTGGCAAGCCGCTTGTCGCACCCTTCCGTCAGCAGGACGTGCGTTCCGGGCGCGGCCTCGAAGGGCGGCGGCTCGGCAAGGAACAGCGTGTCGCCGTCCTGATCGACGATCGCCTGGGAAAGCCCGCAATTGGCGCCCGTCAGCCATCGCGCCGCGCCCATGATGTAGGCGTCTGCCTCCAGCCCGGCGCAGGCCAGAACGTCGCCCGCCAGGCTCTCGATCCGCACGACGCGCCGATGCGCGCGCATGTCGACGCGGCAGGCGCGGTCGCCCAGCCGCGCGCGGCAGGTGGGGCTCGTGACCGGCGCGACCGGGCGATCCAGCAGGGTCGCCGCGCCCTGCAGCGTCACGCTATATTCGCCATCCTGCCGCTCGATCCCGCCCAGCCTGCCCTGGGCCAGCTCGAGCCAGAGCGCGCCGGGCTCGGTCCATTCCGTCAGGTAAAGGCCCATGCGCGCGCCGTCCCAACGCCCCGCGTCGAGGTCCGGCTCGCTGATCGCGGCCGAGCTCAGCCCGCCGCGGATATCGGTGAGATCGGCACTGCCCTCGCCATCCCGGAGCACCGCGCCCGGCGTGATCGCCGGCGCCGGACGATAGGCGAGCCCGCCGATGTCGAGCATCCGATCATGGCTGGTGAGGCCGATCGTCACGCCGTCGCGCCGCTCCAACCGCCAGCAGAAGGCGAAGGCGCAGAGCGGCTGGTCGAGAATGGCCGCCAGCGCGCTCATTCCCTTGTCTCCACCAGCGGCACGGACGGCACCGCGCCCGCCGCGAAGGTCTCGCGATCGATCTCCAGCCGATCCTCGGCGAAACGCACCGGCACATCGAACAGGAAGCCAGCGCTGATCGCCGCGCCTTCCGCCGGCGGATCGTCGAAGGCGATCTCGCCGCCGCCCAGATGCTGCCAGCCCGACATCAGCTCCGTGCCGTCCACCGCGATGCGGATCGTGCCGGCGACCGGCCGTGTGATGGCGCGCAGCTGGACCGCGTCGTCGGTCCCATAGGCCTTGCGCAGCATGAAGCTGACGGCCAGTCCGTCGCCGGTCCCGAGCAGTTGATCGAGCGGCCCCGGCGCCACGCCCAGCCCGGCCGAGCCGTGGTCATAGGGATCGCGGAAGCGGAACCCGCGCGCCGATCCGCGCCGGGCCCGGAAGAAGGCGATCAGCGTCGCGATATCGGCCTCCGATCGCACGCCCGGCCCCGCATCGAAATAGAGCCGCGCATCCGCCCACTGGGTGCTGCGCTGCTCGTGGCCGGACACGCTTTCGATGATCCGGGTCGAAAAGGTCGGCGCCACCTGCGCGTGCCGCCCGATGTCGAGCGGGAAGAGGAGATCGTCGAATGCCTGCACGTCGCTGTCTCCCGCAAGGTCGAAAATGACGAAGCCGTCCCGCGCGACTTGCGGGAGAGCCCAGATGAAGATCGCGGCATGGCCCCGCGCCCGCCCGGCCTCGGCCGCGCCCGCGATCCGCGACCAGAAGAGGCGGGTGTCGGCCACGCTCGTCTCCGCCGGCACGAAACCCGCCAGATAGTGCCAGTCATGGCTGTCATAGCCGAGCCTTGCGGCCATCGCGTCGCGCGCCCGCGCCGACAGGGCCATCCGCCCCTCCGTCACCCAGTCATAATCCTCGACCTGGAGACGATCGAAGGCCGGCGACGCCCAGCCGGACGGCACATTGGCGCGCTGCAATTCCGGCGCCGCCGGATCGAGCACGGACGGCAGGTAGACGAGCAGCAGCAGCTCCGCCTCGCCGACCTCGTCCCGCACTGCCGCACTGATCGCAGCCGTGGCCGCCGCAAGCAGCACGCCCGCCGCATCGAGCAGCGCGATCTGGTCGGGGCCGAGCGGGGCGCGCACCGTTTCGATCTCGGGCGGCGATCCGCCGAACGCGGCACGGGCCGCATCGTCGTAGAGGCAGGGCCGGCCGTCCGCCATCACCCACCACCAGGGCTCGCCGATCTGGAACCGCACCGGCAGGCCGGCGTCCCTGGCGATCGCCGCGAAGGCGCGCGCCACGGCCTGCAGATAGCTCATTGCGCCGCCATGTGCGGGCGAGAGCAGGGTGGAGGGCGGCACCCAGCCGGTCAGGGCCGGCGCGCCGTCCCAGGCGCGCTGCTTCCAGTCGTCCCGGCAATGGGCGTCGAACAGCTCGAAGGACAGCGAGAGGATCAGCTCGAAGCCGAGCGCCTTGCATCGCGCCGCCATGTCTTGATGCCAGCGTCGGCAGGGCGCGTTCAGCGCCCCGCCCGCCAGGCTGGCATGATAGGCGCCATCGACCGGCTCGAGCCGCATATAGTGGCTCATGCCGACATAATGGTTGATCGCGCCCCGATAGCCGAGCGCCAGCGCCTGGCGCAGGATGCGCTCGGGCGTCTGGTTATAGGCATCGTCATAGCCGGTCGCGATGGAGAAGCCATGCTCGGGCACCATCACGTCGCCGATCCGGAGCACCGACCCGGACCCGTCGCAGCGTATGTCGCTCAGCTCGACCCAGCCTTCCACGCCGGCCGGAAAGATGGTGTCGCCTTCGTCATAATCCGGCGACACCAGCGAGATGAACAGCCTGTCGATATCCCTGGGGTCGACCGGATCGGCCTCCTCCGGCAGCATATAGCCGCCCACCAGAGTGTCGAAATCGAGCGTGACGAGCGCGTCCTGCGGATCGCCCTGCGCATGGTTCCACAGCCGCACATACCAGGCCCGCGCCTCGCCGGCCGCGTTCCGCCCCTCGATGGTCAATGTCGGGCCATGCACCGCGTCGAGCGGCTTGAGGCCGCCGCTGCGCCAGCGGAAGGCAAGCACGCAGCCGGAATAGTCCCGCCGCGTCTCGTAGCGCAGCAGCGGATGATCCCAGAGATCCGCGCTGTCCCAGATCAGCCCCGCCAGGTCGCCGGAGGTGTGGAACACCGCGTCCACCCGCAGCGCATCGGCGCCGACCGTCACCACCGAAGCCATCATCGGCCGCGGGAAATTGACCGTCCAATAGGGCGGCGAGAAGCGCTTGACGAAACCGCTCTCCTGATCGCGGCGCGCATCGACGAGCCAGTGAGGCATGACATATTCCCTCGATTGGGCGATTGGCCGACGCGGACCGAAGGCCTGCGCAGCAGCTAGGGCAGTTCGTGATTGCACCGGCTAAGAGCCCGTCCGAATTGAATGGAATCAGTGCTCCTGCGAAAGCAGGAGCCCAAGGCGCATGAGTAGTGCATGACCGCCCTGGGCTCCTGCTTTCGCAGGAGCACAAGGTGGTTCCATCTGAAACAGACAGCCTCTAGCCCTAACCCTTCCCACTCCGCCGAGCGGACATGCGGAAGGGTGATGGCAGCGACGGTGCGATCGCGAACCGACCTAATCCCGCAAGGCCGCCCGGACGGACCGGGCCACCTGCCGCGCGCTGCGGGCCAGGGCGCGCGGCGCGTCCGCTCCCTGCCCATTGATGGTGATCGACACCTGCACGTCCCGGCCGCGCACCGGACCGGCAGGCGCCACCATCTGCCCGGCGCTGGTCGGCAGGAAAATCTCGGGCCCGCGCTCGCCGACCAGATAGGCCTGTCCCGGCGCCACCGCGCCGCCGGTCGCGCGCCCCGGCAGGCCCAGCGCCGCCGTCAGCAGCGACGTGCCGACCCCCAGCAGCCCGCCCGAGCCGCCGCCGATCGCGCCGACCCCGCTGCGCACCGCCGCCGCCGCGATCTGCGAGAGGACCGCCATGGCCGTCCGCCCCAGATCCTCGAAGCCGAAGCGGCCCGAGCGGACCGCGCGCAGCAGCCCCGCCTCGATCGCGCGGCCCGCCCGGTCCGCGCTCGCCACCAGCGGCCCTTCCAGTTCCGCCCGCATCGCGGCAAGCTCGTTTGTCAGGCCTGCGAAATCCGCCTGCATGTCGTCCAGCTCATCCATCGGGATGTATCTCCTTGAGGCGCGCGATCGTCGCGCTGTCGATCCCGCCGGCGCCCGGCCCCGCCGCCTCGGCCAGCGGTCCGAGCGCCGTGGCCAGTTCCTCGGGCGTCGCGCGCCAGAACTCCTCCGGCCGCCAGCCGAGCAGCATGCCGGCCTGCCCGGCCAGCGCCCGCGCCACCCGCGCGAAGCTCATGAAGCCCCCGCGACCAGCTGGCGCAGGATCATCCGGACGGCTGGCATCGCCTGCGCCACACCGGCCGCCAGCAGCGCCTCGCCCAGCCGCTCGCGCGTCCAGCCGTCCGGCCGCATGGCGAGGCAGTGCCAGACCAGCCCTGCCATCTCGGAAAGGGCAAGCCGTCCCTCTCCCGCCCGCTCGACGAGCGCCAGCAGCGAGCCCAGCTCCGCTTCCGCCGTCACCAGCGCGGCAAAGCTCGGCCGCACCACCAGCGCGATACCCTCCAGCACGAGCGTCGCTTCCCCGCGCGCGGCATTGGCCCCGCTCACAGCGCGCTCACAGCGCCGGAGCTTTCCAGGCTGAGCGTATAGGTGCGCTCGCCATTATAGTCCCCGGCATAGTCCAGCCGCGTGACCAGGAACCGCCCGCGCAGCCGCTCGCCGCTCTCGAAGCTCAGCTCATAATCGTCGATCGCGCCGGCCAGCGCCTGGTCGCGCAGCCGCATCTCGGCGGCCGAGCCGGTGAAGATGCCGGCGCCCGAAACGCTCACCGATCGCACGCCCGCGCCCGGCAGCAATTGCCGCCACGCGCCGGAATCCTTGCTGGTCACGTTCACCGCCTCGCCATTCACCGAGAGCTGGGTGGTGCGCAACCCCGCGATGGTGCTGTAAGTCACCGGCGCGCCGCCGTCGCCGATCTTGAGCAGGAATGCGCTGCCCTTCTCCACTGCCATGGTGCCAGTCCTTTCAGGAAAAAGGATCCACCCCGGCAGGGCGGATCGGGAATATTCGCAACTGCCTCGAAACGGGCCAAAATCGCCTGTCATCAGGGAAATATCAGGCGCCCGTCAGGTCCGGGGCCTGTCCGGTGCGCGCGCGTCCGGTCATCCTGTCTTTCGTCCCGGGCGTGGGAGTTCGGCCCGGGACGAAGGGAGAAACACCATGATTGCATCGCGTCTCGCGCTGGCGCTGTCCGCCAGCATGCTCGTCCTGGCCGCTGCCCCGGCAGCGGCGGAAACCCTCTACAGCTTCACCGATCTCGGCACGCTCGCCGGCTGGGTCCTGGTTTCCGCCGATGGAATCAACGAAGCCGGCCAGATCATCGGCCATGCCTACAACATGGACGGCTCGGGATATTCCTATCGCCATGCCTTCCTTCTGACGCCCTATGAAGCGCCGCCGCCCGTCTCCACGCCGGAGCCCGCGACATGGGCCATGATGATCGGCGGCTTCGCGCTGTCCGGCGTCGCCATGCGTCGCCGCGGGGCCACCGTCCGCTTCGCCTGATCCGCGAACATCGGCGGCGTCAGGGATCCGCCCCCGCAAAAGGGGGACGGATTCCTGACGCTGCCCGATCAGCCAAGCCGCGCCACCCGCACCGCATAGTCGGCGTCGATGCGCCATCCGCTCCGCCCGCGCGTGACGCGCGAGCGCGCGAGCCGCAGGAGCAGGCCGCCCCAGCATCCTGCCTCCACGCCCGCGCGCGTGACGCGCGAGCGCGCGAGCCGCAGGCTGGTGATGCGCCAGTCGCCGAGGTCGGCGTCCAGCCCCGCCAGCACCGTGTCGACCCGCGCCATGATCGCCGTCGCCCGCGCGAAATCATCGCCGCGCAGGGCGAGCTGGACCGGCTGGCGCAGCGCCACGCCGTCCACCTGCCGCGCGCCCCAGCCCGTCGCCACGCCTTCGCCCAGCATCAGCCAGGGCGCGCTGGCCTTGTCCGGCGTGCCGTCGCTGACCTGGTTGACCAGCGTCAGCAACGCCTCGTCTCCGCGCAGCGCTTCATGAATGGCCGCCCGGATCGCCAATGCCCCGCTCATGCGAGATGCATCCGCCGCCAGGGCCGCCAGAGCGCCGCGACCGAGGCCGGCAGCTCGCCTTCCAGCCCCTCGCGCCGCGCATGATATTCGCCGGCCAGCCGCACGATGCCATGCTGGATCGCGTCCGGCACGCCCTCATCGTCGCTGGCGATCCCTGCCTGATAGCCGATGCGGACCCGCCCCGCCGGGCCGGGCTTCAGGACGCGCAACCAGCCGGTCCCGTCGGCGTCGATGTCGATGGCATAATCCTCCACCGGCAACGGGAATTCCGGCCCGTCCGCCGAGATTCCGGCCACCGCCGTGATGCTGCGCACCGGCCGGAGGCCAAGCGCCTGCCACTCGCAGCGCGCGGCGACGACTTCATCGACAGCCCGCGCGACAAGGATCCGGCCGAGGAAACGTTCCGCCATATCGGTCGCGCTGCGGAGCAGGTCGGTCAGCAGCCCATCCTCGTCGGACAGGCTGATCCCGAGATAGGCTTTGAGATCGGCAAGCGGCACGGCCAGCGCCCCGCCCTTCTCGATGGTCACGGTCATGGAGAAACTCTCCGGCTTGAAGGAAGAACGACTGCGAAGGCGCGCAACATCATCCCCTCCCGCCCGCGGGAGAGGTCAGGGGCGGGCCAGGGCATTGCCGCAAAGCCCATCCCCCAAACGGCGGAAGACAGCCCCTTAGGAAGCCGCGAACTTCATCAGCTTGATCGCCTCGCTGTTCGCCACCGCACCGCCGATCCGCTTGACCGCGTAGAAATGCACGAACGGCTTGTTGGTGAAGGGATCGCGCAGGATGCTCGTCTCGTTGCGCTCGGCGATCACATAGCCATGGGCGAAATTGCCGAACGCGATCGACAGGCTGTCGGCCGCGATGTCGGGCATGTCCTCGGCCTCGATCACCGGATAGCCGAGCAGCGTGGCGGGCGTGTCCGCACTCATCGCCGGCTGCCACAGGAAGGCGCCGTCGCTGGTCTTGAACTTGCGGATGCGCGCGAGCGTCGCCGAATTCATCACGAACGCCGCGCCCTGCCGATAGGGTGCCTTGAGCGCCTGCACCAGGTCGATCAGCCTGTCCTGCGGATTGGACGCGGCGAAGCCGCCGGCCGCGCCGGAAGCGACATATTGCAGCGTGCCGAAAGCCCGCGTCGCGTCCGGATCGGCGCTGGTCGCATAGGTGAGGAAGCCCTTGGGCTTGTTCGTGCCGTTGCCGCCGACAAAGGCCGCACCTTCCGCCTTGGCGAATTCCTGCGCGATCTCGCCCGCCAGCCAGCCCTCCACGTCGAACTGCGCATCGTCGAGCATCGCCTGGCTGGCGGAGGGATTGGCGAACAGCTCGCCCGAGGGCGGCGCGATCTCCTGGAAGGTCGGCGTCGCCGTCTCGGCCCGCGCGCCGGTCTCGGACGCCCAGCCCGACACGACACCGCCGGTCGTCACCAGCTTGCGATAGCCGGCCGACCCGGTCCGCACGACATTGGCGACCGCGCGGATCGGCGAGATCGCCTTCAGCGTCGCCTCGATCATCTGGTCGATCTCGCGCGGCACCGCATAGCCGCCGCTGCCGCCGGTCGCGCCGGAGAAGCTCTTCAGCTCCACGCCCGCCTCGATCCCGCGCCGCAGATAGCGCTCCGTGAAGGCGGTGCGCGCCGGATCGACCGCGCTGCCTTTGGCCCCGTCGAGCGGCGGCCGCGCCGCGCGGGCAGCCTGCGCATTCATCGCCGCATCGAATGCGTCCATCCGCGCCTCGAGCCCGGCGATCCTGTCCGCCTGCAGGATCGCGTCAAAGCTCTCCTCCAGCGCATCGGCTTTCACTTCCAGCATGTTTCACATCTCCTGCAGTCAAAAAAAAAGATCCTCCCCGAGCTTGCTCGGGGAGGGGGACCAGCCAAAGGCTGGTGGAGGGGCAAGGGCGCAACGCCGCCCCAAAAAACTATTCGCGCAAAGCCGCAGAGATCGGAGAGACCATCACCGCGCCAAAGGCGCTTCCTTTCATCACGCCCTGCTCCGCCCCCTCTGCGCTCTCCGCGCGAACGAAAAGACGACCCGAAAGCCACCCGCCTCGCAGCATGAGCACCGCCTCCCCCTCACCCCACCGCATGCACCCGCGCCAGCGGCTGCATCGGATGCGTCACCAGGCTCACCTCGACCAGATCCAGCGCGTCCAGCCGGCGCGGCTGCTCGCCCTGCGCCGCGACGACCCGGTAGCCGAACGACAATCCGTCGAGCCCGCCCGTCCGCAGCAAGGCCGCCGCCTTGCGCGCGATCGCCGATCGGGCATCGAGCCGCCCGATCACGCGCAGCCCGCGCGCATCCTCCGCGACCCTTTCGATGACGCCGATCGGCTTGTCCGGATCGTGCTGCCACAGCAGCGGCAGGTCCCCGGCCAACCGCCGGTCGAGACTGGCGCCGAACGCGCCCGGCGCGATGATGTCGCCGCCCTTGTCGACCCGCCCGAAGATCGCCGCATAGCCGGCGAAGCGCAGCTCTTCGCCGCCACCCGCCGCGCCGCTCACCGGCCCTCGGCCTCCAGCCCCAGCATCGCCCGCTTCTCCGCGCGCGAGAGGAAATCCGCGGCCGCGATCCGGTCCCACAGCAGCCCGCGTTCCTCGATCAGCGCGGGCACCTGGTTGAGGTCGACCTGCAGTCGCAGGTCCGGCATCCAGTCGGAGAGGCCCTGCGCCAGCCCGCCGAGAATCTTGTCGGCCAGCGGCAGCACCGTCTGCCGCCACAGCGCCTTGTTGGCCTCGCGATAGTTCGAATAGGTGCTGTCGCCGGGCAGCCCCACCAGCACCGGCGGCACGCCGAAGGCCAGCGCGATGTCCCGCGCCGCCGCCGCCTTCAGCTCGACGAAATCCATGTCGTGCGGCGAGAGGCTCATCGCCTGCCAGGAGAGCCCGCCTTCCAGCAGCATCGGCCGGCCGGCATTGTCCTTGCCCTGGAAGACGCTCTCCAGCTCCTCGCGCAGCCGGTCGAACTGGTCGGAGGACAGCACGCCGCCATCCTTGGGATCGTAGACGAGCGCGCCGGAGGGCCGCGCCGCATTGTCGAGCAGCGCCTTGTTCCACTGCGTGGCCGCATTGTGGATCGCCACCGCGCCGGCCGCCGCGCCCAGGCATCCCAGGCCATAATGATCGTCGGTCGGATTGAGCGCCTTGAGATGGATGATCGCCGTCCGCCCCGCCGCATCCTCGCTCGCATAGAGCATCTGCCGCTCGCCAGCCCGGTAGCGATAGCCGATCGGCCAGCCCTGCGCGTCCTGCTCGATCGTCACCCGGTCCGGGCGCAGGGCGTAGAGCGTCAGCGGTTCGCCATCGGCGCCATGGCCGATCTGCACATAGGCATTGCCGTGGAGCAGCAGATGCCCGGCCAGCGTCTCGACGAGATTCTGCCCCGCCGAGCGACGCTGCACCAGCCGCAGCGCCGCCTGGGCCTGCGCCGGCTCCGGCGCGGTCGCGGCCAGCGCCGCGCTGCCCGCCGCTTCGCTCGCCAGCCGCACGGCGCGCTGCGCCACCGGGTTGGTCAGCATAGCGGCGCGCAGCTGCGCCTCATAATCCTGCGGCCAGTTGCCGGCGCCGGACCAGCCCAGGCCGACCCAGGCACGCGCCAGCGGCGGCCGCGACGGCACCGCCGCGGCCTTGCGTCCAAACCATTTCAATGAACGTCTCCCTCTTGCGGGATTTCAGGAAAAGCGCGGCCAGGACGGCCGCGTGGAGCTAAGAGCGGCCGATCAGGCCGCGATCAGGCCCAGCCCCACGCCCTTCACCGCGGCCGAAGTCCGGTCCGAGACATCGAGCTTCTCATAGATGCGGCGCATATAGGTATCGACGGTGCCGGGCGAGATGGCCAGGATCTCCGCGATCACATTGTTGCTCTTGCCCCGCGCCACCCAGTCGAGAATCTCCTTCTCCCGCGTCGAGAGCTGCCGGTCCAGCGTGACCTCGTCCGCGAAGAGCGTGCAGATCCTCAGATGCGCGGCCTGCGCCGCGAAATGGAGCAGGTCCATATGGCTCGGGCTGAGGTCGACATCCTCCGCCATCTTGCCGAGGCCGACGACGGCGTTGCGGCCGCTGGGTCCATAACAGGGCAATGAAAAGCCGTCCGAGAAATCGATCTTGCGCAGCGCTTCCAGGAACAGCCGCTCCTCGGATGTCAGTTCGGTGTTCCGCCAGACCGTGCTCCAACGGATCGGCATGCCCGCGGCCAGCGCCGCGCGCGGCACGATGTCGAGTCGCTGGAAGTCGAAGGAAAGATAAAGATCGATCTCTTCCTTGGAAAAGCCATGCTGAAGCGGCATTGTCGCAGGCAAATGGGTCGTCGCCCGCACCCAGTAATAGCTCACGGCGCCAAAGCCATGCCGACCAAAATAGCGGGTCATCTGCCGCCACAGGAGCGGCAGAGTCGATGCACTTGCGATCCTCTTCAGAATATCTTCCATCCGGGAATGCTCCACCCGGCGTCTCCCAGCATTTAATCGTCCGCTTATCAGGACGCAAAAGCAAGCGATTCCCGCGAGTATATCCTGAGCCTCGTCTCACAGGCGCCGCAATTGGGGCCGCCCGGTTCCACCGATGAGCAGGTCGGTCAAGCTCCAGACGAGGGCATCGGCGCGGTCGGGCGAGCGCCCCGGTCCTTCGTAACGGCCATCGGCCAGCAAGCCACAGAGCTGGTCCTCCAGCTGCGCGAACATCGTCGCATGGCGCACTCGCCCTGCCTCATAGGCCGCCGCGATGGGTTCCGCGCGCGCCGTCTTGCCGCGCGAGGCGTGCACGAGCCGCAGCGGCAGGCTGATGTCCGCCGCCCGCAGCACGGCGCCCACCATCGCGCCGCCATTGTTCGCTTCCGCCACCACCCGGTCCGCCCGCCAGTGCCAGGCCGTCCGCGCCACCGCGCGTGCCCAGCTCTCGGGGCTCGCCCGCTCCACCGTCGCGTCCTCCAGCACGATCGCGATGCCGTCCTCCCGCAAGCCGGCCGCCACGATGCCGCAGGCGTCGCCGGTTTCGCCCGCCGGCGGATCGACGCCGACGACCAGCCGCACCAGTGAGGCGCGCTCCGGCATGATCCCGTCCGTCCGGCAACCGTCGAGCAGCGCGCGCGTCCACAGCGCGCCTTCCAGATCGAGCATCAAGGCGCCGTCCAGCTCCTGCGCGCCGAGGCGGGTCCCGCCATAGCTGCGCTCCATCTCCGCCAGGAAGCTCGGCGGCAGCGCGGCGCGATTGTCCCGCGTCCGTCCTCGCGTGACCACGACGTCCGGATCGGCGACGAGCCGGCGCAGCAGCATGATCGGGCGCGGCGTGGTCGTCGCGACGATGCGGGGCCGATCGCCGAGCCGCAGCCCCATGACCAGACTGTCCCATGCCGCCGCTCCGCGCGGCCATTTGGCGATCTCGTCGGCCCAGGCATGGCTGTGCTGCGGGCCCCGCAATGTCTCGGGATCGGCCGCGCCATAGAGCTTGGCCGTCGCGCCGCTCGGCCAGCGCAGCAGCCGGCGCGCGGGCTGCCAGCGCGGACGCCGCCCGGGCGGCGCGATCGCCAGCAGGCCGCTCTCGCCTTCCACCATGACGGCGCGCGCTTCCTGCAGCGTCGCGCCGACCAGCGCGATGCGCGCCTTCCCGTCCGCCTCGCCGATCGCGCGGACCCATTCCGCGCCCGCCCGCGTCTTGCCGAAGCCGCGGCCGGCCATGATGAGCCAGATGAACCAGTCGCCATCGGGCGGCAGCTGGCCCGGGCGCGCCCGGCACCGCCAGTCGCGCCGCGCCCATTCCAGGCCCGCCTCGCCGAGCGCGGCCAGCGCCGCCTCATAGTCGGCCTCCGGCAGCGAGGCGACCAGCTCGACGTCCGATGGCGCGGCGCGGTGGGGCCCGTCAGCCGTCAGCCTTGCCGTCATGCTCCTCGTCCTCTTCGCCCGAGCCCGCCGCGCCGGGTGCCTCTGCATCGACATCCGCCGCGCTGGCCAGCCTTGCCCTGATCTCGTCCATGAAGCGCCGTACGGGTTCGGCCTGCGCCTCATGATCCGCGCGATAGTCTGCGCGCGCCTGCGCTGCCCGCGCCTCCGCCTCGATGCGCCGCATCGCGATGATCTCTTCCTGGCGCAGCCGCAGCAGCGCCACGGCCGGGCCTGGGCGGAAGTCGTGCACCGTCCTGATCGCGATCGGCTTGCCGGTCTCCGGGTCAACGCGCGTCTCGGTGCGCGTCCAGCCGTCGCGCATCCGCTCCAGCATATGCCAGCGCAGTTCCTCGAAGCTCGCATCGATCGCCTCGCGCCAGCGCAGCGCGAAGGCGGGATCGGCCTCCCGGCGCTTGTAGAGCCAGCGCCGGTTCAGTCCGGCGGCGGCCGCCGCATGGGAGACATTGCAGGTCCGTTCGAGGATTTCGATGAATTTGTCCTCCCTGTCCTTGCTCCAGCGCGGGGTACGCCGGCGCATATCGTCTGCGCGGATTTCATCGTTCGCCAATGTCGCTGGTCCTGTCCGGGAGGAAAGGAAAGCGCGCCGCTCCAGGGGAAGGAGCGACGCGCCGACTCGGGATCATTCCGATCTTGCTCTCTTCTAACCAGAAAGCGTCACGATGTCAAGTTTAAATTTTCCTATGTGGTTATCTCAGTGCCCTCAGGCGAAGCGGACGCTCGCCTTCCGGCGGCGCATGGCCGCACCGGCCAGCGCGAAGCCGCCGATCATCATCGCCCAGGTCGCCGGCTCGGGGACGGAGCCCAGCGGCGCGCTGAAATCCGAGATCGTCAGCACGCCGGGACCGAACAGGCCGTCTTCCGAATCGACGTTGAAGGCGATCAGCTGGCCGGCATTGACGGCGATGCTCAGGCTGCCCGCTTCGCCACTGGTATCCGACAGGGCGGTGTAGATGGCGGTGATGTTCTCGAAATCCGATACATCATCGCCGACCGCGAACCACGACGAGTCGAAGCCGGGGTCATCGTCCGAGGTGTAGAGCCAGTCGAAAGACACCGTGCCGCTCTCCGGAACGGCAATCCACAGATAGGTGTCGCCGAATGAACCCGAACCATTGTCCGAACCGACCAGCGTGAGCGAGGCCGGCGCGCCCGAGGCATCGACGAAGCCGTCGGAATCGACGTTCAGCAGGGTCCAGTTGGCGGGCGCGTAATAGTCGCTGAAGTCCGCCTGCGCGGGCGCGAGCGGCGCCACGAGGATCAGGGCCGCGGTGGCGGCTAGCATGGTGCGTGTCGAGAATGTCATTCTTACCTCCCACATGGCCGGCGCTCCCCGCGCCGGCGCGTTGAATGAACATGGATGAATGCCCGGCGAGTCCCATGTGCCGGACGATCCTATATTTGCTTCATCCCTTGGCTTTTAGGAAGCGCGCGATTGACGCATGCCGGGCCAGCCTGTCCCGATTTGGCATGTGGCTCCGGATCGCGGGCAGCGCCGCGGCACCGGCCTCGCCTGGCAAACGAAAGCGCGCCGCCCCTTGAGGAGGCGACGCGCCGCACAGCTTCAGGACTTTTGCCTATCTGGTTATTAAATCCGCCTCAGGCGAAGCTGACGCTCGCCTTCCGGCGGCGCATGGCCGCACCGGCCAGCGCGAAGCCGCCGATCATCATCGCCCAGGTCGCCGGCTCGGGATATTCCGGCAGCGGCTCGTCCAGGCCGATGTCATGGAAGGTCAGCGAGCCGCTGATCCAGATGCTGTCCGGAACGCCGGGAACATCGTCGATGAAGTCGTAGAATTCGACATTCAGCAGGCCGTCCGCATCGAGGTTGAACGCGATGCCCAGATCGGCGAGGCTCACCGAGTCCGCGACCGAGAAAGTGCCGCTGTCGCTGCCATATTCGAAGAGCGGGGTGAAAGTGATATAGGCCGGATCGGAGCTCGGGCCGAAAGCCGCCTGGGCATCGGTTGCCCAGCTCGGGCTGTTGACCGTGATGGTGAGATCCCAGCTGATCAGGTCGACCAGCACACCCGGGATAGCGGGCAGCAGGAACGACGGATTGCCCGGCGTGCCCAGGTCGCCGACCGGCGTGAGATCGGTCACGTCGATGATGACGTCGCTCGCCTGGGCAGGCGCCACCGGCGCCAGCGAGATCAGGGCCGCCGTGGCGGCCAGCAAATATCGTGTCGAAAGTTTCATTCTTACCTCCCACATGACCGGCGCTCCCCGCGCCGGCGCGTTGAATGAACGGACGAATGCCCGGCGAGTCCCGATGCCGGACAATCCCATGTTTACCTTATTTGTTTAGTATGAGAAAGCGTGACGGTCGAACCCACCGGGCTCGACCTGTCCTGAATCGGCATGCGGCTGGCAGAAGGAAGCCGTCTGCCCCCGGTGCCTACAGGCCTGCCGCCGGCGCATCGGTCCGTCGATAGCGGAAATACCACACGTCATGCCCCTGCCGGCGCGCCTTGGCTTCATAGCGCGTCTCCGGCCATCCGCCCGGCCGGACGAGGAAATCGGCGGCTTTGCCGGCGATCCACGCCAGGTCTTTCCTGTCGCGCATGACCATCAGCGCCCAGCGCAGATAGACGGGATGATCCGTCCCGAAACGGAACTCCCCGCCCGGCCGCAGCTTGCGGGCGATCATGTCCACAGGTCCCCTGTTCATCATCCGCCGCTTGGCGTGCCGCGCCTTGGGCCAGGGATCGGGATGCAGCAGATAGACGAAGCTCAGCGCCCCGTCCGGCACGCGCGCCAGCACGTCCAGCGCATTGCCCATGTGCAGCCGGACATTGGCGAGCCCACCGTCCCGCACATGGCCGAGCGCGCCAACCACGCCGTTAAGGAACGGCTCGCAGCCGATGAAGCCATGGTCCGGCAGCAGGTCCGCCCGATAGGCAAGATGCTCGCCGGCCCCGAAGCCGATCTCGAAATGCAGCGGCCGCTCGTCGCCGAAGAGCCGCGCCGATGTGATCGGCCCCTCCGCCGGCACCTGGATGGCCGGCAGCAGCTGATCGACCAGGGCCTGCTGCCCCGCGCGCAGCTTGTGGCCCGACTGGCGGCCATAGAGCCGATTGAGTGTGGTGGGATCACCGGTCTTGAAGGCGGTCATGCAAGCGGCGCCTATCGCAAGCGGGCGCCCATGACCAGCCCCGGCTGGCTGCCGCCGCACTGCGGCAATCCCTTCCCCTCCGCGCTCTCTGGTTCGCGCGGAGGCGCAGAGAGCACGGAGAAGAACAGACATGGGCCATTTTGAAAAGAACAGGCCCAAAAAGGACGAGCCTGGACTCTGTCTGATTGAGATTGAACCACCTTGTGCTCCTGCGAAAGCAGGAGTCCAGGGCGGTAGCGAACTGCCCGTGCGCCCTGGGCTCCTGCTTTCGCAGGAGCACTGATTCCACTTCATCCGGACCAGCCCTAAAAGGATAGGTCTAAAAGGACAGGCCCAAAATTCCCCGTTCGCCCTGAGCTTGTCGAAGGGCGAACGGAGGGAGAATTGCACCGCCCCTCAACGCGACGGCGAGCAGCGCCGGCCCTCATATTCGAACCGGTTGTTCACATAATCCGATCCATTCCAGCGCACGACCGGAAAGCAGAAGCCAGGCCCGCCCAGCTGGATATCGGGGAAATTGCCGGCGCCCCTGGTCGCGAGGAATTCCGGGATGCCGATTTCGGTGGTCATCAGCTTCCAGCTGCCGTCGGCCTGCTGGCTCAGCAGCCAAAAGGCCTGACCGGTCATCCCGTAGCACATGGCGCCGCCCTCGGAGACGACCGCTTCGGGCCGCCCGTCGCCATTGAGATCCTCGATCTGGTGGATGGACCCCGGCGAATAGGAGAGTTCGTGCGGCGCGGGGCAATTGCCGCTTTCCCATCCGGTGCGCAGCTGCGTGAAGCCGGCCGCGCGGAAGATCGCCGCATCCCGCTGCGCATCCGATGGCGCGCCATCACCCTCGGCAGCAGGCGCCGGCGCATCGCCGCTCGCCGCAGCGGCCGCCGGCGCGTTGCGGTCCGCATAGCTCTGTCCGTCATAAGCCAGCGTCCGGGTCTGTCCGCCACTCGTCGTTTCGAGCACGAACCAGCCATTGACCGCCGTGCCCGTCGCGCGCACGCTGCCTTCGCCGTCCAGCACCCGGCGCCAGCGGCCGTCCGCCTCCTGCGCCGCCACCGCATACCAGCGGCCGTCCGGCCGATAGCAGCTGCCCTCGTCGATGAAGAGCGCTTCCTTGCGCCCGTCGCCATTCATGTCGACGAAGGTGATGCGCGGATTGGCCGCCGCGCCGCATCGATTGGTCGGATTGCGTCCGTCCGCGCTGATCGGGAAACCGCCCGCCGCATAGAGCGCGCGCGCCTCCGCCTCCGTCATGCGCGGCGCCTGGCCCGACGCACTGCCTGCCAGGCCAGCGAGCGACAGGCCCGCCAGCAAGATGACTGCTTCCCTCATTGCGACCCCCACCCATGGTTACCGATGAGTCACCATGGCAGCCCTTCCTTGAACGGGGGATGAGCGATCGTCGATTTCAGGCGCGGCGGAAGATCGCCGCCGCCGCATCGATCGCCGCATAGGCCGCGGTCATGTCCGGCGTCTCGTTGCTGTCGTCATAGCCGAAATAATCGTCCGGCCCTACCGGCTGCACGACGATCCCGTCCCGCCGCGCCAGCAGGAGCAGCCCATGATAATAGACGCCATATTGCACGTCGCGCTGCGGCAGCAGCCAGGCGATCTGGCCGCGCACCGGCACGAGGCTCTCGTCGCCGAACAGCGCGCGCGCCGCATAGCCCGTGCAATTGATGATCGTGCGCTCGTCGATCTGCCGCAGGTCGCGCGCATCGGCGAGCTCGGCATGGACGAAGCGCCCGCCCGCCGCTTCGAACTCCATCTCCAGCAGCCGGCAATATTGCGCGACATTGAAGGTCATGAGCGAGGACCGGCGCGCATAGGGCGCGGCGAAGGGATTCTGCTCGGGCGGCATGGGTTCGGATCGCGGCACGAGGTCGCGCGTCCGCGCTTCCAGCTCCAGGAACCGGGGCCGCTGCGGGACCTCGGGAATGCCCTGATCGCCCGGCTGGACCGGCTGTCCCGGCGGGCGATCGGAGAGCGAATAGCGGTCGGTCCATTCGACCGGATGGCCGGCCACGCCGAGATAGCTCTGGTGCATGGCGTAGCTGGCGCGCGCGACCCTTTCCCACCAGTCGCCGAAATCCGCGCGGACGGCGCCTTCCATGGCGATGCGCGAGGATGGCGTCCAGGTCCCCGTCGCATAGGCCGAGCGCACATTGGGGAAGCGCTCCTTGGCATAGATGGTCACGCGCGCGCCCATGCGCTGCGCCGTGATGGCGCTGGTGAGCCCGATCGCGCCGGCGCCGATCACCGCGATGTCGCGCGCGCCGGTGGCGAGCGCCAGCGGCACCGCCTGCTGCGCCGATCCCCAGCTGAGCGACCAGCCGCTCCCGCCATGGCCATAATGATGGACGACTCGCTTGCCCTGGATGCGCTCGAGCTCGATGCGCGGCCCCGCCGCGCGGAACGGCCGCAGGCAGACGGTGACGCGATACATGCGGTCGCGCCGGGCCAGGATCGGCCGGATCGGTTCGGGCGCGGCGAATTGCGCGGCCTGCGCCCTGAGCCGCGCCGGCAGGATCAGCGCCGACGCCCCGGCACCGGCGATCAGGCTGCGCCTGTCGAGCATATTCCCTCCACCATGGATTGACAGGCGCCCTGATGGCGCAGCCCCGGCCGAATGAAAAGCCGATTATGGGGTCCATGAGACGGGACCACCTGTCCGGATTTGAAAGGACCAACTCCGCCGGATCGCGGAGGGCATCGAGTAACGGCCCGGTTCAACCGCCCTCCAGCCACCAGTCCTGCCGCCAGCCGCGCTGCTCCGGCATTGCTTCGCCACGCCCGTTGCGAGCCGGTTCATAACGGAACCGCTCCTCGATCAGCCGGCAGGTCGTGGCGTCGAGATCGGCATTGCCGCTCGACCGCGCGACGGTGCAGCCGCGCACGCGCCCGTCCGCACCGACCATGTAGGTTACCGTGACGCTGCCGCCGATCCCGGCCCGGCTGACCGCGCGCGGATAATCACGATTGACGATCTGGCCCGCGATCTTCCGCGAGCGCATCGCGATGCCGCCGCCCCCGCTGCCTTCGCCACGCTCGCCCGCGCCGCTGCCCTCGCCCGCGCCGCCGCCGCCCTGGCCCGGGCCGGACAGGCGCGCCGCGCCCGCGATGCTCCGGTCGCCGGCGCCCGCGACGGGCGGCGCCGCAATGGGCGTCTCGAGCGGCACCGCGGCCGGCGGGGCGGTCGCCGGCTTGGGCCGCGCGGTCCGGTTGGGCGGCGCGGCCCGGCCTTCCGCCTCGCGCGCCTGCTTCTTCGCCGGCCGCGGAGCAGGCGGCGGAGGCGGCGCCGCGAGCGCGATCACCGTCATGGCCTGCTCGACCGTGCGCGCCAGCCGCACCTGCAGGCCCGTCAGCAGCCCATAGCCGATCAGCACATGCACCGCCGCCACGCCGGCAAGCGCCAGCGCGCGATCCCGATCCGGTCCGGCGCGGGAAGGATGCGCGAACGACATGGCCGCCCGCTTTACCCCTCCCGCAACAACCTGCGCTGAACGGAGGCGCGCGCTTCCGCCCGGCGTTCCCTTGGTTCAGCCCGCAAAGGCGATGCGCACCCTGCGCCGGCGCATCGCCGCGCCGGCCAGCGCGAAGCCGCCGATCATCATCGCCCAGCTCGCCGGCTCGGGCACGCCCGGGGGCGGGGGCGGTGTGTCGAGCGGGCTCCATTCGACCACATAGAAATAGCTGGCATTTATCGAGATGTCGTTCCAGCCGCCGCTATAATTGGCGTGGAGCGCGTCCTCGTCACCTTGATTGTTGGGCTCGCCGGGATTCCACGCGCTATAGGCGCCGGGCTGCACGCCGGGACCATAGAAAATCTGCCCGGCCTCCGGACCGGCCACCCACTTCCACACGCCCTCGGTCTCCGCGTCGGAGCCGGCCAGCCAGATCGTATCGTTCGTCAGCACATTGGTGACGAAATCATTCTCCTCGACCGAGCTGATGGTGACGAGATGGGCCGTGAAACCGGGGATCGGCGTTGCCGCGGCCGCCGCTGCGAGCGCACCGGCAAAGTCGGTCCCCGTAGCGACGAATTCATAATAATGGCCATCGAACAGGGCCGCGGCCGACGCCGGCGCCGGCGCCGGCAGGCTGGCCGCGCCCAGCAGAAGAAAGGCGATCGTCTTGCGCATGTTGATACTCCCACGAACATGAACGGTGGGCCGGCACCACATGCCGGCCCATCCATCAAAGCGCAGGAAATGCCTCTTATGGGTCAGCCCGGTCTGCCCATAATGGAACCGTTGCAAAATCGATCTCAACCTTCCCCCGTTCGCCCCGAGCTTGTCGAAGGGCTGCTCTTCCTCCTTGAAAACAGGGAAGAAAAGAGCAGCCCTTCGACAAGCTCGGGGCGAACGAAAATTATGCAATAGCCCCATAATGGGACAGAATCGTTCAGCCCAACGCCGCTTTGAGTTCGTTGACGAGGTCGATTTTTTCCCATGGGAAGAAGTCGCCGTCGGGTGTTCTGCCGAAATGGCCATAGGCGGCGGTCTTGCGGTAGATGGGCTTGTTGAGCCCGAGATG
>Ga0164243_10001479_pt1 | contig 39710 bp, 40 predicted proteins | sample OricompcompostOP_FD_108781 | JGI IMG/M metagenome (GOLD analysis project Ga0164243, IMG submission 108781) | Organic Plus compost microbial communities from Emeryville, California, USA - Original compost - Organic plus compost (OP) | ecosystem: Engineered > Solid waste > Mixed feedstock >... | reverse complement strand
TTCCCAGGCCCTCTTGAGGCCCAGCACTTCCTCACAAACAGTCCCTGACAACCGAAAACCAAAGGCCGACAGCCGGATATCAAAAACCCCGCCGAAAATCGACGGGGTTTGTCAGCAGTCTGGACCCGGCGGGCTTGCCCGCCGGGTTTTTCTTTGCGCCAGGCGAAGCGGGTTAGGTCGGTCGTGAGCCGGAACATTTGGAATCCGCCGCAGGGGCAGCCAGTGCTGGAAAAAGCGACGATTCGCTTAGATCATTTCAGTGATAGAAACACTGAAATGATCCAAGTCCTTGTTCCGACGCGATTCCGGACGGAAAACCGGTTTCCGCTTTTCCTGGAAGTGCTCTAGGCGAATTGTTTCTTAAAGAAGGGGATCCTCGCTCTCCCGCTGTCACTGCGGCGGAGCCACCGGAAAATGAGAGCTGCGAACGTTCCGACGTTTCGAAGCCGCGCGCTGCTGTTTTCCGTCAGGAGCGCCCGTCCACCAGGTCTTCCACAATGTCGAACTGGCCCGTCAGCCGCATCTTGTAGACCTGATAGTTTTCCATCACGCGCTGAACGTAGTTGCGCGTCTCGGTGAAGGGGATGCGCTCGATCCAGTCGATGACGGTCTCCACCGGCTTGCCGCGCGGGTCGCCGTAGCGTTCGATCCACTCGATCGCGCGCCTTGGGCCGGCATTGTAGCCGACGAAGGTAAGAATGTAGGAGCCGTCGAAGCGGCCGAGCTGATCGCTCAAATAGGCGGCACCAAGCGTCGCGTTGTAACTGGCATCCGAGGTCAGGCGGCCGGCGGAATAGGGCAGGCCGCTTTTGCGCGCCATCATTTTCGCTGTCGCGGGCATGAGCTGGAGGAGCCCGCGCGCACCCACGCCAGACACCGCGCTCTTGTTGAACTCGCTTTCCTGGCGCGCGATGGCATAGGCCAGCGCCTTGCCGGCACCCGAGATGGAGGCCTGTTCCGGAATGGCGCCGAGCGGGTGGGCGAGCAGCCCGATCTCAAGCCCGCGTCCGGCGGCGATCTTGCCGACGCGCAGCGCCAGATGATGATTGCCGCGACGCTCTGCCCTTTGGGCAAGCAGCGTCAGTTCGCCGGTGCTTGCCAGCTCCTCCGCAAGATCGCGGTAGAGCGTCTGGGCGAGCTCGTCGTAGCCCGTTCGCTCCAGGCGCTCGATCGCGTGCACCGGCTCGCGCGCGGCGAAATTCTTGCGGTCCGTGGCGGAAGGTTCCGGGTAGGCCGCGTCGATGGTCTTCCGCCCCAGATGCGCGGCGGCGAGCTGCCCGTAGAACGCCGTCCCGTACCTGGCCGCCTGCTCGTAATATTTCCTGGCGTCGCCGGAGCCGCCGGCCTCCGCCGCCCGGCCGAGCCAATAATAGGAACGCGCCTTGGAGATCGGGCCTTCGGCGATTTCCGCGATGCGGGCGAAGTGACGAGCGGCGGTTTCGGGGGCCTTCAGGCTGCGCAGGGCATACCAGCCGGCGTGGAATTCGGCATCCGCCCGGGTGGCCGGCGCGCCTCCGGAATGACCGGCGGCGATGCGATAGGCCGTCTTGGCGTCGTTCAGGTCCAGAAGCTCGCGCGAGAGCGCCCGCCGCTCGAACCACCACTCATCGGGATCCACAAACATTGTGGCGTCGTGCGGCGCGGAGAGAATGACGTCGGCGGCCTCGCGATATTTCCCCGCACGCCTCAGATAACGCGCCTTGGCAAAGAAGTAGCCGGCTGAACGCTGCGCGGCGGGAACGGCATCCAGCAGCTTCTCTGCGTTCTTTTCCCTGCGGATGACCGCCGCCCATGCCTTTGCAAGCTCTTCAGCGCCGGCGAGGGAGGCGACCCGTTCGGCAGAGCGGATCCTGTCCTGATAGAGCATGCGCTCCATCCGGTGGCGATGGTCGGAGGCAGGTATGAGCTCGCCGAATTCCTTGATTACTGCCTTTTCCTGCGCCGGCTTCAGCTTCTCCGTTCGCCAGAGCGGCGAAAGCACGGCACGCGCGGCGGCATCGTTGCCAAGCGCCTTGTGGGCGCGGGCGAGGGCGACGGCACCCTCATAGGTGGTGGGCCGGGTCTTGCCAAAGGCCTTGAGAACGTCCAGCGGGGATGGATTCTCGCGATAGAGGGCCTGTTCGCTGTTGGCGCGCAACCGCGCCGCTCCGGGCCATCCGGAGAGCGTCTTCGCGGCATCGGCGATTTCCACGCTCGGCACGCCCGCCGCGCCGGAGGTCGCGATCGCCCAGGTAAGGATTTGACGGTCAAGGGAATTCTCCTCCAGGCCATCGCGGATCTGCCGGGCGCCCGCAATGTCGCCCGCGGCAAGCGCGTCCAGCCCCTGTTTCAGGACTGTGGCCTCGCCCTGGATGAGCTTTCCGGCGGAAAACGGGATGGAGGCCGTCGCTGCGACGGTACCCATCGGCGCGTAGGGGCGCGGATCCGGCAGCGGTGCGTTCGCTGGCAGGTCGATGGACTGGGCTGCCGCGAAGGACGTCGACAGCGCGAGCGCGAGTGCGGCCGGCGCGGCTTTCCTCATGGATGAGCCTTCAATCCCCAGCGCCCTCGTGAAGGCGTCAACAAGATCATTCATGGTACCCCGCCGCCGGTGAAACGCCGGTTAGGCCAGCATTATCGCAAAGGACCGGTTCTGTGCCAATCATCCGTCCCGACACTGTCTTGCACCCTTTGCGTGGCAACACTAAGGTCGCGCTCTTGCGCCGTTGCGGAAAGCTATGGTGCGGCGCCACGTGATCGGCTAGAAGCGCCGCATGCGGCCGAAGACAAGTGGCCGATGGGAGATGGAGATCGACGAATGTTCAGGGGTTCCATGACTGCGCTGGTGACGCCGTTCCGTCAGGATGGGAGCCTGGACAAAGAGGCCTTCATCAGGCTGGTCGAATGGCAGATCGCCGAAGGGTCGAACGGGCTCGTGCCCGTCGGCACCACGGGAGAATCGCCCACCCTCAGCCACGAGGAGCATGTCGAAGTGATCCGGCTCTGCGTGGAGGCAACCGCCAAGCGCGTTCCGGTGATCGCCGGTGCCGGCTCGAACTCGACGCGGGAGGCGATCGGCTTTGCCGAGCACGCGGAGAAGGTTGGCGCGGATGCGCTTCTGGTCGTGACGCCTTACTACAACAAGCCGAACCAGCGCGGGCTTTACGAGCATTTCGCGGCGATCGCCCGTTCCACGAGCCTGCCGATCTTCATCTACAACATTCCGCCGCGGTCGGTCATCGACATGCTGCCCGAGACGATGGCGCGCCTTGCATCCGACTTCAGGAACATCGTTGGCGTAAAGGACGCCACGACCAAGCTCGAGCGGGTCTCCGAACAGCGCGCGGCCTGCGGCCCGGATTTCATCCAGCTTTCGGGGGAAGATGCGACAGCGCTGGCTTTCAACGCCCATGGCGGGGTCGGCTGCATTTCGGTAACGGCCAATGTTGCGCCCCGGCTTTGCTCGGAATTCCAGGATGCTTCGCTCAATGGCGACCGTGAACGCGCCATTGCGCTTCAGGACCGTCTCCTGCCGCTGCACAAGGCCCTCTTCATCGAGCCGAACCCGGCCGGGGCCAAATATGCACTGTCGCGGCTTGGCCGCATCGAGAACGTGCTGCGTTCGCCCCTTGTCACGGTCGAGCCTTCGACCGCAGAGAAGATCGATGCGGCGATGAAGCACGCCGGACTCTTGAATTGATGCGCGCCAGCGCGCATCTGCCTCCGCATGGCCAAGGACAAGAATTCGAACATCAAAACCATTGCCGACAACCGCAAGGCGCGCTTCTCCTATGAGGTCATCGACACGTTGGAGGCGGGCCTCGTGCTCACCGGCACTGAGGTGAAGTCGCTGCGCGAGGGGCACGCAAACATCCAGGAGTCCTACGCGTCCGTCGAAGGCGGGGAGATCTGGCTGATCAACTCCTATATTCCCGAATACAGCGCCGGAAACCGCTTCAACCACGAGCCGCGCCGCCGCCGCAAGCTGCTCCTTTCCAAGAGGGAAATCGCCCGGATGTGGCAGGCGGTCGAACGCGAGGGCATGACCATGGTGCCGCTGAGGCTCTATTTCAACGAGCGCGGCATCGCCAAGCTGCAGCTTGCGCTCGCCCGCGGCAAGAAGCTGCACGACAAGCGCGAGACGATGAAGCAACGCGACTGGAACCGCGAGCAGGCGCGGCTCCTGAAGGAGCGGGGGTAAAGGAGCGAAGGGCGGGAGCGTCGAGGCTGCTTGAACGGCTCCCGCGGAGCTTCCTACGCGTCGCTTGACACTCCGACAAATTCCCTCGCACGCCGGAACACATTCACGAACATCTCTTGGGTCAGCACGCCGGTGTTCGTGTTGTAGCGCGAGCAATGGTAGCTGGAGAATATGCGCAGCGTCCCCGCCTGTTCTTCAGCACCGTGGATGAAAGGCACGGCGCGCAGCGGATAGCCGAGCGCCCGCACGGTGGAATCGTGGGCGATCTTTCCAAGCGTCACGATCGCGGAAAGGTTGGGGAAGCGCCTTATGGTTGGCGCGAGGAAATAATCCCGGCAGGTCTTTATCTCGCTCGTCTCCGGCTTGTTCTGCGGCGGGACGCAGCGCACGGCGTTGGTGATGGCGGCATCCACCAGTTCCAGCCCGTCGTCGGGGCGGGCATCGAACCGGCCACGCGCAAAGCCGAAGCGGATCAGCGTTTCATAGAGGAGCGTCCCGGCGTAATCGCCGGTAAACGGCCTTCCCGTGCGGTTTGCGCCGCGCAGCCCGGGAGCAAGGCCAACGATCAGAAGCCTGACGGCTTCATCGCCCGTGGCGGGCGAAAAGGTCGGCACCGGTGCGTTGAACCATTCCGGCTCGCGCATGCGCCAGTCGGCAATGAAGGTATGAAGGCGCGGGCAGAGGGGGCAGTCGCGAGCAGGCTCGCCGTATCGAGCGAGGCTCATTCCGTTTCGTCTGGCTCGTACCCGGCCGCTTCAGTCCGGCGCACCGGCCGCTCGCCCGGATCCCGGCCGACTTCGGCCTGCAGCGTGGCCAGATCGATGAAGTGATCGGCCTGGCGGCGCAATTCATCGGAGATCATCGGCGGCTGAGACTGGATGGTGGAGACGATGCTCACCTTGCGGCCCTTGCGCTGAAGCGCTTCCACAAGGGTGCGGAAATCGCCGTCGCCGGAGAAGATCACGTAATGGTCCACGACGTCGACGAGCTCCAGCGCGTCGATTGCCAGCTCGATGTCCATATTGCCCTTGATCTTCCGGCGGCCGGTCGAATCGGTGAATTCCTTCGCTGGCTTGGTGACGACCTTGTAGCCGTTGTAGTCGAGCCAGTCTATCAGCGGCCGGATGGAAGAGTATTCCTGGTCTTCGACGAGGGCGGTGTAGTAATAGGCGCGCAGAAGGTAGGCTCGTTTCTGGAAACTTGCCAAAAGCTTTCGGTAATCTATATCGAAACCAAGCGATCGTGACGTGGCGTAAAGATTGGCGCCGTCGATAAACATGGCGATCTTTTCGCGGGGATCAAACATGGTTCAAATATCCTTCGTGGCAATGGGCTGCGCAGGAAAACCCGTAGAACCGCCATTTCAACAAAAACCTGCACAGACTCTAGGCCTGCTGACATAGTGCGGTCTTGTTTTCATGCCAATGCCAATTAAATTGTGAATGAAAAAAAATCTGCAAGTGATGAGGGCGCTCGTAGCTGGTTATGCGCTCTCGGCCGTGCAGGAAGTTGTTCATCGGAACTGTGCGATCAGCAGGAAGGATCGCCAACCGTAGTCTTCGTGCATCGATGCGTAGGTTGGCCTTGTATTTTCTGCGGGGAGAAGCTATGGACCGCGCAGTTTCCCGGAAAACTCACGAGAATGAAAGGGGCGGAGTATGGCCCGTGTAACCGTTGAGGACTGCATCGACAAGGTCGAGAACCGTTTCGAGTTGGTGCTTCTGGCCAGCCACCGCGCGCGTCAGATCTCGCAGGGAGAGATGATCACCGTCGATCGCGATAACGACAAGAACCCGGTCGTGGCGCTTCGCGAGATTGCTGAAGAGACGCTCTCGCCGGGCGATCTCAAGGAGGCGCTGATCCACTCGCTGCAGAAGCATGTTGAGGTGGACGAGCCGGAGGCGGATCTGCCGGCGATCACGAGCCAGGCAGACGATGCTCCGGAAGCCGATCTCATGCCGGAGGAAGCGGTGGCGTTCGATCGCATGAGCGAGGAGGAGCTGCTTGCCGGCATCGAAGGGCTGGTTCCACCGGAGAAGAACGACGACTTCTGAGGTTTTGTCAGCGCCGCTTTCCCTGCGGCGCTTGCCATGGCTAACCCTTTGGTTACACATGCGTCGCATGGATGATGCGGCGCATGTTTTGCGTCTATCGCCCAGGCCATCGAGGAGACGCCGGCCATGATGCGTCAGTACGAGCTTGTAGAGCGCGTGCAGCGCTACAAGCCTGACGTCAACGAAGCGCTTTTGAACAAGGCCTATGTCTACGCCATGCAGAAGCATGGCCACCAGAGACGCGCCTCCGGCGATCCCTACTTCTCCCATCCTCTCGAAGTGGCGGCCATTCTCACGGACATGCACCTCGATGAGGCCACGATAGCGGTCGCGCTTCTGCACGATACGATCGAGGATACGACCGCCACCCGTGCCGAAATAGACGAGCTTTTCGGTCCGCAGATCGGCCAGCTCGTCGAGGGACTGACAAAGCTGAAGAAGCTTGATCTCGTCTCCTCCAAGGCCGAGCAGGCGGAAAACCTGCGCAAGCTTCTGCTGGCCATCTCGGAAGATGTCCGTGTGCTGCTCGTCAAGCTGGCGGACCGGCTGCACAACATGCGCACGCTCCACCATGTGCCCCCGCACAAGCGGCTGCGCATTGCCGAAGAGACGATGGACATCTATGCGCCGCTTGCCGGCCGCATGGGCATGCAGGATATGCGCGAGGAGCTCGAGGAGCTCGCCTTCCGCTACATCAACCCGGAAGCCTATCACGCGGTGACCGAGAGGCTGGCCGACCTGACCGAGCGCAATCGCGGCGTGATCGGCGAGATCGAGGAGGCGCTGGCCAAGCTCTTCGAGAAGTACAAGATCAATGCGGTGGTAAAGAGCCGGCAGAAGAAGCCGTGGTCCGTTTTTCGCAAGATGGAGGCGAAGGCGCTTTCATTCGAGCAGCTCTCCGATATCTTCGGCTTTCGCGTCATCGTCGATACTGTCGAGGATTGCTACCGGGCGCTTGGCGCCATTCACACGACCTGGTCGCTCGTTCCGGGCAGGTTCAAGGACTACATCTCCACGCCCAAGCAGAACGACTACCGTTCCATCCACACCACCATCGTTGGGCCTTCGCGGCAGCGTGTGGAGTTGCAGATTCGCACGCATGAGATGGACCGCATCGCGGAATACGGCGTGGCGGCTCACTCGCTCTACAAGGATTTCGGCACCAAGCCGAACGGGCAGGGGCACCAGATATCCAAGGATACGAACGCCTATGCCTGGCTTCGCCACACAATCGAGCAGCTTTCGGAAGGCGACAATCCGGAAGAATTCCTTGAAAACACGAAGCTCGAGCTGTTCCAGGACCAGGTTTTCTGTTTCACGCCGAAGGGACGGTTGATCGCGCTGCCGCGCGGCGCCACCCCCATCGATTTCGCCTATGCCGTTCACACCGATGTCGGGGACACCTGCGTGGGCGCGAAGGTCAACGGCCGCATCATGCCGTTGATGACGGAGCTGAAGAACGGCGATGAAGTGGAGATCATCCGTTCCAAGGCGCAGGTTCCTCCCGCCGCGTGGGAATCGGTGGTCGTTACGGGAAAAGCCCGCTCCGCCATCCGCCGCGCCACGAGAAACGCCATTCGCAAACAATATTCCGGGCTCGGGACGCGGATTCTTGAGCGCGCATTCGAGCGTGCCGGCAAGACCTTCAGCAAGGATTTGCTGAAGCCGGTGCTGCATCGGCTGGCCCGCAAGGACGTGGAGGACGTTCTGGCGGCCGTTGGGCGAGGGGAGATCACGTCCCAGGATGTCGTGCGCGCCGTCTTCCCGGACTATAAAGATGAACGCGTTACGCAGAGTCCGAAGAACCGCGAGGAAGGCTGGTTCAATCTGCGCAACGCCGCCGGGATGCTGTTCCAGGTCCCCGGCCGCTCGTCACGCCGCAACCGCAAGGGAAAGAAAAAGGAGATCGCCTCCGGCGAGAATGGGGCTCTGCCCATCCGTGGCGTCTCCGGCGACCTGCCGGTGCGCTTTGCGCCCGAAGGGGCCGTGCCCGGCGATCGAATCGTCGGCATTTTGACGCCCGGCCACGGCATCACGATCTATCCTATCCAGTCGCCGTCGCTCACCGCATTTGACGACCAGCCGGAACGCTGGATCGATGTGCGCTGGGATATCGACGAGAACATGAAGGAGCGCTTCCCTGCACGTATCTCGGTGACGGCGATCAATGAGCCGGGATCGCTCGCCAGCATCGCCCAGGTGATCGCCTCCAACGACGCCAACATCCATACGCTTTCGATGCGGCATACAGCGCCTGATTTCACCGAGATGATCTTCGATCTGCAGGTATGGGACCTGAAGCACCTCAACCGCCTCATCTCGCAGCTCAAGGAGATGGCTTGCGTGAGCGGCGTGCATCGCGTCAACGGCTGACCGATGCTGCCTCATTTCCGCCCCCCGGACTGCCTATCGCCTGAGGCTGATCGCCGGGCTTTCGAGCTTTCGAGACGCCCTGGTGTTTTCCTGCGCACGGAATGCTTGGATGAGGACTGTGATCAGTTGCCGGAGCGGCGCCTTTGCTCCGGCTGTCGAGGCGGGAAGACTGCGCCACTGCGGCATGGCCTTCACAGCTTCATGAGCGCTATAAGAAGGGATGCTCTTCAAGCGACGAAGAAGAGAAGCCCTGCGGGACCGGCTGAGGACGCTCGTCTGGCCACGGCGTTCGTTCCGGCGCTCGGCGATGTATTTCGCCAAGCGTGCGCTCAGGCTGAGCGCCACGCCCCATGCGATCTCCGCCGGTGTCGCGGCCGGCGTCTTTACCGCCTTCACTCCCTTCATGGGATTTCACTTCATCATCGCGGCGGCGGTCGCCTGGATCGTCCGCGGCAATCTCGTCGCTTCGGCGATCGGCACGTCGTTCGGCAATCCCATTACCTTCCCGTTCATCTGGGGTGCGACGTTCGAGCTTGGAAAGTTCATCGTCCAAGGTTCACAGCCGACAGGGATCGACCCGAAGGATATAGGCCATCTCCTTTGGCACCTGGAGTTTACAAAATTATGGGAGCCTCTTCTGAAGCCGATGGCGATCGGCGCACTGCCGCTCGGGATTCTGGCCGGGCTGATCTTTTACGGTATCACGCGCTGGGCATGCATCGCGTTCCGCGAGCAGCGGCGCAGGCGACTGGCAGAACGAGCGCAGCGGAGCGCATCCGCCCGAGAGAGCGTCGACACGGTGGCGGGCTGAATTCATGATCATTGGCCTCGGCAGCGACCTCATCGACATCCGCCGTATCGAGAAAACGCTCGAACGCCATGGCGAGCGCTTTACAAGCCGCGTTTTCACGGAGATCGAGCGCGCGAAATCAGACCGGCGCCGCCAGCGCGCCGCCTCCTATGCCAAGCGGTTTGCCGCCAAGGAAGCTTGCGCCAAGGCATTGGGGACCGGGCTTTCACATGGCGTGTTCTGGCGCGACATGGGTGTGGTGAACCTGCCGAGCGGGAAACCGACAATGGAGCTTAGGGGAGGCGCGGCCAAGCGGCTCAATTCCATGATGCCTGCCCGCCACCGTCCGCTCATTCATCTCACCATCACCGACGATTACCCCCTGGCTCAGGCATTCGTGATTATCGAAGCGGTGCCGGAACAGTAAGGAACGCTACAAAATGCCCGCAGCCAGCGCATTGCGGTGGGCGGCTTGAGCCGATAAGACGAAGCGCGAAGGTCGCGGCGCAGGCGACCGAACCGAGGACAAAATGAGCGTGGCCGACAAATCTCAGAAGAAATCGGGCGGACTGGGCGAAACCATCAGCGTTGTGATCCAGGCACTGCTCCTGGCGCTTGTGATCAGGACGTTCCTATTCCAGCCGTTCTCGATCCCCTCCGGCTCAATGCGCCCGACCTTGCTGGAAGGCGATTATCTCTTCGTCACGAAATGGGCCTACGGATATTCGCGCTATTCGTTTCCTTTCTCGCCGCCGCTCTTTTCAGGCCGCATCTGGGGAAGCGGGCCGGAGCGCGGCGACGTGGTGGTCTTCAAGTTTCCGCCTGATCCCTCGCTCGACTACATCAAGCGCGTGATCGGCCTGCCGGGTGATCGTATCCAGATGCGCGACGGGCAACTCTACATCAATGGCGAGGCGGTTCCGCGCGAGAAGGTCGGCCAGATCAACAACCCCGACATTACCGAATTGCCGCGGCCGGTGGACGTTTATCGCGAGACGCTTCCCAACGGTGTCTCTTATGACACGCTTGACATCTCACCCAATTCCATCGGTGACAACACGCGCGAGTTCGTGGTGCCGGAAGGGCATTACTTCATGATGGGCGACAACCGCGACAATTCCACCGATAGCCGCTTCTCCGTCGGCTTCGTGCCGCAGGAGAACCTCGTCGGGCGCGCGAACATCATCTTCTTCTCCATCGCCGGCGGGGCCAGCCCGCTGGAGATCTGGCGCTGGCCGACGGAGATCCGCCTGTCGCGCATCTTCAGCTGGGTCGATTGAGGAGAAATGGCGCGCAGGCGTCCGAAAGGGCAGGAACTTGCCGATGCGGTCAGGGAGCGCATCGGCGTTTCGTTTCGCGATCCGGACCTGCTCAGCCAGGCGCTGACGCATTCGAGCGCGCGCGGGGCGGCGGGTGATTATCAGAGGCTGGAATTCCTTGGCGACCGGGTGCTCGGCCTCGTCGTGGCCGAGATGCTCTATGAGACTTATCCCGACGCGCCGGAGGGCGAGCTTTCGCTTCGCCTCAACGCGCTGGTGAATGCGGAAACCCTGGCGTCGATAACCGCGGAACTCGGCCTTGATTCCCTCATCCAGACGGGCAGCGACCTCAAGGCACTGGCGGCACGCAAGCAGGTGAACATGCGCGCCGACGTGATGGAGGCGCTGATCGCCGTGATCTATCTTCAACACGGCCTTGACGGTGCACGTCGTTTCATCCGGACCCATTGGGCGGAGCGCTCCACTGCAGCAGGTGCGGCGCGCGCCGATGCCAAGACGGCGCTTCAGGAATGGGCGCACCAGGTCTCCGGCGTCACCCCGGAATACGCGATCGAGAGCCGTGAGGGCCCGGACCACGACCCCGTCTTCACGGCGGTTGTCCGCATCGCCGGCTTTAAGGAAGGGCGCGGCCGCGGCCGTTCCAAGCGCGAGGCGGAACAGGCCGCCGCCACGGAAGTTCTCATTCGCGAGGCCGTATGGACGCCGATGGAAAACCTGCAATGACCGGAACCGCTGAGCCTGCTCCGGGTACCCGCTCCGGCTTTGTCGCGCTCATCGGAGCGCCCAATGCCGGAAAGTCGACCTTGCTCAATCAGCTCGTCGGCGCCAAGGTTTCGATCGTCACCCACAAGGTGCAGACGACGCGAGCGCTGATCCGCGGCATCGCAACCCATGGAAAGTCGCAGATCGTGTTCGTCGACACGCCGGGGATATTCAAGCCTCGCCGCCGGTTGGACCGGGCGATGGTGACGACGGCCTGGGGCGGCGCCAAGGACGCCGACATGGTGGCGCTCCTGATCGACGCCGAACGCGGCATTAAAGGCGATGCCGAGACAATTCTCGACAATCTCGCCGATGTGCGGCAGCCAAGGATCCTGATCCTCAACAAGATCGATCGCATCAGGCGTGACAAGCTTTTGGTGCTCGCCGCCGAGGCGAACGAGCGGGTGGCCTTCGAGCGCACATTCATGATTTCGGCGCTTACGGGCGACGGCTGCGGCGACCTCCTCGATTATCTGGCGGAGGCGCTTCCCGAAGGTCCCTGGTACTATCCCGAGGACCAGATCTCCGATCTGCCCATGCGCCAGCTCGCAGCCGAGATAACCCGCGAGAAGATCTACCTGCGCCTGCATCAGGAGCTTCCCTATTCCGCTCACGTCGAGACGGAGAAATGGGAGGAGCGCAAGGACGGCTCGGTGCGCATCGAGCAGGTGATCTATGTGGAGCGCGAGAGCCAGAAGAAGCTCGTCCTTGGACACAAGGGTGGCACCATCCGTGCCATCGGCCAGGCCGCGCGCGAGGAGCTCGCGCAGATGCTGGAGCAGAAGGTGCACCTGTTCCTGTTCGTCAAGGTGCGCGAGAACTGGAGCGACGATCCCGAGCGATACCGGGAGATGGGGCTTGAATTCCCCGGGTGAGGGGAGGAGAACCGTGCCATGGAATGGCACGACGAAGGCATTATCCTCGGCACCCGCAGGCACGGCGAGACCAGCGTCATCCTGGAGGCCATGACGGCCGCCCACGGCCGGCACCTGGGCCTCGTGCGGGGAGGGCGCTCCCGTCGCATGCAGCCTGTGCTCCAGCCGGGGAACCGGGTTGAGCTCACCTGGCGCGCGCGGCTCGACGAGCATCTTGGGCTTTTCCAGGCCGAGGCGCTGGAGTTGAACGCCGCGCGCCTGCTTTCCTCCGCCATCGCGGTGCGCGGCATTCAGACGCTTGCCGCTCACCTGCGCCTGCTCCCCGAGCGCGACCCGCATCCGGGTCTCTACGAGGCTCTGGGCGTGATCGCCGCTCATCTCGACGATGCGGCCACGGCGGGCCCGCTCGTCGCCCGTTTCGAGCTGGCGCTTCTGGACGAACTGGGTTTCGGGCTGGACCTTTCGCGCTGCGCGCTGACGGGCAGTCGCGAGGGCCTTGCCTACGTATCGCCGAAGACGGGCAGGGCGGTCACGAGCGAAGCAGGTGCACCGTGGCGTGAAAAGCTTCTGCCGCTGCCGTCCTTCCTGCGGGCAGGCAGCAACGCCCCTTGTGATGCGGAGGCGCTCGCCCAAGCCTTCGCGCTGACGGGCTTCTTCTTCACGCGCCATGTCTATGAGCCGCGCGGGCTCGCCGAGCCCGAGGCGCGCGCTGGATTTCTCGCAGCATTGATGCGGAACCTGTCGGGCGGGGAGAACGCGGCATGAGGCGGTAGGAAGCAAGACGGGGGCCCGAAGGCCCCGCGTCGCATTCCGGCCTTTTGCTCAGGCAGCGATCTTGCCGCCGCCCTGCCTGGTCACGACGACCACGGCCGGGCGGACCGGCAGCTTCTCGTCGAAATCCGGCCAGCGGGTGGCGGGTTGCTCGAAGGTGGCAAGGCCCTCGTCGCCGGGATGTTGCACCGCCAGGAAGAGCGTCTCGCCATCCGGCGTGAAATAGGGGCCGCACATCTCCGCGCCCACCGGCACGCGGAAGAAGAGCTTCGACGTGCCGCGCGCTTCGCCCTCCGTATCCACAGCCCAGAGACCGTCGGTGCGCCCAGTGGCTTTCTGGTTGTTGCCGTCGGTGGAGACCCACAGGCGGCCGTCCGCGTCGATGGCGCAGTTGTCGGGCATGCCGAACCAGCCGTCGCGGGTGGTGTCGGGCGAGAAGCTCGCGCCCACCTCGGCCACCGAAGGATCGCCGCACTTCAGCAACACTTCCCAGGTGGACTTGGTGGAAGCGAAGTCGCCGTCGGTCTCGGTGATCTCGATGATGTGGCCGAAGGCGTTGTCCGCGCGTGGGTTCGCCGGGTCGATCTGGTCTGCCTCGCGGTTCGTGTTGTTGGTGAGCATGACGTAGACCTTGCCCGTCTTCGGGTTCGGCTGCACGTCCTCGGGGCGGTCCATCTTGGTGGCGCCGAGGAGATCGCCGGCGCGGCGCGTCTCGATCAGCACGTCCGCCTGGCTTTCGAACCCGTTCTCAGCGGTGAGCGGGCCCTCGCCATGGACGAGCGGCAGCCAATCCACCGTGCCGTCCTCGTTGAAGCGGGCGACATAGAGCGTGCCCTGGTCGAGCAGGTCCATATTCGCGGCGCGGTTCCCGGCATCGAAGGTGCCGGCGGTCACGAACTTGTAGACATAGTCGAAGCGCTCGTCGTCCCCGCAATAGGTGACCACGCGGCCGTCCTTGTTGACGATGCTCTCCGCGCCCTCGTGCTTCACGCGGCCGAGCGCGGTGCGCTTCTTCGGTACGGAATTGGGGTCGAGCGGATCGACCTCGACCACCCAGCCAAAGCGGTTCGGCTCGTTCGGCTCCTTGGAGACGTCGAAGCGATCGTGGAAATTGCCCCAGGCATATTCGGCGGCAGGCACGCCGATCCGCTTGTAGTTTTCGGCCTCGCGGTGGCCCTCCGGCAACTCGCCCAGGAAATAGCCGTGGAAGTTCTCTTCGGCCATGAGATAGGTGCCCCACGGCGTGACGCCGCCGGCGCAGTTGTTGATGGTGCCGAGCACCTTCGTGCCCGTGGGATCGGCATTGGTCTTCACACGGTCGTGGCCGGCGACGGGACCGGTGAGGAGCATTTCGGTGTTGGCCGTGATGCGGCGGTTGTACTGGCTGTCGAGGACCGGCTGCCAGCGCCCGTCCACCCTGCGGATCTCGATAACGGTGCCGCCATGGGCGGCCATCTCGATGTCCACCAGCTCCTTGGTGTATTCTCCGAGCTTCACCTCGTCGCCTTCCACCCTGGCGAAGCCGGGAAACATCAGCTCGGCATTGGTGTATTCGTGATTGACCACGAGGATGCCGCGGTCGGCTGCCCCTTCCAGCGGAATGAAGCCGACATAGTCGTTGTTGTAGCCGAACTGCTTGGACTGGGATTCGGCCGACTGGTTGGCCGGATCGAATTCCGGCGCGTCGGCGAAGACCTTGTCGCCCCAGCGCAGGAAGACCTGGGCGTCATAGCCCTCCGCCACGTGATGCGTCTCGTCGACACCGGCTTCCACCTCGCTGAAATTGAACTGGGAAGCCCCGCCCTGCGCTTTTGCTTCCCGTGCGGCAAGCAGCGCCATGGGACTGACCGTGGCACCGATGGCGGCGACGGCCAGCGATCCGCCGAGGAAGCCGCGGCGCGAGTAGCGGCGATGGATGATGTCGCCCATGGTCGGGTTGGCGCTCGTGTTGCGCCCGACATCCTCGCGCTCCTCCCGAATCTCGCTCAGGGTCTTGATTGTCTTGGGATCGACCGTCCTGTTCATGCCTGCCTCCTGGTGGGGTGGATTGTCCAGGAAGGCTAAAGCAAACCCTTGTTGCAGCCGGATGACAGAATCCCGGCAGCGGTGCCCCGCCTATTTTGAATCGAGCTTTTCGGTGAGCCAGGCCTTGATCAATGATTGATACGGCATGTCGCGCTTGTTGGCAGCGATCTTGATTCGCTCCAGCAGGGGTACGGGCAGGCGCAGCGAGATCGATGTAGAAGAAGGCTTGAGGTTGGGAAGCCGCACACGTTCCGCTTTGGTCCAGTCCACGTAGTCCGTCGAATCGTGTGTTTCCCAAAATTGCTTCTCTTCGGCTTCGTCCCGGAATGCCGGGACCGGCTTAAGCGTTTTGCTCATAATGGGCTCGCTCCTTGCGGCTCATGTCGCGGGCGGAGATGATGCGGATCAGCCTTTCCTCCCGGCGTAAGGTAAAAGTTATGTGCAGGCGGCGGCGTCGTCCAGGCGGTGGTTTTTGACTCTACTCCGCCGCAGCCAATGCGGGTCTTTCCACCGGCTTTTCCTGGATCGGCCAGTGCACGATCGCAGCGAAGATGCCGAGCGCGACGCCCAGCCACCAGACGGGATCATAGGAGCCGAAGTGGTCGTAGAGGTAGCCGCCGAGCCACACACCCAGGAACGAGCCGATCTGATGCGAGAAAAAGACGATCCCGCCCAGCATGCCGAGATAGCGCGTGCCGAACATGACGGCGACGAGGCCGTTCGTCGGCGCGACGGTGGAGAGCCACAGGAGGCCCATGAGGATTGCGAAGATGATCACCGTCGTCGGGGTCTGGGGAAGCAAAAGGAAGGCTGTCACAAGCACGGACCGCGCAAGATAGATGAGCGCGAGGAAGGCGGGCTTGGGGTAGCGCTGGCCGATCACGCCGGAGGCGAGCGAGCCGATCACGTTGAAGAAGCCGATGAGGGCGAGCGCAATGACGGCGTAGCTTGCGTCGATCCCGATATCCCCCAGATAGGCCGGGAAATGCGCCGTGATGAAAGCGACCTGGAACCCGCAGACGAAGAAACCGGAGGTGAGCAGGAGGAAGCCGCGATGGGCGAAGGCCTCGCGCAATGCCGCGCCGAAGGTCTGCTCGAACTGGACCTCCCGCACCTTGCCGCTCGAAGAGTTGCCGGCAAGCGGGATGGCAAGCACCGGCACGACGAGCATCGCGATCGCCATGTAGACGAGCGCATCCGACCAGCCGAAGGCGTCGATCAGTCCCTGGCCGATGGGTGCGAAGAGGAACATGCCGGCAGAGCCTGCGGCCGTGCCGATGCCGAACACCATGCTGCGCTTTTCCGGCGGCACGTTACGCGCGAACGCCGAAAGCACGATGCCGAAGGAGCCCGCGGCGACGCCGAGCCCGACGAGCACGCCGCCGCCGATGTGGAGCATGGTCGGGGTGTTGGCAGTGGCCATCAGGAAAAGGCCGAGCGCATAGAGGACACCGGACATCGCCAAAACACGCCACGTGCCGAACCGGTCGGCGATCGCGCCGAAGACCGGCTGGCCCATGCCCCAGAGCAGGTTCTGGATCGCCATGGCGAGACCGAAGGTCGTGCGGTCCCAGCCTTTTTCCGCCAGCATGGGAAGCTGGAAGAAGCCCATTGCCGAGCGCGGGCCGAAGGTCAGCGCTGCAATGAGGCAGCCGCAAATGACGATCAGCCAGGGGAATGAAACGGAAGCTGAGCGCTGGGAAACGTTACCGGCCATGATGCTGCTCGATGTTGCGAGCCAACAGACTTATCCGAAGCGGTCAATAATTCAAATGAATTGATGAAGCGCGAAGGTTCAATAATCTTGATGAGTGACTTCGCGCTTGGCCATCAAGGCTTCTTCGAACCCTCGTCCGCCGTGGGCGTGCGGATCACCGCATCGGCTGGCGTGACGTAGATATGCCGCTGGGGAAAAGGAATGGAAATTCCATGCCTGTCGAAGGCTTCCTTCCCTGCCTTACGCAAATCGATACTTGTCTCCCAGTGGTCGCTGGTAGCCGTCCAATAGCGCAGCGTCACCAGGACAGAGTTATCGCCCAGCGCTTCCACGAATGTTTCGGGCGCCGGCACCGACAGTACCCGCTGGTCGGCCATCGCCAGGTCCATGAGCAGCTTCTGCGCCAGATCGATATCGTCGTCATAGCCGATGCCGATGGCAATATCGTTGCGGCGGATTGCATTGCGCGAATAGTTGGTGACTGGCTTGTTCCAGAGTTCGCTGTTGGGCGCCAGGACATAGACGCCATCGGCCGCTTTCAGTTCGGTAGCGAAAAGGCCGATCTCCTCGATGGTGCCGGCAATCCCCCCGGCGTCGATATATTCTCCCACCCGGAAGGGCTTCAGGACGAGGAGCATGATGCCTGCGGCGATGTTCTGAAGCGTTCCCTGAAGCGCCAGGCCGATGGCAAGGCCGACGGCGCCGAGCGCCGCGATGATGCTCGCGGTCTGCACGCCGAACTGGGCGAGCACCGTGACGCCGACCAGGATAAGGATGCCGTAGCGGACGATCTTCGACAGGAAACGCCGCAGCGTCTCGTCGAAGGCAGGCAGGCGGCCGAGCACGGCGCGTGTCCAGCGCTCCATCGCGCCAGCCACGACAAACCCGACCACGAGCAGAATGATCGCCCCCGCCAACCTGAAGGAATATGCGACCGCCAGTTCGCTCACCTGATTCCAGAGGGCCTGCGCGGTCGTTATCATTTCCGTTGCGTCTAGTTCCATGGAAGCCTCGTATCCTGATCCCCTGTGTCTGGGTCCGATTCGCTATTGTGGCCGCAACCACAGCGATGTCGAAGGATGAAAATCCCGGCACCCCGCGAGGGGCGCCGCAATTCAGCCCCGATTGAGGCCCTTAGGGCAAGCGACAATCGTGATCATATCGGGCCGCAGGCGATGAATTTCACTGGAAGTGTCCAAAGGCGGTGATATGAGTCACAGCCTTGCTTGAGGTGATCCGCACATCATGGACGCCGACATTCGTCCGGCTCGCATGTCCGACATCGATACGCTGGTTTCGATAGAGAACAGCGTTTTCGATTCCGATCGCATTTCCCGAAACGCATTCCGCAGGCATGTCGGCAATACGACCGGTTCACTGCTGGTGACGGAACGCAATGGAGCCATCGTGGGTTATGCGCTCCTGCTCTATCGCAGGGGCAGCCGGGTGGCCCGGCTCTATTCCATCGCGGTGGCGAACGGCCATGGCTCCTCGGGCATCGGGAGAGCTCTGCTAAGGGCGGCGGAAGAAGCAGCCGTTGCAAGGGAATGCTCCGCACTGCGGCTGGAGGTGCGCGAGGGGAACGCGCGCGCCGTCGATCTCTATCAACGCGCCGGCTTTCACCGCATCGGGCGCAAGGAAGCATATTACGAGGACGGCGCGCCGGCGTTGCGCTTCGAAAAGGATCTGGGAGTTTCCGAAGGTCAATGAGCTGGGTCATACTCACGGGCAGGCAGAACGACCTCGACCAGGTGGCAACACCACACAAGATCATCACCAGCCGCGACTATCTCGCCCACCCGGCGCTTTTTCGGGGCCAGCGGCCGAAGATCATCAACCTGTCGAACAGCTATGCCTATCAGAGCCGGGGTTATTACGCTTCGCTGCTGGCCAGCTCGCGTGGGCACAAGGTGATCCCGTCGGTGGAGACGATGATCGATCTGTCCGGCCGCAAGCTTTACGAGAACGCGCTGCCGGAACTGGAGCAGGCCCTCAACAGATGCCGCAAGGAACTCGGAGGCAGCTTTCCGCGCTCCGTGGGGGTCTTCTTCGGCATCGGGCCCTCGAAGGCCTGGGACCGTTTCGCCCGCCTGCTCTTCGACTGGTTTCGCGCGCCCGCACTCGAAGTAACGATCGAAGAGGGGGAATGGGCGACGATCAAGAAGATCGGATTCCTGCCGCTCGCCCGCATGAAGAGCGACGAGAAGGCGCGTTTCCTGGCCAGCCTCGACACCTACACGAACCGCCAATGGCGGGACAGCAAGGCGCGCACGCCTTCCCGCTATACCTTCGCGACATTGGTGGACCCGCAGGAAGAGCTGCCGCCCTCCAGCATCGGATCACTGAAACACTGGTCGAAAATCGCGGAGAAGATGGGCGTGGAGGTGGAGCCGATCACGCGCAAGGACCTGCCCAGGCTCGCCAACTACGATGCGCTCTTCATCCGCGAAACGACGTCGATCTCCAATCATACCTATCGCTTCGCCCGCCGCGCGCAGCAGGAAGGAATGCCGGTCATCGACGATCCCCTGTCGATGATCCGCTGCACCAACAAGGTCTATCTGAACGAGCTGATGCTCTACAACCGCATTCCCGTGCCGCCGACGGTCATGATCACCGGTTCGGCCGATCTGGAGGCGGCGGCCGATTCTCTCGGCTTCCCGCTCGTGCTCAAGATCCCCGACAGCGCCTTTTCGCGCGGGGTGAAGAAGGCCGGGAACCTGGCGGAGCTCAAGGAGCTCGCGACCAAATGGCTGGAGGATTCGGATCTCCTCATCGCGCAGAAATTCCTGCCGACGGAATTCGACTGGCGCGTCGGCGTGTTGGGTGGCGAACCGCTCTTCGCGGTGCAGTACCTCATGGCCAAGAAGCACTGGCAGATCGTCAATCACGAGCGCCGCGGCAAGAAGCCGGACGAGGGCGGCTTCCGCAGCTTCACGCTTCAGGAAACGCCGGTGGAAGTCATCGACATCGCGGTGCGGGCGGCCCGTTGCATCGGCGACGGCCTCTACGGCGTCGACCTCAAGGAGACGCCCAACGGCATCTATGTGATCGAGGTCAACGACAATCCCAATCTCGATCACGGCTGCGAGGATTCGGGCGAAAAGGATCAGGTCTGGGTGCGGCTCACCCAATGGTTCATCGACAAGCTGGAGCGGCAGGGGCGGTAGGATGGGGTACAGAGACCCTTTTCTGACCGGAACGGCACTCGTATATTGGGCAAACAATAAGAAGGCGTGATCGATGTCGAAAAAGGGACAGCATGTAGTGCCTAGCGGCGGCAGGTGGAGTGTCAGAACTGCCGGTGCATCGCGAGCGAGCGGGACATATGCCACGCAGCAGGAAGCTGTTAGCGTAGCGCGTGAGCGGGCTCGCCGGGAGGGCGGGGAACTCTACATTCACGGGCGGGACGGAAGGATCAGAGAACGGAGCTCCTACGGGCACGATCCCCATCCTCCGAAAGGGTAAATGTCTCTGGCGGCGCCATTTGATGCATCGGTTTTCATAAATTGTCCATTCGATGAAGAATATGCGCCTCTCCTTGAGGCGGCGATATTCTGCGTTGTTTACCTGGGATTTGTGCCGCGCCTGGCGAGCGAACGGTTGGAGAGCGGCGAAAATCGGCTTGATAAGATCATCGAAATGATTCGCGGGTCGCGGTACTCGATCCACGACCTGTCCCGCTGCAAATCAGCGAAGGCTGGTGATGCCTTCAGAATGAATATGCCGTTTGAATTCGGCATAGACGTTGGACTTCGACGGTCCGGGGACAAACGGCTTTCTTTGAAGAAGTTCCTCATTTTCGAAAGGGATCAATACGATCTCAAAAAGGCCTTGTGACATCGCAGGGCAGGATGTCGAGTTTCACCGCGGTGACTATGAACTTGTCATCAGTAAGGTACGGGACTTCTTTCGCGTTGAAGTCGGAATTGACGCGCCCGGCCCGTCGAAACTCGTCTCCCAATACGTAACTTTTCAAGGCTGGATGACAGAGAAGAAAATCTCGGAAGGTCATTCGGAGAAAGAAGCTCTTCAGCTACCGACGCGAGAGCGGATTGACGAGATGAAGAATTGGGTAGCTATGGGCATGCCCATCAAGTTCAATTCCTGAACAACGGCCTTCAATCGAAGAAAATTTATCGCGCGCCAGCTTTGTGCCGGTTCTTCTCGATCGCCTCGAACCGCGACAGATATGCCTTCTGGGCGGTGCGCGCGGGCTGCGGCCCGAGCGTCAGCGAATCGGCCGAGAACCCGCGCGGACGGCCGAAGAAGCGCGCCGCCTCGCCGTGGGCGAAGCCGGCAAGCTCCGTCGCCTCGAAAAAGGCCGCGATCTGGTCCGCCCGCTTGATCGCGCGCTTGAGTTCCGCCGGCAGGTCTGCCGGCAGGCCAAAACGCAGATGGATCGCATGCTGCAGCCGCTTCTCCACGGATTTGTAATCATCGCCAAGCGTTGCCTTGAACGGCGAGATCATGTCGCCGATCACATATTCGGGCGCGTCGTGGAGAAGAGCGGCCATGAGCCAATCGGCCGGCGCGTCCGCATGCAATACGCCGAAGATCTGCTCCACGAGAAGCGAATGCTGCGCGACGGAGAAGGCATGGTCGCCCTTCGTCTGGCCGTTCCAGCGCGCCACACGGGCAAGACCGTGCGCGATATCCGCGATCTCTATATCGAGCGGGGAGGGGTCGAGGAGATCGAGGCGCCTGCCGGAAAGCATGCGCTGCCAAGCACGCGGCGGTGCGGCGGCAAGAGCCGCCATCAGGCCGTCTCCGTCCGGCCGTCGGCGGCTGAAATGGTGAAGTTGGCGAAGGCAGGCACACTGAGCGCAAGGGCGACATCGCCAGCCAGAATCGGCACGCCTTCCTTTGCTGCCTCCGCAGCGCGGTCGATGCGCAGGAGCGCGAGCCCTTCGCGGCCGGACACGGTACCGAGCGTGCCGATGGATCGCCCGGCAGCGGTCACATCCGTGCCGGAAGGAGGCAGGGGGCTCTCGCCTTTCGCAATGACCAGCCGCCGTCGCGCGGTGCCCCGGTGGTGCATGCGCGAGACGACCTCCTGGCCGACATAGCAGCCCTTCTTCAGCCCGACGCCGCCGTTCTGGTCGAAGAGGATGTCATGAGGGAAGGCATCGCCGAGCGCATAGTCGCTGCCGCTTTCAGCCACGCCATGTTCGATGCGCAGACGGTCCCACGCCTCCCTGTCCGCGCCTCCGGCACCCGGTCCATAGGTGCGCTGCACGTTAAGTCCAGCAGGGAAACGGCGGTCGACGAGTGTCGTTGAATCATTTTCCGAAGGAGATGATTCTTCCTGCCAGAAAGCTGAGACAAGCTCCCGGTCCTGAAGGGAAAAATCGACCTTCGCCCGCAGCCTGTAGAGCATCAGGCGCTTGAGGAAATCTGGCGCGACATCTCTGCGGCAGTCCAGACGGAAGCCATCCGCACCCGCGCGCGAGATGAGGAAATCGAACAGGATTTTCCCCTGGGGCGTCAGCAGCGCGCCCGGCCGCGCCTCCCCTTCGCTCAGCGACGAAAGGTCGGTGGTGAGAACGTTCTGCAGCAGGGTTTCGGCATCGGGGCCGGTGGCCAGGAGGACGCTACGGTCGGAGAGTTCAACACTCGGCATAGGCTTGGAATCCGATCTATGCGGCTGCACGCTAGGTAAGCCTTGCAGCCCCCGAGAGCAAGCGGCGGCCCGTCAGTCTCCTGCCACGAAGAAGACCCAGCGCCCGTCCGGCGTGATGGCCGAGCGATAAAAGACGTAGGCGCCAAAATTCTTCATTTCTTCATAGTCGCTGGCTGTCACGAGGGTGAAGAGTTCCACCTTTTGCGTGGGCGTAAGCTCCTCAAGCGGGATGGCGAAGAAATAGGGCCATACGTAATACTCGCTGTCCGTTCCGGCATTGAGGTGCACAAAGCCGGACTCCATGACTTCCAGCAGGATGGCCATGATTTCATGGCCTTCCTCGTCGCCCGAAATCTGGCGCAGGAAGTCGATGGGGTCGCCCTCAAGCTCCCCAAGGAGAAGTTGAGTGGCATTGTCGCCAGTGCCGATCAACGGCCTCAGCTTTTCGATGTCGCCGCTGCGGCAGGCCTCGATGATGAGCCGACGCATGCGCTGAACCGGCTCCGGCAGCCGGGAAATGTCACGGATGACCTCTGGCAGCGCCTCGCCGGGGGTGGTATCCGGCCGGGTCGCGTCGGCAGGCGGCGTTTCCTCTTCCGGTGAGGAAGGCGCAGTGGTGGCAGCGTCGTCGCGCGGTGCCGGCACGGAGCCCGCCTCAGCTTCCTCCTGCACCGGAACATATTCGGGAAGCTTGTCGCTTAGCGCCCAGGCGTGTTGGGGAAGGGACAGTACGCTCGCAAGAGCAAGCGTTCCGGCAATCAACTGCAATGCCCGCAGGGCAGGAAACGGCATCGGCTCCACCTCATCTCGGTGTGCACCACCATTGGCGGCTCAATGCCAGGAATATCCAAACAGGGCGGCAAGCTCAATGGCGGGTCCGTTCCGGGAGGAAGTCTCCCGCCAGGACCCTTTGGCGCATGACATCGAGCAGCGCCAGGAGCCTGTCTTCGTCGCCGTTCTTGCCCAACTCCGTCAGTGCCGTCGTAAGCGCGGCCTCGGCGATGATTTCCGGTTCGATGCCCGCCAAACGGCCCTCAGCCCAAGCCGCGCCATGGCATTCCGCACAGGTCGTGCGCTTCTCTTCCTCGATCATGGCCTCGATATCGGCAACAGTCATGTGCATGGAGATTCCATCCGTTCCCAGGGACGCCGGCGAGGCCGACGCCAGTCCCAAATTCGTCCCTCTGCTGCAACGGTTACCACGAAAAATGCGGCTGGACGGAGACACCTGCGTGGGTGGTAAAGGAACGGTAAAATTTTAATGATCCGGACGGGTCACCATCAGTTTCCGTAGCGAAGCGTTATCTCGTTCGTCAGCGCCTCGCCCTCTTTCATGTACCGGTCGATGGCCTGCACCGCTGCTTCCGTGCAGGTGGAATAGATCGCGGCGAAGGAGCGGTAACCGTGGTTGAAGCTTGCAATAAGCTTGGCACGTCTCTCCTCGGAGGGGGCCTCGGCTTTAAGAAGCGCCTCCATCTGAGCGCGCCACACCCCATCCTTCTCGCCGCACAGGCCGCGGAGAAAGTGGACGGAGCCGAGCACCTCGGCAAGCCGCAGGAGCTGTTCGTCGTATGGCGCCTGCGCGGCGGCGGGTCCGAACGACATCATCGCGGCGAGGGCGCTTTGACTGAGAAACTTCGAAACTGCTTTCATGGAAAATCTTGTCATCGGATAACGGCGGCTCGCAAGAGAATTATAAAGGTCGTTCACCGCCTGCTGCGATGTCTTCGGCAACCGCCAGTGTGCTGGCGGTGATCGGGAGGCTCCGCATTTCGCTCAACGTATACCAGCCGACATGATCGGCGTCGTCGCCTTCCCGCATTGCCCCTTCCACCTCCTCGGCACGAAAAACCTTCAGCAGATATCGGCGGCCGCTTTCACCCTCGATGGTGATCTCGCGAAAGAGAGAGACGGCACCTGCCGAAAGCCCGGTTTCCTCCCGAAGCTCGCGCCGAATGGCCGTTTCCGCGTCTTCCCCGGTCTCCACGCGCCCGCCCGGAAAGGCAAAAAGCCCTTTCGCCGGTGGGTGCCCGCGGCGCACGAGAAGAAACCGGCCGTTCACGAGAACAGCCAGGGAAACGGCGTGGATATCGCGTGCATCCATCTTACATCCTCGGAGGGAGGCTCTAGTCTATGATCCTCGTGGCAAGTGTGCCGGCGGCTCGCCTGGAGATAAGCAATGTGCGGACGTTTTGCACTGACGCAAAAGCCGAAGGAAGTGGAGATGTTCCTCGGCCTCGCCGAGCTCGATGATTTTCCGCCCCGCTACAACATTGCGCCCACTCAGCCAATCCTGATGGTGGCCGGCGCGCGACGAGGCGAGGGCTCCAACCTGCCGGACCGGGAGGCCGTGCTGGTGCGCTGGGGCCTGGTGCCCGGTTGGGCGAAGAACCCGAAGGACATGCCGCTTCTCATTAATGCGCGGGCGGAAAGCGCTGCGGAAAAGGCCGCGTTCCGTGCGGCGCTGCGGCATCGCCGCACGCTGGTTCCGGCGTCCGGCTTCTATGAATGGCGGCGCGGCGGCAATGGCCGCGCGCAACCTTTCTGGATCCGCCCAAAAGACGGCGGAATGGTTGCTTTCGGAGGTCTCATGGAAACCTGGTGCGAACCGGGCGGCAGCGAGATCGACACCGGCGCCATCCTGACGACGGAGGCAAACGCCGATCTCGCACCCATCCACGCGCGCATGCCCGTTGTTATTCGACCGGAGCACTTTTCCCGCTGGCTCGATTGCGTGAATCATGAGCCTCGCGACGTGGCGGACCTGCTGGCGCCGGTCGAGCCCGGCTTCTTCGAGGCCGTTCCTGTCTCCGACAGGGTCAACAGCGTGGCCAATATGGGCCCGGACCTGCAGGAGAGAGTGGAAACGAGAGAGGCTTCACCCGCTCCGGCAGCGGATCCGCAGCTTAGCCTGTTCTAGATCATTTCAGTATTTCAAGGGAACACTGAAATGATCTAAGTCCTTGTTCCGATGCAATTCCGGACGGAAAACCGGTTCCCACTTTTCCTGGAATTGCTCCAGAGCCTTTCATGGCTAGATTGGATCATTCTGTTTCTCGTCCGGCGAGACGATCACGCGGAGGGCGGCGCAGCGCGATGCGGGGACATCGGGCAAGCCGCCCGACAAAGTGGGCGTCCGCCGGACGGAAACCCGGAGGGCCGGGCCGGTTTGGCCCAATTCCAGCGGGCTTTGGCTCGACCGCATGCCCGATGGAGCAGGTCTTTCGGCCGGGCCCGAGCCTGCTGGCCCACGTCGCGCCGTTTGCCTGTCCATTGCGTTCGGCGATCGGGTAGGGCAATTGCGCCCGTATGAACGCCGAACTTTATCCCTCCTTCACTGCCGGTCTTCTTCTTGGCGCTTCGCTGATCGTCGCGATCGGCGCCCAGAACGCATTCATCCTCAGACAGGGGCTCCTGCGTCAGCACGTCTTCATCCTGTGCCTGATATGCGCGCTTTCAGATGCTCTTTTGATCACTGCCGGCGTGGCGGGGCTCGGCACGCTGGTTGCACGCTCGCCCCTCCTGATCACCGCGGTCACCGTGGGCGGTGCCATATTCCTTTTCGCTTATGCAATCTTCGCCTTCCGTCGTGCCCTTCATCCGGACGCGCTCCATGCCGCCAAGGGCGGCCAATCGAGCCTGAAGGCGGCGGTCGCGGCATGCCTCGCCTTCACCTTCCTCAATCCGCACGTCTATCTCGACACGGTCGTTCTGCTGGGCTCCCTTTCGGGTGCCTATCAGGGGGAGGCGCGTGCAGCCTTCGCATTCGGTGCGATGACTGCGTCGTTCATCTGGTTTTTCGGGTTGGGCTACGGCGTCCGGCTCCTGCAGCCGGTCTTCGCTCGGCCGCAAGCTTGGCGCGTTCTCGACACGCTGATCGGCCTGATTATGCTCGCGCTGGGATCAACTCTCTTCGCGCGGCTCGTATGAGCGCTTCGGCTCTTCCTTCTTGGCCTTCGGCTTGCACAGCAGCGCCGCATTGATCGCGGCGGGGCCGACTTGCCGGTATTCCCGAACGAGCTCAGCCTTGGCAGCCTCTTTCTCCTTGGGCTGCGGTCGGTCCTTTATTACGGTTTGTGAGGCCATGATACTGCCTGATTATTCCACTGTTACCTCAGGTTGGTAACTGATTCCGACGAAATCATGTTCCATGGGGATTGCGCCAGCCGTTCGATGAGGGTCGAGGATAACGCTTAACACTTGGTTTCCCTGTGTTGCACGGAAAACACATTTGCTGACGGCTTGACGGCGGCCCGCGCGAAGGCGATAAGGGCGGCCATGAAAACGCTGTTCGCCATTATCGGCATTTGCATTATCGGCTAGCGCCCTCCCGCTGGTCCGGTCGTTTTCGCCTCTTCCTTCCCACACGAAAAACGCCCAGGCCAGCCGGCCGGAGCGCCCGCATGGATATTTTGGATCGAAGCCACGGGATCGGGCATGACTGACGCGTTCAAGGGACTGAAGCTCTACAATACGCTGACGCGGCGCAAGGAGGATTTCACCCCTCTCGATGCGAACAACGTGCGCATGTATGTCTGCGGGCCGACGGTCTACGACTTTGCCCATATCGGCAATGCGCGGCCAGTGATCGTCTTCGACGTTCTGTTCCGGCTGCTGCGCCATCTCTATGGCGAGAACCATGTCACCTATGTGCGCAACATCACGGACGTGGACGACAAGATCAATGCGCGGGCGCTGCGGGATTTCGGCAAGGAGATCGCAGCGGGCCAGCTCACCCTGAACGAGGCAATTCGCCGGGTGACGGAACGGACGGCGGCGCAGTTCCACGAGGACGTGACGGCACTCGGCTGCCTGGCGCCGACGCACGAGCCGCGCGCAACGGAATTCGTGCTGCCGCGCAAAGACGGCAAGACGGACATGGTGACGTTGATTCAACGTCTCATCGATCGCGGGCATGCCTATGCTGCGAAAGGAGAAATCCTGTTCGACACCACCTCCATGCCGGATTACGGCATGCTGTCGAAGCGCAAGCTGGAAGACCAGCAGGCGGGCGCGCGCGTGGCGGTGGACGCGCACAAGAAAAGCCCGTCCGACTTCGTCCTCTGGAAGGAATCGTCCGTCGAGGAACCCGGTTGGGAGGCGACCTTCAACCTGCGTGGCGAGAAGCTCACGATCCGAGGCCGTCCGGGCTGGCACATCGAGTGCTCGGCCATGTCCGCCGCCTATCTCGGCGAGGTCTTCGACATTCACGGAGGCGGTCTCGACCTGATCTTCCCGCACCACGAGAACGAGATCGCTCAATCGCGCTGCGCGCACGGAACGCCGGTGATGGCCAACTACTGGCTGCACAACGGCTTCGTGCAGGTGGAAGGCAAGAAGATGGCGAAATCGGAGGGCAATTTCGTCACCATCCACGATCTTCTGGCGACCGAGAATTTCGGTGGCTGCAAGTGGCCGGGCGAAGTCCTGCGGCTGGCGATCCTGATGACGCATTACCGCGAGCCGCTGGACTTCTCGTTGAGGAAGCTCGAGGAGGCGGAAGCGGTGCTGGACGGCTGGTATCGCGCGATCGGCGATGCGGAGCCGTCTGGCGATACCGCCGGCGTCGTCGGCGCGCTGCTCGATGACCTGAACACCACCGGAGCGATCATGGTCCTGCACGACCTGCGCGCGCAGGCGGCGAAGGGCAGCGAGCGTGCTCAGGCGGAGCTGAGGGCAGGTGCCGCGCTGTTGGGGCTCCTGGGAAGGACCGCGGGCGAGTGGTTTACCGGCAAAGCCGCAGGCGCTTCGGTCGATGTGAAGGCGATCGAGGAGAAAATCGACGCCCGCCTCGACTTCCTTCGCGAGAAGAATTTCGCCGAGGCCGACCGCATCCGCGACGAACTCCTGGCCCAGGGCATTCAGTTGAAGGACAGCAAGGACCCGGAGACGGGCGAGCGCGTGACCACTTGGGAGGTGAAGCGGTGAGGGCGTTCGAGGCGCCCGTCCAACGGCACTGTTAGGAGGGAAAAACGCATGATCGACCACATCGGCATATCCGTTTCCGACTGGGAAAAGTCGAAGGCCTTCTACGACGCGGCACTCGGCGCGCTGGGCGCCCGCATGCTGATGACCGTGCCGGTCGAGCGGACCGGTGGCGTGAACATCGGCGGCTATGGCCGCCAGAAGCCCGACTTCTGGCTCCACGGCGCGGGCGATCCCGGTCCCGGCCGCCACATCGCCTTCGCCGCGGAGAACCGCGCGCAGGTCGATGCCTTCCACGCCGCCGCGATGGCCAATGGCGGGCGCGACAACGGCACGCCGGGGCTGAGGCCGCACTACCACCCGAACTATTACGGCGCCTTCGTCTTCGATCCGGACGGCAACAACGTCGAGGCCGTCTGCCATAAGCCGGAGTAAGGCCCGGAAGGAGCTTGCGATGAGCCTCGACAATCAGCCCGTCTACACCGGAGGCTGCCAATGCGGCGCGGTGCGCTTCCGCATTGAGGGCGCGTTGGGCGATGCATCCATCTGCCATTGCCGCATGTGCCAGAAGGCGTTCGGCAATTTTTTCGCGCCGCTTGTTTCCGTTCGCGAGGCAAAGCTGGAATGGACCCGCGGCGGGCCGAGGCGATTCCAGTCATCCAACCATGTGAAACGCGGCTTCTGCCCGCAATGCGGCACGCCGCTCACTTATGAGGCGCCGGACGGGGTGGCGCTCGCCATCGGCGCGTTCGACCACCCGGAAGAACTCGGGCCGCGCATTCAGTGGGGCATCGAGAGCAAGCTGCCTTATGCAGACACCCTCCATACCTTGCCCGGCAAGGAGACGATGGAAGATTTCGCTTCTGCGGAGTTCCTCGCTCAAATCGTCTCTTACCAGCACCCGGATCACGACACGGACCAATGGCCGCCCTTGAGGACAAAATGACGGAACTGCGCACCCTGTACCCCGAGATCGAACCCTTTGAGGATGGAATGCTCGATGTCGGAGACGGTCACCAGATCTACTGGGAACGGGTGGGCACGCCTGGTGCCAAGCCCGCCGTTTTTCTCCACGGTGGGCCGGGCGGGGGCATTTCCCCTCAGCACCGCCGCCTGTTCGACCCGAAGAAATACGACGTGATCCTTTTCGACCAGCGAGGCTGCGGGAAATCGAAGCCGCACGCGGAGCTGGAGGCGAACACCACCTGGCATCTCGTCGCCGACATCGAGCGGCTGCGCGAGATGATGGGTGTGGAGAAATGGCAGGTTTTCGGCGGCTCCTGGGGCTCGACACTCGCGCTCGCCTATGCCGAAACCCATCCGGACCGCGTCTCCGAGCTGATCGTGCGCGGTGTCTATACGCTGACCCGGGCTGAGCTTGCCTGGTATTATCAGTTCGGCGTCTCACAGATGTTTCCGGACAAATGGGAACGGTTCCTGGCCGTCATCCCGGAGGACGAACGCAGCGACCTCATCACGGCCTACCGCAAACGGCTTACATCGAGCGACCGGGCGGTGCAGCTTGAGGCGGCCAAGGCCTGGAGCATTTGGGAAGGGGAGACGATCACGCTGCTGCCCGATCCCTCCTTGTCGGCCCATCACGAAGAGGATGATTTCGCGATCGCCTTCGCGCGCATCGAGAATCACTATTTTGTCCACAATGGCTGGCTCGAGGAGGGCCAGCTCCTGCGCGACGCCGTCAAGCTGAGGGGCATTCCCGGCGTCATTGTGCACGGACGCTACGATATGCCGTGCCCCCTCCGCTATGCCTGGGAACTTCACAAGGCGTGGCCGGACGCCGAGTTCCACATCATCGAGGGGGCGGGTCACGCTTATTCGGAGCCGGGGATCCTGGATCGTTTGATACGCGCCACCGATCAGTTTGCAGGGAATTCGTGATGAGAGCGGCAAAAGGGCGTGTGGCGCAGCGCCTCGGGGTGGGGGCATGACCAGAGAACGTATCTATCTGTTCGATACGACGCTTCGCGACGGCCAGCAGACGCCGGGCGTGGATTTTTCCGTCGAGGACAAGATCGCCATCGCCCAGCTTCTCGACGAACTCGGTGTTGATTACGTGGAAGGCGGATATCCGGGCGCCAATCCCACCGACACCGAGTTCTTTTCCAGGAAGCGGACGCGAGGCGCCGTCTTCGTCGCCTTCGGCATGACCAAGCGGGCAGGCGTCTCCGCGGCCAACGATCCTGGCCTTGCCGTGCTCACCCAGGCAGCAAGCGACGCGGTCTGCTTCGTCGCCAAGAGCTGGGACTACCACGTGCGCGTGGCGCTCGGGGCCACCAATGAGGAGAATCTGGAGGGGATCCGCGCCTCTGTGGCCGCCGCGCGTGCGGCCGGGAAGGAGGCGATGGTCGATTGCGAGCACTTTTTCGATGGCTACAAGGCCAATCCGGACTACGCGATCGCCTGTGCGAAAGCGGCTTATGAAGCGGGCTGCCGCTGGGTCGTCTTGTGCGATACCAATGGTGGGACGCAGCCGCAGGAGGTGAGTAAGATCGTTTCCGCGGTCATTGCTGCGGGCATTCCCGGCACGCATCTCGGCATCCATGCCCATGACGACACGGGCCAGGCGGTCGCCAATTCGCTCGCTGCGGTGGAAGCCGGCGCCCGTCAGATTCAGGGGACGCTCAACGGCGTCGGCGAACGCTGCGGCAACGCCAATCTGGTGACCCTCATTCCGACGCTGATGCTGAAGCCCCACTATGCGGACCGGTTTGAGCTCGGCATCACGGAGGAGGGCCTTCAAGGCATCTCGCGCGTCTCGCACGCATTCGACGAGCTCCTTAACCGCGCGCCGAATCCCCAGGCCCCTTATGTCGGGGTCTCGGCCTTCGCCACGAAGGCGGGAATCCATGCCTCTGCGATCCTGAAGGATCCGCAGACCTATGAGCATGTGGCTCCGGAAAAGGTGGGCAACGCACGCCGAATGATGGTCTCGGACCAGGGCGGCAAGTCGAACTTCATCGCCGAGCTTACGCGGCGCGGCATCCAGGTGGACAAGGCCGACCCCCGGCTCGATACGCTGATTGCTCTCGTCAAGGAACGGGAGGCGCAGGGCTATGCCTATGAGGGCGCTGATGCGAGCTTCGAGCTCCTCGCGCGCCGCGTTCTCGGCAAAGTGCCGGAATTCTTCAAGGTCGACGGCTTTCGCTGCATGGTCGAGCGCCGGTTTGACGCGCGCGGCAAGCTGAAGACCGTTTCGGAAGCCGTGGTGCGGCTGACGATCGACGGCGAGACGCGCCTTTCAGTGGCGGAGGGACATGGTCCCGTCAACGCGCTCGACATCGCGCTCAGGAAGGACTTCGGCAAGTACCAGGCCGAGATTGCGGACATGACGCTGACCGATTATAAAGTGCGCATCCTGAACGGCGGCACCGACGCGGTCACCCGAGTGTTGATCGAATCCCACGATTCCACCGGCGACCGTTGGTGGACTGTCGGCGTCTCCGACAACATCATCGATGCGTCTTTCCAGGCGTTGATGGACTCCGTGGTCTACAAGCTGGTGAAGAACCGGGAAAGGACCGGCCTCACGGCCGAATGATCATGACAGATACGCCAGCTTCCGGGGCGGCGCGCCAGGATGACTCGACGCGCGGCTTCCTTTTTATGTTCTCGGCCTATTTCCTGTGGGGCCTGCTTCCATTCTACCTGAAGACCGTGGCTCACATGCCGCCATGGGAGGTGGTGGCGCACCGCATCGTGTGGTCGGTCCCCATTGCCGGGATGGTGCTTCTCGCTCTTGGCCGCACGGCCGATATCAGGCTTGCCTTCCGTTCACCGCGCATGCTGCTCATGGCAGCCTCCACCGCGGCGATCATCACGCTCAACTGGGGCGTCTATATCTGGGCCATCGCCAACGACCGCGTGCTGGATACCGCGCTCGGCTACTACATCAATCCGCTTGTCTCGATCGTCATGGCGGCGGTCCTTCTCGGCGAAAAACTCACGCCGCTGCAGGTGGTGGCCGTCGGGCTTGCCGTCGTGGCGGTCGCGGTTCTCACGATCGAAGGGGGCGGGGTGCCCTGGATATCGCTGGCGCTCGCCTTCAGCTTCGCCATCTACGGCTTTCTGAGGAAGACGTTGCCCATCGGCCCGAGCCAGGGTTTCTTTCTCGAGGTGCTGATCCTGAGCCTGCCGGCGCTTGTCTATATAGGCTGGCTGAACTGGGCAGGCGAAAGCCACTTCCGTTGGGACCGGCCGGTGGATGTCGCGTTGCTTCTTGCCAGCGGTCCGGCAACAGCGATCCCGCTGCTCTTTTACGCCTTTGGAGCAAAGCTCCTGCGATATACGACCGTCGGCATCATGCAGTACATCGCGCCGAGCATGGTCTTCGTCACCGCGATCTTCGTCTTCAGGGAGCCGTTCAGCGTTGAGGAGGCAATCGCCTTCGCTCTCATCTGGATGGCGTTGGCGCTCTATACCTGGCCGATGCTGAGGGCGCTCAGGGCTTAGAGCAATTCCAGGAAAAGTGGGAACCGGTTTTCCGTCCGGAATTGCGTCGGAACAAGGACTTAGATCATTTCAGTGGTTCCATGAAACACTGAAATGATCTAGAGCCTTGAAGAGCTAAAGACGCTCGATGATTGCCGGATCTCCCTCCGAGGGCGTTCCGGCACGCACCAGCATGGGCACGATCTGCTCGACCTGGTCGATCACGAGGGGATTTACCCGATATGCGGTGTGGATGAAGCCCTCCGACCTCATATGGTCGAGCATCGACAGCAGCGGCTCCCAGAAACCTCCGATATTGGCAAAGACGATGGGTTTCTCGTGCCGGCCGAGTTGTGCCCATGTCATGATCTCGACGATCTCCTCCACCGTCCCGATGCCGCCTGGAAGCGCGACGAAGGCGTCGGAATGGTCGAACATCAAATGCTTGCGCTGATGCATGTCCTCCGTGACGATGAGATCGTCCAGGGTGGAAAGCGCCGATTCCGTCGCTTCCTTGTTCATGAGGAAGCGGGGGATGATGCCGGTCACCTTGCCGCCGTTTTCAAGACATCCGGCGGCGACCGCACCCATGATGCCCTTGGTGCCGCCACCATAGACCAGACGAAGACCGGCCTCGGCCAGGGCGTTGCCGAGCTTGCGGCCGGCTGCCAGATAGCTTTCGCCGCGTCCTGTTGAAGACCCGCAATATACGCAAACGGAGTTGATCGTGTTCATGTTAGCATTGGTGAAGGTGCCGGCGAGTCAGGTCAAGGGGCAGGGATGAAATCGTCGCTGGCCGCCCGATACCCCAAAGGCGAGATGCGCCTTATCCGATAGCCGTAATACGCGTGTTTCCCGGGCTTTGCCTTGTCGTCAAGGCCAAAAAAGGATAGACCGCTGCTAACGGATAAAGAGACCAGGGCATGGCCGCGACCCCGCTCAGATTACTGCTTTTCCTTGCCGGGTTTTTGCTTGCCGGTGCAGGAACCGCCTACTTCACGGGATTGATCGGTCCCGAAGAGGAGCAGCGCGCCGAAGAATCGGTCGTCGCGCCTTCCGATGCTTCCGCCGACACTGCGCAGGATGGCTCTGAACAGCAGAAGCAGGCTGCCACGAGCGATCCGCAACCCAAGACGGACAATGGCGAGGCTGAAGCAGCCGCCGTTGTCGAAGCGGGTACGGATATTGCCGCTGGTGACGCCAGCGGGAATGAGAAGGTGGTCGTTCCTGCCTTCGACCTGCTGCGGGCCGAGCCTGACGGCTCGCTGGTGATCGCGGGCCGGGCGGCACCCGGCTCCGAAGTGGAGATTGTGAGTGGATCGTCGGTTCTTGCCAATACGACGGCCACCGAAACCGGTGACTTCGCCGCCGTTCTTGAGGAGCCTCTCGAGCCCGGCGAGCACAACATCGTCCTGCGCTCCACCTTCGAGGGCAACGCGGCTACGTCCGTCGAAACCGCGATCGTTTCCGTTCCGTCTGATGAAAAAGGCCAGCTTGTAGCGCTCGTGCAGCAGCCAGGCGAGCCAAGCCGGCTGATTTCCGCACCCGAGCCGCAGCGGCGGGGGGAAAATGGCGGCGAGGCGACGGCCCAAGGTCCCGGCGGTCAGGCAGAGCAAGCGGCAGGGGGCGACGTGCAGCACGAGGAGGGTGCCGCCGGCCAAAACGCTGACAGCGGCCAGCAGGCACCCGCTGTAGCCGAGGCGTTGCCCGGTACCGAAGGGGGCGAGGCGCGGGCTTCCTCACCCGATGAGATCGCCGCCGCGGAGACGGACTCTTCTTCCGGCGGAACTGCCGGCGGGCAGGAGGAAGCTTCCACCGAGGCGACGTCTCCATTCATCGAGGCGGTGGAGATCGATGGCCGAGAGGTGTTTGTTGCCGGTGCGGCGGAGCCCGGACGCCTGCTGCGGGTCTATGCGAACGACATTTTGCTCGGCCAGACGACGGTCTCTCCCGAAGGCCGTTTCCTCATCGAGGCCGAACGTGACCTTCCGGTGGGTGATTACATCGTCCGCGCCGACGTTCTGGACGAGGATGGGATGACGGTGATCGCCCGCGCCGCCGTTCCTTTCGAGCGCCATGTCGGCGAAAACATAGCGGCGGTGGCTCCTGAGTCTCTCAACCAATCCGGAGCGCCTCGGCAGAGCGAGGCAGGCTCGGCGAACCCGAAATCCGGCACGGGCAGTGCGGACGCTCCCGCGGGAGGTGCTTCGACCTCGATGCCTGCCCAGGAAGTGGAACGCGGGCAGGAATTGCCGCTCGATAGAAAAGCCGGCGGCGCTTCAGGCGGCGCAGGTTCTGAACAGGAGATGGCTGCGCGCAGCGGCAAAACCGAGACCGAAACGGGGAGGGGCTCGGTCGCAGAGGTCCTTTCACCGGCGTTGCAGTCCGTCGATGGCGCAGTCGTCATCCGTCGCGGGGACACGTTGTGGGAGATTTCGCGCCGCGTCTATGGGCGAGGCGTTCGCTACACCACGATCTATCTTGCCAACCAGGAGCAGATCCGTGATCCGGATCTGATCTGGCCCGGGCAGATCTTCACGGTGCCGGATACGACACGAGAGGGTGAAAAAGCCAATCTCGATGCCGTCGGCGAGCAGGCGGTGAAGCCTGAGACGACGGCCAAGAACCCGGCGCCGATGGGCGCTCGCTGATCGCAGGCGAGGTCTGCTCCCGCAGACGGCCCGCGGGAGCGATACCGGAACTGCCGTTTCGCGCACTCCGGTATACGTTCGCGGTTGCTGAGGCCTCGAAAATACCGACAGGGCGATTGCAAATACACCATCCATCGTATATCGACGATTTACGATGAAAGATGACGCGCAACGAACAGCCGTCGAAACCTGCTGCTCACCGGAAACGCTGGCGCGCGGCATGGCGGCACTGGCGCATCCGGCTCGCATCGAAATCCTCTGCCATCTCGCCGGTGCGGAACCATGCTGCTGCAAGGACGTGGTGGGACGCATGTCGCTCGCGCAGTCCACCGTTTCTCAGCATCTGAAGGTGCTGCTCGAAGCCGGGTTGGTGCGTGTGCGGCCTGATCGGCAGCGTTCCAATTACACGGTCGACCATAAGGCGCTGCTCGCGCTCAGCGAGGCGTTCAACAGCTTGGCTGCCGCCTGCGCTGCGGGTGGTGCCACCAAGGAAGAAGAGAAGATCTGAGCCGATGGCATCGAAAACCGTCTCCGCCGAGTCCGGCTCCGTGTTCAGCACGCTTGTCCATCTCTGGCCTTATATGTGGCCCTCGGATCGGCCGGATCTGAAAATGCGGGTGGCGGTGGCCGCCTTCTTTCTCGTCCTGGCGGAGGTGGTGCAGGTTTTCGTGCCCTTCTTCTACAAATGGGCGGCCAACACCTTGTCCGGAGAGGGCACGCTGCCGGCCTATCTGCCATCGGTGCTGGCTGCCCCGCTTGTTCTGGTCGTTGCCTACAATGTGATGCGCATTGTGCAGACCGGCTTCGACCAGCTGAACAGCGCGCTCTTTGCACGTGTCGGCCAGCATGCGGTGCGCCAGCTTGCCCACCGCACCTTCGTGCATATGCACTCGCTTTCGCTTCGCTTCCATCTGGAGCGCAAGACAGGCGGGCTGTCGCGCATCATCGAACGTGGAACGAAGGGCATCGAGACCATCGTTCGCATGGCGATCCTGAGCGCTGCGCCCACCGTGATCGAGTTCATGCTGGCGGCGATCATCTTCGCCGTGAACTACGGTTGGGCCTATGTGGGCATCATGGCAATTACCGTTTGGCTCTATACCTGGTTCACGATCAGGGCGAGCGACTGGCGCATCAATATCCGCCGCCAGATGAACGATTCGGATACCGACGCCAACACAAAGGCAATCGACTCCCTCCTGAATTTCGAGACGGTCAAATATTTTGGTAACGAGGCCATGGAGGCGCGCCGGTTCGATGCTTCCATGGCGCGGTACGAGGAGGCTGCGACCAGGACCTGGACTTCGCTCGGCTGGCTCAATTTCGGCCAGGGCGTGATCTTCGGATTGGGCATGATGGCCTCCATGGGCCTGTCCGCCTGGGAGGTGATGCGTGGAACGCAGACGGTGGGCGATTTCGTCTTCATCAACGCGATGCTGATGCAGCTCTCGGTGCCGCTCAACTTCATCGGTTTCGTCTACCGCGAGATTCGCCAGGGCCTGACCGACATCGAACAGATGTTCGACCTGCTCGACGTGCCGCCGGAAGTGAAGGACAAGCCCGGCGCAAAGCCACTCAAGATTACGAGCGGCCATGTTCGTTTCGAGGATGTTTCCTTTGCCTACGATCCGAGCCGGCCCATCCTCAAGGGCATAAGCTTCGATATTCCGGCGGGCCGGACCGTGGCGGTTGTCGGTCCTTCCGGAGCGGGCAAGTCGACGATCTCGCGCCTGCTCTTTCGCTTCTATGACATCCAGAAGGGCGCGGTGCTGATCGATGGGCAGGACATTCGCGATGTCACCCAGGCGAGCCTGCGTGCCGCCATCGGCATGGTGCCGCAGGATACGGTGCTCTTCAACGACACGATCGCCTACAATATCCGTTACGGGCGGCCCGATGCGACTGACGAAGAGGTTCGGCGGGCTGCTGAACTCGCGCAGATCGGTACGTTCATCGAAAGCCTTCCCGACCGTTACAACACGATGGTGGGTGAGCGCGGGCTGAAGCTTTCGGGAGGCGAGAAGCAGCGCGTGGCGATCGCCCGCACGATCCTGAAAGCGCCACCCATCCTGATCCTCGACGAGGCGACCTCCGCGCTCGACACGCATACGGAGCAGGAAATCCAGGCTGCGCTTGACCTTGTGAGCCAGGGCCGCACCACGCTCGTCATAGCGCATCGCCTTTCGACGGTCATCCGGGCTGACGAGATCATTGTCCTGAAGGATGGTCGCATCGCCGAGCGGGGCACACATCGCGCGCTCCTCGATGCCGGCGGCCTTTATGCCGATATGTGGAATCGCCAACGCGAGGCGAACGAGGCCGAGGAGCGGCTGCGTCGCGCGCGGGAGACGGACGAAATGGGCGTGATCATGCGCAAGATGCCGGTTTATTGATCGAAGTAAGGAGAGCGAAATGACCCGTCGCCGACTTGGCCGGACCGATATCGAAATCGCCCCGCTGGTGCTTGGAACAAACGTGGTGGGCTGGACCGCCGACGAGAAAACCTCCTTCGAGATCTTCGATGCTTTCGTGGCCGAGGGGTTCTCTGCAATCGATACGGCGGATTCCTATTCGCGCTGGGTTCCTGGCAACGACAGCGAGAGCGAAAAGATCATCGGCCGTTGGCTGAAGGCCCGCGGCAACCGCGACAAGGTCTACATCTTCACCAAGGTTGGCTCCGACATGGGGCAGGGCAAGAAGGATCTTTCCGCCAAATGGATCGAGCAGGAAGTTGAAGCTTCGCTGAAGCGACTGCAGACCGACTATATCGACCTGTATCAGAGCCACTGGCCGGACCCCACCGTCACGCAGGAGGAGACGCTCACGGCATACGACCGCCTCGTCAGGGCGGGCAAGGTCCGCTACATCGGCGCGTCCAACTTCGACGCCGAGCTGTTGGGAGAGGCTCTCGCCGTCTCGAAGGAAAAAGGTCTGCCGCGCTACGAGACGCTGCAGAACGAATACAATCTCTACACCCGCGACAAATTCGAGGGCGAGATCCAGGAGCTGGTCGTTCGCGAGGGGCTCAGCCTGATTCCCTACTACTCGCTCGCGGCAGGCTTCCTCACCGGAAAATATCGTTCCGAAGCCGATCTCGGCCAGAGCCCGCGCGGTCAGGGCGTGGCGAAATACCTCGATGGGAAGGGCAAGCGGATCCTCGCCGGGCTCGACAAGGTGGCCGAAAACACGGGGGCCGCGCCTGCCGAGATCGCGCTTGCGTGGCTCAACGCGCAACCCGGCGTGGCCGCCCCCATAGCGTCTGCCACTTCGGTCCGGCAGCTTGAGAGCCTCGTGCGCGGCGCCAGGCTGGAACTGAGCGATGACGATCTGAAGATGCTGACGGAGGCGGGCAGGTAACATCCTCCGCTTTCCGATGTCCGGCGTGAGAGGCCGCGTTGCAGCGCGCGGCCCTTTCCGATAGGAAGTCCAGACCAACTTGCCGGGGTAAGGAGGACTATGAGCCTAGCCGACACGATCCGAAACACGCTCGTGCCCATTCATCGCGAGGGCTACCGCTTCATTGCCGCCTTTGCCATCGGCTCGATTATCCTCGGTCTTGTCTGGGAACCGCTGTTCTGGATCGGCCTGGTGCTCACCGCCTGGTGCGCCTATTTCTTCCGCGATCCGCCGCGGGTTACCCCTGTCGACGACCGGCTGGTGATCGCACCGGCCGACGGCATCGTGTCTTCGGTCAGCCCCGCTGTCGCGCCGCCGGAGCTCGGGCTCGCCGGCGAGATGACGCGGATCTCCGTCTTCATGAATGTCTTTTCCTGCCACATCAACCGCGCCCCGGTGCGCGGGCGCATCTCGTTGATCGAGTATCGGCCGGGCCAGTTCCTCAACGCCGATCTCGACAAGGCGAGCGAGCAGAACGAGCGCAACAGCCTCGTCATCGAGAGCCCGAATGGACCTGTGGCGGTTGTGCAGATTGCGGGCCTGGTCGCCCGGCGCATCGTCTGCTGGGCCGAAGCACCCGGCGAGATCAGCGTCGGCGAGCGTTTCGGCCTCATCCGCTTCGGCTCGCGCGTGGATGTCTACCTGCCACGGGAGGCGCGCGTGCGCGTTGCCGTCGGGCAGGTTGCCGTCGGGGGTGAAACCGTCATCGCAGAATTCGGCAGCGATGTTCCGCCGCCGCTCGTCCGGGTATCGTAGGCCGCATGGTAGGTCCATTCCCTCCTTTCGAGCCTCATGGAGGCGGAGGTCCTCGCATCCGCGAGATTCCTCTGCGCCTGATG
>Ga0164243_10001478_pt1 | contig 39712 bp, 35 predicted proteins | sample OricompcompostOP_FD_108781 | JGI IMG/M metagenome (GOLD analysis project Ga0164243, IMG submission 108781) | Organic Plus compost microbial communities from Emeryville, California, USA - Original compost - Organic plus compost (OP) | ecosystem: Engineered > Solid waste > Mixed feedstock >... | reverse complement strand
GAGCGCCTGGTCGCCGCGAAGCTCGCCCTCATCGCGGGAGGCGCCTCGGTGCGGCTCGAGCGCAAGGCCAAGAACCTGCGCGCCCAGCTCGAGCGCGCCGCCGCGGAGGGCTTCGCCCTGGTCGGCACCGTCCCCGCCGAGGGCGAGCCCGTGCCCGAGCTGAGGCCGCTGGCCTAGTCGGCGGCGCGCCGCGCGCCCCCGGCGCGGGGGGCAGGGGAGGAGACAGGAGCCCGTCCCGTCGCCCCGCTAGACTGACCCCGCCGCCCGTGCCGGGCCGGCGCCCGAGCGGACGCGCTGGCGGCTCGCCGCGCGGAACCGACAGCCCCCCTGCCGCATCGATCAGAGGAGAGCCCCGTGGCCATCATCGAAGCCGTCATCGCCCGCGAGATCCTGGACTCCCGCGGCAACCCCACCGTCGAGGTCGAGGTCGGCCTGGACGACGGCTCGACCGCCCGGGCCGCGGTTCCCTCCGGCGCCTCCACCGGCGCCTTCGAGGCCTACGAGCTGCGCGACGGCGACGCGTCCCGCTACGGCGGCAAGGGCGTGGAGAAGGCGGTCGAGGCCGTCTTCGACGAGCTCGGGCCGGCCGTGGAGGGCCTGTCCGCCGACGACCAGCGCATCGTCGACGCCGTGCTCATCGAGACCGACGGCAGCGAGAACAAGCAGCGCCTGGGCGCGAACGCGATCCTCGGGGTGAGCCTCGCCGTGGCCAAGGCCGCGGCGGAGTCGGCCGAGCTGCCGCTGTACCGCTACGTCGGCGGCCCGAGCGCGCACACCCTCCCGGTGCCGCTGATGAACATCATCAACGGCGGCGCCCACGCCGACACGGGCGTGGACATCCAGGAGTTCATGGCCGTCCCGCTGGGCGCGCCGAGCTTCCGCGATGCCCTGCGCTGGGGCGCGGAGGTGTACCACGCGCTCAAGTCGCTCGTGAAGGAGCAGGGCCTGTCCACCGGGCTCGGCGACGAGGGGGGCTTCGCCCCGGACCTCGCCCACAACCGCGCCGCGCTCGACCTCATCCTCGCGGCGATCGAGAAGGCGGGCCTCAAGCCGGGCTCGGACGTGGCGCTGGCGCTGGACGTCGCGTCCACGGAGTTCTTCCAGGGAGGCAGCTACAGCTTCGAGAAGGAGCAGCGCACGGCCGAGCAGATGGCCGACTACTACGCGGAGCTCGTCGCGAGCTACCCGCTCGTGTCCATCGAGGACCCGCTGGCGGAGGACGACTTCGAGGGCTGGGCGGCGCTGACCGAGCGGCTCGGCGGCAGCGTGCAGCTCGTCGGCGACGACCTCTTCGTGACCAACCCGGCCCGCCTCGCGGACGGCATCGCCCGCGGCGCGGCGAACTCCCTGCTCGTGAAGGTCAACCAGATCGGCACCCTCACCGAGACCCTCGACGCGGTGCAGCTCGCGCAGCGCTCCGGCTACACGGCGATCCTCTCGCACCGCTCGGGCGAGACGGAGGACACGACCATCGCGGACCTCGCCGTCGCGACAGACGCGGGCCAGATCAAGACCGGCGCCCCGGCGCGCAGCGAGCGGGTGGCGAAGTACAACCAGCTGCTGCGCATCGAGGAGGAGCTGGCCGAGGCCGCCGTGTACGCGGGCGCCGCGGCTTTCCCGCGCTTCTCCGCCTGATCCCGGCCGGGCGCCGTACCCTGAAGGCATGGCGGATCAGCAGCGGCGCGGGGGGCTGGGCGCGTGGCTGCGCGGCCTGCGCTTCCCCGGCTTCTCGATCATCCTCGGCGGGGTGCTCGTGATCGGCGTGGCCGTCATCGCCCCGACCCTCAGCGCGGTGATCCAGCAGCGGCAGCAGATCGCGGCCCTGCAGGCCTCCGTCGCGCAGACCCGGGCGGAGATCGACGCGGGCAACGCCGAGCTGGCCCGGTGGAAGGATCCGGCCTATGTGCGCTCCCAGGCGCGGGACCGTCTCTTCTACGTCATGCCGGGCGAGACGCAGCTGCTGACGATCGACGACATCGTCCTGCCCGCGGGCACGACGGCGCCGGCCAGCGACACGATCTCGCAGGCCCAGGGCGACTGGCTCAGCGCGGTGACCGGCTCGATCCTGATCGCGGGCACGACGAGCGTCCCGGCGCCCGCATCCTCCGCGGGCGACCCGGCGGCGGGCCCCGCTCAGACGCCTGCCCCGACGACGCCGGCCGCCACGGCCCCGGCGCCCGCGCAGTGACAGGCAGCAGGCGATGAGCCGGCCGCCCTACGATCCGCCCGACGAGGAGGAGGTGCGCGCGGTGTCCGAGCAGCTCGGGCGCCCCGCTCGCGGGGTCGTGGGCATCGCCGCGAGGGACGCGTCGGGTGTGCCGCTCGTCGTGGCGACCGCCCCCCGGCTGCCCGACGGCACGCCCTTCCCGACCTTCTACTACCTCACCCATCCGGGGCTCACGGCCGCGGCCTCCCGGCTGGAGGCCGCCGGGTTCATGGCGCAGTACCAGGCGATGCTGGCACAGGACCCGCAGCTGCACGCGCGCTACCGCGCGGCCCACGAGCAGTACCTCGCCGACCGTGCCAGCGTGGCGGAGGTCGAGGAGGTCGCCGGGGTCAGCGCAGGCGGCATGCCGGACCGCGTGAAGTGCCTGCACGCGCTCGTCGCGCATGCCCTCGCTGCCGGTCCGGGAGTGAATCCGATCGGCGACCTTGCACTGGCGCAAATGCGAGAGGCCGGGGATTGCTAGGCTTAGATCGCATTCCGTGCCGACGTCGTCACTGAGCCCCGGTGTCGCGGTAGGCGTCCGGGCCTCGTCCCTGAGATCACACCGAGGAGCACTCTTCCCGTGTCGAGAATCCTGATCGTCGGCGGCGGCTATGCCGGCTTCTACACCGCCTGGAAACTCGAGAAGTGGCTGCGCCGCGGCGAGGCGGAGGTCACCCTCGTCGACCCGCTGCCGTACATGACCTACCAGCCGTTCCTGCCCGAGGTGGTGGCCGGAGCCATCGAGCCCCGGCACGCCATCGTCTCGCACCGGCGGCACCTGAAGCGCACGAGCCTCATCACCGCGAAGGTCACGAACATCGACCACTCCCGCAAGGTGGCCACGATCGCGCCGCGCTTCGGTGAGCCCTACGAGTTCGCGTACGACCAGGTGGTCGTGACCGCCGGCGCGGTGACGCGCACCTTCCCCATCCCGGGGGTGGCGGACACGGCGATCGGTCTGAAGACGATCGAGGAGGCCGTGGCCGTACGCGACCGCGTGCTGGCGAACCTCGACATCGCCGCCTCGCTGCCGCCCGGGCCGCAGCGCGAGAAGCTGCTCACCTTCGTCGTCGTCGGCGGCGGCTTCGCCGGCATCGAGGCCTTCGCGGAGATGCGCTCGATGGTCAGTGCCGCGATCCGGCGCTACCCGGAGATCGACTTCGAGGAGACCCGCTTCCACCTCATCGAGGCGATGGGGCGGATCATGCCCGAGGTGTCCCAGCCCACCAGCGAGTGGGTGCTGCGCGACCTGGCCTCGCGCGGGGCGCAGGTGCACCTGAACACCCAGCTCAAGAGCGCGATCAGCGGCGAGGTCATCCTGTCCACAGGGGAGACCTTCCACGCCGACACGATCGTGTGGACGGCCGGCGTGATGGCCAACCCCGTGGTGAAGAACACCGATCTGCCGCTGGACGAGCGCTTCCGCCTGCGCGCCCAGGCCGATCTGCGCGTGGTGGGCGACAAGGGCCCGATCGCGGACGCCTGGACGGCCGGGGACGTCGCCGCGGTGCCCGACCTCACCGGCGGCGGCGTGGGCGGCTTCTGCGTGCCCAACGCCCAGCATGCCGTGCGCCAGGCGAAGCTGCTCGCGAAGAACATCGTCGCGAGCCTGCGCGGCGAGGGAATCCGCGAGTACTACCACAAGAACCTCGGGGCGGTCGCGGGGCTGGGGCTGTACGACGGCGTGTTCCAGTCCGGCAAGCTCGCGCTGAAGGGCTTCATCGCCTGGCTCGCGCACCGCGGCTATCACGGGCTGGCCATGCCGAGCTGGGAGCGCAAGTGGCGCGTCATCGGCGGCTGGATCGGGAACTTCCTCCTCGGGCGCGACCTGATCGGCATCGAGGCGCTGCAGACCCCGCGCGCCGCCTTCGAGGCGGTCGCGGTGCGGCCGAAGATCACCTCGCAGGAGAAGCACGCGCCCGCGCGCACCGCATCCTGACGACGGCCGGCGCGGCCGGCGCGATCAGTTCTCGGCGTGGCGGGTGAGGAACTCGAACACCTCGGTGTCGTCCACGCCGGGGAAGGTGCCCTGCGGCAGCGGGGAGAGCACGTGCGCGTGCATCTTCGCGCTGGGCCACGAGTTCTCCGCCCATTGCGCGCGCAGCGCGACGGACGGCTCGCGGCAGCAGGACGCATCCGGGCAGGTCGAGCGCTTGCGCGCCGTGGTGTCGCGGCCGCGGAACCAGCGCGCGTCGTCGAAGGGCACGCCGACGGTGATCGAGAAGGCGTCGGCGGTCTCGCCTGTGCCGGTCTGCACGGTGCACCAGAAGGTGCCCTTGGGCGTGTCGGTGTACTGGTAGAACTCCGTGGTGCGGTTCGTCCGGTCGAAGGCCGTTCGCGCACCCCACTTGCGGCACACGATCTGGCCCTCGATGGAGCCGCTCGGGTCCGTGGGCAGCGGCAGGCCGTCGTTCTCGTAGCCGCGCCATAGGGCGCCGTCGTCGTTGACGCGCATGTAGTGGGTGCGCATGCCCAGGTGCGAGGTGGCCAGGTTGGTGAAGCGCAGCGACGCGGTCTCGTGCGTGACGCCGAAGGCGTCCCGGAAGTCCTCGATGGCGAGATTGCGCTCCTTCTTGGCCGCGGCGAGGAACTCCACCGCCCGCCTGCGCGGCACGAGGCAGGCCGAGGCGAAGTAGTTGATCTCCAGCCGCTGCTGCAGGAACTCGCGGTAGTTCGCCGGCCGCTCGTGCCCGAGGACGCGGTGCGCCATGGCCTGCAGGGCGAGGGACCGCAGCCCGTGCCCGCCGGGGATGGACGCGGGAGGCAGGTAGATGCGCCGGTTCGCCAGGTCCGTGACGGAACGCGTGGAATGCGGCAGGTCGTCGACGTGGATGATCGTGTAGCCCAGCTGCTCGGCGATGATGGCCACGGTGCGGTGGGTGAGCGCTCCGCCGCTATAGCCCGCCCGGGCCAGCAGCTCCTCGGCGATGTCCTCGATCTCGGGCAGGTAGTTGTCGTGCGCTCGCATCGCCAGACGGATCTCGGTGTTCGCCCGGCGCGCCTCCTCCGGCGTCGCGATCGCCCGGCGGTCCCGGCGCTGCAGCTCGCGGTGCAGGCCGGCCAGCGCCTCGAGCGCGTCGTCCGAGAGCGACTTCACGCGTCGCACCACGGGAAGGCCGAGCGCGGCGTAGGCGGGGCTGCGCTGGGCGCGCTCGAGCTCGATCTCCAGGCGGGAGCGCCGGTCCGGCGCCTCTCCTCCGACCAGCTCGCCCAGGCTCAGCCCGAGCGCCTCCGCGATGGCCTGCAGATGGGACAGCCGCGGCTCGCGCTTGCCGTTCTCGAAGCCTGAGAGCTGGCTCGGCACGAGACCGGTACGCTCGCCGAGCGCGCCGAGGGTCCATCCGGCGGCGAGGCGGAAGTGCCGGATGCGCTTGCCCAGCACGAGCAGATCGGTGTCGCCGGCCTGACCACTGAGGTTCTGCAGAGGACCCATTTCTTCACCTTATGTGAAAATCTGCAATAATTCACGAGCTAATTCGGCCAGTGCCGCGAGAATTGCGCCGCATGCTGGGCATTACCTCGACAGTGAACAACTGCGAAAGGACGCGTGATGTCTCTCTCCGCTGAAGTCCCCACCGCCGCGCGCGAGGACGATGCCCTTCCCGGGCGCCTCGCCGACGTGCACGCCTGGGTCGAGTCGGTCGCCGCACTGACCCAGCCCGACGAGATCGTCTGGTGCGACGGCTCGCAGGCGGAGTGGTACCGCCTCACCCAGCAGATGGTCGCTGCCGGCACGCTCATCCCGCTCAACCCCGAGCTGCGCCCCAACAGCTTCCTCGCCCGCTCCGACCCTGGCGACGTCGCCCGGGTGGAGGAGCGCACCTTCGTCTCCACCGCGGAGCAGGTCGATGCCGGGCCCACGAACAACTGGCGCGAGACGCGGGAGATGCGCGCGGAGCTGCGTCCGCTGTTCGAGGGTGCCATGCGCGGCCGCACCATGTACGTGGTGCCCTTCTCGATGGGGCCGGTCGGCGGCGCCATCTCGCAGGTCGGCGTGCAGGTGACGGACTCCCCGTACGCGGTGATCAGCATGCGGATCATGACGCGCATGGGCGAGGGCGCCCTGCGCGAGATCGAGTCCGGCGCGCCCTGGGTCGCCGGGGTGCACACCGTCGGCTACCCGCTCGTGGACGCCGAGGGCCAGAGCCGCCCGGACGTTCCCTGGCCGGCGAACGAGACGAAGTACATCGTCCACTTCCCGGAGCAGCTGGAGATCTGGTCCTACGGCTCCGGCTACGGCGGCAACGCGCTGCTGTCCAAGAAGTGCTTCGCCCTGCGCATCGCCAGCGCGATGGGCAAGCGCGAGGGCTGGCTGGCCGAGCACATGCTGCTGCTGAAGCTGACCAGCCCGGAGGAGAAGGTCTACTACGTCGCGGCGGCGTTCCCCTCGGCCTGCGGCAAGACCAACCTCGCCATGCTGCAGCCCACCATCCCGGGCTGGCAGGCGGAGACCATCGGCGACGACATCGCATGGCTGCGGCCGGGGCCCGACGGGCTGCTGTACGCCATCAACCCGGAGGCCGGCTTCTTCGGCGTGGCTCCGGGGACGGGCTACGCGACCAACCCCGTGGCCATGGAGACCATCTGGGGCAACACGATCTTCACGAACGTCGCGCTGACGGACGAGGGCGACGTCTGGTGGGAGGGCATGACGGACAAGCCGCCGGCCCACGCGATCGACTGGCAGGGCAACGACTGGACCCCCGCGTCCGGGCGCCCCGCGGCGCACCCGAACTCGCGCTTCACCGTCTCGATCATGCACTGCCCCTCGGTGGCGACCGAATGGACCCTCGCCGACGGCGTGCCCGTCGACGCGATCCTCTTCGGCGGGCGGCGCGCCACCAACGTCCCGCTCGTGCAGGAGGCCTTCGACTGGGGCCACGGCGTGTTCATCGGGGCCACGATCTCCAGCGAGCAGACGGCGGCGGCCGAGGGCGTCGTGGGCGAGCTGCGCCGCGACCCCTTCGCGATGCTGCCCTTCTGCGGCTACAACATGGCGGACTACTGGTCGCACTGGCTGCGCCTGGGTGCGCGACTGGGCCCGAACGCCCCGCGGATCTTCCAGGTGAACTGGTTCCGCAAGGGCAGCGACGGGCGTTTCCTCTGGCCCGGGTTCGGCGAGAACTCGCGCGTGTTGGAATGGGTCGCCCGCCGGCTGGACGGCGAGGACATCGCGCAGGACACGCCCACCGGGCGCATCCCCAAGCCGGGCACCCTGAACACCGAGGGGATCGACATCAGCGAGGAGGACCTCGCCGAGCTCTTCGCGATCGACCCGCAGATGTGGCTGCAGGAGGCGGACCTCACCGAGGAGTACTTCGCGCGCTTCGGCGACCGGCTCCCGGCCGAGATGACCGCCCACCTCGCGGCGCTGCGCAAGCGCCTGGCGGCCGCTGCGCAGTCCTGAGGCCCGGCGAGGCAGGGGCGGCGTCTCCCGTGCGGGACGGCCGCCCCTGCCTCTACGCTTGTCTCATGAGCGGAGAGCGCACGCCGGACGACGTGGTGTGGGTGGAGTCGCGCGTGCAGGACGGTCGAGCGGTGTACTACGTCGTGTCCCGCCTGGGCATCTCCGCGCTCGACGGCGCGCACGAGGACGGGCCGTACACCTCGCGCGCGGAGGCCGAGCAGGTGCGGGACGCCGTGCGGGCGTCCTGGGGAAGCTCCTACTAGCCCCTGCGAGCGGCTACGGCTTCTGCGGTGTGACGACCATCGTGACCGTCACCCCGTCGCCGACGGCGATCGCCGTGTACAGCACCTGCCAGCTCCCGTTGCTCAGGGTGCTCATCTCGAAGGCGTTGTCCCCGATCCCGCTGCGCCCGTCCACCAGGCTGTAGCCGGCCGCCTCGATCGCCTGCACCCCCGCGTCGGCGGCGGCCCGGTCGGGCACCGTCACGACCACGGTCATGCCGTCGGCGTTGCCGGCGGAGACGCTGACCTTGCCGGCCGGCACCGGCAGGTCCGGCGGCCAGCTCGAGGGGAGCGAGGAGCCCTCGCCCACGTTCACGTCCACGCCCGTGCCGTCCTTGATCGCCCGCTGGATGCCGCCGCCCACGAGGTCGCCGATCCCGGAGCAGCCGCTCAGGCCGAGCATCAGCGCGATGCCCGCCGCGGCGCCGGCGACCCTGAGGATCGTCCTGCGCATTCGTCCGCCCTCCCCGCGCTCGTGGCCGTTCAGCTGGGACAGTAGCGCGAGCGGAGCCCCTGCGCGAGTGCCCCCACAGGGACTCGAACCCTGACTGAGGCGATTTTAAGTCGCCTGCCTCTGCCGATTGGGCTATGGGGGCGCGTCTCGATGCTAGAGGAGCGGGCGCGCGCTGGGCGGCGCCGGGGGATCGGGCAGTGCCGGGGCATCGAGCGGGACCGGGGGATCGGGCAGAGCGGGCTCGGCGTGCGAGGCCGGCTCGCCCGCGTCCACGGACGCCACCGTCTCCACGGGGTCGTCCAGCTGCTCCTCGCGCGCCTTGTGCACGTACATGCGTCTGTCGGCGCGCTGGATGATCGTCTCGGCCGAGTCCTCCGCCCGGGAGGAGGCGACGCCGAAGGACCAGGAATAGGCCGAGTGGCGGGCCAGCCGCCGCATCACCCGCACCCCCGCGTCGAAGTCCGCCCCGGGCAGGACGATGAGGAACTCGTCCCCGCCCAGCCGGGCGATGGTGTCGAACGGGCGCAGGTGCCGACGCCATTCGTCCACGAGCTCGCGCAGGATGCGGTCGCCGGCATGATGGCCCTCGGTGTCGTTGATCACCTTCAGGTCGTCCAGGTCGACCATCGCGATGGCGAAGGGCTCGGCGGTGCGCGCCGCGCGGTCCAGCTCGCGATCGATGATCGGCTGCAGCCCGGCGCGGTTGAGCACGCCGGTGAGGGTGTCCGTGGCCGCTCTCTGCACGAGCCGGGCGCGCAGATAGCCGATCGCCTCCAGGCAGAACACCGAGACCAGCGCCTCGGTGACCCACGTGGTCGCCACGTCCGGATAGGGGCGGAACACGACCGCGGCCGCCAGCAGCGCCAGCACGCCGCCGAGCGTGGAGCGGCCCAGCCAGGGCGGGAAGAACCAGCCCAGGTAGGTCGCGATCATCGGCGGGAACAGGAGGGCGTTCGCCGTCAGCAGGGCGTCCTGCGAGCTCACCACGGACAGCGCGCAGACGAGCGTGATGACGACGACGCTCACGTAGCCCAGCGGCCGGCTCACCTTGTCGCCCAGGGCGAGGTTCACCAGGGCGACGAGCGCGGCCAGCCCGATGACCGCCCACTCGACGGCGGCCGGGAGCCAGCGCGGGGTCGGGCTGAGCACGTCGAGACAGGCCGCGAGCGCGGCCGCGAGCACGAACAGGCTCGTCACGGACACGAGCGGAGTCGTCGGCCCCCGCCAGGCCGAGAAGCGCGCGAGGGGGCCGACGGGCTTGTCCCCGCTCGACATGCAGACCAGTGTGCCACGCGCGGCCCGCCCGCCCTAGCTGCGAGAGTCCCGATACCTTCGGCTGCGGCGACGGCCCGTCAGTATCATGGGCGCATGTCGTATCTCGCCTGGGTCATCCCCCTCGTCATCGTCGTGGGCCTGATCCTCATCGTCGCGATCTACTTCTGGGCCACGTACAACTCGCTGGTCCGCCTGAACGTGCGGGTCGAGGAGGCGTGGAGCGACATCACCGTCCAGCTCAAACGCCGGGCAGACCTCATCCCGAACCTCATCGAGTCCGTGAAGGGCTACGCGGCGCACGAATCCGGGGTCTTCGAGGCGGTGACCAAGGCCAGAGCCGAGACGCTCGCGGCCACCACGCCGGGGCAGGCGTCCGTCGCGGAGAACCACATGCAGCAGGCGCTGAAGAGCATCTTCGCGGTCGCGGAGGCGTACCCCCAGCTGCAGGCCAGCCAGAACTTCCTCCAGCTGCAGGGCGAGCTGGTGGACACGGAGGACAAGATCCAGGCCGCTCGGCGCTTCTACAACGGCGGGGTGCGCGAGCTGAACACGAAGATCAAGGTCTTCCCGAACACCCTGTTCGTGCGCGGCCTCGGCTTCACGGAGAAGGAGTTCTTCGAGGTGCAGGATCTCGCGGCGATCTCCGAGCCGCCGCGCGTGCAGTTCTGATCGTGGCCGGCGTCGCCGCCTGAGGGCGGCCGTACCGTACCGCTCCCCATGTACAGCGCTATCCGACGCAACAAGGTCAACACCGTCCTGATCATGGTGGTGTTCCTGCTCATCCTGGCCGGCCTGGGACTGCTGGCCGCCTACCTGTACCGCAACGTCTGGCTCGCGGTCATCATCTTCGGTGCTGCGCTCGGCTACGCCCTGCTGCAGTACTTCATGGCCGACCGCCAGGCGCTGGCGATGACCGGCGCTCGGCGCATCGAGAAGGCGGACGACCCGCGGCTGTACCGCATCGTGGAGAACCTCTCCATCGCCACGGGCACGCCCATGCCGCAGGTGTACATCATCGACGACCCGGCACCGAACGCCTTCGCCACGGGCCGCGATCCGGAGCATGCCGTCGTCGCGGCGACGACGGGCATCCTCGACCTGCTGACCGACGCCGAGCTCGAGGGCGTGATGGCGCACGAGCTGGGCCATGTGCGCAACTACGACATCCGGGTCTCGCTCATCGTCTACGGGCTCGTGGTCGCGGTCGGCCTGCTCGCCGACTTCTTCCTGCGCATGGCGCTGTTCGCCCCGCGCGGCAACAACAACAATCCCGGCGGCATCGTCCTGCTGGTCTTCGGCCTGATCGCCATGGTCATCGCGCCGCTGCTGGCGGCGCTCGTGCAGATGGCGATCAGCCGTCAGCGCGAGTACCTCGCCGACGCCACCGGCGCGCTCACCACGCGTCATCCTGAGGCGCTCGCCTCCGCGCTGCACAAGCTCAGCCAGAACGGGCAGCCGCTGCGCCGCCAGAGCACGAGCATGGCGCACATGTGGATAGCCGACCCGCTCAAGCCCGGGCTCGTGGCGCGGCTGTTCAGCACGCACCCGCCCATCCCCGATCGCATCCGGCGACTGCTCAAGATGGGCGGGGAGTTCTAGCCGCGAGCAGGCAGTCCCGCCGTGGCGCGCAGCGCGGGCATCAGATCGCCTTCGCCGTGCAGCGCGCCGGGGTCGCCCAGCCTGATCTCGGTCAGCCCGCGCCACAGAGCCGCCTCCTGCAGCAGCTCCCACAGCGCGGCCGCGACCGCGTCGGGATCCTCACCCGCCTCGACCCAGGCGGAGCGGACCACGAGAGCCCCGGCGGAGCGGTCGCTCTTCAGGTCGACCCGCCCTGCCAGGCGTTCGCCCAGGAGCACGGGCAGCACATAATAGCCGTGCACCCGCCTGTGCGCGGGCGTGTAGATCTCGATGCGATAGCGGAAGCCGAACATGCGCTCGGTGCGCGGCCGGAACCAGACCACGGGGTCGAACGGCGAGAGCAGCGCGCTCGCCTCGATCCGCCTCGGGCGCCGCGCGCTCCGGTGCAGCCACGCCGGCAGCGGCCGCCCGCGCTGATCCGCCCAGCCTTCCACCGCGACCGGGACCAGTTCGCCCTCCGCCTCCAGCTGCGCCACCGCGCGGGCTGCAGGGGCACGGCCGATGCGGTAGTAGTCCGCGAGGTCCGCGAGCGTGCCCACCCCCAGCGCGGCCGCGGAGCGGCGGATCAGCTCCCGGATCGCCTCCGCCTGCGGCACCTCGCGCCGCGCCAGCTCCTCGCCCAGCACCTGCTCCGCGAGGGCGTAGCGCCGCTCGAAGCGCAGCCGGCCCGCGGGGGCGACCTCCCCCGTGGCCAGCAGGTACTCCACCGCGCGCTTCGTGTCCGACCAGTCCCACCAGCCGGCGCGGCTGCGCATCCTCGGATCCTCCAGTTCGCGCACCAGGCTCGGTCCCTGGTCCGCGAGACGCCGGCGCAGCCGTTCCACGAGCTCGGCGTGGGCGGCGACCCAGCCCTCGCCGCCGCGACGGTAGCGCTCCCGGTACTCGCGCATCCGCCATCCGAACAGCGGCCAGGCCTCCCGCGGGATGAAGGCCGCCTCATGCGCCCAGTACTCGACGTACGGGCCGGTGCCGGACAGCAGCATGTCGTCGAGCACGGCCGTGTCGTAGCGGCCGAGACGGGCCAGGCCGGGGAGGTAGTGGCTGCGCTCGAAGACGTTGACCGAGTCGATCTGCAGAAGCCCGAGACGATCGATCATCGCGCCGAGCGCACGCCGGCCCGGGCTGACCGGCCGCGCGGCGGCGAAGCCCTGCGCGGCGAGCGCCACCCTGCGCGCGAGGGCCGCGCTCATCCGCTCCGTCACCCTTGCGATGCTACGGGCAGGCGCCGACAGCGGCCGGACGGGCCGCTCGTCCAGAAGCCATAAACTTCTCCGCATGACCGTCGACGCGACCGGGGTCGTCCCCGGGCCCACCCTGGAGGAGTACCGGGCAGCTCGCGAGGTCGTGCGACGCATCGCGCAGCCCACCCCGATGGAGACCTCGCGCTACCTGGCGGAGGTCCTCGGAGCGCCGGTCTACCTGAAGTGCGAGAACCTGCAGCGCACCGGCTCGTACAAGATCCGCGGCGCCTCCAACCGCCTCGCCCGCCTGAGCGAGCAGGAGCGTGCCCGCGGGGTCGTGGCCGCCTCCGCGGGGAACCACGCGCAGGGCGTGGCGTACGCCGCCCGCGAGCTGGGCATCCACGCCACCATATTCATGCCGCTGGGCGTCGCCCTGCCGAAGCTGCAGGCGACACGCAACTACGGGGCCGACGTCGTGCTCCGCGGGCACACCGTGGAGGAGCCGCTGCGCGCCGCGGCCGAGTTCGCCGCGAGCACCGGCGCGGTGTTCATCCCTCCCTTCGACCACGCCGACGTCATCGCGGGGCAGGGCACGCTCGCACTGGAGATGCTCGAGCAGGCGCCCGACATCGAGACCTTCGTGGTGCCCATCGGCGGCGGGGGGCTCGCCTCCGGGATCGCCGGGGCGGCTGTGCAGCTCGCAGCGGAGCAGGGCCGGCGCGTACGTGTCGTGGGCGTTCAGGCGGAGAACGCCGCCGCGTTCCCGCCCTCGCTGGCAGCCGGCCGTCCGGTGGACAACCCGGTGGGTCTGACCATCGCCGACGGGATCGCCGTCGGCCGGCCCGGGGAGCTGACCTTCCAGATCATCTCCGCGCTGGTCGACGAGCTCGTCACCGTCAGCGACGACGACATCGCGCGCGCGATGCTCGTCCTGCTGGAACGGGCGAAGCTGGTCGTCGAGCCTGCGGGCGCCGTGGGCGTGGCGGCGATCCTCGCGGGCAAGGTCGCGGCCACAGGTCCGACCGCGACCGTGCTGTCCGGAGGGAACATCGACCCGCTGCTCATGCAGCGGGTGATCAGCCACGGTCTGGCCGCCTCGGACCGCTACCTCCGACTGCGCATCCTCCTCCCGGACCGTCCCGGCCAGCTCGCACGCACGGCCGAGCTGGTGGCGGAGGCGAACGCGAACGTCGTCGAGGTGGTGCACACCCGGCACAAGGGCGGCCTGCAGATCGGGGACACGGAGCTGGAGCTGCACATCGAGACGCGCGGGCCGGAGCACCGCGACCTCGTGGTGGGCAAGCTGCAGGAAGCCGGGTACACGATCACCGTCGCCTAGGCTGCACCCGGCTCGTCAGCCCAGATCGCGGCGGCGGAACGCGATCGTCCACACCGCCACCGCAACCGCGCTCCACGCGCAGAGGATGAGCAGCCCGCCCAGCGGGGAGGGCTGCACGGCACCGTCCGCGCTGACCCAGGGGATCGGCGCCTCCGGCACCGCCTGGTAGAAGCGATCGCCGACGACCGGCAGGAACTGGCCGAGATTGCCGATCCAGACAGCCGTGCTCCCGCGAGTGAAGGAGAGGACCGCGTTGAACAGCGCCGGAAGGACGGCGAGCAAGCCGCACAGAGCCGCGATCGCGGCGGCGGCGCTGCGCAGCAGTCCGCCAATGCTCTGGGCGAGGATCGTCACGAGCACCAGGTAGAGCGCGCCGGAGAGGATCGGGGGTGCGACGCTGTCGGCATCGGCGGGCGCGTACCCCGCCGCCTCGTGCACCCGCGCGATGGCCACCGCCGTGAGGCCGAGCCCGATCAGGGCCAGCGCTGCCGTCGCGCCCGCGGTGACGAAGAGCTTCGCGACGATCAACGTCACCCGGCGCGGCACAGCGATGAGAGCAGGACGGATGCTCCCGCTGCCGTACTCTGCCGTCACCGCGAGGATCGCCCCGGCACCGACGAGCAGCTGGGCGAAGCCGATGCCGCCCGTGATCGCGTACACCGTCTCGATGCGGGTGCTCTCGGCGAGCTCGGGGCTCACCGCGTCTGGACGCACGGTCGCGGCGCGCACGACGCCGTAACCGAGCAGGCACAGCAGCACGACGACGGCGAGCCACTGGTTCCGGACCAGACTGCGCAGCTTGATCCACTCCGCGCGGAGGACTCCGAGCGTGCTGAGCGCTGCCGGCTCGGCAGAGCCTTCGGCGGTGTCGCCGCGGAGACGGCGTACGCGTCTGATGCCCGGCATCCCGCCCGGACGGGTGAGATCTCTGCGCGCGAAGAATAGGGCTGCGCAGCCCCAGGCCAGCCCTGTCCAGCCGAGCAGCACCAGCAGCCCCGTCCACGATGCGACGAGCAGGCCGCCCAGGCGCACGCCGAGGATCACCGCGTCGCCTTCCACGTGCAGGCCGGTCAGGGCCCGCACGGCCCCCGCCGGCAGAGCTGCCTGAACCCAAGCGCCCGGCTGTGTCCACTGCGGCATCAGGCCGAGCGCCGCGGGCAGGACGAACAGCACGGCGACGAGGATCAGCAGCCCTGCGGCGGTGCTGCGGGTCAGTGTGCCGGCTGCGAGCGCCAGCATCGCCAGGAGCGTCAGCGCGAGCGCCTGGCCGCCCACAAGCGGAAGGCAGGCCGTCAGCACCGCCGCGTCCATCGCGTAGCCGCGCACAGACAGACCGAGGGAGCCGCAAAGCGCTGCCGCCCCGCCCGCGAGCAGCGCGACGGCGAGGGTGAAGACGGCGATCACCGTCGTCTTCGCTGCGAACACCCGGACTCGCCGCGGCGTGGCCGTGAGCGTTGCGAGGATGCTGCCGTTGCGGTGCTCCTCCGCGAGCGCGGCGGCGCCGAGCGCCGCGACGAACAGCTCCAAAGGTGCCAGTGCGACCGTGACCGCGGAGGCGAGCAGCTCCGCCGTGGCAGCTGCTCCGGGAGCCTGCGGCCCGACCACGCGCTCCGCGACGGCAGCTCGGATCAGCCCGAGCCCGCCGGCGAGCGCGACGGCTGCGAGCGCGCCCCAGCCAGGCAGGGCGGCGGACCGCAGCTTCAGCCGTTCCGCATGCACCTGGCGGCACAGGCTCGAAGCGGCCGGCCGTGGTTCTGCCGTCAGGTCCGCGCGGGCGAGGCTCGCACGGGTCACGGCAACGTCCGCTCCGCGCGGTGCTCGACGGCGTCAGCCGTCAGCGTCAGATAGGCCTCCTCCAGCGTGACGCGCTCCTGGACGAGCTCCTCCAGCGCGATGCCCGCGTCTGCGGCGGTGCGCCCCACCTCGGCGGCGGACATCAGCTCGACGCGCAGCTCTCCCGGCGTGCTCCCTGATCGCACGGCGCCGCCTCGCCGCGCGATCAGGGCGGCCAGCTCCGGGGCGCGGGGCGTGCGCACCTTCACAGCATCCGCGTCGGGAAGCAGGGCGTCGAGCGGCCCGTCGGCGAGAACCCGGCCGCGTCCGAGCACGATGAGGTGGTCGGCGACGAGTGCGATCTCGCTCATGAGATGCGAGGAGAGGAACACGGTCCTGCCCATGGCCGCGAAGTCGCGGCAGAGCTGCCGGATCCAGACCACGCCCTCGGGATCCAGCCCGTTCACGGGCTCGTCCAGCATGAGGGCCTGCGGGTCGCCCAGCAGCGCAGTCGCGATGCCGAGCCGCTGGCCCATGCCGAGCGAGAAGGCGCCCACGCGCTTGCCGGAGACGTCCTCCAGGCCGGCCAGCTCGATCACCTCGTGCACCCGAGCACGGGTGATGCCGTGTGTGGCGGCGATCGCCAGCAGGTGGTCGAAGGCGGTGCGTCGCGGATGGGCCGCGCGTGTCTCGAGCATCGCGCCGAGCTGCCGGAGCGGGTCGCTGAACTCCGCGTAGCGTCGCCCGTTGACCAGCGCGCGCCCCGCGCTGGGCCGATCCAGCCCGAGCACCAGCCGCATGGTCGTGGACTTGCCCGAGCCGTTGGGCCCGAGGAAGCCGGTGACCAGGCCCGGCCGAACCGAGAAGGAGACGCCGTCGAGGGCCACCCTGGACCCGTAGCGTTTGGCGAGCCCCTCGACCTCGATCACGCGACGACCGTAGCAAGGCGCTCCGCGCGACGCCGCGTGGTCTCCACGGGCTGTGCGCTCCGCGCTTGCTGATGACAGGATCCATGTCAGGAATAGTCCGCCCAGACCACATATCCCGCGGGCGGCGGGCAGTTCGGGAACGTCCAAGCCGAGTTCAGCCCGCCCGGGACGTAGATCCAGTCGCTGTAGTAACGCCAGCCGGCAAATGGGATGACGGCATTGCACTTCACACCGAAGCGCATGTAGCCCGTGCCGGAGCGACTTCCTGAAGCGATCCCGCTCCACTGGTCGTACCTCACAGAGCAGCTCGTCGCGGCATAGGCCGGAGCCTCGGCAAAGGGCATGGCACCAAGCACCAAGCTCCCCGCGAGCCCCACGGCCGCTGCACCTTTCCTCGCATCGTCTTGTCCCGTCGCGTCTCCTCCGGCGCACGCCCTCGAGGGTGTCCGGCTTGCCATGCCGGGCGGACCTCGCTGCAGAGTGAGGACTCGACCACCAGCTTTCCGGCCGCCTGGACGGCGCAGTCCGCCGATTCGCGAAGCAGAGCGCCGAATCGCGCACGATTTGGCCTATGGGAATCCGTGCCACGGGGGCCAGGGCTTGCCGGTCGCGTGGGCCGCTCAGCCCAGGAGGGTGTTCGCCACGGCGAAGATGGCCAGCCCCGCGAGGGCGCCCACCACGGTGCCGTTGAGCCGGATGTACTGCAGGTCCGGACCAACCAACAGCTCGATCTTCTCCGTGGTCTCCTGCGGATCCCAGCGCTCCACGGTGTCCGTGATCAGCGAGGCGATGTCGTGCCGGTAGCGGTCGACGAGGAACACGGCGGCGTCGGTGATCGAGCCGTCCACTCGGGCCTGCAGCGCCTCGTCGTGCTCGAGGCGGGTGCCGAGCTGCACGAGGGCCGAGCGCAGGTGCAGCCGGAGAGCGCTGTCCGGTCGCTCCAGCTCACGCACCAGTCCCTGCTTCGCCGCGGACCACGCCTCGGCGGCCAGGCGCCTGAGCCGGGGGCTGTCGAAGATCGCCGCCTTCGCCTGCTCCAGGCGCTCCTGCATCGCCGGATCGTGCTGCAGCTCCTGCGCGAGCCGCTCCAGATAGGCGTCCAGCGCGCGGCGCGCCGGGTGGCCGGGATCGGCGCGCACCGCAGCGACGAAGGCCTTCGCCTCGCCGTAGACGGCGTTGTCCACCAAGCGCTGGGCCACCGACGGCAGCCAGGAGGGCAGCCGCCCGGAGAACAGGCCCTCGAAGGCGGAGGGGTTCGCCTGCAGCCAGTCGCCGAGGGTGTCCGCTGCCAGGTCCACCGCGCCACGATGCGCGCCTGTGGCGATGACGCGCTCCAGCCAGGCGCCGATCGGCTCGCCCCAGCCGGGCCGGATCAGGTGCTCGCGCGCCAGGGACTCGATGACGTCCTGCACCTGCTCGTCGCTGAGCGCCCGCAGCACCCCGCCGGCCATCGCCGCGGCCTCCGAGGCGACGCGCTCGGCATTCTCCTGGCGGTGCAGCCAGCCGCCGAGGCGACGCGCGATCGGGGTGCCCGACAGCCTGGCGCGCACGACCGGGGCGGACAGGAAGTTCGTCTCCACGAACTCGCCGAGGCTGCGCCCGATCTCGTCCTTGCGCGTCGGGATGATCGCCGTGTGCGGGACCGGCAGCCCCAGCGGCCGGCGGAACAGCGCCGTGACGGCGAACCAGTCGGCCAGGGCGCCGACCATGCCGCCCTCGGCGGCCGCTCGGAGATAGGCCAGCGGCGGCACCCTGTCCTGCAGGGCGAAGCCGACGGCGAACAGTGCGGCCATGAGCAGCAGCGCGCCCAGCGCGACGGCCTTCATCCGTCGCAGAGCGCGGTGGCGCGCCCGGTCGGCGGGGGAGAGCGGCTCACCGCTCGCGCGCGGCCCTCGCGATGCCATGCCCGTCATCCTCGCACGCCCGGCGCGGGCCCCGGAGCGGCAGCGCACGCGGATGTGGGCGGAGGTGCGGGCGGGATCGGCGGCGGAGCGGGCCGGACCGGCCGGGACGGCGACGGCGCCGGGCCCGGGGGCGCGGCGCCGTGCGGGAACAGCCGGCGTCGGCTACTGGCCTGCGTACCGCTCCACGGCGACGATGCTCACGGCGATGCTCCGGCCGTTGGGAGCGGTGTACTCGGTGCTGTCGCCCACCGACAGGCCGGTGATCGCCAGGCCCAGCGGGCTCTTGTCGCTGTACACGTCCAGCTCGCTGTCGCCGGCGATCTCACGGCTGCCCAGGAGGAAGGTCGTCTCCTCCCCGGCGACGACCGCCGTGACCACGGTGCCCGGGCCCACGGTGCCGTCGCTGGCGGGCGCCTCGCCGACCTGCGCGTTGCGCAGCAGCTCGGTGAGGGTGCGGATGCGGGCCTCCTGCCGCCCCTGCTCGTCCTTCGCGGCGTGGTAGCCGCCGTTCTCCTTGAGGTCGCCCTCGGCCCGCGCCGCCTCGATGCGCTTCGCGATCTCCTCGCGCCAGGGGCCGGTGAGGTAGGCGAGCTCCTCCGAGAGGCGGTCGTAGGCCTCCTGCGTCAGCCAGGTGACGTCGTCCGGCATGCTGCCCTCCTGCGGTCGATGGGGTGCCGCCATCGGCACCGATGCAAAGGACGCCCCGACATCTCGTCGGAGCGATGCGGTACAGACTAGGCCGCCCAGCAGCCCCAGACCAAACCCGTGGTGGGCCGGTAGACGGTGCGCACCGTGTCGCTGAGCGTCCGCACGGGCTGGTCGCTGGGGGGCACGTCGACCACCCGCCAGCCGATCGTCGACTTCGACGTGCTCAGCGCCTGCAGGGCGCAGCGCACCGCCTGTCCGGGGGGCGCCGAGAGCGTGTACTTCACCGTCACGGTGGTGTCGTCGAGGATCTGATAGCCGGCGTCGCTCGCCGAGACCGTGGAGACCGCTCCCGTCGACAGCGCCCACACGCCCCAGCCCAGCCCGGCGGCGGCCAGCGCCGAGCCGGCGATGATGACGGTGAGCCGGTCGCGCCGCCGGCGACGGCTGCCGCCGCCGTAGCGGTCCTGCTGCAGGGCGTCCGCGGCGCTCCCGGGCGCGGCGGGGCGGCTGCGCGCGCCCTCGGTGCCGCCCTCCTCCTCGACCGGATCGGACACAGGAGCCCCTCCCTCAGAGCGATTAGTCTTGAGGACAAGGGTAGGCCGTCGGCCTGAGCCCCGCCGGTGACCGGACCCGGCGGACCCACTCCTGAGGAGGACGCGTCGTGACGCTTCGCTTGATGGCCGTCCACGCGCACCCCGACGACGAGTCGAGCAAGGGCGCCGCGAGCTACGCGTACTACGTCGCCCAGGGCGTGCAGGTGATGATCGTCAGCTGCACCGGAGGCGAGCGCGGCGACATCCTCAACGAGGCCATCGACGAGCTGCCCCTGGCCCGCCGCGATCTGGCCGGCCTGCGCCGCCGGGAGATGGCACGCGCGGCCGCGGTGCTCGGCGTGCAGCACCGCTGGCTGGGCTACCGGGACTCCGGCATGCCCCGCGAGGACGGCACCGTGCCGGCGCTGAGCTTCGCCGACATCCCCGTGGAGGTCTCCGGCGGAGTGCTCGTCGGACTCGTGCGCGAGTTCCGGCCGCAGGTGCTGATCGGCTATGACGAGCAGGGCGGCTACCCGCACCCCGATCACATCCGCGCCCACGAGGTGGCCAAGCTCGCCTTCGAGCGCGCCGGAGACCCTGCCGCCTACCCGGAGGCGGGGCCTGCCTGGCAGGTCTCCAAGCTGTACTACGACGAGATCTTCAACGGGCCGCGGATCACCGCCCTCATCGACGGCGTGCGCGAGCGGGACCCGCAGTCCCCGCTGCTCGCCTCCATGGAGGAGATCTTCTCCTGGCGCGGGGAGCGCCCCTCGCTCGCGACCACGCACGTGAACGTGGCAGCGTACTTCGAGACCCGCGATGCGGCGCTGCGCGCGCATGCCAGCCAGGTGGCGCCGGACGGCCCGTTCTTCCTCTGGCCGCTCGAGGTGCAACGGGAGTACTGGCCCTATGAGGACTACCGGCTCGCGGCGAGCCGGGTGGCGACGACCGATCCGGAGGACGACCTCTTCGCCGGGATCGTGGAGGATGAGGCGTGACCCCGACCCTGCTGCACTCCCTGGTCCTGCTCACCGACACGCAGACCCCTTCGCCGTTGCCGACGCAGACCGTCACCGACGAGATGGTCACGCCCGGGCCGCTGGGCTTCTTCGCGATCCTGTTCGTGGGCGTGATCACCCTGCTGCTCATCATCGACATGGTGCGCCGCATCCGGCGCACGCGCTACCGTGCCGAGGTGCGCGAGCGCATCCTTGCGGAGCAGTCGGAGAGTGCGCCCGTGCAGCCCCGCGACGAGGCCTGAGCCGGGATGCCCATGCCGGGTGCGAGCGCAACGGCCACGTTCCCCTCGCGCGGCCCGAGCACGGCGGTCCAGGCGCGCGAGGCGCTTGCGGCGCTCGCGGACCCGGTCGACGCGGCGAATCTCGCCCGCTTCTTCCAGACCGGCCCGGGAGGCTACGGCGAGGGCGACGTGTTCCTGGGCATCCGCGTGCCGGCCCTGCGAGCCGCCGTCCGTGCCGCCGCCGCGCTGCCGCTGCCCGAGGCGCTGACGCTGCTCGACGACGCCGAGCACGAGCACCGGCTGTTCGCGCTGCTGCTCATGGTCGACCGCTTCCGTCGCGCGGGCGCGCAGCGCGGTTCCGGCCGCCGTCGGGCGGACGGTCGCGCACGGCCCGCGGGCGTGACCGAGAGCTCTGCCGCGGGCTCCGCCGAGGGCGTGGCCGCGCGGCGCGCCCTGCATCAGGCCTATCTCCAGGCCCTGCACCGCGGACGCGTGAACAACTGGGACCTCGTGGACGCCTCGGCGGAATGGCTCATCGGCGAGGCGGTCCGCGATCCGCTGCTCGAGCTGGACGCGCGGCTGGTGGACGAGCTGGTGGCCGACGAGGATCTGTGGCGGCGCCGCGCCGGGATCCTCGCCGGCTTCGCCGCGATCAAGGCCGGGGACGCGCGACCGTCGCTGCGGGCCGCCGAGGCGGTCATCGCCGACCGGCGCGACCTCGTCCAGAAGGCCTCCGGCTGGATGCTGCGCGAAGTGGGCAAACGGGTCGACCGCGCGCAGCTGCTCGCCTTCCTCGACCGCAATGCGGGGCGAATGCCCCGCACGATGCTGTCCTACGCCACAGAGCACCTGGACCCGGGCGACCGCGCGCGCTACCGCTCCGTCCCGCGCGCCTGAGCGCAGCGAGCGCAGCGGCAGCCGCGACGCAGCCTCGGCGTCACCGTGCGGTGTAGCCGCCGTCGATGGGGAGGTTCACCCCCGTGACCCAGGCCGCCTCGTCCGAGGCGAGGTAGAGCACCCCGTAGGCCACGTCCAGCGGGCGGCCGAGGCGCCGCAGCGACTGGTTCGCCGTCATGTACGCCTCGTAGGCGGGCAGCCCGCCGTCGAACTGCGCGGCGATGCCCTCCACCAGCGGGGTGAGCACGGTGCTCGGATGCACCGAGTTCACGCGGATGTTGTATCGCCCGTAGCTGGCGGCGTCCTGCTTGGTCTGCATGGCCACCGCGCCCTTGGCGACGTGGTACGCGGTGAACTCGTCGTTCCCGATGAGGCCGTAGATCGAGGAGAAGTTCACGATGCTGCCGCCGCCCCGGGCGATCAGATGCGGCACGGCGTGCTTCGTGGCGAAGAACACCCCTTTCACGTCCACCGCGAACAGGGCGTCCCATTCCGCCTCGCTGAGCTCGTGCGTGGGCTTGTCCACGCCGATGATCCCCGCGCAGTTCACGAGGATGTCCAGGCCGCCGAAGCGGTCGGCCACCGCACCGACCACCTCCGCGACCTGGGCCTCCTGCGACACGTCCAGCCGCCAGAACCCGGCCGTGCCGCCCGCGTCGAGGATGGCCTGGGTGGCTTCCTCGCCCGCGGAGGCGTCCAGGTCGGTCAGGGCGACCGCCGCGCCCTCCTGTGCGAAGAGCTCCGCGGTCGCCCGTCCCATCCCCATCGCGGCTCCCGTGACGAGCGCGATCTTGCCGTCCAGCCGGCCCATCCCTGCGCCTCCGCCTCAGGCGCCGACCGGAGCCGGCTGGTTGGCGAGGAAGGAGGCGTAGCCCTCCTCCTCGGCGCGTCGGCAGAACTGCTGGTAGACCTGCCCGCCGCCCATGTACACCTGGAACTCCTCGGCCTTGCCGGGGATGTTCTCGCCGAGGAACCAGGCCTTGGCCTTCTTGCCCTCCGAGTACATGACCGTGGCGCGACCGGCGCGCTCCGTCTCCTCGCGCCAGGCCTCCTCGGACTCCGGCGTCGCCTCCAGGAAGGGCACGCCGTTCGCCCGCGCCCAGGCGATCGCGCGCTGCAGCCACTGGGCGCCCAGCTGGATCGGCACCGGCAGGTTCGAGTACGGCGTCTGCGGGCCGAGTGACATGAAGAAGTTCGGGAAGCCGTTCACCGAGATGCCGAGGTTGGACTTCAGTCCCTCGCGCTGCCACTTCTCCCGCAGCGTCACCCCGCCCCGGCCGACGATGTCGATGTGCGTGAGCGTGCCCGTCATCGCGTCGAAGCCGGTCGCGAGGATGAGGATGTCCAGCGGGTACTCCGTGTCGCCGACGACCACTCCGTTCTCGGTGATCCGCGTGATCGGCGTGCTCGCCGTGTCCACCAGATGCACATTGGGCCGGTTGAAGGTGGCGTAGTAGTTGTGCCCGGTCGGCACGCGCTTGCCGTTGAAGGAGTAGTCCTTGGGGCTGAGCAGATCGGCGACGTGCTGGTCCTCGACGATCTCATGGATCTTGTCCCGGATGAACTGCGAGGCCAGCTCGCTCGCCTCGTGGTTCGAGGCCAGGTCGTTGAAGGTCTCGTTCGCGAAGTGGAAGCCGCCCTCGTTCCACTTGCTCTCGAAGATCTCCCTGCGCTTGTCCGGGCTCACCTCCAGCGCGCTGTACTGCGCCGGCTCCATCGCGACGCCGAAGGGGTGGTGCGCCGCCTTGTCGTAGATCTCGTCGTAGTGCTCGCGCAGATAGGCCATGTCCTCGGGGGTGACCTTCTCGTTCGTCGTCTCGACGATGTAGTTCGGCGTGCGCTGGAAGACGTAGAACTCTCCCGCCGACTTCGCCACCTCGGGGACGATCTGGATGCCGGACGCGCCCAGGCCGATGATCCCCACCCGCTTGCCGCTGAAGTCGACGCCCTCACGCGGCCAGCGGGCGGTGTGGTGCGCCTGCCCGCGGAAGGACTCGATGCCGGGGATGTCCGGCAGCGTGGCCTGGGACAGCACGCCCATGCCGCTGACGAGATAGCGGGCGGTGAGCTCCTCGCCGGTGGCCAGGCGGATCGTCCAGAAGTTGCCCGCCTCGTCGTAGCGCGCCTGCTCGACGAAGGAGTTCAGCCGGATGTCGCGGCGCAGATCGAGGCGGTCGGCGAGGAAGTTGAGGTAGGCGAGCACCTCCTCGCCGCTGGGGTAGCGCTCGGACCAGCTCCACTCCTCGCGGACCTCGCGGGAGAAGGAGAACGAGTAGTAGCTGTACTCGCTGTCTGTGCGCACCCCGGGGTAGCGATTCACCCACCAGGTGCCGCCGATCCCGTCCTCGCCGTCGACGACGAGGCAGTTCAGGCCGATCTCGCGGAGGTGGTGAAGTACGGCGAGCCCGGAGAATCCGGCGCCGATGATGATCGCGTCGTAGTCGACGGCGCTCTCGGTCATGCTGGTTGGTCCTTTCTCATCGTGCGAAGGTCGCTGCGCTCTGCGCGGCCGGCGCGGTACCAGGCGCCGATGCGCCGGATCTCCTCGTCCGCCGGCTCGTGCTGCCCGGCCTGGAAGGGGAAGACGTGCTGCTGGCCGCGGCCCACCGTGAACGTCACGTCCACGCCCGCGTCCCGGGCGAGCGCGTGCAGACGCTCGGCGTCCTCGAACAGGGACTCGGTGTCCGCGGCGACGATGTACAGGCGCGGGAAGCCGTGGAAGTCCGCGTACAGGGGGTTCACGTAGGGGTCGCTGGGGCTCGCCCCTCCGGAGAGGTAGCGGTCGATGTTGCCCTGCAGACCCTCCCGGGTGATGAGGAAGTCGGTCGCGTCGTTGGTCTCGATCGTCGTGCCGGTGTTCTCCATGTTCAACCAGGGGGACATCGTGATCACCTGCCCCGGCAGCGGCCCGCCGTCGCGGCGCAGCGTCAGCGCCATAGCGATGGCGAGGTTCCCGCCCGCGCTGTCGCCGATGAAGGTGATGTCCTGCGGGTCCAGGCCGTCCCCCAGCAGGGCGCGGTAGACCGCCAGCCCGTCCTCGATCTGCGCGGGGAACGGGAACTCGGGGGCGAGGCGGAAGTCGACGACGAAGGCGGTCGTGCCGGCCTGCTTCGCGATGTGCCCGGCGAGCTTGCGGTGGCTGGCCGAGGAGCCGAGCGCGAAGCCGCCGCCGTGCATGAAGACCATCGCCTGCCGCGGATCCGCGTCCAGCGGCGTGACGAGGATGCCGGGCACGCCGCCGATGCGGGTGGAGGCGTAGGTGACGCCCTCCGGTTCCGCGGTGACGCGCTGCCAGTCCTCGAAGATCCAGCGCATGAGCTGCAGCGACATGTCGGGATGCGCGACGAACTCGACCGTCCACTCGGCGTAGATGCGTCCGAGGGGGTCGCTCGGGAGAGGGGCGGACATGCGTTCTCCTCATCGTTGGCGGATGGCATGGGCCGCGCTCGGCGGCGTCGGGGCGGGCGGTGCCGCCTCCCGTTGACAGGATGACCAGCCCGGGCCCGGCCCGGGCACGGCTGTCGCAAAATGACGCATCGCCGTCTCAGCCTGAGTCGCACCGCCGGGCACCCGCGCCGCCACAGTGGAGACGGACACCGGGCCTGGCCGCCCGGGTGTCCTCGACCAAGAGCCGCGCAGGCAGAGCCGGGTGCCCGTCACGGAGGACGGTGGGCGCAGGAGCCCGAAGGCGTCCCCGGGCGGAGCATGCGACGGCTGCACAGGCAGCCGGCGAGCCTCGCGCGACGGCAATCGAAACGGAGTGAGACCCAATGTTCACCAAGAAGAAGGCGATCGCGGCGGCGGTGCTGCCGCTCGCCGCGGTCTTCGCGCTGGCGGGCTGCTCGCTGTCCTCCCAGGGCGGCGGCACCAGCACCGGCTCGGGCACCGGCTCGAGCACCGCAGGCAGCGGGGGCGGCGAGATCACCATCGGCAAGACGGGCGTCGAGAGCGACATCCAGGACATCTCCAAGTACTGCGGCGACAAGCCGATCAAGGTCGGCCTGGCCGACGGCTTCGGAGGCAACTCCTGGCGCAAGATCACGCGCGCGATCTACGAGGACTGGGCGAAGAAGTGCCCGAACATCACGGACATCATCTACACGGACGCGCAGGGCGACACCCAGAAGGCGATCTCCGATATCAACGGCATGGTGGCGCAGGGCGTGAACGTCATCGTCACCTTCGTGGACGGCGGTGAGGCGCTGCTGCCCACCATCCAGGACGCGACCGCGCAGGGCGTGAAGGTCGTCCCCTACGTCGGCTCGCCCGGCGGCACGCCCGGCACCGACTACGTCGCGTTCGTCTCCGAGGACATCAAGACCTACGGCAAGAACCTCGCCGACTGGACGATCAAGCAGATGGGCGGCAAGGGCAACCTCGTGATGCTCGGCGGGATCGCCGGCAACTCCTACTCCCAGGCGGTCTACGACGGCGTGAAGGAGGCCGTCGCGGCGAACCCGGGCGTGACGCTGCTGAACCAGGACGGGCCGGTGGCCACGGACTGGGAGCCGGGCAAGACCCAGCAGGTCGTCGCAGGCCTGATCACCTCCTACGGCGACATCGACGGCATCGTGGCCGACTACGGCGGCGGCTCCGTCGGCGGCATCCGCGCCTTCCAGGCGGCGGGCAAGCCCCTGCCGGTCTGGTCGGCGAACGACTCGAACGAGTTCGCCTGCCTCTGGTACGACAACAAGGCCAACGAGCCGAACTACCAGATCGCCACGGAGTCCAGCCGCAACTGGGTCGTGAAGGAGGCGCTGAACAAGGGCCTCGCCGCCTTCAACGGCATCGCGAACGACGAGCCGGACACCTTCCAGCTGCAGATCATCGAGGACTCCACCGATCCTTCGAAGCAGCCCCGGTGCGAGCGCGATCTGCCGCCGGACGCGATCCTGTCCTCCGGCCTGTCCGTCGACCAGCTGAAGCAGCTCTTCGCGGGCTCCTGACCGCTTGGTCCCGTACGGCAGCCCGGGCCGGCGCGCAGTGCCGCGCCGGCCCGGGGCGCCGGCCTCGAAACCCGAACGATCAAGGGGAGATCAGCAGACATGACCCATCGACTCGACGGCAAGGTCGCCGTCGTCACCGGCTCGGCCCGCGGCATCGGCCACGCGGTGGTGGACGCCTTCGTCGCGGAGGGCGCCACCGTGGTGGCGACCGGCAGGCGCCCGGACCGCCCCGAGGACCTTCCCGCGGGAGCGGAGTACCGGCAGCTCGACGTCGCGGACGAGGCGCAGTGGCGCGCACTCGTCTCCGAGGTCATCGAGCGGCACGGCCACATCGACATCCTCGTGAACAACGCCGGCATCATCGCCTACGACCCCCTGCACGAGCTGAGCACGGAGGAGTGGAACACCGTCGTCGCCGTGAACCAGACCGGCACGTGGCTGGGCATGCGCGAGGTGATCCCGCACATGATCCAGCAGGGCGGCGGCTCGATCATCAACGTCTCCTCGATCTGGGGCAACGCCGCGGTCGCCGGAGCGCACGCGTACCACGCCACCAAGGGCGCGGTGCGCAACATGTCGAAGAACGCCGCCATCACCTACGCCAAGCAGAACGTGCGCATCAACTCGCTGCACCCGGGATTCATCTGGACCCCGCTGACGCAGGCGCAGGACCCCGACGTCAACGACTACGTCGTCTCGATGACCCCCATGGGGCGTGCCGGACGGCCCGAGGAGATCGCGGCCGGCTGCGTCTTCCTCGGCAGCGACGAGGCGAGCTTCGTGACCGGCTCGGAGCTCGTCATCGACGGCGGCTACCTCGCGCAATAGCCGCCGCATCCCCTCTTCCCCGCGATGCAAGGAGTTTCCCACCGTGACCAGCAGTGACGTGGAGCAGATCGTCGACCGGTCGCCCCGGCCCGCGCCGACGCAGGCGCCCGGGGCCGTGGTGCTGTCCCTGGAAGGCATCGGCAAGTCCTTCCCGGGGGTGCGCGCCCTGGACGACGTGACCTTCGAGGTCGTGGCGGGCGAGGTGCACGCGCTGGTCGGGGAGAACGGCGCGGGCAAGTCGACGCTCATGGCGGTCGCCTCCGGCGCCCTCGCACAGGACGAGGGCACGGTGCGCATCGGCGGCCAGGTGCTCGGCCACGCCTCCCCGGAGGAGGCGCGCTCGCTCGGCCTCGGGATCGTGCGCCAGGATCCGGCTCTGCTGCCGGACCTCACCGTCGCCGAGAACATGGCCATCGGCGTCGGCTACCGCCGCGTCGGCGGGATCCGGAACGCCGCCCGCTGGGCGCAGCAGCAGCTGGACCCGTGGCGCATGGGGATCGACGCGCGCAGCCGCGTGGACGAGCTGTCCGTCGAGCAGCGCTTCATCGTGGAGATCGCCAAGGCGCTTGCGCTGCAGCCGAAGGTCCTCATCCTCGACGAGCCGACGGAGCACCTGAACGCCGAGGAGGTGCAGAAGCTGTTCCAGCGGGTGCGGGAGACGGTCGCCTCCGGGGCGGCCGTGGTGTACATCTCGCACCGCATCCCCGAGGTGAAGCAGATCGCGGACCGGATCACGGTGCTGCGCGACGGGCACACCCGGGGCACGGTCGCCGCCGCCGAGGTGAGCGAGGACCAGATCGTCGAGCGGGTGATCGGCCGCAAGCTCGAGACGGTGTTCCCCGACAAGGCCGGCGCCGCCGCCGGCACCGCGCCCGCGCTCGTCGTGGAGGGGCTCACCGGGCCCGGCTTCCAAGGGGTGGGCTTCACCGTGAGGCCCGGCGAGATCGTCGGGCTGGCGGGCGTGCAGGGCAACGGGCAGGCCGAGCTCATCAAGGCGCTCGCCGGGCTGCTGCCGGCCCGGGGCTCCGTCGCCGTGCAGGGCGCGCCGCTGCGCGGAGGCAGCGCCGGGCACGCGGCGGCCGGGGTGGTCTACGTGCCGGCCGACCGCCACCGCGAGGGCGTGATGCTGCCGCTGCCGGTGGGGGAGAACATCGTGCAGCGCACGCTGCGCCGGGTCTCGCGCGGCGGGCTCGTCTCCGAGCGCCGTGTCGCGGCAACCGCGCGGGAGCGGATCACGGCCCTCACCGTGAAGACGCCGTCCTCGCACACCCTGGTGTCCTCGCTGTCCGGCGGGAATCAGCAGAAGGTCGTCATGGCGCGCACGATGCTCGCCCAGCCGAAGGTGCTGCTGGCCGAGGAGCCGACGCAGGGCGTGGACGCGGGCGCCCGGGTGGACATCTACCGGATCCTCAGGGACGTGGCCGACTCCGGCGCCGCCGTCGTGTTGCTGTCCTCCGACAGCGTGGAGCTGCAGGGCCTGTGCGACCGGGTGCTCGTGATGAGCCGCGGGACCGTCGTGAAGGAGCTGGCGGGGGAGGAGATCACCGAGGAGGCCATCGCCCGGGCGGCCCTGACGACGGACACCTCCTCGGTGCGCACCCGGGTGCAGGAAGCCTCCCGCTCGGCCGGCTTCGGCCGGTGGCTGCGCGGGGACTACTCGCCCGCGGTCGTGCTCGGGCTGGTCTTCGTCGCCCTGGGGATCGTCGCGGCGGCGATGAACCCGAGCTACCTGGGCGAGTTCAACCTCACGAAGCTGCTCTTCGCCATCGCCCCGCTGCTGCTGCTCGGCGCCGCGCAGCAGGTGGTGGTGCTGGGCGCGGGCTTCGACCTGTCCGTCGGGCCGCTGATGGGCTTCCTCGTCGTCATCGCGAGCTACTGGATCGTGGACGGCGGCAACCTCGTCGTGGGCCTCGGACTGATGGCGCTGGGCGCGGTGGGCGTGGGAGTGATCAACGGCGTGCTGGTCACGCGTTTCCGGATCAACCCGATCGTCGCCACGCTGGCCATGTTCATGGCCCTGCAGGGCGCCTATCTGATGCTCCGCTCGACACCGGGCGGGACGATCTTCCAGCCCATCGCGCGGGCGATCAAGGGCTCGATCGGCTTCCTGCCCGTGGTGACGATCCTCGCCGTGCTGCTGCTGGTGGCACTGGAGCTCTGCCTGCGCTACACGCGCTGGGGGCTGGAGCTGCGGGCCGTCGGCTCGCGTGCTGACGCGGCGGAGCGGCTGGGCATCCGCACCGGGCGGACGGTCTTCCTCTCCTATGTGCTCTGCTCGGTGCTCATCCTCCCGGCGAGCGTCATCATGATGGCGCAGCTGGGCATCGGCGACGGCAGGCCGAGCGTCCCGTTCACCCTGATCTCCGTCATGATCGTCGTGCTCGCCGGCGCGAGCGTGTTCGGAGGCCGCGGCTCCTTCATCGGCGTGCTCGCCGCGGCGTTCCTCGTGCAGCAGATCGACACCACCCGCTCCTTCTTCGGGCTGCCTCAGGCCTGGCAGTACCTGCTTCCGGGCATCGTCACCGTCGGCGCCGCCGTGCTCTACGCCACGCTGCGCCGCACTCGTTCCAGGAGGGCCGTATGAGCACCGTCACCGGCGCCGTCACCACCGATCCCGCGGGCGGGCCGTCCGCCACGCCGCCGAGCTCCCGGCTGGGCGGCTACTGGCAGAGGCTGCTGTCGGGCAGCTGGGTGCCGATCGTCGTCGCGACGGTCGTGCTCTTCCTGGTCAGCCCGCTGGTCGCCCCCGGCAGCCTGGGTCCCACGCTGCTGACGATGCTCCCCATCGCCGGAGTGCTCGCGCTCGTCTCGGTGGGGCAGACCCTCGTCGTGCAGCAGCGCGGGCTGGACATGTCCATCCCGGGCATGGTCGCCCTGGCCGCCTCGCTGTCCACGGCATTGCCGTCGTTCTACGGCTGGCCGCTGTGGCTGGGAGTGCTGTTCGGCATCGTCATGCCGGGTGTGGTCGGCCTGATCAACGGGGCGATCATCACCTACCTGCGGGTGATGCCCATCGTCGTCACGCTGGGGATGAACTCGGTGCTCCTCGGCGTGGTGTTCTTCGTCAACAGCGGCACGCCGGCCGGCTCCCCCGACGAGCTCAACCGCTTCGCCATCCTCAACATCTTCGGCTTCATCCCGAGCATCTTCCTCATCGCCGCGGTCGTGGTGGTGATCGCGGGGATCGCGAGCCGCAAGACGATCCCCGGCCGGAGGCTGGGATACGTCGGGGTGAGCCTGCCGGCCTCCGCGGCGCTGGGCATCCGCGTGAACCGCTACGCGATGCTCGCCTACGCTCTGGCCGGCGTCGCCTATGGGATCGGCGGCGTGCTCTATGCGGGCTTCGTGAAGACCCCGCCGCTGTTCCCCGGCGACCAGTTCCTGCTGCCCTCGGTTGCGGCGGTCGTGCTGGGCGGCACCGCCCTGACGGGCGGCGTCGCGAGCATCGTGGCCACCGGCGTGGGCGCGCTGTTCCTGCAGCAGCTCACCCAGCTGCTGCGCTCGCTGGGCTGGCAGGACGCGCCGCAGTACATCGCCATGGCCGCCGTGCTCATCGCGGTCGTGCTCATCCGCGAACTGGTCCCGCAGCTGTGGCGCTGGATCCGCTCGAGGCAGGCCGGCCGGCAGCGCGTCGCCGCGGTCTGAGATCCCGCCGGTGCGCGCCTTCGTGCGGGCGCGCACCGGACGGTCGGCGTGCGCTTACGCGGTGAGGCGGTAGGCCCGCATCTTCCGGTAGATCGTCGCCCGCGACAGGCCGAGGATCTCGGCCGCGCGGGAGCGGTTGCCGTCGGCCTCCTGCAGGGCACGGCGGATCGCCTCGAGCTCGGCCCGCTCGATCATGGTGAGCGGGCGGGTGCCCTGCAGTCGCGCCGGAAGGTCGACTGGCTGCAGGCGCCCGCGCTTGCCCGACAGCGCCAGCTCCTCGACGACAGAGCGCAGCTCCTTGAGGTTGCGCGGCCACGGGTTGGACTGCAGCAGGCTCAGCGCGGCCTGATCCGGCTCCAGGCCTGCTCCGGGGGCCAGCGCCTCGGCGAAGAAGCGCCAGAGCAGCTCGACGTCGGCGGTGCGCTCGCGCAGCGGCGGCGTCCACACCATGGGCAGCCCGAGGCGCGCGGCGAACTCCTCGGCGCGCTCCGCGCTCGGCATCGAGAGCGTCAGCAGCACCGAGCCGTGCGTCGCGCTGCGCTCGATGATCGAGCCCAGTCCGGCGAGGACGTTCGCGTCGAGGCTCTCGACCCCGCGCACCACGATGGGCGCCGAGGCGTCCAGACGGTCGACCACGCGCTGCAGCCAGCGCCGCGAGCCGAGCAGATGCCGCTCGGCCGCGTCGACGACGATGTTCGCCGCTGGCCCGCTGCCCGGCCGGTAGGGCAGGCCCAGCGCGAGCGAGGTCTTGCCCGTCCCCGGCTCGCCGGCGACGATGAGCGGCCGGCGCGACTCCCGGTGCCGGGACACGAGGTTCACCGCTGCGAGCCACTCGGGGCTGCGGCCGATCAGCTGCGCCCGGGCCGGCCCGATCGAGGTCGTGGTCGCGCGGCGGTCCCGGTGCAGGGTGACCACGGCGCCCGCGTTGCCCTCCAGCGCGGTGACCTGCAGCTCGGCGGTGCCCAGCGAGAGCTCCAGCACATAGCGGCCGCTGCGCGGGTTCTTGGCGCACAGCTGCTCCAGGAGGTTCAGGTCGCCGGCGGTGAGCCGCCCGGCCTTCTGGCTCTGCATCACGAGCCCCTGCGGCCCGAAGGCGACGACCGGCCCCCCGCCCTGCACCCGCGAGGCCTCCAGGAACGCGGTGAGCATGGCCCGCGCCTCGGGCTGCTCGGCCTCGAGCAGCTGCTGCTCCAGCTGCCCGGCGATCGAGCGGACGAAGGGCTTGAGGATGCGATTGGTCTCGCTGAGGTCGCTGGAGAGGGTCACGACCGCGATGAGCTTGCCGCTGAGCGGATGGCGCACCGGAGAGCCGGTGCACACGGCGCTGCTGTACATGCTCGCGAAGTGCTCGGCGCCGGAGATCTGCAGGGTCCGGCCGGTCGCCGCGACCGTGCCCACCCCGTTCGTCCCCACGGCCTCCTCGGAGAGCACGGCCCCCCGGTCGGTGCCGACGTTGTCCAGGTGCTTCGCGGCGCTGCGGTCGCCTGCCCAGCGCTGGATGATCCGTCCTTGCGCGTCCGCGAGCAGGAGGCCGACGCCGGAGCCGTGCAGCTCGTCGGACAGCCGGGCCAGCGGCGCCTGGAACATGTCCAGGAGGTGGCCGTCGAGCAGGTCCTCTGAGACGTGCGGCACGTCGTGCACATTGGACGGCGTGCCGATGGCGGTCTTGGAGCGCGCCCAGGAGTCGAGGATCTCGCTGGAGACCCCGATCTCGACACCCGGGGAGGAGAAGAAGGCCTCCTTCGCCTTCTCCACGGCCCGGGCGTGCTCAAGGGCGGGCATGAGCTCCGCCCCCCTGCGGCCGCGCTCGGGTGTGTGCTGTGGCCCCCGTAGGGGGTGAGCTTGACGTCATTGTCATCTCCTTGGTGCTTGCGTCCCTGGCACGCTGCGACGGCTGCCCCTCGTCTCCGTCTGTCAGGTACTTTACCGTAATACCGTATTAGGACCTCATTGTCCCTGCGGCGCATTGGGGCCCATCCTGGGCCAGCCGCCGGGCATATTCAAGGACGGCGAGCTCGCCGGCCAGGGCGATGTGGTGCTCGCACGCCTCCCGTGCCCCTTCGGGGTCGCGCTCGACCGCCGCCCGCGTCACGATCGTGCGCACTTCCTCGAAGGACAGCGCCACCCGCCGGTCGTCCACGAAGGCGTAGCGGCGGAACAGCGCTATGCGCCCGTGCACGGTGCGCAGGTCCGCCGTGAGCACCTCGTTGCCCGCTCCCTCCAGCAGGATCTCGTAGAAGCGCTCCTTGCTGCTCTCGCGCGTCTTCACCGTCCCGCGCAGATAGCTCGTCTCCATGTCCGCGAGGTGCTGCACCAATGCGCCGGCCTGCTCCTGCGTCGCATTCCGGGCGAACAGCTGGCCGGCCAGACCCTCCAGCACCCGGCGCACCTCGTACACGGCCTGGATGTCGTGCGCGCTGAGCACCGTGACGATCGGCCCCCGATTGGGCAGCACCGTGACCAGGCGCTCGGACTCCAGCTGCCGCAGCGCCTCCCGCACGACGGTGCGGGAGACCCCGTAGGCCTCGCACAGGGAGCTCTCGCGCAGCCTCTCGCCGGGGGCGAGCACGCCGTCGAGGATGTCCTCCCTCATCAGGCGGACGACCTGCTGGCGCAGGGGCGCTGCGTGCCTTTCGACGGGTATCCGGCTCATCTCACCTCGACTGTCTCAATTCGATGCAACGCCGGTGGGCCGGCGCGGCGCCGTCCTAGCGTAATACCGGAATACGGCGGGAGCGTCTGTCGACGCCGCTCCCGCTCCGCACGGCGTCACACGAGGAGTTCGCGCCCATGACCATTCTCATCACCCCACCGGCCGCCTCGGCGGCCCGATCCGCAGAGGTGCCGCTCGGGCTGTACATCGACGGCGACTGGCTGCCGATCGAGGAGACCTTCCCGGTCTACAACCCGGCCACGGGGGAGGTCATCGCGCAGGTGGCGAACGGGACCGTGGAGCAGTCCCTCGCCGCGCTGGACGCGGCCGTGGCGGCTCAGGGAGCCTGGCGGGAGCTCGCGCCGCGCGAACGCGCCGACCTCTTCCACCATGCGCACGCGCTGCTGATGAGCCGGGCCGAGGAGATCGCCCAGACGATGACGCTGGAGAGCGGCAAGCCCATCGGCGAGGCGCGCGCGGAGTTCCAGCTCTCGGCCGACTTCTTCCTCTGGTACACGGAGCAGATCGCGCATCTGCACGGCACCTACGCGCACGGCTCACGCGGGCCGTACCGGATCGTCACGACCCATCAGCCGGTCGGCCCCAGCCTGCTCATCACGCCCTGGAACTTCCCGCTGCTCATGATCGCCCGCAAGGCCGGCGCCGCCCTCGCCGCCGGTTGCACCGTGATCGTGAAGTCCGCGAAGGAGACCCCGCTGACCTGCGCGCTGTTCGTGAAGACGCTGCACGAGGCGGGCTTCCCCGCCGGCGTTGTGAACCTCGTGCACACCACCGCCTCCTCGAAGGTCTCGGCCGCGCTCATGGCCGACCCCCGGCTGCGCAAGGTCAGCTTCACCGGCTCCACGGGCGTCGGCAGCACCCTGCTGGCGCAGGCGGCGCCGAACATCACGAATGCCGCCATGGAGCTCGGCGGGGACGGCCCGCTGGTCGTCCTCGAGGACGCGGATCTCGAGCTCGCTGCGCAGCAGGCCGTCATCTGCAAGTTCCGCAACGCCGGCCAGGCCTGCGTCGCCGCCAACCGCATCATCGTCCAGCGCTCGGTCGCGGACGAGTTCTCCCGACGCTTCGTCGAGCTGACCGAACGGCTGAGGGTGGGCGACGGCTTCGACCCCGCCACCGACGTCGGCCCGATCATCTCCGCCGCGCAGCGGGACACCGTGCAGAGCCTCGTGGACGCCTTCGGCGAGATCGACGCGCAGCTGCTCACCGGCGGCCGCGCCATCGAGGGCGGCGGCTACTTCTTCCAGCCGACGGTGTTCCGCGTGAACGACCGCTCCAGCGAGATCACTCACCAGGAGCTGTTCGCCCCCATCGCGACGATCTACACGGTCGACTCCGTGGCGGAGGCCATCGAGGCGGCCAACGACACGCGCTACGGCCTGGCGGCCTACGTCTTCACCAAGGACCTCTCCCGCGCGATCGCCGTCGCCGAGCGGCTCGACTTCGGCATGGTGGGGGTGAACCGCGGCATCATGGCAGACCCGGCGGCGTCCTTCGGCGGGATGAAGGCCTCGGGCCTGGGCCGGGAGGGCGGGCACGACGCGATCTACGAGTTCCTGGAGCCGAAGTACCTCGCGATCACCGTGGACGAGAGCGAGCTGGGCGCATGAGCGCACCGCAGGCGGTGAGCACCGCCCGGCAGCCCGTGCGGGCCGCTGCGACCGCGGCGCTCGGCGTGCTCCGCCAGCCGCGGCTGGTGGTCTTCGGACCGGGCGAGCGCCGGCGGCTTCCCGGGCTGGTCGCCGAGATCGCGCGGCATCTGCTCGTCGTGACGGATGAGCGCATGGCGACGACGGCGCAGTTCCGGGAGATCGTCGCGGGCATCGAGGAGGCGGGCGTCTCCGTCTCCGTCTTCGCCGAGACGGAGCCGGAGCTGCCGCGCGAGAACGTGATGGACGTGGTCAGCCGCTTCGGGACCGCCGCCGTCGACGCGGTGCTCGGCATCGGCGGCGGAAGCTGCATGGACCTGGCGAAGGTCGCCTCGGCCGTGCTCGCCCACGGCGGCGACGTGAGCGAGTACTACGGCGAGTTCCTGGTGCCGGGCCCCGGCCTGCCGGTGTTCACCGTGCCCACGACCGCGGGCACCGGGGCCGAGGTGACCTGCATCGCCGTCGTGTTCGACCGGGACAGGGGCATGAAGCTCGGCGTCGCCAGCCCTCATCTGGAGGCCTACGCCGCCGTCATCGATCCGGAGCTCACGCTGAGCAGCCCGCCCGGCCTGACCGCCGCCACCGGCGCGGACGCCCTGTCGCATCTCGTGGAGACCTTCACCGACCGCGTCAAGGACGTGACCCCCGGCTTCCTGCAGAAGCACCTCTACATCGGCAAGAACCCGCTCACGGACATCTTCGCCCGCAACGGCCTCGCGCTGCTGAACAGGTCGCTGGAGGCCGTCGTCGCCGACCCGCTCGACCTCGAGGCCCGCTCGGCCACGATGATGGCCGCCTACAACGCCGGCATGGCGATCAACACGGCGGGCACGGCCGGCTGCCACGCGATCCAGTCGCCCATCGGCGCGCTCACGCACACCCCGCACGGCTTCGGGGTGGGGGCGCTGCTGCCGTACGTCATGCGCTACAACCTCCCCGAGCGGGTGGCGGAGTTCGCCGAGCTCGGACGGCTGCTGGGCGTCGCCGACCCCGCCGCGGCACCGATCGAGCAGGCGCACGCCGGAATCCTGCGCATCGAGGCGCTGCTGGAGGCGGTGGGCTGCCCGCTCGACCTGGACACCCTGGGCCTCAGCCCGCGCGACTTCGGCTTCGTCGCGGACCAGGCCCTCCTGGCCACCCGCCTCACCGCCAACAATCCCCGCGAGCTGAGTCGGGAGGGCATCCTCGAGATCCTCGAGCGCGGTCACGCCGGCGACCGCTCCTGGTGGACCGTGTGACGGCGCCGGAGCCCGCCGCCGTCGCCATCGCCGGCTCGGGATCCATCGGAGTGGCCTTCGCGGTGCTGTTCGCCCGCGCCGGCCGGCCCGTGCGGGTGTGGGACCCGTACCCGGAGGCGCTCGACCGCGCCCGCGCCGAGCTCGCGGACCGGCTCGACCTCCTCGCACGCCACGGCCTGCTGGTGGAGGACGCGGCGCCCGTCGCCGCCCGGGTGGGCTTCACCGGCGAGCTCGGCGAGGCCGTCGCCGGCGCGGCCCTGGTGCAGGAGTGCGCCCCGGAGCGTGTGCAGCTCAAGCGCGAGCTGTTCGAGCGGATCGCCGGCCACGCCCCGGCATCAGCGGTGCTCGCCAGCTCCAGCTCGGCGATCAGGGCGAGCCTCATCGCGGAGGGCCTGGACGACGCGGTCGCCGCCCGCCTGCTCATCGGCCATCCCGGCAACCCGCCCTATCTGCTCCCCGTCATCGAGGTGGTGCCCTCGCCGCGCACCGACGCGGCCGTAGCCGAGCGTGCCGCAGGCATCTACGCCGAGGCCGGGCTGCGCCCGGTCATGGTGCGCCGGGAGGTGGAGGGCTTCGTGTTCAACCGCCTGCAGGGCGCCCTGCTGCGGGAGGCGTACTGCCTGCTGCGCGACGGCGTCGCCTCGGTGGCGGACATCGACGAGGTGGTCCGCAGCGGCCTGGGCCGGCGCTGGAGCATCATCGGCCCCTTCGAGACGGTGGATCTGAACACCCGCGGCGGGCTCGCCTCGCACGCCGAGAAGATGGGTCCCGCGTACGAGCGCATGGGCGCGGAGCGGGGTCAGCACGACCCGTGGACGGAGCCGCTGGTCGCACGCGCCGTGGCGCAGCGCAGGGAGCTGCTTCCGCTGGCGGAGTGGGAGCAGCGCGTGCACTGGCGCGACGAGGAGCTCATGCGGCTGACACCGGAGTGGGACGCCGCTCCACAGCGCTGGCGCAGCCTGCGCGAGGGCTCCGGGGGCGGCTGACCGGCCGACCGGAACCGGTCAGAGCTGCAGCATCGCGCGGACGCCGCGTTCGAGCGCATCCAGCGCCTCAGACGCGCTCGGCCCGTGCTCGCCCGCCACGGTGTCGAGGTACACCTTCAGCTTCGGCTCGGTGCCGCTGGGGCGCAGGATCACCCGCGAGCCGCCGGTCAGGCGGAAGCGCAGCATCTCGGTGGGCGGCAGCGAGCCCCAGCCCCCCGCGAAGTCGTCGAGCTGCTCCACCTGGAGCTCGCCGATGCGCTCCGGCGGCCGGCTCCGCAGACGCGCGATGACGGCCGAGATCGCCGCCGGGTCCATGCGGATCGACAGCTGCGTGGAGGCGAACTCCCCGAAGCGCCTCGCGAAGTCGTCCAGCAGATCCGCGACGCTCTGGCCTGCGGCCTTGGCGGTGCTGGCGAGGGCGAGGAAGGCGACCGTCGCCGAGATGCCGTCCTTGTCGCGCACATCGCCCGGGTTGACGAGGTAGCCCAGCGCCTCCTCATAGCCGAAGATCAGCCCGGGCACCCGGGAGATCCACTTGAAGCCGGTGAGCGTCTGCACATGGTCCAGGCCGTAGTGCCGGGCCACCGCGCCGAGGGCGGGCGAGGAGACGACGCTGCAGGCCAGCGCCCCGCCCTCGCGGCCGGCGCGCTGGTGCCGCTGCGCGCACCACCAGGCCAGCAGGCAGCCGACCTCGTTGCCGGTCAGGCGTCGCCAGCCCGCGGGGGTCGGGATCGCCACGGCGAGGCGGTCCGCGTCCGGGTCCTGCGCGACGACGAGCTCCGCCCCGGTCCTCTCGGCGAGCGCGAAGGCCAGGTCGAGCGCGCCGGGCTCCTCCGGGTTGGGGAAGTCGACGGTGGGGAACGCCGGGTCGGGGTCGCGCTGCTCGGGCACGGCGATCACCGGGTCGAAGCCGGCCCGGCGCAGCACCTCCTCGGTCACGGCGTGGCCGACGCCGTGCATCGCGGTGTAGACGACCTTCAGCTGCGCCGGCACGGGCCCGGCGACGGCGGCGGTCGCGCGGAGGTAGGCCTCCCGCAGCTCCGGGCCGGCGGTCTGGAAGGCGTCCGAGCGCGGCAGTGCGGCGATGGGCCCGGCGGAGGCGGCCCGGGCGATGTGCGCGGCGATCTCCTCGTCCACCGGGGAGACGATCTGCGAGCCGTCGTGCTCGGGACCGCCGAGGTACACCTTGTAGCCGTTGTCCCGCGGAGGGTTATGGCTCGCCGTGACCATCACCCCCGCGTCCGCGCTCAGATGGCGGACGCTGAAGGCGAGCACGGGCGTGGGCAGGGCCTCGGGCAGCAGGATCACCCGCACACCCGCGCCAGCCATGATCTGCGCCGAGTCCCGAGCGAAGAGCGCGGAGTTCGTCCGGCCGTCGTAGCCGATGACGACGCTCGGCGCCTGGCTGGCCGGGCCGCGCCGCTCGAGCAGGTACGCGGCGAGGCCCGCCGCGGCATGGGCGACGACCACCCGGTTCATCCGGCGCGGGCCGGCGCCCAGCTGGGCGCGCAATCCCGCGGTGCCGAACTCCAGCCGGCCGGAGAAGCGCTCGGCCAGCCCGTCCTGCGCGAGCCGGTCCCCGGCCTGGGCGGCCAGGACGAGCTGCTCGAGCTCGGCGCGCGTCACCGGATCCGGATCCTGCGCCAGCCACTCGCGGGCGGCGGTCAGCGCCTGCGCTGCCGAGAGTCGTGCGTTCCCGCTCACAGCTGCGCCACGATCCTCGCCAGCAGGGCGCTGATCACCGGCTCGGCCTCCCGACCCGCGTCCAGCACCTCCTGATGGCTCAGCGGCGCGTCGGATATGCCTGCGGCGAGGTTGGTCACGAGGGACAGGCCGAGCACCTCCAGCCCGGACTGCCGCGCCGCGATCGCCTCCAGCGCCGTGGACATGCCGACCAGGTCCCCTCCGATCGTCTTGGCCATGCGCACCTCCGCGGGAGTCTCGTAGTTCGGACCGCGGAACTGGCAGTAGACGCCCTCCTCCAGCGAGGGCTCAATCGATCGTGCCAGCTCGCGCAGGCGGGGCGTGTAGACGTCGG
>Ga0164243_10001477_pt1 | contig 39734 bp, 32 predicted proteins | sample OricompcompostOP_FD_108781 | JGI IMG/M metagenome (GOLD analysis project Ga0164243, IMG submission 108781) | Organic Plus compost microbial communities from Emeryville, California, USA - Original compost - Organic plus compost (OP) | ecosystem: Engineered > Solid waste > Mixed feedstock >... | reverse complement strand
TGGAAGTTTCACCGGCCAGGGCTACAGCACATCGTGTCCGCCTGAACGCAGCACAACGAGCGGCTTTCGACGCCGATACCGTCTACCCGCGGCAAACCTCGGATACGCGCGAGCCGGATTGGCTGCGAGGCACCTTGCACGCGGATGCGATGCGATTGGATGTGTTTGCTGCGGAATTGGCTCGCTATCGGTCCGGCACCGTACGTTGCGATCCGGCCATTGCCGCACTGCAGATTTCCGGGACTTTTCAGTTGAGCAACACCGATGCGGTGTTGCACGCTCTGCCGGCCCTGTTGCCCGTGCAAGTGAGCTATCGGACCTCGTACTGGGTCATGCTCGGACCGGCTGCCACGCAGACGTAGTTTTATTTTGTTGCACTTAATGTTGCTTATCAGTGTCCGGTTTTGTGTCGTGCAGGGTCATGGAAAACAAAGGCTGTCATGGCCTGTATCCAAAGACCCTGTCCGAAAGGAACCTCATGGACACGCTGCACGCGCCCGCTTTGCCCGATATCCGTTTTTCTCCTCGACGAACCACGCTGGCGTGCGCCATCAGCCGTGCACTGCTGGGGTTGACTATCGCTGGCGGCCTGGGCGCGCTTTGTACCCCAGCCTGGGCACAATCGACCGGAACGGTGGCGCAGCAACGGATATATCAAATCCCCGCAGGCGAGCTGAGTGCGGCGCTATCGCGATTTGCCGAGCAGGCCGGGATCACCGTACTGTTCCAGCCTCAAACTGTCCAGGGCCGCCAAAGTGCAGGTCTGCACGGCGCATACCCTGTCGACGATGCGTTGCGGCGTCTATTGACGGGCACGGGGCTCACCGCCCGCGAACACGGCAACGGAGCATTCGTATTGCAACCTCAAGACGCTGTCTCGCAGCTCACGCCCGTGACGGTGCAAGCTGATGCCTTGCGATCCGATCCCGCCTGGGTCAGCACCACTACCCGTCAGGACATGGATAGCCTGCAAGTACGCAGTTGGGAGGACGTAGGCAAACGCATGGACGCCGGCGTCAATTTCAACCGCCAGAACAACAGCATCAATATTCGCGGTATGGACGGCAATCGCGTCCTGACGCGCATCGATGGCATTCGCCTGCCGTGGCTGGACGACGGCGCGCGCGGCGTAAAAGGCGGCTTGAATGCGGTCGACTTCAACTCGCTGTCGAGCCTGGATATCGTGCGCAGCACGGACTCTGCCTCTGTCGGATCGGGTGCGTTGGGAGGCTCGGCGGAATTACGCACGCTCAATCCCGACGATCTGTTGCAAGACGGACGCAACTTTGGCGCGCTGGTCAAGGGCGACTACGACTCGGCGGACAATAGCAGGGCCGCCAATGCCGCCTTAGCGGGCCGTTTGGCGGAGAACACCACATGGCTATTGCAAGCCGGTATTCGTAAAGGCCACGAGTTGGACAACCGCGCCGACCACGGCGGCTACGGCGACGACCGCGACAAGCCTGATCCCGAGGATTACACGCAACGCAGCGTCATGCTGAAACTGCAGCAGCGCGTAGCAGGCGGGCACCGCTTCGGTTTGACCGGCGAATACTTTCACTATGACTCCGATACCGACAGCAAGTATCTGCAGGGCCCAGGCACCAGCTACCAAATTGGCGAAAACACGGCCAACGAAACGATCAAGCGGGAACGCGTTTCGATGGACTACGAATACCAGGCGCCCAACGCGGGCGGCTTGATCGACAGTGCCAAGGCCGTGGTGTATTGGCAGCGCCTGCGGCTCGATCAGGGACTGGATGGCGAGCGCACCAGAGATACGCGCGCGTCGATTATCCCTGGCGATCCATACAGGTACGGTTATCCCAATGGGGCTTATGGGCGGGACAACTCGATTCAAGAAACGCTGTTCGGTTTCAGCGGCGAAGCCACACGGCGAATCGAGGGGCTGGTTTCGCAAACCGTGACCGTGGGCGCCGAATGGATGGGCAATCGCACTGAACAATATTCAGACGGGTACGACAACTGCCCTGATATTCCGGCAGGATTACCCGCGCCTTTCGGCCCGCGTTCCTGCGACATGCTGCATACCAATCAGGCGGACATGCCACGCGTCAAAGGCAGCCAATGGGCGCTGTGGGCAAAGGACGAGTTTTCCTTTGCCCAGGGCCGCTACACGCTGACGCCTTCGATCCGGTACGACCATTACGAGCAAAAACCGCAAAATACCGGCAGCTACGACAGCAATCCCAACGCAGGCGCATTGCCGCCTTCGTCCAGCGGCGGCAGGTTTTCGCCGAGTTTGCTGGGAACCTGGAAAGCACAAGAGCAGGTCACGTTCTACGCACAATATGCGTATGGCTATCGCGCCCCCAGCGCGACCGAGCTTTACACGAACTATGGCGCACCTGGCACGTATCTGCGCGCAGGCAATCCTGATTTGAAACCGGAATCCAGCCGCGGTTGGGAGTTGGGCGCTCGCCTGGGCAACGATGATCTCGGCGGGGCATTGTCGTTCTTTGATACGCGCTATCAGAACTTCATCGATACGCAAATACCGGTGACGGCCGGCGATCCGCAATGGCAAGGCAGCTGGGACGGACAGTACCCGCTGGGTGTCACTACCGCCGCCAACCGCGCCCGAGTGCGGATCTATGGTGCCGAGGCCTCGGCACACTGGCGTTTCACTCCGAACTGGCGCACTTGGGGATCGTTGGCCTGGACGGTCGGCAAAGACCAAAGCACTGGTCAATATCTGAATTCAGTGCCGCCCTTCAAGGCGATTCTGGGTCTGGGCTACGACCGGAGCGAATGGGGCGCGAGCGCCGTATGGACGCTGTCCGCGCAACGCAACAAGGTCGAGTATCCCGACGCGACTGCCGAAGCGCCTAATCCCGATTTTCGCGCCCCGGGCTATGGCGTCGTAGACCTGATGGCCTACTGGAAACCCGCCGCAGTCAAAGGACTGCAAATCCGTGCCGGGGTGTTCAACCTGTTCGACAAAAAGTACTGGGAAGCCATCAATGTTCCCACAGCTGGACCATCTGCCCTGCCCCATCCGGTAGACTGGTACACCGAACCTGGGCGCAGTGTGCGCGTGTCATTAACCTATCAATACTGAACCACGGGCCTGCTGCACGGCGGCCCGGGGCTGTGGGTCGCCCGCCGTACCCGGACAGAGGAGTCATCAATGAGTAACACTTCTTTCACCCAGCTGGCCGCCGAATTACGCGCTCGTAACGACGCCCTGGTCGCAGAACAACCCGGCCAACGCGCGCGCAATCTCGCCCAAGCACTGAACGTATCCGAAGCCCAATGGGTCGCCGCAGAATGTAATGGGCTGCGCGCCACCGCGCTGACCGGCGCCGCATCTCCGCAAGCGATATTCCGCGAGTTGGGATCGCTGGGCGAGGTCATGGCGTTGACGCGCAACGACTGGTGTGTCCATGAACGCCACGGACGGTACGAGTCCATCCAGGCAGAAGGCCCAGTTGGCCTTGTGTTGGGACCTGACATCGATTTGCGTGTGTTCTTCAGCACCTGGGATTCAGCCTGGGCCGTCGAACAGGACGGCCGGCATAGTCTGCAGTTCTTTGACTGTGCAGGCGTTGCCGTACATAAGGTCTATCGTACCGATGCCACGGACGTCGCCGCCTATGATGCGCTGGTCGCACGCTTTGCAGGCGAGCCCGTCTGGCCGCAAACCAGACCCTATGCGCCCAAAGACGAATCCGACACCATCAGTGATCCTGACGCGCTGCGCAGCGCCTGGCTGGCCATGCAAGACACGCATGAGTTCTTTCCGCTGCTGCGTAAATTCAAGGTCTCCCGCCTGGCCGCGCTGAAGGCCGCGGGTATGGATCTGGCGCAACAGGTCCATACCAATACCGCCGAACGCATGTTGGAGGCCGCGGCACAGTCCAGGCTGTCCATCATGTGTTTTGTGGGCAATCCCGGCATGATCCAGATCCACACAGGACCGGTCGCCAAGCTGCTGCGTACGGGCCCCTGGTTCAACGTGCTCGATCCGAAATTCAACCTGCATCTGAACACCGATGCTATCGACTCGGCCTGGGTCGTCAGCAAACCCACCAGCGACGGGTGGGTCACATCGCTCGAGGTTTACAACGCCAATGGGGATCTCATCGTGCAATTCTTTGGTGAACGCAAGCCCGGCAAGCCGGAGCTTGCCGAATGGCGAGAACTATTGAGCAGCCTTTGCGCGGAGCCGTTAGCGGCATAACGCCATCCATGATCAGGGCGTCGCGTACTCAGCGCCGCCAAGAACGGCTAAGCTTAAGCACCAAGACGCTCTGATCAGTCTACCCTTTGTCCGCCATACGGAAACACGACGCCTCATCAAGGAAGCACCATGGCCGCAAGTCTAGCCAAGACGGTCGCCGCAGCAATCGCTGCAGTCTGGGTCACCAGCGCCGCACAAACGGTAAATGATCCTCCCTCTGCCGCTCAACGCGTTGTCACATTGGGCGGCACGGTCACCGAAATCGTCTACGCCCTGGATCAGGGCGATCGCCTCGTGGGCGATGATCAATCGAGCCTGTATCCAGAGGCGGCGACCAAGTTACCGCGCGTCGGGTATTACCGCGCCGTGCCCGTCGAAGGCGTACTCGCTTTGAATCCGGACCTGGTGCTGGCGTCTGAGCAATCGGGTCCCCCTACGGCGCTCGCGCGCCTGAAGGAAGTCGGCGTCCCCCTCGAAATAATCTCTGACAAGCCCAGCGTGCAATCACTCAACGATCGCATTCTGCAGATCGGCAAAGCCCTGGGTGTACCAGATCGTGGCAAGCAATTAGCCACATCCGTCGCAACCGCGTTAAGCGAAGCGCAAGCCTTACCCGAGTCGCACGCGCGCGCCGTGCTGCTCATGAACCGCACGGGCACGCCCCTGGGCGCGGGCAGCGACACAGCAGCAGCACTCGTGCTGGAGCTCTCTGGCCTGGTCAATGTGCTCGCCGATCAACAAGGATACAAGCCCATCTCGGCCGAAGCACTCAGTGCTCTGGCACCTCAAGTCATCGTCGTCCCTCGCATGTCGCTGGAGGCAGCGGGCGGCATGGAAAAATTCCGCGCAACGCCGGGGATCGCCTCCACGCCTGCAGCAACAAATCACTGCATCGTCGTCATGGACGATCTGCTTGCACTGGGCACCGGGCCGCGGCTGCCGCAAGCCATACGCACACTGAAGGAGACCGCTTGTGTCGCTCGCCAAGGCTGACCGCCTGGCACCGCTGATCAAGCGGGCGCATCCGCCCACCGTTCTGATAGGACTGGGGGTTGTTGCCCTGCTGGTAGCCCTGCTCGCCGCCTTGAGCGGCGCCGTCCATATTCCCTTGGCAGACGCGCTGCGCGTTCTGACCATGGGTGCCTCGCAGCCTGAGGACACGTTATGGCGCAACGTACTGCTGGACATTCGATTACCGCGTGTCTTATTTGCTGTCGTGGCAGGCGCGGCGCTGGCGATTTCGGGTGCGGCGATGCAGGCCCTGTTTCGCAATCCTCTCGCCGAGCCCGGCTTGGTCGGGATCTCCGCCGGCGGCGCACTGGGGGCTGTGGCCGCCATCGTGCTGACCACGGGCGGCTTCATGGTCACCGCACCTGCCGCCTTTGCAGGCAGCCTGCTCGCCACGGCAGCGGCCTATGCCGTCGGCCGCCGCGTGCCGGGCGTTGCCGGACTGCTGCTGGCAGGTATTGCCATCAACACCGTCGCCGGTAGCTTGATTGGGCTGCTCACTTACATGGCCTCCGATGCGCAGCTACGCGACCTGACCTTCTGGAACATGGGCAGCCTGGCGGGCGCGAATTGGTCATTGTTAGGCTTTCTGGCGCCGTGGACACTCGTGTGGTCCTTCTGGCTGATGCGCCAGTGGCGCGCCATGAACGCCCTGTTGCTCGGAGAGCGTGAGGCGCAGCATCTCGGCTTCGCGCTCGTCACTGTGCGCTACAAACTCGTCATGGCCACTGCGTTGATTGTGGGGCCGCTCGTGGCTGCCACGGGCGGTATCGGCTTTGTCGGACTGGTCGTTCCTCATCTCGTACGCATGACCCTGGGTGCCGATCATCGTTGGCTGCTGCCTGCCTCGATGCTGACTGGCGCCCTGGCGCTCACGCTGGCCGATTGGCTGGCCCGCATTGTCGTGATTCCGGCCGAACTGCCCATAGGTTTAGTCACCAGCCTCGTAGGCGGACCGTTTTTCCTATGGCTGCTCGCACGAGGACGAAAATTCTAATGAGCCTGCGTACGATAGACCTAGACGTATCGCGTGGCTCGACACGCGTTCTTTCCAATGTATCGCTCAGCATCGAGCCCGGCCAGGTGCTGGGCTTGCTGGGCGCCAATGGCGCCGGCAAATCCACCCTGCTTGCAGCCCTCGCCGGCGAGCTTTCTCCGATCCGTGGCCATATCGAATTAGACGGCACACCGCTGACTCGCATCCCTCCGCGCCGTCAGGCCCGGCAACGCGCAGTCCTGCCGCAAAAGCCCTCACTGACATTCGATCTGGGTGTACAAGAAGTCGTCGCCATGGGTGTCTACCCCTTCCCCGAACTAGACCCCGTCGAAGTCGAGGAACTGACAGGATCTTCGCTCGCCTTGGCCGGCGTCCCCCACCTTGCCCAACGCCGTTATCCCGATCTGTCCGGCGGCGAACAACAACGCGTGCAATTCGCCCGCGTCCTGGCCCAATGCCAGGCCCAGCACGACCCCAACCTCTCGCGTTATCTTTTGCTGGATGAACCCATCTCCAGCCTGGACCCCAAACATCAGATCGAACTGCTGCGCACCACCGCCGACCTGGCTCATACCCAAGGCCTGGGCGTCCTCATCATCGTCCACGATATCAACCTGGCCGCCCGCTGGTGCGACCAACTCATCATGCTGGGCAACGGCACCGTCATCGCCAGCGGCCCTCCCACAGACGTCCTGACCCGCGACAACCTGCGAACCGTCTACGACATCGAGGCCGACATCCTGCCCCACCCCACCATGCCCAACCGCATCCTGGTATTGCCGCATTAGACACACCACAGCAACGCAACTGCAATGTCATCTAAGGGCAGCGCAGACACGCCACTACTGCAATCTAATCTAGTAGCAACGCACGCATGCCACTGCTGCGAGTCCGTGCCGCGTGCCTGGGTGCTGCGCCGGCCCGTTGAGCCGCGGTTCAGCCTCGCGCAGCGAGGCCGAGGCCCCTGCTCATGGGCCGAGCCGCGGCGATAGGGCCGGCGCAGCACCCAGGCACGCGGCACGGACGGATTAACAGAGACACCCGACGCAATCTAGAAACACCCGACGCAATCCCCCACGTCAGGTCTTCTCCCCCCGATACCGCGACACACTCATCAAGATCCCGCAAGCAATCCCCATCGTCAACAACGCCGTCCCCCCATAGCTCATGAACGGCAACGGCACTCCCACCACAGGCAAGATCCCCGTCACCATCCCCACGTTAACGAACACGTAGATAAACACCATCATCGTCAACGCCCCCGCCATCAAGCGTCCAAACTGCGTCGTAGCCCGCACCGCAATTGTCAATCCTCGAGCGATCAGCAAGGCATACAACAACAACATCGCCACGCCGCCATACAACCCGAATTCCTCGGCATATACCGCAAAAATAAAGTCCGTCGTACGCTCAGGAATAAAGTCCAAGTGCGTCTGCGTCCCCTGCATATACCCCTTGCCATAGAGCCCCCCAGACCCCACGGCGATCATCGACTGAATCGTGTGAAACCCCTTGCCCAATGGATCAGAACTGGGGTTGAGCAAGGTACACACCCGCTGCTTCTGATAGTCGTGCAAGACCACCCAATCCACGCCGGGTTCACATAGCGTGTCTTCGTAATAGATCAGCGTCCCTATCCCCAAGATACCGACAATCGCAATCGGGGCGAGCAATTTAAAGGACAATCCGGCGAAATAAATGACGCAAAAGCCCGCGCCAAACACCAGCAACGCCGTTCCCAGATCAGGCTGCAACACAATCAGGCCAAACGGCGCGGCCAGCATCGCCGCTGCGACAAGGAAGTCACGGATTCGCACATCGCCATCATGCCGCTGGAAATACCATGCCAACATGAGCGGCACAGCGATTTTCATCATCTCAGACGGTTGAATACGAGTAATGCCGAGGTTCAGCCAGCGCGTGGCGCCCTTGCTGGTTTCCCCAAAAAACTCCACGCCCAACAACAGTGCAACGCCGACGATATAGAACGGCAATGCCAGACGCATCAACATATGCGGCGGCACCAAGGCCACCGCCCACATCGCTAAGAACGCAATCAGAAAATTGCGCGACTGATCGGCAAAACGCCAATCGGTGCTGCCCACCGCCGAATGCATCACCGTCAGACCCAACGCGGCAAACAAAGCCAGAATGATCAGCAACGGCCAGTCAAAGGCGAGAAAGACGCGGACAAGGATAGCGCCCAGACGTTTCATTGCTTGACTCCGAATCCAGACGATTCAAACAAGTCGTTCAAATCGGACCGCGCTGGCGCGGTAGAGGGGCGCTGCGTCGCCCGCGGGGCTTGCTGAGCAGGCGCCGCTTTGGGTGCGGATCGAGGCCTCATGCTTGGGGGAGGCGTATCCGAACCTGGAATGAGCGGAGGCAACGGCTCGTCCTGTGGCGCATCATCCAGCACTACCCCGGGCGGCGGCTCCACAAGATCGTCTGGGCTTGTCGCGCCTGGCACCACAGGCGCCGACACCCCCGTAGGAACGGGCGTATCGCTTTGCACCGGCACAGACAACGGCGGCACATCTGGCGGCAGTGTGATACGCGAGCCAGCCGTAGGCGTAGCAGGCCGCGACAACCAATAATCGAACACCGTACGTGCAATAGGGGCCGCCATACTCGCCCCCCAGCCAGCGTTTTCCACCAACAGCGCCACGGCAATACGCGGTTTATCAGCCGGCGCAAAACCCATGAACAGCGCATGATCGCGCAAACGCTCATCCAGCTCATGCGCGCGATATTGAGACCCACGCAGGCTGAATACCTGCGCCGTTCCAGTTTTGCCCGCCGCCTGGTACGCCGCGCCGGCAAAGGCGCGCCGTGCCGTTCCTGAACGCACCACGCCGACCATCGCGCTCTTGATGAGATCGACATTCTCTTGCTTGAGCGGAATGCGATATTCCGGTGTAGACGGCGTTGGCGTTACGACACCGGTATGTGTGTCGCGCGTAGCATGTACCAAATGCGGTTTTCGATATGCACCATTGTTGGCCAAGGTCGATGTCCCCTGCGCCAATTGCAGCAGCGTGAATGAGTTATATCCCTGCCCCACCGCCACAGAAATCGTCTCGCCTGCATACCATTGCTGTTGTCTGCGATCTTTGTACGCCTGACGTTTCCACTCGGTCGACGGCAACACGCCCTTGCGTTCGCCATCCAGGTCAATACCAGTGATCTGCCCGAACCCAAACTGCTTGGCAAAATCATGCAGTCTGTTCACACCTATTTCCGGGCCCAGCGAATAGAAATACGTATCCGAAGACACGACAATGGCCTTGTGCATATCGGTCATGCCATACGCAGCGCCCCCAGCGTTCCGGAAACGCTGCCCACCGAATTCAAAATAGCCTGGATCGGGAATACGCGTCTTGGCATCGCGCACACCCAGTTCCAGCGCCGCCAACGCGACGAAAGGCTTATAGGTCGAGCCAATCGGATACGTGCCGTACAACGGCCGATTGATCAGCGGATGATCCGGCGACTCGTTCAACAAGCGCCAGTTTTCTACGTCGATGCCGTCGATGAACAGATTCGGGTCGAACGCGGGTTTAGAGACAAACGCCAAGACCTCGCCCGTGTTGGGATCAATCGCAACCAGCGCGCCGCGGTGATTTCCAAAAGCCTCTTCGGCCACACGCTGCAAGCCTAGATCGATGGACAGCATGACGTCCACGCCGGGCACGGGATCAGTACGCTGCAACGTACGCACAGGGCGGCCGCTTGCATTGACTTCGACTTCTTCGATTCCAGTCTGACCGTGCAGCGCCTTTTCCCAGCTCTTCTCGATACCCTTTTTACCGATCACATCGGTGCCGCGATAATTGCCCAGCTCGCCCGAGCTTTCCAAGGCCTCGATATCGTTCTCCGCAATGCGGCCGATATAACCCACCACATGTCCCGCCGTAGCGCCCTGGGGGTACTCCCGCACCCAGCGGGCACGCAACTCGACGCCGGGAAACTCAAAAGCATGGGCAGCGAACCAGGATGCCTCGGTATCATTCAAGTTGTTGCGCAGTATCAGACTGGCATACCGCCCCGACTCCTGCACCCGGCGTTTGAATCGACGCTGATCGCCTGGGCTGACATACACCACAGGAGTCAAGCGTGCCAGCATGGCATCTATATCACCGACTTGGCCCGGCACGACCTCTAGCGTGTAAGTCCGGTAATTGCGCGCCATCACCACGCCATTGCGATCCAGGATCTCGCCACGGCGTGGTGCAATGGGAACCACGGCTATGCGATTACGATCGGCTCGTTCGGACAGGCCCTCGTAGCGGTCTACCTGCAAAAACCAGAAACGCCCAGCCAATACGCAAAAGCACGCCAGCGCAAACAAACCGCCCACCCAGGCACGCAGCCCAAAGCGCTGCTTTTGCTGTTGGCCGATTTTCTTGAATTCGAACATGGCGCGCCGCTATCCAACCCGGCGCTAGACCGACGAGGACTCAACGTCGTCAGTGCCTCGCTGCGGCAAATGCAGCACGAAACCTATCAACGGCCACATCGCCGCCGTCAGCAAGACACTCATTCCCCAATCCCAGCCGGACCACCGACCGGCCAGCCATGCCAGCACGAGTTGTTGCACCAGGCGCGCGACAAAGAACACGGGCAACATGTGTATGCCCTGACTCCACAGATCAAAATGCCGCAGCCGTCGGTGCAGCGCCACCGCCCCATACGCCACCAAGGTATATGACAAGGCATGGGCGCCGAGCACACTGACATCGTGCACATCCATCAGCAGTCCAAAGCAGAATGCCGCCACCAGGCCGACCCGGCGCGGCTCGTTCACGCACCAAAAGGCCAGGACGAGCACCAGAATATCGGGAGCGCCCTCCCAGACACGCCAGGGTAACAATGACAGCAGCCACGCCACCACGATCGAGCCCCAAACAAAGAACACATTGGCCGGACGCGACAAATGCTCGGGAGGGACGTTGCGAGGCGTGCCCAGACGGCGCGGAGGCTGCTGGGCCGACGAGTTATTGCGATCCACCGGATTCAGCCTCTTGAAGATCAGACTCTGCGCGAGCGACATCGACTTGCAACACCAGGAAATGGCGATGGCGTTCGGGATGCGCCAAAGGCTCGCACACGGCGCGTGCAAACCCGGATGCCGTATCCCGTTCGACCGTCAACACCTTGGCCAACGGCAGACCTGCGGGAAACAAGCCACCCACGCCACTCGTGACGATCGTATCGCCTTCCTGGATATCGGCATTAGCCGCCAGAAAGCGCACCTCGATGCGACCAGGCGAATTCGAACCAAAGGCAATCAAACGCAGACCATTGCGCAACACCTGAACGGGTACAGACACTCTTTCGTCCGTAACCAGCGCGGCTTCGGACGCCTGTGGCGTCACGCGCACGATCTGTCCCACCACACCGCCTTCGTCGATCACCGGCATGCCGGGTGCCAACCCTGCCTGGCTGCCCTTGTTAAAGACTAGCCGTTGCTGAAAGCTGTCGGCCGGCTCGTACAGCACCTCGACCACCACGGCAGTCTGATCGACGGTATCGGTCACACCCAACAATCGGCGCAATTGCGCATTCTCGGCCGCTAGCTGAGCCGCATGCGTCGTGACTTGGGACAGCTCGATACGCTGACGCTGCAAGGCCTCGTTTTCGGTGCGATTATGGTTGGCCGCATCGACCCACTCGTTGAACTGCCGCATAAAATCCCGCGGCGCCATCACGGTGCGCTGAAACGGATACAACCCAATGGAAACCGCGCGTCGCAACGGCTCCAGCAGATGAAACTGAGAGTCGAGGACCAGCAAGGCGAGCGACAAGGCGACCATGACCGCCAACCGGATTTCTACCGGCGGGCCGCGCCTGAACAGCGGTGGAGACCCTTGTCGTTGCATGAATACCCAGCTTTGGCGTCAGCCCGCAGCCACTGCGCCGGGCATCGCCGGCACGGCGACGCCCGCTGGCGGGACAGACTTACTCGTTAATGAAAATCGCGCCCAGTTTTTCCAGATGCTCGAGCGCTTCGCCGCAACCACGAACCACGCAGGTCAGCGGATCCTCGGCAACAACGACGGGCAACCCCGTTTCCTCTTGGAGCAGACGATCGAGATCGCGCAGCAGCGCCCCACCACCCGTCAGAGCGATGCCCTTGTCCGTGATGTCGGCGCCCAACTCGGGCGGGGTTTGTTCCAGTGCGATTTTGACGGCGGACACGATCTGGTTCAACGGATCGGTCAGCGACTCCAGAATCTCGTTGGACGACACCGTAAAACTGCGCGGCACGCCTTCGGCCAGATTACGGCCCTTGACTTCGATCTCGCGGACCTCAGAGCCCGGGAAGGCGGAGCCGATTTCTTTCTTGATGAATTCGGCGGTAGGCTCGCCAATCAGCATGCCGTAGTTGCGGCGGATGTAGTTGACGATGGCTTCATCGAACTTGTCGCCGCCGACGCGCACGGAGCCTTTGTAGACCATCCCGCCCAGCGAGATCACGGCGACCTCGGTCGTGCCGCCGCCGATATCCACCACCATCGAACCGCTGGCGTCCGAGACAGCCAGGCCAGCGCCGATGGCAGCGGCCATGGGTTCTTCGATGAGGTAGACATGAGAGGCGCCGGCGCCGAGGGCGGATTCGCGAATGGCGCGACGCTCAACCTGGGTCGACCCGCAGGGGACGCAAACAATGATGCGCGGGCTGGGGGCCAGCATGTTGCGCGGGTGAACCATGCGGATGAACTGCTTGAGCATCTGCTCGGTCACCGTGAAATCGGCAATCACACCGTCTTTCATGGGGCGGATGGCTTCGATGTTGCCTGGGACTCGTCCCAGCATCTGCTTGGCCTCCTGGCCAACCGCCTGGATGATTTTTTTGCCGTTGGGGCCGCCTTCGTGGCGGATGGCAACGACCGAAGGCTCGTCGAGCACGATGCCCTTGCCCCGGACGTAGATCAGCGTGTTGGCGGTACCGAGGTCGATCGCCATATCGCTGGAGAAGTAACTGCGCAGGAATCCGAACATGAGGGCTCAGCGAGATTCAGAAATAATGCCGGGCTGCAGGTGACGGACTGTAAACACGAGCCCGCCGCATTGCTGCAGCGATTAAACCGTGAATGATAACTTATAATTTCCCGGAAAATAGCGCAAAAATGCTGGTAATTCATGCTTTGTCACAGGGACGGATACCGTATAAACCCGCACCTGAGTCCAGCAGCCTGCCCCTTCGATTTCTCATAGTCTCCCTACATGGCGCTCAACGAACAAGACGTGGCCCGGATTGCCCGGCTGGCCAGAATTGAATTGACCCCCGATCAGCTCAAGCTCGCCGAGGGCGAGCTCAACGGCATTCTCCACCTGATCGAGCGGCTGCAAGCCGCCGACACCCAGGGTGTAGAGCCTCTGGCGCATCCGCTGTCGGCCCATCAGGACATCGCTCTGCGCCTGCGCCCGGACGCCGTGACCGAAACCGCCTCCGAGGCAAACCGCGCCGAACTGATGGCTAATGCGCCCGATGCCCGCGACGGCTTGTTCCTGGTTCCCAAGGTCATCGAATAAATCATGACGACTTCTGCCCTTCACACCCAATTCGGCGGGATCGCCGAACTGCGCGCCGCGCTTGCGCAACGACAGGTCAGTGCCCGCGAGCTGGCGCAAAGCGCCCTCGCTGCCGCCCAGGCCGCCAGCGACCTGAATACCTTTCTGCACATTGACGAGGCCCTCACCCTGGCCCAGGCCGACGCCGCCGACGCAGCATTGGCGGCCGGGACGGCTGGCCCGCTAGCCGGCGTGCCTATCGCCCACAAAGACGCATTTGTCACCCGAGGCTGGCGCACCACGGCCGGCAGCAAGATGCTCAATGGCTATGCCAGCCCCTTTGACGCCACGGTCGTCCAGCGCCTGCAGGCGGCGGGCGCCGTCTCGATCGGCAAACTCAATTGCGACGAGTTTGCCATGGGCTCGGCCAATGAAAACTCCGCCTACGGCGCCGTACGCAATCCGTGGGACACCAAAGCCGTGCCTGGCGGTTCGTCGGGCGGCTCGGCTGCCGCGGTAGCCGCGCGTCTGGTCGCCGCGACGACCGGCACCGACACCGGCGGCTCGGTACGCCAACCCGCCGCGCTGTGCGGCGTCAGCGGCATCAAGCCTACTTACGGCACCGTCTCGCGCTTTGGCATCGTGGCGTTCGGATCCAGCCTGGACCAGGCGGGCCCGCTCGCCCCCAGCAGCCGCGACTTGCTCGAACTGCTCGATCCCATGAGCGGCTTTGATCCCAGCGACGCCACCAGTCTCGAAAGCTGCGACGGCACGCCCAACGTCCCCGGCCGCATCCGTGCCGCCTACGACGCGGCGCAGGCCGGTTACGACGCTGCCGGCAGCTTGCCCCTGAAGGGCCTGCGCATCGGCGTGCCTCAGGAATACTTCGGCGCAGGCCTGGCCCCGGATGTCGCCGCCGCCGTCGAAGCCGCCCTGGCTCAATTCGAGGCCCTGGGCGCACAACGCGTATCGATCTCGCTGCCGCGCACCGAATTGGCCATTCCGGCCTATTACGTCATCGCCCCTGCCGAGGCCTCCAGCAACCTGGCCCGCTATGACGGCGTACGCTACGGTCACCGCGCCCAGGAATACACCGATCTGAACCAAATGATCGCGCGCTCGCGCGCCGAGGGTTTTGGCGACGAGGTCAAGCGCCGCATCCTGATCGGCACCTATGTGCTGTCGCACGGTTACTACGACGCCTACTACCTGCAGGCACAGCGCGTGCGCCGCCTGATTGCGCAGGACTTCCAGCGCGCCTACGCCGACCAGTGCGACGTCATCATGGGACCGGTTTCGCCCACTGTGGCCAAGAACCTCGGCGACAATCGCGATGATCCCACCGCCGACTGGCTGGCCGATATCTACACGCTGGGCGTGAGTCTGGCAGGATTGCCCGCCATGTCCGTCCCCTGCGGTTTCGGCGGCGACGGCCAACGCCGGCCCGTCGGCCTGCAAATCATCGGCAACTATTTCGACGAGGGCCGCCTGCTGGCCATCGCCGACCGTTATCAACAAGTCACCGACTGGCACCGGCGCGTGCCCGGCCAGCGAGGCACCGAGCAATGAACTGGGAAATCGTCATCGGCCTGGAAACGCACACCCAGCTTTCCACCGAGGCCAAGATATTTTCGGGCAGCAGCACGCGCTTTGGCGCGGCTCCCAACACACAAGCCAACGTCGTCGATCTCGCGCTGCCGGGCAGCCTGCCCGTCATGAACCTCGGCGCGGCCGAACGCGCCATCCGATTTGGGCTGGCTGTCGGCGGCAGGGTCGCGCCGCGCTCGGTCTTTGCCCGTAAAAACTATTTCTATCCCGATCTACCCAAGGGCTACCAGATCAGCCAGTACGAACTGCCTGTCGTGCTGGGGGGATCGATCTCGTTTTTCGTCGGCGAGGAAGAAAAAACCGTCAACCTGACGCGCGCCCACCTCGAAGAAGACGCCGGCAAATCGCAACACGACGATTTCACGCTGTCCAACGGCAATCCGGCCAGCGGCATCGACCTGAACCGCGCCGGCACCCCGCTGCTGGAAATCGTGACTGAGCCGGAAATGCGCTCGGCCGCCGAGGCTGTCGCCTACGCCCGCGCGTTGCACAGCCTCGTCGTCTGGCTCGGCATCTGCGATGGCAACATGCAAGAAGGCTCCTTCCGCTGCGACGCCAACGTTTCGGTCCGCCCTGTAGGCCAAAAAGAATTCGGCACCCGTACGGAAATCAAGAACGTCAACTCGTTCCGCTTTCTGGAGCGCGCGATTTTGTTCGAGGCTCGCCGCCAGATCGAGCTCATCGAGGACGGCGGCACCGTGGTTCAGGAAACCCGCCTGTACGATGCCGACCGCGACGAAACGCGCAGCATGCGCAGCAAAGAAGACGCGCACGATTACCGTTACTTCCCAGACCCGGATCTGCCGCCGCTCGTGATTTCCCCCGAATGGATCGAGCAGGTGCGCACCGAGATGCCCGAGCTGCCCGCCGCGCTGCGCGAGCGCTTCGTACGCGAATACGGCCTGTCGGCCTACGATGCGGCCCAGTTGTCCGCCAGCCGCGGCATGGCCTCGTATTTCGAGGCTGTCGCCCAGGCCTTGCCGGCCGGCCAAGCCAAGCAGGCTGCCAACTGGATCATGGGCGAGGTCACCGCCACCTTGAACCGCGAAGAAAAAGACATTGCGGATGCACCGGTCCAGGCGCCAGCGCTCGCGGCGCTCATCGGCCGCATCATCGACGGCACGATTTCCAACAAGATCGCACGCGACGTCTTCTCTGCCATGTGGGCGGGCGAACAAGGCGGCCAGCCTGACGCCATCATCGAGGCTCGCGGCCTGAAGCAAATCAGCGACACGGGCGCAATCGGCGCCATGATCGACGAGGTGCTCAACGCCAACCCGGCCATCGTCGCGGAATACCGTGCGGGCAAACAAAAAGCCTTTAACTCGCTGGTAGGCCAGATTATGAAGGCCGCCAAGGGTAAGGCCAACCCGCAACAGGTCAACGAGCTGCTCAAGCAAAAGCTGGATAGCTAAAGCGATAGAAAAAAGCCCCCACGCCGCGCCTTCGGCTCGCTTGTCCACCTCGCGGCTGGCACGCCGCTCGGATTCGCCAGGCACGGGACAGTCCGCAGGGGACTGTCCCGTGTCCGGGCTCATCCCCAAGGGGGACTTTTTTGCCTTGGGGCGGCCCCGCGGCAAAAAAATGGGCCAGTTTGCACTGGCCCATTTTTCTTTCGATGACGGGCACAAGCCCGCCACTCATCACAGAATCCCGTATTTCGCCCGATACGCCAACACCGCGTCACGATGACTGGCAAATTGGTCGTCGTCCTGCAGCAACGTCAGAATATCGGCCAGCGACGCAATACTGACGACCGGAATACCGTAGGTTCTCGCCACCTCTTGCACGGCCGAATGCGGCGACAGCGCATCGTCCGCACCCGCGCGTTCCTGACGATCCAGCGCGATCAACACCGCCGCCGGCTCAGCTCCCGCTGCACGGATGATCTCTACCGATTCACGCACCGAGGTGCCTGCTGTGATGACGTCATCAATGATGACAACCTTGCCCTGCAGCGGGGCGCCCACCAGCGTGCCACCCTCGCCATGATCTTTGGCTTCTTTCCGGTTAAAGGCGAATGGCACGTCGCGCCCCTGCATGCCGGCATGCCCAGCCAGGGCAACCGACGTCGCCGTCGCCAGCGGAATACCTTTGTAAGCTGGCCCGAACAGCATGTCGAAGGCCACACCGGAATCCAGCAATGCCTGAGCATAAAACTGCGCCAGCTTACCCACCGATGCGCCGCTGTTGAACAAGCCCGCGTTAAAGAAATAAGGGCTGATACGGCCGGATTTGACCTTGAAACTGCCAAAACGCAACACGCCCTCATCGAGAGCAAAACGGACAAAGTCGGTAGAAATAGCGGCCATGATTAGAGATTTCCAATAGGGGGATGAGCGCCTCCGAGCTCAGCGTCGCCTGGTCCACCCGCGGCGTAATTCGAGGCACCCAGGGCGGCTCGGCTTTCTTTAGCACAGACCAAAGCCCTTGCCGACTCCGGCACATGCCGAGAATGATTGATTTCTCAGAAGATCGGACGCATTTTAGCGTGTCCACTGCAGCGGCACCCGCGCCATTGGCCCATGGCAAGTCGCCCTCAGTCGGTTAAAGTCCGTCTTTGGGCCGGATGGCCAACCGCTATACAGGAGTCTTCGTCGTGCTGCGTATCACCTCACTCAACCTCAACGGCATCCGATCCGCCTTTCGCAAAGGCCTACAACCGTGGATGCAGAACCACAATGCCGATATCCTCTGCCTGCAGGAAATCAAAATTGCCGATGCCGACCTGACCGAAGACCTGCGGCATCCTCCCGGGTACACCGGGCATTTTTCCCACGCTATCAAAAAGGGCTACAGCGGCGTTGGCATTTATCTGCGCAACGCGGCGGAACGCGTCACGATCGGCCTAGATTGCGAGGAATTCGACGCCGAGGGCCGTATCATCCGCGCCGACTGGAAAGATCTGTCCGTCATCAGCGCCTACCTCCCCTCCGGCTCCAGCGGAGACGAACGCCAACAAGCCAAATACCGGTTCCTGGACGTATTCGGCCCGTGGATGGACGAACTGATGAACGAGCACAAGAAGACCGGCCGCGAGTTCGTCATTTGTGGCGACTGGAACATCGCGCACAAAGAGATCGACCTGAAAAACTGGAAAGGCAACCTGAAAAACTCGGGTTTCCTGCCAGAGGAGCGCGCATGGCTGACGGAGGTCTTTGACCGGCGCGGGTTTGTCGACGTCTTTCGCACACTGGACGAGCGCCCCGATCAATACACCTGGTGGAGCAACCGCGGCCAGGCCTGGGCCAAGAACGTGGGCTGGCGTATCGATTACCAGATTGCCACGCCGGGCATCGCTGCACGCGCGCGCAACACCGCCATCTATAAAGACGAACGCTTCAGCGATCATGCGCCTCTGACGATCGACTACGACATAACGTTGTAAAGCGCGCATAAAACCGATTGTCGGGGCCTGAAAATAAATAGGGACATATAAATAATAAAAATTGTCTGTGCCACTGTTTATCAGACCCTGATTTGTCCCCAAGTGCATGTATTGGCGAAAAAATTCTGTCTACTCTTCGCATCACAATAAATGGTGACATATCAATTTACGTAGGCAAGAATATTCTGCCCAGCGCATGAAAGGCCGTTCGCAATAACTGGAACGGTCCACCCGGGATATTACGTCCCCTATTTTCTTGGACATCCAACCCCAATATTGGCGCGGCTTTCCCGTGAATGATTCTTTTGCACGCCCCCGCTGATACCCCTACAATTGCGCACCGAGTCAGTGCCATTGCGCACTATTTTGGACCGAATCGCACCATATCCGGGCATTTATGCACCGGCCTGCGGCACCTCAGGAGACCCCTTTTGAAACTGCAAAGTCTTGACGACTTTTTGCGTCAGGTCGCTGTGCGCGACCCGCATCAGCCCGAATTCATGCAAGCCGTGCACGAAGTCATGTCCAGCTTGTGGCCCTTTATCGAGCAGCATCCGCACTACGCCGACCATGCCCTGCTCGAGCGATTGGTTGAGCCCGAGCGCGTGATCCAATTCCGTATTTGCTGGACGGACGATCAAGGCAAGCCCCGCGTCAACCGCGGCTTTCGCGTGCAGCACAGCTCGGCGATCGGTCCTTACAAGGGCGGTATGCGCTTTCACCCCTCGGTCAACCTGTCGGTATTGAAATTCCTGGGTTTCGAACAAACCCTGAAAAATGCGCTGACCACCTTGCCCATGGGGGGCGGTAAAGGCGGTTCGGACTTCGATCCCAAAGGCAAATCCGACGCTGAAGTCATGCGTTTCTGCCAGGCGCTGATCCTCGAATTGCATCGCCACCTGGGCCCGGACACTGACGTGCCTGCAGGCGACATGGGCGTAGGCGCACGCGAAGTCGGCTTCATGGCCGGCATGATGAAAAAAATCTCCAACTCGGCCGCCAGCGTCTTTACCGGCAAGGGTCTGACCTTCGGCGGCAGCCTGATCCGTCCGGAAGCCACCGGCTACGGCACGGTGTATTTCGCCGAAGAAATGCTCAAGCGCACCGGCCTGTCGTTTGACGGCCTGCGCGTTGCCGTCTCGGGATCGGGCAACGTAGCGCAATATGCCATCGAAAAAGCGATGAGCCTAGGCGCACGTGTGGTCACTGTCTCGGACTCTGACGGCACCGTCATCGACGAAGCCGGCTTCACGCACGAAAAGCTCGCCGCGCTGATGCATCTCAAGAACGACTTGCGCGGCCGCCTGGCGGAGTATGCAGGTCAATTCAAGTTGACCTACGTCGCAGGCAAGCGCCCGTGGCACGTGCCGGTCGACGTCGCTCTGCCGTGCGCGACCCAGAACGAACTCGAAATCGACGACGCGCGCACGCTGATCGCCAATGGCGTCAAATGTGTCGCCGAAGGCGCCAACATGCCGTCTACGCTGGAAGCCGCCAAGGCCTTCATCGACGCTGGCGTCCTGTACGCCCCGGGCAAAGCCAGCAACGCGGGCGGCGTAGCCGTGTCGGGCCTGGAAATGAGCCAAAACGCCATCCGCCTGTCCTGGACCCGCGACGAGGTCGATCAGCGCCTGCACTCCATCATGCGCGATATCCACGAAAACTGCGTGCGCCACGGCCAAGGCCGCGGCACCGCCGTCAACTATCTGGATGGCGCCAACATCGCCGGCTTCGTCAAAGTCGCCGACGCCATGATCCAGCAAGGCCTGTACTAAGGTCCAATTCTCGTACGCAGCCCGCTAACTATGAACTGACTCCAAAGGTCGGACTGGCGTCCAACTTTTGGGGTGCAGTTCAAGCTTCGGGCTTTTTTCGTCGGTCACATCAGGGGCGACACGCCTCTATGAAATGGAGCAGCGTGACGGCAACGACGCCGTCGATTTCACAAAACACTCGCGTACTGGGCTGCCCTTGGGCAAGGCAAGAATAAGGTCTGCGGCGTTCTGTCCTAGGCGGTTTCTGATATAAGCCGAGCCCCCCGAGCCTAATAGCTCGCGAACGCTCTCCAATCTGTCTTTCTTGACTGCAAGCAGCAACGGGGTGTCTCCCTGGTCATCTTGAGCGTTGATGATCTGCAACCATATACCTGCAAAACTCACCACGCCGAACGGGCAGGTGAATTCCGCCTTCAGCGCATCTAGCTCGTCAAGCGCCGCCTGGCCTGACGCACCGTACCTGCCCGCACTCTCACGATCCCATATATAGCACTCCACAGCGTCGCGAAGCGCAACAATAATGTCGCAGTCATTGCTCTCTGCCGCAAACATGATCGGAGTACGCCCCCCCACGATGGGCGGAGTATGCTGAAGATCCTCTTTAGTACGCAAATTCCACACCTCAAGAGGCAGTTTCTTCATCATCACCCTCAATGCTGCGTCTTTTCGTAGTGCCGCGGCGTGATGCAGCAACGAGTATGGCGATTGTTTGAGCCCTTTTACGATCAGCTCGCGGCTTTCCTTATCATCAAGCAACTTACTGATTGCGGCTTCGTCTTCCCGCTCCACGTAATTTTGCAAACTCGCCATCAGGCTCTGCTGACACAGGCGATCGCACCCGGAAAGAATGGGCTTCAAATAGGAGGCGGTAGTACCGAGAAAGCTAATCATTTTTTTGAAACCTCACCGTTGGCAGATCAATCTTGCAGGTCGAATCCTGGACACCAAGGAGTGCACGCCTCTATAAAATGGCACAGCCTCTCGATGCAAGCACCGAGAGTGACGGCAAAGGCAACAAGTCCCAGCGTGACGGCTGCGCCGTCGACTTCAAAAAGAACTCACGTATTGGACCGCTGGGCGAAGCAAGAATGACGCTCCGGGCGGTATGCCCAGACCGGTTTGCGATATCAGGGTCGGCGCGCAATGTTAATAGCTGGTAGAAGCTTTCATATCTGTCTTTGTTGACAGCAAGCAGCAGCGGAGTGTTTCCCGCGTCATCTTGAGCATTGACGATCTCCCACCATATGTCAGCAGAATGGACCTTTCCAGGCGGGCATTTGAACTCTGCCCTCAGTGCATCTAGCTCCTCGAGCGATACCTGACTTGGCGAAGCCCGCCTGACCGGACTCTGACGATCACATACATAGCAGCTCACACCGTAGCGAAGCTCAAAGATAATCTTGCCGTTATTGCTCTCTGCTGCAAACATGATCGGCGTACGCCCACCCATGATGGGCGGCGTATGCTCGAGATTCTCTTGAGTACGAAAATTCCACACCTCAAGAGGCAGTTTGTTCATCATTGCCATCAATGCTTTGTCTTGTCGCTGTGCCGCGGCTTGATGCAACAACGAGTATGGCGACTGTTTGAGCTCTTTAACGATCAACTCGACACTTTTCTTATCATCGAGCAAGTTATTGATTGCGACGTCGTCATCCTGCTCCACGTACTTTTCCAAATGCGCCATCAGGGCCTGCCGACGCGAGCTATCACACGCGGAAGTGCTCTCAGAAATTAGGGGCTTCAGACAGGAAGCGACAGTATCGGAAATTTTGGCCATTTTTTGAAACCTCACTGTTGAAAAAACAGTCGTGCAGCGCATCGACCGGGAGACGACTAGGCACTAGTTCAAAACCAATTTGCCAGCCAGCCTACCCATTTCTTGGCCGTAGCAACCGAAACCTGTACAAAATCGGACTGCGCTGACTACGGCCAATCACAGGGGTACGCGCCTGCATGCTGTGACGTCATCGATGTGCTCACCCGAGCGACGCTCGCCACGACTCTTTGGCGGACGAAAACAGCGACACCGCGGGAATTGGTCCGGAAATACGGCCACCGGTAGGAAGCCGGAGGATTTTGACAGCCCGGTCACTAACATCGACGCTGCTCAGAAGTCCCGAGCTCTTAACAACCCGGACCCCAACTGTGAACGCTCAATTATGACTACCATTACTGCTGTAGAACCCATTACATTCCGCGAATACCACGCACCCTCCAAGGAGCTCGAAAAAGCTCAAAACGCTGCCAAAACGTTGCGTCCAAAAATTGAAGATTTTGATATCTACGAGGACTATTCGCCCAGCAAAACATGTGCAGCCGCCGTGGTCGACAGTGCAGAAGATCCCCTGTTGGACGATTGGGTAGAGACTGAAGCCGACTTCCCAAACACGTTGAAGCTTTTCGATGGCAAAGACCCGTCGCTCGAGCAGGCATTCGACGCCCTGAACACTCTCACCCGAAAACGCATAGAGGATCAAATCGAGCCGACTCAGACCAATGCAGAGCCGGCATCCTCCTGGCGGTCGGCATTCACTATCCCCATGGCGGGAATATATAACGCAGCGACTGGCGCGGCCCAGGTCTGGACACGAAATAATGCACCCGAATCAATCAGAAAATTCGATGCGCGTCAGCAGATGGAACGTGCCTCGGAGCTGGTTTGCCAAATCCAGGAGAAGCTGCAACGCTTGGACGAAAGTATTTGCAAGGCAAACGGCAACAAGGTAACGCCACTCGACGCTGGCCGTATTGATCCCGTCCGGCTCTCGACCTGGGACTCTCTCCAAAACTTCTCGGCGCGTACGCAAGGGGCCGTGACCGCACTTCTCGATACAACGGTAGGCGTGGCATCCGGTGTCGCCATCGGAGGCGTAGCCACGACTGGCATATTGGGGCTGGGTTTCGGTGCTGCAGCGTTGAGCGGCGGAGCCATCCTCGCTCTGAAAGAGATGCGCAGCTTGCCAGAGCGCGCCGAGAGCGTCGGCGTGCGAAACGTGCTAGACACCCGACTGCCCGATATCCAAAAGGACCTCGACGAGTTGAACGCCATCATCAGTCAAGAGGACCATCGACGAGTCATTAGCCAACGTATTATGGCGACTATTGCGTTGCGCTATGACCACTGTCGCGCGCTGGATCAAGCGATAAAGGGAGCCGAAAAGGCACTGAGAACACGTATCGCAACGGTCAGCGAACTTGAAAATGGTATGGCTGTACCTGCAGCAGCATCTCGGTCGTCACAACCCATTACTCCTCAATTAATCGCTCACGGCAACGACCCGACGCGTAATGCCGTGCTCGCACAGCTCGCGCAAAAACGTGACGCGCTCTACAATTTTATCGCCTCGCTCATCCAAGGGTTCAATACGCTGAGCGCACGACTGTTGCTCACGCCTCAGGCACGCGAAGTGTATGCTAATGCCAAGGCGGACAAAAATGCCGAAGAGGTATTTAAAACTGCATACAAAACGCTGCTCCAGGACTTGTCCGACTTCAAGAACAGCACTCTCGCTCCTGGCATTGACGTGATCGCCCTTCAGAACCTGGAAAACAGCGGCACTCCAACAAAAGTAACGGATACGGCTTTACGGGCAGATATCGCTATCGGCCAAAACCTCACTCGTACGATTCTCTCATCGGGGCCGAACTTCGGCGCCGTCAAATACACAACCAGGGCAGGCGCACAGGAACGCAGCTACGCCGTGCCTAGCAACTTGACCACGGTGCGGTCGATTGCTCGATATATCGATGCGCAGGCCATCTCGAATGTTCGAGACCCCTCCGCCGCGGCCAAGGCACCCGCGTTGTCGCAAGGCCATGACGGCTCTTATACCATTGCGGATCCAGACCGCAAACTCTACAGTTTCTTGGCCAGCGCCCCCACGGCCCGCGCTAATTTCTCGAACCCCGCCGACCTAGGATCCTCGGCAAAACTGATCGATACCGGTATCGGGCGCATGACCGTTGCCGACTACAGCAGCACCTTCCCCGGCGGCGCGAACCAAATGGAGTTCGAGACCAAACTCGACAAAAACGGCGCCAGCATCTTGACGATACGCTTTTCTAAACAGCCTGAGGAATCCCTATTCAGGTCAGAGCAAACCACGGCACTAGACATCATCAAGAACCAGCAGAAAAAGCTGGTGACGGAACAAACACCTGCCAAAACGTCGGATTTCACTGGCATGTCTGTGGCAGAAATCCAGGCATATCTGGACAACATGACGCTTCTTTGCGATGAGCAGACGACACTGCTTCAGGAAGACCGCCGTCAGTTCGATGCCCTGAACAAATGGGAAAATCCAACATTCACGCGACACGCGTAAACTGTATAAAGTAGTGCGCAACGCTGTGCATCCCCATTGGCAAAACATCGCCAATGGGGATCGATCCACCTAACAGGATTTGCCCCGTTGATCCCGCACTTCAATGCCAATCATCACGGTACACAAAACGCGGCATTTGCCAGTTGAACCTCAACGCCAACAATCGGAACGTCAACCCCGCCAGCAACGCCACCGGCACCGCAGCACCGAGGGCCCAGTCCAGCTTCAGCAAGCCCACATAAAGCGCCCCGGTCACAATCGACACGCTGGCATACAGCTCTTTACGGAACAACAGTGGCACATCGTTGCACAGCACATCGCGCAGCACCCCACCCGCGCAGCCCGTGATCATGCCGCTGATCAACACCACGCTGGTCGACATCTCCATCTGCTGCGCGACCTGGCAGCCAATGACCGTAAACGCCACCAGCCCCACAGCATCCAGCCACAGGAATAATCGACGCAGCCGCCGCATCAGCGGCGCAATGAACGCTGTCACCAATGCCGCACCGGCTGTCATCGCCAAGTATTCCGGATGCGCCACCCACGTCAGCGGATAGTGTCCCAACAGCACATCGCGCAACGACCCGCCGCCCAGCGCCGTCACACAAGCGATGATGCATACCCCCATCCAATCCATATCGCGACGCCCGGCTGCCAGCGCGGCCGTCATCGCTTCAGCCACGATCGCGATCAGATACAAGGTATGCAACAACACGGTAGACGTCTCAACAGGCATGATTACCTCACGCACCCCACGAATAAAGCCCCGCCGCGCATCCGAGCGATGATCGCGCAGCTATCCAGGCGCACCCCGCTATTAGCCCGTCAGGCAGGTGACTCCAACGCGTCGATCACCCGGCGTTGGCGCCACAACAACACTAGCCCCGGTATCGCGATCGCCACCGTCAACAGGAAAAACCCGGGCCAACCCAGCCAATGCACCAACGGCGGCGTCAACGGACCGGCTAGGTAAATCCGCCCTACCGCCGACAACGCCGACAACAACGCAAACTGCGTCGCGGAAAACCGTTGCTGGCACAACGCCATCAGCAATGCGACGAAAGATGCCGTCCCCAGCCCACCGCACAAGTTTTCCACCCCAATGGCCGTGGCCATCAGCCAGATACTCTTTGGACTGACCGCGATCACCCAATAACCCAGATTGGAGATTGCCTGCAAAATGCCAAATGCCATCAGCGAACGATACAAACCCCATCGCGCCATCAACGAACCGCCGGCCAACGCGCCCACAATCGTCGCAAGCAGACCTAATACCTTGTTCACCGTCCCCACCTCAGTGGGATCAAACCCGGCACCGCGTATCAAAAACGTCGTAGACAACGCCCCCGCAAAGGCATCGCCCAGCTTGTACAGCACAATCAGTGTCAAGACCGTATAAGCCCCGCGCCGCGAAAAAAACTCGCGAAAAGGCTCGACCACCGCCACACCTAAAGAACGCGGCGCGCTGGCAGGTTGCTCGGGTTCGGGCGCCCAGAGCGTAGCCGCAGAACACAGCAGCATCAACACGCCCATCAGGACATACATCGGCCCCCACCCCAGCCATTGGTCTGCCAGAATCAACGCCAGTCCGCCTGACACAACCATCGCCAGCCGGTACCCCAGCACCTTGACCGCGACCCCGGCCCCTCGCTCGTCTCGACGCAGCACGTCGGTGCTATAGGCGTCAAAAACAATATCCTGCGTCGCCGACAGAAACGCCACCATCACTGCCAGCAACGCCAGGGGCAACAACGCCGACTTGGGCGACAACATCCCCATCGCCATAATGGTGATCGCCAGCAGCAACTGCGTAACCAGCATCCACCCGCGCCGGCGCCCCAAAATCGGAGGCACATAACGATCCAGCAGCGGCGCCCACAGAAACTTCAGCGTGTAGGCCGACCCCACCAGGGTCAAGAAACCGATTTGCTCGAGCGAGACCTGCTCCACTGTGGCCCACGCCTGCAGGGTGCCACCAGTCAGCGCGATCGGCAAACCGCTGGCAAACCCCAACACCAGTAACGGCGCGACCCGCCGGCTGAAATAAACATGGGATGCGACAGTAATAGGGGCTCTCCTGACAACAATGGCGCTGAAACCGCCGGATACCCGGCATATTAACCAATGGCAGTAACGTCGCGGCCAGCCCAGCGTCCGCGCCGCGCCCCCCCCCCGCTCTGGCCGCCTCGCGAACGCCCCGCGTCAGTCCGCCGCGTACCGATAAACCGCCAACGTACTGCGCCAACCCGGCAACACGTTGATTTCGCGCCCCTCGTGAAATGTCGCGCGCTCCAGGATCCGCAAATTCAGATCCGCGGCCAGCCGCTCAAAATCGCGCAGGGTGCACAGATGGATATTCGGCGTGTTGTACCACTGATACGGCATCTGCCCCGTCACCGGCATACGCCCGCGCAAGATCGACCACCCGTGAGGCCAGTAGCCGAAATTCGGAAACGACACGATGCCATAGCGCGCCACGCGCGCCATCTCTCGCAGAATATGTTCGGTGCGATGCATGGATTGCAGCGTCTGCGACAGCACCACCGTATCGAACTGCTTATCGTCGAACAGCGCCAGGCCGTCTTCGAGGTTCTGCTGAATGACTTCGACTCCCCGCTGTACGCAGGCGATCACATGCTGATCGTCGATTTCGACGCCTGCTCCTCGCACCCGACGCTCGTCACGCAGATACGCGAGCAACGCCCCATCGCCACACCCCAGATCCAAGACCCGGCTGCCCGGCTCGATCCAACTGGCGATGCGGACCAGGTCAGGGCGCATGCCCTGTACACGCCCAGGTTTTACCGACACGGGACTCATGCTGGCTCCTCTGTAGTCCTTCTGGACGGGGATGCGCCCTCTGTGGCAGACGAGGCGTGCAGCGGCAACGCGGCATTTTGGTCCGGCGTAGTCATCCCTAATTCCAACTCACGTGCAATACGCTCGTAATACCCTCGCACGACCGCGTGGTAGCGCGAATCGTCCAGCAAAAACGCATCGTGCCCATGCGGCGCATCGATCTCGGCATACGTAACCGGGCTGCCATTTTTGAGCAACGCGCGCACAATCTCGCGCGAACGTTCAGGCGGAAAACGCCAATCCGTCGAAAATGACACCAGCAAAAAATCTGCGGTCGCCGGCGCCAAGGCACGCGCCAAGTCACCACCTGTACTACGGGCCGGATCAAAATAATCCAACGCACGCGTAATCAGCAGATAGGTATTCGCGTCGAAATAGCGAGAGAATTTTTCGCCCTGATACCGCAAATACGACTCGACCTCGAACTCTACGTCATAGCCATAGCGATATGCACCGCCCTCGGCTGGCTCACGCTGGGTGCGGCCGAATTTCTCGGCCATGTCGTCATCCGACAAATAAGTAATATGCCCTATCATCCGTGCGACAGACAGCCCGCGCCGAGGCACCGTATGCTGGGCGTAATAATCGCCGCCATGGAAATCCGGGTCCGTGATAATGGCGCGCCGCGCCACCTCATTAAAACCGATATTCTGAGCCGACAAGCGCGGCGTACTGGCCACCACGATGCAATGCGCCACGCGCTCGGGGCACGTAATCGCCCAACTGAGCGCCTGCATCCCCCCTAGAGACCCGCCCATCACGGCAGCAAAACGCTCGATCCCGAAATAATCTGCCAAACGGGCTTGGGCATGGACCCAGTCCTCGACCGTCAGCACGGGAAAGGCCGCCCCCCAGGGCTGCCCGGTCTCGGGATTGATACTGGCCGGCCCGGTAGACCCGAAACACGAACCGAGATTATTCACCCCGATCACAAAAAAAACGTTCGTATCCAGCGGCTTGCCGGGCCCGACCATGTTGTCCCACCAGCCGATATCCTTGGGATTGTCATGAGCGACACCCGCCACGTGATGCGAAGCGTTCAAGGCGTGGCACACCAACACCGCATTGGTGCGCTGCGCGTTTAACGTGCCATAGGTCTCGACCGCCAGTTCATAGGATGGCAGCGATTGACCACTGGCCAGTGGCAACGGCTCGTCGAAACGGATGAATTGCGGAGTCACCATGCCTACCGAACCAGGCGCGGGCTCAGCGGATGATGGAATGGAACCGGGGGCAATCCCCTCGGCGGAATGCAAGGCAGGAGCGGTCATACGGACCTCTTTAGCTGGATTTATAGAGGCGCCCGCAAGCGGATCAGGCAAATCGGCGCCGGTTTGAAGCAGAGATTCTAGCACTCTCAGGCCGGGTCACGGCCGATCGCACGGCAGTAACCCGGCCGCGGACACACCCTGACATCCTCGGCCGCCCTCGCGTGAATGCCCCCCCATTCGGATGAGTCCGATAAGTCGGTGCAGTTCCCGTCTTGTCCATAAATCGCACACAACACATGGAAAATCGCGCGACCTCTTTCGCAATTCGTCATTTCGGCAGTTCTGCGCCACCGCACATGTTATGCAAGGACGTCATCTTTCCGACCGCGAAGTCGCGTGCCTGCACTGGTCATCGCTGGGCAAAACCAGTCGGGAAACCGGCCTCATCCTGGGGGTCACCGAGCGCACCGTCAATTTCCACATCAGCAATGCCTGCCACAAGCTAGGCGTCAACAGCAGGAGCGCCGCAATCGCCATCGCGGTCAGACAACGCCTGCTCCCTGTACTGGTAACCGAGCCCCAGCCCATGCGGCCAGACAGACCCGTCCCCGCCCCGCGGGCCGCATCCTCCTTGCGCCGAATACCTGATCGTCCGCGCACAGACGAGCCTACTTCAGCTTCACCGCCCGCACAAACTCCTGGGCCGGATCCACAGGCAGACTCTGATCTGTCCCTGCGGCCACGGCATCAATCAACATCGTATCGGTCACCCATACCCGGGCCATCAACCACGCCGGTTGCTGGCCCGCACGCCCCCTTGCCACGATCTCGTCCCCAAAATTCGGCAGCGGCGACGGCACAGGAGCCCCTATGTTCACATACAGCGACCGCATCAGCGCCTGTCCCAATGCCTCCCTCGCAGCTCGGTCCTTTGCAATCGCCTCGGGCAACGGCGCAGACCCCACCGCAAACATCGCTTGATCGACCTGCGCCGTAGCCAACGTAAACGCCAAGGCCTGGCCCCCCAGAGAAATCGTGCGCGTTTCCGTCTCGACCTTGGCCGGAAAAGCCGCCTGCACATAGCCGTCGGCCACCGCCATTTCGCGCCAGTTGTAACTCGGCGTGCACCCGGCAGCCAGCAACAGTACCGCGCAACACAGCCGCAACGCCGTGGTACGCGGCACTCGGCAACAAAACAACCGAAAAATCATCATGTTATGCCCTCCGTCACGCATAATGACATGGATGAATTGTCACCGATCCCCGGCTATTAGAGAGGTTACCTCGGCAGGAATCGCCCACACCTCGTAAAATCCGGCCTCAATATCCGAATATTCATATGACTGTGACCGATACCACTGCCAGCCGCCTGGCCCGCCTACAGGCCCATACCGCCCTGCTTGCCCAGACTCTGCGTGGCATCGAAAAAGAAGGGTTGCGCGTCGATACCCAGGGCCGCCTGTCGCGCACCGCTCATCCGGCCGGGCTGGGCGCCGCGCTGACCAACGAACACGTCACCACCGATTATTCCGAGGCCCTGCTCGAGCTGATCACAGGCACTCATGACCGAGTCGACACCCTGCTGACCGAGCTGGAAAACACCCACCGCTTTGTCTACAGCGTGCTCGACGGCGAGCTCATCTGGAATCAGTCCATGCCCGCGGCCTTGCCCGCCGAGGCCGACATCCCCATCGCCTGGTATGGCAAGTCCAACACCGGCATGCTCAAGCACGTCTACCGCCGCGGCCTGGCCGAACGCTATGGCAAGTCCATGCAATGCATTGCCGGCGTGCATTACAACTTTTCTCTGCCCGACGCACTATGGGGCATCCTGGACCCCGGCACCCCTGACCCGCAAGAGCAACGCTCGCGCGGCTACATCGGCCTGATCCGCAACTTCACGCGCTACTCGTGGCTGCTGATGTACCTATTCGGCGCCGCCCCCGCCTTGTCGCGCCAATTCATGGGCGACGACGTCCAGCAGCTGCAGTCGCTGGGCAACGACACGCTGTATTTGCCCTACGCGACGAGCCTGCGGATGAGCGATCTAGGCTATCAGAACAAGGCCCAATCGCAGCTCAAGCTCTGCTACAACGATCTCGACACCTTTCTGGGCCGCCTGTACGACGCCGTGTCCCAACCTTGGCCCGAGTACCAGGCCATCGGGACACATCGCAACGGCGAATGGATCCAGCTCAACACCAATGTGCTGCAGATCGAAAACGAGTACTACTCCAGCATTCGTCCCAAACGCGCCACCGGCCGCTGCGAACGGCCCATCACCGCGCTGGCCGAACGCGGCGTGCAGTACGTAGAAGTGCGCTGCCTCGATATCGACCCTGGTCAACCCGTGGGCATCGCCGCGGACACGGCGCGCTTCATGGACGCATTCTTGTTGTTCTGTGCCGCATCGGACAGCCCTTATTTCCCGCAAAACGGTTACTGCCAACGCAGCGCGGATAACTTCTCCACCGTGGTCAAAGAGGGCCGCAAGCCCGGCTTGCAACTCGATCGAGATGGCGTCGCCATCGAGCTGCCCGTGTGGGGCCACGAACTGCTCGACCAGATCGCATCCTACGCGGCGCTGTACGACCAGGCCTTGGGCGGGGACGCCTATGCGCGCGCATTGCAGGCTCAACGAGACAAACTAGACCATGCCGACGAGACGCCCTCGGCACGCCTGCTCAGGGACCTGCGCGACAGCGGCTTGTCGTTCCACGATTATTCGCTCCGACTCAGCCGCCAACACGCAGATACGCTGCGCGCACAGCCCTTGCCGGCCGACGTCGCCGAGACGTATGCCGAGGCAGCACGGCAATCACATGCCGAACAAGCACGTCTCGAACAAAGCGACGCCGTCGACTTCGATACCTACGTCGCGTATTACCACGCGGCATTGAAAGCACCTAAATCGGCTTGAATACCGTAGCATCAAGGTCAACTCATATTCGTATGAGTTGACCTGACCGCCTACCGAACGACTGCTGAACCGAATCCTGTTCTTGGCTAACCTACCCAGCCAGCGCAGCGGTATCCTTGACGTCATTACCGGCGCCGTTGCCCAGCAAGAGCTTCACCATGCGCCGATCCCCACGATGCTGTGCCAGCGTCAGCACTGTGCCATCGATGACGGTGTAGGACAGGCGGCTATCTGCGCCATGCAGGATCAACTCATTGACTATGTCGTAATGTTCAGCCTCGACAGCATGAAACAAGGGTGTGCGTCCGCTGTCATCCCGCGCATCTATCCGCACACCTCGCTGCTTGAGCAGGAACCTCAATCCATACAGATTATTGTGCTTTGCAGCGAGCGCCACAGCAGTGCATCCTTTTGAGTCCGTGGCGTGGATATCGGCCCCGCCCGCAATCAGATGTTCGATTGCGATATCCGATTTCCCTTTTGCCGCCCGCAGTAGCGCGGAACATCCATCGCGATCCTTCAGGTCGGTTCTTGCGTTCTGCCCGATCAAGAGATTCAAGATAGACGAGTCGTACGTCCGGTCTGCGTAATCTGCAGCGCGCATCATGACCGTCAAACCCGCGCGGTCTACAGCGTTGAGATCGATGTCCCGTTGCTCGCACAAGAGCCTGATCGCGCGGCGTCGCCCCAGGGATACGGCCACACTCAGCGCTCGTTCTCCCGCAGCGTTTGCCACATTGATGTTTGCCCTGCGAGCGACCAGCGCCTCGACGACGTCGTAGTGCCCCGCACGAATCGCCAGCATCAGTGCGGTATCGCCATTCTTGTCCTGTCTATCGATGCCCAAGGGGTGGACCCCGTCGTCTGCGTATACTTCGTATCCCAGCAAAACCTTAACCGCATCTACAAATCCGGACATGGCCGCCCACATCAGTGCGCTGTAGCCCGATTGATCCGTCGCGTCCGCGGATGCTTTGCCTGCCAATAGCGTATGGATAGCCGCGACATGGCCGTGCCGCGCGGCGCACATCAATGGCGTCAGTCCATTTTCGTCCCGAGTATCCAGCAACTCTGCGGGCAGGATATCTACCAATGCATTCAAGACCGCGCCGCTGTCTGCGACCGCAGCGGTATGTACGGGAAAATACCTAGGCGCTCCCAGGCTGGCGATTAATTTATCGGTATCGCTTTTCGAAAAGATAGATCTGACGCCGGATGCGTCCTTGGCGTAGACACACACCATCAGGTGCGCCTGCAGACGCTCCATCTCGGTGTTGTCATCAGGAATCACTCCGGCGCCCGTTCGGGCAAGGAGGTCAGAAACGGAATCGGTGGCAGCGACAAGAGAATTAGCAATCATCATGAGTACCGGCCGTAAAAGTGTGTCACACGCTGGGGTTGGCGCAACATCTCGTTGAAATCATTGCAAATACCCGCATGAGTAACGACTCGACACGAAGAGTTCCCTTGTCCGTCCCTCCCTCGGGCCTGGAACCCAAAACCCGTTCAGGGTCACCAAAGATTGCATTTTTGACTGATCGGGTCGAACTCCTCGATGACCCCGACCGCGAATTCCCTCTGTCACGAGCGAGGCAAAAACCATGTCCTTCAACATTCCCAACCTGCTCCCAGATTTCAGCCTGGGAGCGAACGTATTCGATCTGGGCCAACCCGATCGTGCTGATCTCCCCAACACCCAAGTCGCCGTCCAAGCGCCTCAGTCCGCCTCGGTAAACGAGGCAAGCGTAGCCGCTGGCACGACAGCTGTTTCACAGGCGCAAACATCCCAAGAATCAAGCATTTTTCCCCTGTTCAGAGGTCTCGCCGCGCTTCCGCTGCAGTTCATCCACGGGGCTCAATGGCTACTGTCGACGGCCCCTGATGCCGTCCAGAAAGATGCGCCTCTATCGGCTGCGTCAGCCGCTCCGGCTCCACCTCTCTATCAGCGCAACCTTGCCAAGATCGAACAGCTGCTCGATGAGATCGAAAGCGTACTGCGTCACCTCGATAGGGAACTGCAAAGCCGAGATCCTCGCCACCAGCCCGTCATGCCCTCTTCTTTGCGGCTGCTGCCAGCGCAAACAGGTAGCCAATATGCTCGCTCTTGGGGCTACTCGTTGAGAGGAGCGGCAAGCGCGGCGAGTTCCGCCACCGGATGGGCTGCCGTCGCCGCCGGCCTGCCCTATGTCGTCGGCTTGACTGGGAATTTTCTTGCACAGATGGCGGCCGTCTTCGGAGGAAGCTATATCGGGCTGAGCACCCTGCGCGATCTCCCTGACCAAGCACGCCAAAACGCCGCCAATCTGGCAATTCAAGACGCCATGCAGGAAGTGGAGAAACTTCAACGTGACCTTGAGCCGCTCATCCAACAAGAAACCATACGCAAAAATGCGATGGACCGTATTATCAGTGTGGCGGCGGAACGCCAACACCGCGTCCGGGCGCTGGAAAACAAGCTCGTCGCGCTCGAAAACGCCATCCTCTCAGCCAGGGCCGTACCGTATCCTAATATCGCTGGCCTCAGCATAGACGCTCTACATGTGGGCGATGGCGAGCAACGCGAACAATCTCTGTCCATGCTCGCCAGCGCCCGCCAGGCGTTTCAGGAATTCCTTTCCACCGTCAATACCGGCCTCGCCGTCGCTGCAAATTCCGTCTGCCGGCCCTTGGACTCTGCCGCCGCCGCGCTCGGACAGGGCCTCTCCACGGTGGGGCGAACAATCCATCGCGTCATCGCGACACCGGGTGCCCTGTTAGACCGCTATAACGCTTACCAGGCAGAAATCGCTTATCAAAATGGCGAAGGCAAATCCCTGTTTTGGGCCCCCACCATGGCCAACCAGCTTCGCACTGGTGAGAAGATCGCCCGTGCCCTGTACACCAGCGACGATCCAACACCAGGGGCCGTCGCACTCCCCGGAGTCCGCCAGCCGACGACGGCCACCGCCAATCTCACGACCGCGCGCGCCTTGGCGTGGTATCTCGATACCGCGGCGACGTTCTCCGCCGAGACCGCCCGCGACGCAGCCGCTCCGACCGTACGCCGGTTGCCAGACGATAGTTTATTGATCTCAGATGCCAACGGCCATTTTTATGACTTCCTGATGCATGCGCCAACGGCCTATACCGTCAGCATGGTCGATGCCACAGTACATCATGACACAGTGATGCCAGGCGTCTTTCAGCTACATGATTATTATGCGGGCTTTCCCGGCGGCAACCGTGGCATACAGTTCGAACGCATAGTAGATGAAAACACGGGGACCTTTGCACTGCATATGCGCTTCGTGAACGAACACGCCACATTCGGCATACAGCCCGCAATTATCTCCTTGCGAAACGACGACCATATCGTCAATCGCGCATATACCTCCAAGCGTATACACCAAGCTCAGCACTCAATACTCACTGCCGATGAGTTTGAGAATATGTCGATAGACGATCTAGCTATCGCGCGCGCATCTGTCATCGCCGAGCTTGGGCGTCACATCAAGCTTGCTCAAGGCGAGCGGCAACAGCTAGAGCAGCTGAAAAACTGGGAACACCCGAGCTTTAAACCGCTCCTGGTGTGAGTCGGACGCTGCTGATCGACACGGTAGTCCTTCCCGACAACATCGAATCGATTCAGGCCAAACGGCGCCCACACTGGGGGTGCTTGGCCTGTCCCAGTTTACGGACTTGGCGCCGGTCTTCAATTCCAGATTTCCGCCTTGGGCGTGAGGGTCGAAGTCAGCAGGCCCCTCTTTTCTTGCCTGCACGAGCACGTCATAATCACCGTCATCACATATCTCAAAATCAAAGCAGGCCGCGACAGCAACACAACCGCCATGACTATCCCCTTCAACGCCAAAGATCTCGAGCATGCCTAGCGCCAGCGACCTGGTCTATGCAGAGCTCAGGCGCCGCTTGATGTCCGGCGCATTTTTGCCCGGCGAGCGACTACGCGAGGAGCACATCGCCAGCGAGCTCGATGTCAGTCGCACGCCAGTACGCAACGCGATCGAACGGTTGGTCAATGACGGACTGGTCACCCGCGAGGAACGCCGCGGCGCCGTCGTCCTGGGCTGGCTGGATCGCGACATTACTGAGGCTTTCGAATTGCGCCTGCTACTGGAGCCCTATGCCGCACGCTCGGCGGCCCTTCGCGCCAGTGCCGAGCAGATCGACGAACTCACGAGTATCAACGCCAGCATGCTGCGCGCCGTGCAGTCGCAGGACGAAGATCACGTCGCGCAAGTACAGCACTACAACAACCGCTTTCATCACGCCTTGCTGGCTGCGGCGCAATCCGCTCGTGTGCGTACTTTGGTCGAGAGCCTGTTGGACATGCCCATCATCATCGGATCGTTCTATTTCTATAGCCGAGACGATATGTTGGGCAGTGTGGAACAGCACAACCAGATCATTGCCGCCATACGTGCGCGCGACCCGGACTATGCGGAAAGCGCGATGCGGCTGCACTTGACCGCCACCCATCGTTTATTCCGCAACCAACGCAAAACGGCCCCAAAGCCCGGTTAGCGGACCTTGGGGCCGTCGTGACGGGCGGCGTGCCTGCCTACTTACTTCCGAGCAGGCAGTGCGCAGCCCAATTCCTGCAAACGTGCATCGACCCAGGACGTATCCAGCTTGCCCGCTGCGATCTCCGCCAGAGTGACCTCTTCTGCTGCATGCTTGGCAGAGGCCTTTTGGTAGATTTCCTCGGCTTGGTCGAACGGGATGCATAGCAGCCCGTCCTCGTCACCCAGGATCAGATCGCCAGGCTCGATCGTCATTCCATCGAGTGCGACCGTGCCGTTGATCACGCCCGGGCCATCCTTGTACGGACCGCGATGCGTCACGCCTGCGGCATACACCGGAAAGGCGCTGCGGCGGATCGCGCCCGAGTCACGAATAGCGCCGTTGATGATGATGCCGGCGATACCACGCGACTCGGCATACGACGTCATGATTTCACCAATAATGGCATTGGTCAGATCGCCGCCGGCATCGACTACGATCACATCGCCGGGCTGGGCCAGACCCAACGCCTTGTGCACCATCAGGTTGTCACCCGGACGCGTACGCACCGTCAGTGCAGGACCAGCCAGCAACGTACCGTCATGCATGGGCCGCAGGCGTGCGCCACCCGCAGCCATACGCGACATGCAGTCGCTGATATTTGCCACTGGCAATTTGCGAAATTTCTCGACGAGCTCGGCGCTGACGGCGCGCTTGCGGGACAGAATTTCAAAACCGATCATGAAAGCGCTCCAAAAAAGAAGAATATCGTTATTGCTGCGGGATACCGGCTTGCTGCACCACTTTGCCAAAGACATCGTGATCGATGCGATGACGTTTCGCCAGATCTTCAGGCGTGCCTTTCATCACACTATAACCAGCCTGCTCCAGCTTCTTGACCAGCTCAGGTTTGCTCAACGCCTGGTTGACCGCACCGTTCAAGGTGGCGACAACGTCGTCTGGCGTTTGACCGGGCGCCATCAAGCCCCACCAGATCGTTTGATTAATGGTCTTGAACCCACTTTCCACAAAGGTAGGCACATCGGGCAGCGCCGGCGAGCGCTCATCAGCGACCACGGCCAACGCACGGACCTTACCGCTGCTGATCTGTGGCAACAGCGACGCGACGGAGCCCGTATACAGCGCGATACGGCCGCTCATCAAATCGGGAAAGGCCTGCGACCAGCCACGATATGGAACATGCATCAGCTCCATATCAGCGGCGCTGCGCCATAGATAGCCGATCAAATCACCGCTGCCGCCGATGCCGGGGATGCCCAAAGACACCTCGCCCGGCTTGGCCTTGGCGGCTTTCACCACGTCATCGAGGGTTTTATAGGGAGAATCGGGCAACACCACAAACACGCTGGGAGACGAGGCGACCAATCCTACCGGCTTGAAATCCTTGAACGTGTCGTAGCTCAGCTTCTTATATAGCCATGGATTGAGCACGATGTTGTCGGTCTGCGCCATGACCAGCGTATGACCGTCGGGCTTTGCACGCGCCGTGGCGTCCAACGCCAGATTGCCGCCCGCCCCCGGCTTGTTCTCGACGACGATATTCCAGCCCTGATCCTGGCCGATGGCCGTTGCCATCATACGGGTCAGCGTGTCGGTACCTCCGCCCGGCGGGAACGGTGAAATAAACGTAATAGGCGAACCCGCCATGTCGGCTGCCACCGCGGCGGCCGAGCACGATACCAGCGCAGCGGCTGCCATCATTTTCTTCAGGACTTTCATTGTCTTCCTCTTTCTATCGTAAGCATGGCCACGTCAATAGGGTTTTGGCCTTGCGCATTATTCTCTTCGCATGGCCGCAGCCTTGCGTTCTGCAGCATCTGCTTTGCAAGACCCGGCCTTGGCGTGAACATTCAATGCGCCGCGCATGCTACACCAAGGCGCGGCGGCAACAATCACTTTTCTTGGGCCAACGGCGTCAACCAGGCCAAGCGGGCCTGCACGGTATCGGGCAATTCCAACGGCGCACCACCTTGCGCCGCACGCGCGTCATTGATCCCTTGTGTCGTACGCGCGAATAAACGTTCAACGCCGTCAAGGACCAAAGGCTGCAAGCCCGCGTCGACCAATTGCTCGCGCGCCTCTCGCACTTCTGCCAAGCGGCGCGGCGCGTGCAGCACGTGAGAGCGCACAAAAGAGTCGATGAATGTTGTCAGTGGCGTACGATCAATATCGCCTAGCACGCCGTACAAGGCATTGCGCAAACCAAGTTTCTCCGCAGCGACCAGGCACTCGACTGCCAGGCTTTCCATACCCTTGGTCATGATGCTGCGTAACAGCTTCAACTGCACCGCATCACCGGCCTGTCCTTCGATCGCTTGCGCGGGAATATCGCAGGCCTGGGCAAACTCGACGACTGCAGCGGCCCCCGTTCCGGCAGTCAATAGCGGAGTGCGCGCCCCCAGCAGGGCAATCGCGCCCATGATCGCCACGTCTGCAAACGGCACGCCATGTATGGCGGCGACCGCCGCAGCCGCGCGCATGTCGGCGGCACTGGCCGTCGTGAAATCGGCAAACAATGCATCACTGCGCAAGTAGGGCAACGCCTGAGCGGCTACTGCCTGAGCGGCGTAGCCAAACACGGCCGACACCACAAGATCGACGTCGGCCAACCAGGGCCCCGGCGTCGCGTGCAGCCTCGCCCCGTAGCTTTGCACCCGAGCCTGCATGTCGGCATCCTGCCGCAATTCGCACACGGCAGCGATCTCGTGCCCCGCCGCTAACCAAGCCTGGGCATAGCAGTGCCCCACCTCACCACAACCAATTAACGCGATCTTCATTTTGCTCCAGGCTGACCCAATCTAAAAATACATAAAAAAAACAATTCTATATATAACCTTGTTTAATATCGCTTGTTTATAAGGGTAAACCCGTTATTAAATGAACACAAACAGTACAAAATAGCCGAACCGGCTACTCCCATCCCCTGCGCGGCTGAGCACCAGCAGACACCGTTCCATCAGTAAGCGTGCCATTCGACTCAAAAGCCCCGCATTGGAACCGGGAACCCGCCGCACGTTACCTACGTTTGCTGTCATTCCCGAACGATCGAGCTCCTCCCATTCTTCCACCCTCGTCCGAGGTCGCCCATGTCACGCTACGAACATCTACTCAGAAACTACGCCGCCCTCCTGGACCTGGAGCCCGTGCAGTTGCTGTTGGCAACACAGGAGATCATGGTCGAGGACATCACCGTCAGCCTTATGCTGGAGGGTGATGAGAATATCGGTGATATCGTGTTTTGCACGAATCTGGGCATCCCCGCCCGCAGCGAATCGCTTCATGTCCTCATGCTGCAAGCCAACGCACTATGGGCAGGCACAGGCGGTTGCACCTTGGGCATACAACACGGAACCGGGGCGGTATTGCTCGCGGGCAGAACGCCATTGCCGCTGTG
>Ga0164243_10001476_pt1 | contig 39770 bp, 44 predicted proteins | sample OricompcompostOP_FD_108781 | JGI IMG/M metagenome (GOLD analysis project Ga0164243, IMG submission 108781) | Organic Plus compost microbial communities from Emeryville, California, USA - Original compost - Organic plus compost (OP) | ecosystem: Engineered > Solid waste > Mixed feedstock >... | reverse complement strand
GTGCCTCGGCGATGAATTGATCGATGGTTACTGCTTTGCTGGCTTTCATTGCTTTTATTTTAGCACGCAAGAATGCTTGCAAAGCGATCCGTAAAAGAGCATAATCGCAGCAACTAGGAGTAGCCGTGAGCCGTCCAAGATATAAAGCGCCATCGAGTGAGGACATATTTGACAGGCAGTTCCTGATAAAGGACCAGTACGACAATGTGGTCGTCAACGATGATGGAGTTGAACTGGTCGGCGCGGTTCTTGACAATGACTCGATTGTCAAAAGAAACCTTGGCAAAGTCGCCTATGGTGCTGAATTGGCGGCAGGTATCGAGCAACTATTGCATCCAGAAATTGGTGCGGCCGTTGAGACAACTGGTAAATTCTGGCGCAACCCATACAAACGCGTCGCGGTGTCTATGAATCCTATTATGGCAGTTGTCTATGCCGACGATCCGTACGCCGCGGGCCTGTATGTACGAAGGTTACACGAAGGTGTGAGGGGTAGCACTGTAGACGGTTACCAATTCAATGCGCTCAGCGAAGATGCTTTTTATTGGGCGCATGTTACTTTTCATAAAGGCGTCGCAAATACAGTTGAGCATTATAGCCGCCGCCCCTTCACTGATGCTGATCGTGAGCAGCTGCAACTTGAATCAAATACATGGTACAGCTACTACAGTATGCCGATGCACATGGTTCCTGCGGATAATGAAGCATATGAAGCATATCGTCACGAAATGATCGAGAGTACGCTCGACTCAAACCCATCCGCTGGTCGCGCAATTGAAATGGCGCTGCGTCGTAATCCTCCGCGCCCCGAAAATGTACCCAAAAACGTATGGCGACTGGCCAAAGCAGCAATAGCACCTGTCTCGGAAGTTGTCAGTCTAGTGACTATTGGAGAGATCGATCCAAAAATCCGTGAAAAATTCGGCATACCATTTTCGGCCGAAGATCAAAAACGACTTGATGAGATACATACCATTGCACAAGCATTTGTTGACCCCTTACCGGATCCGCTCCGTTACTCACCTATGGCATATGAATCGTTGCTGCGCGAACGGAACGGTGAACATAAAACTACTATAGACAAAGCAATACATCAGGGATTTGCGCTGGGATCTTCTGCGGCAAAGGCAACGGTTATTCCGTTATTCAATCGTATGCAGTCGGGATCACAGAAGAAAGCGGCTTAAAAGAGACAAGGCCGTATCCAGAGGACACGGCCTTGCCCGTTTCGTGCGGGGTTATTTGATGAAACTGAATTCCTGGACACTGGGTCCGGTTGGGTCGGGCTCCCATCCCCAGCATGGAATGTATGGCTTGGGACGATCGCTCAGAGCGTCGTCGATCTTGTTGATGACAGTTTGGATTCTGTCTTCACTCATTTGTAACTCCCTCGCTCAAAACGGGCGCAAGGTACGCCCACCCGTGCGAACTATTCTACTACAAATCCTACCGACCGTCGCCGTTTGTCCAGTCGGTGGCGAGGTCGAATCCGTGCGGATAACGAAGGGCAAAGCCACCGGTGTCATAGACTTTGCCTGGGCCCATGCTGGTTTTGACAACGGAACATTTGGGGTAAATTCCGTAATTGGCAGCGACCAGCACATAGCCGTCTTTGTCGATTTTGGCGCCGTCGTAACGGATGGTATATACTCCACCACTGCCACATGCCTGGATGACAATATTCATCGGCAGGTCATAGTATGTTTCACGGTGCACGACTCCACTGCTATCGGTATATAGTTGCGCACCTTTGGACCTAGTGAGCGCATTTGGCCCAGGTGCAAAGGCAAGTTTGGCTGGTATGGGTGCAGGCTGGGCGCGCTCGATTGTCAGGATTGTGCTGGCACCGTCTTTGACGAAATCACCATTTGTGATAGTTGTTTTGTCTTTGTCACTGATTGGATCGATACCGATTGCTGTCGCGATTTCATTTGGCGACTGTGCTGGTGTGAGTATTCTTTCGCGAAATGCACCGTCAATAACCAGTACCGGACGTGCACGGTAAATAATCACTGCAGAATCGGTTGATTGTAGCTGGCTATCGATAGCTGGTTCGACAATGTCTTTGGGATCAATGGTAATGTGAGCGTTTCTAAGGGCGTCTCGTACCGTACCGGCTTTTGTCAGAATCACGCGGTTTTGACCTCGGTCATGAAAGGTGACCAACCGTCCAGTATCCGTACGCGAATTGACGATGAAAAGCCCAATTGCAACGACGATGCCAACTGCTGTTAACAGAAGTATCTTATGCTTGTTTAAAAGCCGTCGTATTTTTTGGTTTGTCGACAGTTGTTTTTTTGGATTTTCGCTTGCGAGCTTTTCGTTTCATACATACAACCTGTACTAAGGTTAATTTATAGCATAATCAGTACAAAAAGTTAATGATATACTGGATATGAATGAAGCAGCCCATTGTATCAATTAAAGATTTTCATTTAGTTATTAACGACAAGGTTATTGTCAAAGATCTGAGTTTTGACATACATCCCGGTGAGGTGTTCGCCCTGCTGGGTGCCAATGGTTCGGGCAAAACGAGTACTATTCGGTCGCTTCTCGGTATTTATAAAGCAACAGGTGGTACGCTGCATATCGAAGGCAAGCAATATACACCAGACCAAGCCCGCGTGGTGGGATATCTGCCCGAAGAGCGAGGACTCTATACTCGATCAAAAGTTTTGGATACGATGATTTATTTTGGCGAGTTGAAAGGCCTGCCTCATGACGAGGCTAAAGAATTTTCACTGGCCTATCTTGAACGTGTGGGCCTGGCTGACAAAGTGAATGTTAAAATCAAAAAATTATCTGGTGGTCAACAGCAGAAGGTACAGCTCGGCGTGGCAATCATCGGTGGACCACAATTATTGATATTGGATGAACCGACAAAAGGATTGGACCCAGTCAATCGCAAGCTGCTGCTCGATATTGTGGATGAATTGCAACAAAAAGGTGCGGCGGTGATATACATCACTCACCTCATGGAAGAAGTTGAACGTTTGGCAGACAGGCTCCTTATTCTCAAGGATGGAACTGCGCGGGCGTACGGCAGCGTGGCCGAGGTCAAGAAACGCTTTGATTCGAAATCGATTGAAGATGTGTTTGTGTCGATATACAACGAAAAAAGTAGCGAGGTAGCACATGGCTAAGCTGAAAACAGTTATCAAACATGAATATCTGACTATCGTGAAGCAGCCGAGTTTTTGGACTATTATGCTGGCGATTCCACTGATCGTGGCGGTTATTATTGGCCTCAGCTATATTGGCAACAAATCGAGTCAAGACCGGATACAGGACATTGCGAAAGATTTGAAGAATGTAGCGATTGTTGATGAAAGTGGGCTAATCAACAAAACAGTCGTCCAGTCGAATGGATTGAAGCTAAGCCCCGTAGCCGACAAGGACCAGCTGCGTGATGATGTGCGCACTGGCAAAACCGAAGCACTGATCGTGTATCCAGAAACACTGGTGAAAGACCGTAAATACTCAGTCTATTTGAGTAGCAACGACTTAACACAAATGGGCGCGGTGACTGGCCTGGCCGATGGCATGCTCAAAACGAGTTTGTTCTTGCCGCTAGGATCGGCTGATGTGATTGCCCTCGCCCAAAACGGTGCCGAAAGCCAAGTCACGACCTATCGAAACGGCGCCGAAACAGCCGGGCTAAACGAATATGTGGTGCCTGGTCTGTTCGTTGTGCTGTTCTATATTATCTTTGCGTTTTCGGTAGGATACATGCTGACGAGTGTTAGTGAGGAAAAAGAGAACCGTTCCATGGAGATGGTTCTTACTTACATCGAGCCACGCAATTTGATCGTCGGTAAGTTGCTAGCGGTTGTTTTGGTGACGCTGACCCAAGTCGCCTTTTTCACTCTCTTGGCCGTCGTCGCCTATTTTGTACTGCAGGCACTCGGAAGCGACGTTATTACACTCCCAGCCGGTATTGAGTTGCAACGCTTGGTGTTTAATCCGCTGGCGATATTCTTTGGCGCGAGCTTTTTGATCGTCGGATTCTTGATGTTTGCCGGGTACATGACGGCGACTGCGGCTATCGCGCCATCAACCAAAGAAGCCAACAGCTTTTCATCGGTGTTCTATATTGGAGCGTTTGTACCGTTTTATTTTGTGGTGATGATTTTGACCGATCCAGATAATCCAATTACCAAATTTATCACGTTTTTCCCGCTCACCTCACCTGTCGTGAACCTGCTTCGTAATACTGTCGGTAACCTGGGGCTCGCTGAAGGGTTGTTATCTCTCGCAGTCATGACACTATTCATGATCCTTAGCATTTGGATTGCCGTACGGGCATTCAGCCGAGGCGCGTTGGAATATTCGAGCGTCTTGAAACTCGGTAGTTTATTCAGGAAATAACCAGCAATTTTACAGAGGTAGATTATTGACACTGCCTAATTAATCTTGTAAAATAGAATTTTGAAATGGCAATTGAAGGTGACAATAGTCCACTTGCGCTCAACTCGTTCGTGGATATGAATGGTCCAAACTCACAATTTGAGGCTGTTATTGCCGTGAATGCTATCATTCATCCTGAAAAAAATCAGTTATTTGCAGCTAATCCTGATTTAACGCAGTATGTACGCGACAGGCTGTATGGACTTATCACCGCACAAAGCCAAGCTAACTGGGAGCAGTACGAACGCATTAAACCACACTTGAGTGAGCGTCATACGTCAATAGTGCAGGGGGTGAGACCACCAGCAGAGTTAACGGCATTTCTTGACGAGATTGAACAGGCCAACGCTATAGAAACAGCCCGGAGGACATTGGCGAATGAATGGAACGCGTGGGCGGAAGTTGATCAGCCAACCCTGGAGAATCTTGACCAGGCAGAAGAGTTGGATACACAGGTAGTCAAGTCGGCTCCACTTTATCGTATTAAAAACCTCGATCCGACTGGTAAGAATCAGAACGCTCTATTTTCGCAAATTGACCGCAAGCAAACCGTTCGCCAGCACCTTGGCGGGCATGTTTTGACGGTTGTGCGTGACAGTCTGGTACTCTATAACCCCACTCACCAAGGCCAAGAAATGCCAAAGGACATTCGGGACCTTATTCGTGATCAGCGCGAGCAAGCACGGAAATTAGAAGTATACCCTTACGACAAGCACTTCCCAATTTTTGAAGACCATTTAGAGCTCTATCTCCAAGATCATGAGTCGCCAGAAGTGCCTCCATTGTGGGCAATCCGATCACTAGTGACTTACTACGCCGTGAAACGCCACGCAGTCAAAGCCGAACAGCTAAAAGAGCTTGATACGGGTGTTGACGCCGCAACGGCAAGTTAGATACCGATTGCATTTCGGATGTCTGCTTGGATAGCTTCGCGAGATCTCATGGCACCATTTTCATCGACGCAATTGATTGCGGTGAATTGCATAGGGAATAGCTCACAAAGCTCCTCGTAGCAGGCTTTAACACGGTCAAGATATTCGGCATCGCCTTCGTGAATGTCACGTTTTTGCTCCGTGTAGCTGCGAGTGTCCTTTTGATCGACATTTTGCTGGGCCACCTGCGACGGTACGAGCAGCACGATATTTTTGTCTGGTTGCAGCATGCCGAGGACATTCTGCTCGTATGATTGGAGTTCTTCATAAAACGCGTGCCTTTTTGCTGTGTCGCGAATCTTTGCCCCTTGGTGCGCGAGGTTTGACCCGCTATAGCGGTCGAGCACAGCGATACCGTCGGGATTTTCCTCAAGCCATGTTTTGATAGCTGGCGTGCCAGCCATGCGGTCAACAGCGAACAATACGCCAGCGACTTCGGGCGGCAGACTATCTGGACCGTCACCGTATTCGCCGCGAAGGTAGCGTTCGACATAGCGTGCTGATTCTTCGCCGTAGCGTGGAAATGATTCTTTAAGAACCGGACGTTTTAAATCATCTGAGACATAGGCACGGGTTAGTTCGGCCTGCGTTGCTTTGCCGGACCCGTCACCGCCCTCAATCGCAATCAGCAAACCGCGCTGTGCCATTTTATTTGATACCCTCTGGCAGTCCGTCGACCACAATTGGTGTTTTGCGCGTGTCTTTGTAGGCGCGTGGCAGCATTTGTTCTGGTGACCAGTTGGCAATGATGTCTTCTAGTTTGTCACTGTTGGCGGATTGGTATTTGCCACTAAGTTTTTTGTATTCCTGCTCAACAGGGCCGGTTTCGTAGAATACAAGCTGAGCGATACGCTCACCGACTGGCAGCACGACGCTTTCGTGCTGGTTCATGTTATAAATTTCCATGGTCCAGCGGTTGATATAGCCAGGGTCACCCCAACCAGCATCCAAGCAGACAGCCACGCCGTTGCGGCCCCAGGTGCTGCGCGCTTGCATGGTGCTGGTGCCGGGTGCTTTGATACCAATAAATTCGTGCGTATGAGCCAAAATACGTTCGCCAGGGCGAAGAACGATGATTGGGTGGTCTTCGGGGATGTTGGCAAACAGTTTGTAGCCGTTTTTCTCACACCATTCTTTGTGCGGCATGGCTTCGAGCGGCCCCTTGAAGTAGCGGGCTACCTCGTCGGGATCAAATGGATTGTAGACTTTTGATTCTTCCTGGTATTCCTGTTTGTAAAAATAATGCCCCAATGTGACATCGACGCTGCTGCCGGCAATGTGGTTTTCTTGGTATGGATGAAAGACGATGTGTCCGGTCTTGATCGCCTCTTTGATCTGCGTGTTACTGTAAACGCTCATAGCAAATAGCGCTGTTAGCTCTCCCTCACTTAAACTTATGCTCATTGTAGCATATACTTGCGCTCTGGTAAGATAAAACGTATGAAATACATCATTGTCGCCTACGACCGCAACCGTGCAATTGGCGCGCATGGCGAATTGCCATGGGAAGGTCGGATGAAAACCGATATGCAGCGGGTTCGTAAGCTCACGACCGGCAACGCGATTATCATGGGGCGTCGAACATACGATTCCATTGGCCATGCGTTACCAAACCGGCAGAATATTGTCATTACCCATCGGCTATTTACTGCAGATGATGTCACGGTAGTGAGTACGCTCGACGAAGCATACGCGGCTGTCGAGCCAGGTCGAGATGCCTACGTATTTGGCGGTGGGCAAATTTACGCTATGGCAGTTGATACGGTCGATGAAATTATTGCCACCGAAATCGACACGATTATCGAGGGTGGTGATGCATTCTTCCCCACCCTGGGCCCGGAGTGGCATGAAGCCTCACGTGAGCATCATGAAGCCGACCAAGATAATGTCTATGCGTTTGATTTTGTGACGTTTAGACGGCAATAGGCGCTTTGATCGGTGGATATGGGTCGTAACCTTCCAGCCGAATGTCATCGAAGGTAAAATCATCGAGATTTTTGACATTTGGGTTCAACCAGAGTGTTGGGAGTGGCCGGGGCTCGCGCGATAATTGCTCGTCGACTTGGTCCATATGATTGAGGTATAAGTGCGTATCAGCAAGCGTATGCACGAATTCGCGTGGTTTTTTGCCAGTCACCTGCGCAACCATGGCGAGCAGCAGTGAATAGCTGGCAATGTTGAACGGGACACCCAGGAAGGTATCGGCGCTACGTTGGTACAGGTGCAAATCAAGCCAATCCCCAGACACATTAAATTGGAACAGTGAATGGCATGGTGGCAAACCGCCAATTTCGACAATAGTATCAATTTCTGCTGGATTCCAAGCACTGACAATAATGCGGCGACTGTTGGGATTGGTTTTGATCGTTTCGATGGCGTTACCCAGTTGATCGATGGTCCCACCCTTGCCATCTGGCCATTTGCGCCACTGGACGCCGTAGACAGGTCCTAAGTCACCCCACTTCTCGGCAAATTCATGGTCAGTAGCGACTTTTTGGATGAATTCTTTCATCTGTGTTTTCCACTCATCGGAATTCACTTCGGGGATGGGCAGATTGTTTTTTTGCAAGTAGGCTTTGAATGGCCATTCGTCCCATATGTGGACATTATTTTGCGCGAGGTATTCGATGTTGCCCGTGCCTTTGAAGAACCATAAGAGCTCGTGGACAACGCTATTGAAATATAGTTTCTTTGTTGTCACAGCTGGGAATCCATCGCGCAAATCATAACGAACTTGACGGCCAAAAACACTCTTTGTGCCGGTGCCAGTACGATCACCTTTTATTTCACCGTTCTCTTTGATATCACGCAGCAAATCTAGATATTGCTTCATAATTCCCCCGTTTGTTCCCTCAATTATGACACATCTCGTCCTCAAGCGCGAACGTGATTCATACAACAATTATTAGTTGTGCCAAAGAATATATGGTTTTGAAAGGTAGAGTGTGAACGTCGCATGCTTATTGCCAAGTTTTAGCAGGTGCGTATGAAGATGCGTCACACTTTTTGAAACATTACTTTCAGTTCGAGTGTAAACTGAGTAACCTTCGCTGTCGTAGCGAGCAACTATATCCATATAGGCTTTCCGCTCTTGAGATGTCAGCTGGTGTAGTGAGCTGATGTGACGTTTTGGAATGATCATAAGATGATCATCTACCGGCAACCCCTCCCATAAATCGTAGGGGAAATTATTTTTGGCAACAAAAAACTGCGGATATTCGTGTACTACCTGTCCATCGCCGTTCTTCAACGCACAAAACGGACACACATTATCGTCGTTGAGACGTAATTTGCGAAGTTTTTTGTAAGATAGTTCGTTTTTGCGTGAGCGGAATGTCACTGATTTCCCCTTATGAGTTTAATTATGCCGCTACTTTTATATTCATCACCCGTTCGCGGGTCACGTGCGTAAATAACTGCTTGCGGAACAATGATTGGATCAAAACCATTATTGCGAGCATTGATTTCATCTTGTGGATGCTCGTCGAACACAATGTAGCTGTCGAGCAAGTCAAGTTCACCCAGATAAGCTGTCAGATGATTTGCCGATTGAAGGGGCGTCCCAGTGTAATTGACGGCACACTCTTTGGTAACAATATCGGCAGCATGGTGGAGTTCACCGGTGGCAGGGTGCTCAAACGAATAACCTGCAATACGCTGTGCGCGTGCGCTCCATGGGTAGACGGGGCGCGGTATTCCACCTTTTTCGGCTTGACCACCTTTACGAGCGTTTAACGCTTCGTCAGAATCAATGCTTACTATGAGAGCGATGCGATCACTTGTCATAATATCCATGATTGCCCCAGGGGTCGGCACCCTACCTTCTTGTTCGAGGATACGCTTGGCGACACGCGCCCGACAATCACGGATATACCATTCGTGATTGTCATGGGGAACATCAAAGCCACCCGCGACAAGCGCAGTGTATTTACCCTCTAATTTTGCCTGAGCAACGCGATCGCAAAGCCAAGTGAGTGTACCGTCGACCGGAAGATGCTCAGGCATTATCCTATTGGGCGAGTGGAGGAGACTGCCATTGCCATAAATATCGTGTAGTTCTTGTAGTTCCTGTTCGGGCGTTCGCTCAAGCGGACGTGGAAAGTCAATATTTCGGTCTAAATATGTCACTGTAACCTCTCCGTATTTGGATAAGTATGACATACACTTTTGAGATTTACTAGATAGAAAAGCGTGAGAGGAACTGCCAGACCATTGTATTGATTTCTTTATTCCAGGCCCCGTGGCCGCCACCAATAATGCGAACATTCTGAACATCGGCGTTGGCACGGCATGTACTCCACTGCGTTAGTGTGATATCAAAACCGATTTTGGTGACCGATTGTTGTTTACATCCATTAAGCATGGCACGGCCGTGAGTCCAGCTATCGATATCGGGGAGATGCCTTGTGAGCGAGCCATGATATGGGACAATCGGGTCATTGTCGCCGTGAACACTGATAAGCGGCATTGGTCGTGGCGGCTGACAATTGCCATCGGGTGCATACATTGCTCCTGCAATAGTCGCAACGGCAGCAAACCGATCTGCTAGTTTACAACTGAGCAACGATGTAAATCCACCACCATTTGATACTCCTATCGCGTAGATCTTGGTACGATCGACACATAGCTTGGTTTGTAATTGATCAAGTATGTTGGCGGTAAACTGAACATCGTCTGCACTGGAGGAGTATGGCGCCCCCTGCCAGGCGGTATATCCATCGGTACCGAGTGTCGGGTGCGGATAAACAATAATAGCCGGTGTATTATTCATGCCAAACGCTGCTTCTGCTGCTTCGGCAGTTGCTCCCTTGCCAGGATAAAACATAATGAGCGGATAGTAACGATCTGGTTGAAAATGCTGTGGCACATGCACGCCAAATTGTCGTTGGCCTGTGCTGAGGAGTGTTGTGGTATTGCCCAGCCATGTCCCCATCACTTTGCAGGTGCTGGGCTGAGGCTGTTCAGATGCGACAAGTTGCTTTTTGAGTGAGGTTACTTGATTTTCCAGCCCTTGGGCATAGGTCCAGATTCCTAAAAGGCTCGCCAGGAGCAATAGGCATACTACCCCCCATGCCATGTGTTGTGTGAACGACACAGGCGAGTGCACTCGCTTTGGTAGCGGTGTTGGTTTCTTGCTTTTTACCATTTAAGAACTATCATACCAAAAACAGCCCGGCTTTGGGCGGGCTGTTTTAAGGATTTTAATTAAAGTTTAGCTAATGTTCGTTTCGATTTTGATTCCAGGACCCATTGTTGTGCTGAGGCTGGCTGATTTGACATAGCTACCTTTGAGGCTGGCTGGTTTTTGTGATTTTAGGCTGTCCAAGAATGCTTGGATATTTGCCGTTAGCTTGTCGGTTCCAAAGCTGACCTTGCCAACGCCCACATGAACGATAGCTTGTTTATCAACACGATATTCTACCTTGCCGCCCTTTGCTTCGGTAACGGCTTTGGCAATATCGGTTGCAACCGTACCGCTTTTAGGGTTTGGCATGAGGCCGCGTGGACCAAGCAGACGAGCGTATTTACCAAGTTTTGGCATGTATGCAGGTGCTGTGATGAGTGTGTCAAAATTGAGCTCTTCTTTGTCGAGCTGCTTTAGGAAGTCGTCGTCGCCAATGATGTCGGCGCCGGCTTTTTTGGCTGCAGCATGATCGGCTTCTGGCGCAAACACGGCAACACGGACAGTTTTGCCGCTACCGCTTGGCAGACTGACGGTTGCTCGGATATTTTGATCAGCTTGGCGAGGATCAACCCCCAGGCGGACATGGATCTCAACACTTGCATCAAATTTGGCCGGGTTTGTTTTGGTCGCCAATTCAACAGCTTCGGCAACGCTATATACTTTGTCTTTTTCAACCAGCTCAGCAACTTTGCGGTATGATTTGCCGCGGCGTTCAATGCGAGGTCGCGTAACAGGACGTGGACCCTTTTTGACGTTCGCTTCAGCTTCTTCTGATTGTGGAGTGGTGTCGCCTGCTTCTTTGCGGGCTTCTTTTTCGAGCTTCTCAGCGGTTTCGCGCTGTGCTTTTTCACTTCGCTTACCGGCTTTCGCTGCTGGTTTATCAGCTTTTGTTTCCTCGGTAGTAACTTCTTCTACCTCTGGAGTTTCTGCTTTTGGCGCATCGCTACCTGCAATTGCTGCTTCGATTTCAGCAATTGTATTTTTGTCGGTCACTTCCAGACCAAGTTTTTTTGCTTCTTCAAGCAAATCGGCTTTTTTTGCCATAGGTATAACCCTTTCTGTGGTGCAAACGGCTTTTTAGGCCTCCCAACATTGATTTGTATGGATTTATTGTAACATAACAGGGGGTGATGCGTCCATAGTATATCTATGGTCTCGGCTGGCTTATCATATGAAAATTTCGGGCAAAAACAAAGAATGGTGATTGCCGCAACTCTCTTCTTGTTGCTTGCTAAAAATAAGCGTAGCCATTATGCTGAAATGCAGTATGGAAGAAATCAAACAGGCGCTTGCTCAGCACGGTTTTGAGGGTGAGCTGGACGATGCCGCGGACACACTGGAAAAATATTCGCACGATGCGAGCATGTTCGAAATCAAACCCAAGCTGGTGATTGCACCCAAAACCGCCAAAGATGTCGAGGCAGCAGTCAAAGTTGTCGCCGAACGCAAAGCGCATGATGCACATTTGTCGCTTACTGCCCGCAGCGCTGGTACTGATATGAGCGGTGCAGCGATTAACGATTCGATTATCATTGATTTTAATAAACACCTCAATAACTTTATTGATTTGAAGGGCGACAAAGCAACGGTCCAGCCAGGTATTTTCTATCGTGACTTTGATAAAGAAACTGGCAATTATTTACTCCCCTCCTATCCTGCGAGCCGTGATTTAGCCAGCGTTGGCGGCATGATCAATAACAATTCTGGTGGTGAAAAGTCACTTGAGTACGGTAAAACGGAAAAATATGTTCCTCATATGAAATTCGTATTTGCGGATGGCGTGGAGCGCGAAGTAAAGCCATTGAACAAAAAAGAGCTTGATGCCAAGATGAAACAAAAAGATTTCGAGGGCAAGGTTTACCGCGAACTATTTGAACTTATAGATAAAAATTACGACCAGATTAAGGCCGCCAAACCGAAGGTGAGCAAAAACTCGACCGGCTATCGATTGTGGGACGTATGGGATCGTGAAACCGGCATATTTGATCTGACCCAAGTAATTATTGGTGCTCAGGGTACGCTCGGATTTGTAACTGAAGCGACGTTGCAGCTAGTGCCACGTCGGGATCATTCTGGCTTACTTGTGCTCTTTATGCGTGATATCGATGCGCTGGGCGAACTGATTCCAAAAGTTCTGACGCATAAACCAGCGACATTTGAAGGCTTTGATGATCAAACATTTTGGCTGAGTATTCGGTTTATGCCGAGCTTTTTGCGACTACTTGGCCCCGTGCGGTTCATCAAATTGCTGTTCGGGCTGATTCCGGATGGCTTTCAATTGCTCCGTGGCATACCCAAACTGATTCTCATGATCGAATTTAACGGTGAGACCGAGCAGGAAGTGCGCGACAAGGTGAAGGCACTTCATAGAGACCTGGGTCCGATGCGTGCTCGCTATGAAATCAATGGCTTTGAGGAATTACCAACCGAGGGCGCAAGTGAAAAGTTCTGGGTTATGCGTCGGCAGAGTTTTCAGTTGTTGCGCAGTAAGGTTCACGACAAACACACCGCGCCGTTTATTGACGATATGATTGTGAATCCAGAATATTTACCAGAGTTTTTGCCACGTATTCGTAAGATTATCAAAAAATACAAATTGTTTGCGACGATTGCCGGCCATATGGGTGATGGTAATTTCCATATTATTCCATTGATGAAACTAGAAGACAAACGCGACCGTCAAAAGATCATGCCAGCCATGAAAGAAGTCAACAACCTGGTACTACAATACAAAGGTAGTCTGTCTGGTGAGCACAACGACGGGCTAGTGCGTGGGCCGTGGTTGGAGCAAATGTATGGCAAAGACATGGTACAGCTATTTCGTGATACGAAAAATATTTTTGACCCACAACATATGTTCAATCCGCATAAAAAAGCCAACGCCACATGGGATTATAGCTACTCCCACATCCGCGATCACTTTTAATTAGATCTCTGTATCGGCATGAAAAAACGATTCTGGATCATAGATTCGTGCGCCTATTGCCTCAACTGGGATTGCAAATCGATTGGCGGAAGCGAAACGCTCTGATTGCTTGTCGAGGCGCGGCCTTAAAAAGCGAGGATGAATGAGTTCGACGCACAGCCTATCCTTGTTATCCGAAGCACCGAAAACAAATGCGTCGAACATACCGCTGACAAGCACAGGTTTGCTATAACCCTCTGCCCAGCGTCCATCTTCATTGTCAGAATCTGTCAGGGCGAAGAGCCGATTGGTGACCATTGCCAATCGTCTGCTTATCATGTAAGTCGGAATTTTTTGATTAAGAGTGTCTCTTCCGTATACACCCATTGTCATTCGTACGTTTTTTGATTTTTCTTTATCCAGGTCATATTGCCATTGTTGCGCCAAAAGAAATGGGTCATGTTGGTCGGGCGTTTCGAGCGTAGGTTGGTAAGTGTCGAGGTAGGATAAAAGCATCTCTATTCCATCTTCGGCGCTTTTTGAAATATAGTCATCTGATGGTAGCTCTTTGTTTGCCATACACTTCTCCTCTTTGCGGGATATCATACGCCTGTTTCTGTATGAATGCAATATATCAAACAAAAAAGCGAACCATGAGGTTCGCTTTTTCGAAAGGTCTGTGTGATTAGTCGACGACTTCGACACCCATACTGCGGGCGGTACCGGCGATAGTTTTGACAGCGCCGTCAAGATCGATCGCGTTCAGTTGTTCCATCTTGCTGTTTGCAATTTCTTCGAGCTGTGCGCGAGTGATTTTGCCAACTTTTTCGACGTGTGGTTTGCCACTGCCCTTTTTGATGCCAATCTTTTCGCGGATTGCATCGTCAACTGGCTGGCCAAGACTCTTCCAGTCAAACGTACGATCTTCGTACACCTTGATGTGAACGATAACGTCCTTGCCCATGTCGCCTTTAGTTGCGTCGTTAAATGGATTGATAAAATCCATCATGTTCAAACCCCATTGACCCAAAGTTGAGCCGACTGGAGGACCTGCGGTCGCGCGACCAGCAGGGATGCGCAACTTTAAGTTGCCAATAACTTGCTTTGCCATAATTAAATCTTTTCCTTGTACTAAATAACTAAATTGAAGCGTTATTATTTAGTGCGTAACTAATTGAATATAACAGATTGTGTAAGCTTTTTCAAGGTGTAACACTCCCGGCCCTGGGCTTGTCACTCTTTGTCGTGTGGCTGGGGTTCGACGTAGCGGTTTGAAACGAGCGATATGGCTTTGTCCGTGGCTTTTTCCATGAGTCGCGCACCGAGTTCGATGACTGCAACCCTGATCACAAATCGGGTGATGAATGTGAAGACTCGCATAGATTCCTCTCCGGGCCGGGAGTAAGAGATATTATACAATAATTTCTAAAAATTAGCACTCTCTCGGTTGCTGCACCCTCGGCCATCGGTTGCAGCGTGGATAATACTTGGTGGTTTTCAGTTGTTTATTTATTTGTAAGGAATGTGGTGTTTGGGCGGCTTTTTGAGTTGATTCGACGCAACAGCGCCAACCACAGCTCCGGCACCAACGCATGCGCCGATACCGAAAATCCTTTTCATCACAACTTTCATGATCGCCTCGTTGGTGGCCGAGAGATGGCTATATCGTAGTCCTTTGTGAGCAGAATGTAAATGCTTATAGCGAAGCTTTTTGCCAGGTATAAGCTGATGAACGAAGTGCCGCTTCGGCGATTGTATGAGTACGATAAACAATTTGATTCGCGTCCGCCTCAAGGCTAGGATCCCGACGGTCAATTTTGCCATAGTGGCCTGTTGCTACATCTTGAACAATAGCATGAAGTGTGCCTTCGTATGTTCCGTGAATGGCGCTGTTAAACACCATAGACGGCCTGTTTCCTTTTTGATCGACAACAAAACGGCTGCCATCCTCATCGGGGATGTATGCATGAACATGTATTTGATTGGGATTCGTCATTATTTTTCCTTATAAAAAAGAAGTCCGGATTGCCGGACTTCTTTCATTACTAAACTTTTTTAACCTGGAGTGCGTCCAGTTCGACAGGTGTGTCGCGGCCGAACATGCTGACCATGACGCGAATTTTGCCTTTTTGGGTGTCGATTTCGCTGATTGCACCATCGAAACCTTTGAATGGACCGTCGGTGATGCTGACCACTTCGCCCTCTGAAAAGTCGATGTGGTGTTTTGGATCTTCGACGCCCATGCGTTTTTTGATCTTGCCGATCTCGGCGTCAGACACAGGTGTTGGTTCGGTACCGCTGCCGACAAAGCCGGTGACACCTGGGGTGTTGCGGACGATATACCAGGTTTCGTCAGTGAGTTTCATTTCGACGAGTACATAGCCCTGGAAAATTTTGGTCTCAACGACTTTGCGTTTGCCGTTTTTGATCTGGATTTGCTTTTCTTTTGGCACCATGACGTCGAAAATCTTGTCGGCCATATCAACGGCCTGGATGCGCTGACGAATGCTGTCAGCTACCTTTTCTTCGTAACCGCTGTAAGTGTGGATGGCGTACCATTGGCGGGTGCTGTCATATCGATTTTTTGACATGTATGATTCCTTTATTTACCTAATATCAATTCGAACAAATACTTGAACCCTGCATCAAGGAGCAAGACAAGGACGACGAAAAACGCGCTATAAAGCAACACAGCGCCAGTCAGGCCCCATGTCGCGCGGCGGGTTGGCCAGCGAACTTGGCGTAGCTCGACCCATGCGCCCTTGAAATAAGTACCGATAGCGGCAAATGGTTTCAAAATACCTTTTGCGCTGCGCTTTTTCTTAGTTTTTGGTACGGCGGCTTCTGCTTTGACAGCTTGTGGCTCGCTCGCTACGATTTTCGCCTCGCCTTTTTTCGGAGCTGAGTCACTTGCTTTGATGCGAACAACAGTACTGTCGCTCTGCTTTGTTTTTTTACTGGAAGATTTCTTGGCCACTGCTCTCTCCAAAATTAAAAGTCTGCTGCTGCAGACTGTCAATAGCAAGTATACAGTACAGGGACGAACCTGTCAAGAAATCAGCCGATTAATTGCATTATTCCTATCAGGTGTTCTACGAAGGGCTTCTTCAATCGCGGGAGAGGTTTTAAAGGTAAGTTTGAGTATCTGGTTAGTAAGGGTGCGAATGGCGGCTGTAAGGTTTGACGGAGTTTTATCAAGACAGTCAGGCATGTATGATGGATTCATTTCAAGGCTCGTAATTACCGATGCAGCCGCTTCGTAGGTACCATTGAATGGGTGACCGATATGGAGTGGTTGTTCACGATCAAGCAAATCCTGGAGCGCATGGCCTTCATCGATACAATGAAAGCTCTCATCGGCATATTTTTGAAGCCTCTCCTGTGTACAGCTCGATTGTGCTTCGCCGAGATTCGGAGAACAAGGTTTAGGAAGGGCGGAATAGTATATGTCGTCGACGGCACGCTGAGCGGCCTGAAGTTGTTCTATGTCTGCCGCCAGATCCTCCGAAGGACGTGGTTGATCTAGACTTCCACGCATATATTGATACCATTTTTCGCTATCTGCATGAAACCCTTCATGGATAACTACGGCTTTGAGGACACGAGTATCAAAGTATAGTCGGTCTTCACTCGGGAGGTTTTTGCCGCTGATGAATAGCTTTACCTCTGACTGACGGTAGTCAAATTGACCGTTATCCCCTGTCTCACTCGTCGCTTTTCGTACGGTAAGATCTTTTACTTGCCCCTTGCGAATCTCTGCTGATGCAACGGGATTGCTCAGAGCATTATTCAACGCAATCATGTAGGGCTGTGGTAGACCGTTGTCTTCTGTTGCATAGTAGCCCCATACATTTTTATCAAAATGCATATGGGCAAAAACCTCACCACCTTCGCTATCTGGCCACGTCTGATCGAGCACAGGCAAGCTATAATCTACAAACGCATTTGCCCCCTGCTCTGGATTGGACAAGAGAATTCCTAATCCCAATAAAGGCGCACCAATTTTTCTCCCAAGATTTCGACCGGTGATATTTAGTCGTTCCGCCATGATTCTATTTAACACATATTTCAGCCGAGCACAAGCTTTATAGCGGTATGGTATTATGATGGTAATGATTTTTGTGTTGCTTGGAATTGTCGCTGCGTTAGACATCGCCATTTTGCTAAAGCTGCACCAGGCGTTTCAGCGTACACGATTTCCGAAAGAACATCCAGCCAAGCTTAATGAGCTGCCGACTGTGAGCGTATGTATTACAGCGCGCAATGAGAACCATGCTATGACACAGTGTCTCGAACGTGTCGTGGCGAGTGATTATCCCAAACTGGAAGTAATCGTCCTGGATGATGGATCGTACGATGATACGTCTTTGCTGATCAAGTCTTTTGCGTATGCTGGGGTGCGATTCATTGAAGGCAAACCCCTCCCCGAAGGGTGGTTGGGCAAAAACTATGCTCAGTCATTGCTAGCGAACGAAGCAAGTGGTGAGATTGTGTTGTTTATGGATGTCGATACGTTGATTGAGCGACACACTGTCATGCGACTGGTCAGTTACATGCAGCAACGACAAGTACAGATGGTATCGGCAATTCCGTTACGTAATCACCGGTGGGAGCTGAGTACTCTGATGACGACAATGCGATATTTTTGGATACTGATGCGGTTTTCGCCAAACTATCCGCGTGCTGCATCAAATGTGTGGCTGATAAAGCGCGAACTGCTACTGGAACAATTAGAAACTGACACGTCATTACCACTGTCGATGTTGATGGAGACAACGATTGCGCGTAAGCTCGCAGCAAAGCGACATTACCGCTTGGTGCTCAGTAATGATTGGCTCGGTATTCGATATGAAAAGAAATGGTCTTCGCAGCTTGAAACAAGTATCAGGCTGCTATACCCGCAGTGTCATACGTCGCTAGCACAAGTTGCGGGGCTCGTGTTGCTACTAGCAATCACGCTTGTTCCCTATGTTGCTTGGTGGTGGCAGTTGTGGGCGCTTGTGCTGATCGTTATGCAATATGTGGTCGGATATTATTACCTGAGCCATATTTGGCAGCGCTATCGATTTATCGGTGCGGTATTGGTGCCGGTGACAATTGTGCAAGAAATTATATTGTTGATTGTGAGCGCCTATAAATACAAAACAGGTACAGTCACATGGAAAGGACGCCCGCTCAAAGCAGTCAAATCGTCGGCGAATGAGACTTGAGCAACCGGCGGTGGAGTTTGTAGCTAGGGTCTGCTGCTTCCACGAGAGCCCAGAATTTTGGTGAGTGGTTCATTTGTTTAGTGTGGCAGAGTTCGTGGATGATCACATAATCAATCAGTTCGAACGGTAGTTTCATCAGTGCGATATTAAGGCTGATCGTGCCACTCGTACTACAACTTCCCCAGCGGCCGCTAGCATGCGAAAAACGGACTTTGTCATAGTGACAATCGAGCTGTCTCGCTAAATACGCCAGGCGCTTTGGCAAATAGCTCTTGGCTTCGACACGAAGCGCAGCAGCGATGGCATCCCGCACTTCGCGAATGACTGCCGGGTCGGTGATCTCATCGGTTGGCCCTAAGATGACAGTGATTTGCTGTTTATAGCGCTTCACAGCCATACGTGACGAGCGAATGATTTTTAAATGGTGACTTTTGCCGATAGGCTCGCCGTCGCGGAGTTCGTACGCTGGTTGCTGACCCATGAGCATGGTCCGTAACTGTGAGCGGGACGAATTAATAAGTCGACGCAGCATAAAGAGGGGTGCATATGGTGGGAGTGAAGCACGTAACGTTCCCCCGGGAGCAACGCTAATACGGACCGCCGAACTACGCACGCTTCGGCGGACTGTTATCTCGCCGAATTCTTCATCATGAATTGTTGCCATAATTTACCTAACGATAATGCGACCAGGGTGATTTTGGATTGGGGCACGACGTGGCTGTGAACTGGCTGCAGCTCGTGGAGCGGTGAGACGGCGGAGTACCATACGTGCCTGTGATGGATAGGTATGTCTGCCACTGATAACAACATGCGGGTCATTGCTTCCTAGTGGCACAAATGCTTCGCTACGTTCGGTAAATTCGCGCTCATCGTAAGGAGCGTCTTTGGCCAGTACCGCACGTTTGTGAGCCGTCTGTGGTGTTGTTTGTACCCAAATATAGAGAACTTCATAGCCTTTTGATTGGCTCATCTTTGCGAGAATTGCCCGATCTTCTCGTGTTTCGCCGCGCCCTTCAATGACAATCGTTTGTTTTGTGAGTAGTAACTGGCCTAACAATTCCGTAGCGACGACATCGCCTAATTCGACGCTATCAACTAACTTGTGAAAATGCGCGTAATCAATATAGGGTGCACCGAAAGTTTCACCGAACTGTTTGGCAAAAAAGCTCTTGCCGGACCCGGGGATACCGACAACGACCAACAGATGTGGTTTGGTGAGTTCGAGTGATTTTATCATCTCTTGCTAGTATAGCAAACCATGATCTTGCCGTAAAAGCTCGCTATAAGCACAAACAGTTTGTATACTTATGCTATGGTCGATGACACACGTGTCTTATCGAAGCCGCTTGCGTATGGCTTTATTGGATTTGGCTTACTGTTTAGTACGATTACTTTTAGCCTGTTGATGTTTAGTGGGACACAGCCGCCTCACTTTAGTCCAGCGGCAACCCTTTTTCTCTATTTCGCCTGCGTCGTAGTGATGCCGGTGCTTAATATTCTTGCAACGCGGTTGCCAGCGTTTAAGTTACCGGCAATTGTGTGGATTCATATTACGCTTATGACAATGCTGGTGTTTTATAACGAGCCGCTGGGGCCGTTTACATCCTTGTGGACGCTGATGATTTTGATGGCATCGCTGTACTATGGGTGGGCTGGATTTGCAGGTAGTTGTTTCAGCTTGGCAGTGGCAACTGCAGCGTATATCATCTTGTTTCGAGACACGTTTATCCCTAACCCGCTTACACCGACACCACTGGTGTATACTCTCGTGGCGATTATGGTGAATGTGTTTACTTTTTTGGCCGCATATCTGTTTATGAGAATTATAGTAAGCAGCCGTAAAAAAAACCGTGACCTCACGAGCGCACAACGCTCTGAGTTGCTGCAGGTAAACCGGCTGAACACGCTGCTGAACAGTATTAGCGATGCGGTTTTGACGTTGAATCGTTACGGCCGTATAACATCGCAAAACGCCGCAGCCCAGGCTTTTTTTGATACCAACCAGTCGTTAATTGGACGTGATATTTCGACACTTCTTGCACCGGTTGACCAAAATGACGCACCTGTAAACATGCATGAGTTGATTGAATCGGTGAAATCGACAACGCTGCGTGACGACTTGTCTATTTCAAGCGATGGAGAAACGCAGCATATTAGCCTGCAGATGTCTCGCATCAGAGGGACATTTGATCACGATGAAGAATACGGGGTAGTCCTGATTATTCGCGATATCACCAAACAAAAAACGCTCGAAGAAGAAAAAGACGAGTTTATTAGTGTTGCTAGCCACGAATTACGCACGCCTGTCGCGATTGCCGAAGGTAGTCTGAGCAATCTACTGGTTATGTACGAAAAGCAAAGTGACCCCCAAAAACTGGAAGAGGCCTCCAGGACTGCTTATGACCAGATTATTTACCTCTCCAAAATCATTAATGATCTATCGACATTGTCGCGGGCCGAGCGTGGGGCTGGTGATGATATTGAAGAGATTGATATGAGCGCGATGCTCCATGATTTATATCGGCGTTATGAAAAAGAAGCGACTGATAAAGCACTGCAGCTTAATCTCGAAATTGATGGCGGCTTACCCCATGTTGAAACAAGTCGTTTGTACCTCGAAGAAATTATTCAAAATCTTATCAGTAACGCTTTAAAATACACAAAACAAGGCTCAATCACTATTCGCGCATTAATGTTGCCCGATGGTCGCGTGAAGTGTGAGGTTAAGGATACGGGCATCGGTATTAGTCGGCATGACCAAGAACACATTTTTGAAAAATTTTACCGCAGCGAAGACTATCGCACGCGTGAAACAAGCGGTACAGGACTGGGCTTGTATGTGGTAAAGAAGCTTGCAGACAAGCTGGAAACGAAGATCGAAATTGAAAGCCGGTTGAACCATGGCTCTTCATTCAGTTTTATACTTCCTCTCAAATCAAGGAACCTGGCAAACCAACCATCTAAAAAAGAAGCAACGAAAAAGACTTCTTCTACTGCCCCTGTCTCAACACCTGTGATACAATAATTTATCGTAGCACCTAAACGACACAGGGGCATAGTACAACGGTTAGTATAAAGGTCTCCAAAACCTTAGATTGAGGTTCGATTCCTCATGCCCCTGCCAATAAAAGTGACACATTGTCAATGATGTGTCACTTTTATTTACTAAATCTCCTTCTGAATGTCGGAGATTAGTTGTTTATTGACACACATAAAATAATATGTTATTTTTAATTAAATTAATATTATGCGAGAAAACCCCCTTAGCTATGAGTCGATACATAAAACGATTGTCTACCGCAGATAAGTATCAAAACTCAGATGCGAGCGGACTTGTCATGGTAGGTTCCTATGCTCCCGTTCATGACGGCCATTTTGATGCCATGCGTTCTGCCGAAAAAAGACTAATGGCTATGGATGATGTGGCTGGATGCGTATTTGCCCCCAATAGCGACTCTTACGTACTAAAGAAACTCCAAGATGACCAAGGAGTATGGAATTTTAATCGACGTGTCGATGAGTTTGTGACGCGAGAAAGCGGCACAGTATCAACCTCGTACGTTGACAATATCACTGGCCTTGTTCCACCTGAGCGGTCAATCAGTGAAGAAGTTATTGACACTGTAAGCTACAGTCTAGGTGTTAGAGCGTGCAATTTAGTTCTGGTTGTTGGCACTGATCAGGTTGTTAGTACTCGACCTCATCTAGAATACAATCGAGCAATCTGTGTACTGAGGCCTGGCTCTGAAGAAATCCTAGGGGATGTAATTGACGAAGACTGGTTCAAGGAAGCAACTCGTGATGGTAGGTTGCTGTTAACCTCTAGGGAGAATGTTGAGATCGACATTAGTTCAACGCAAATTCGCAAACAACTGGAAATGCAAGAAAGATGATAAGTTTAATAACCCCAAACTACAATGGCGAGAAATGGCTTGGCGACTATCTAGACTCTATAGCCAACCAGACCTTACCCCAGGAAGAAATAGAGGTAGTGTTTGCTGATGACGGCTCAACAGACAAATCGCGGGAGCTGGTAGAGAGTTACAGTGACCGAATACCCGGATTGAATCCTATCTGGCACGAACATATTGGACGTCCTGGTGAACTGCGCAACTTAGCTATCCAGCGTGCTATGGGCAAATACGTACTATTTTTAGACTCAGATGATTATATTGGCACGGAAGCCCTCGAGAAACTGAACACGTTTGCCGATGAGCATCCAAGTGACATCTTCGCTTTTCAATTAGAAGGTATAAACAGGAGTGTCCCTCGCTCTATGCTGAGTACTACTGCTCCAGATGTAGATTTGGTCGATTCTGGGCTTTATAAGACTCTAGGTATATGGAAAATGGTTGATCGTGATTTTATTGTAGATAATGATATTAAGTTCGATCCTAGCATCAGACGAGGTGACGACGTATTATTCTTTATTGAGGCCATGCTTAAGGCTAGTCGGATGTCAGTACTGTCTGGCTACCCATTTTATATGTTACGCGGTCGTGAAGACGGTAGCTCGATCACGCAAGATGAATGGGATCACAGTAAGCGACTAAGTGTCGTTAAAAAAGCGGCTCGACTAGTGCTAGACTTGTCCCAAGACGAGAAAACTAAAAATCACTTCATGATACGTATGTTTAATGCTGATGCGATACAAATTGCAGAAAGTGCATCTATCACAGAAGAAACGATGGTAGAACTTAGGAATACCATGTCGCCTCATTGGACACGTGACGTATCCGATTTAATTTACACCGAAGATAACAGACGTAAACTCGTAGATATATTCGGAGAGCCTGTAGATGCAGGCTGTTGAGCGACTGACGTTTTTGAAGTCAGAGGGTATCTTGCCTGCTGATAGCAAGGTTATTTCTACCCACAATAATTTAGTCGTTGTATCAGATTCTGAAGATACCGTTGCACGTATATCAACCATCCATCAAATTAAGAGCAGAAGAGATCCAGGCGATTTAATTTATTCACATAGAATGTCGAATGATATCGGTCACGAGGGTGCGGTGTTATCTCCTATAGATAAAGAGCCGATAACGTTTGGTGAAAATATCATTTCTCGCTATCCTAGGATGCAAATCCCAGACTGGAGCAATATTACAGGTGATGAACTTGTTCGAATTGTTCATAGACTAAACGGCTTTCCTTATAGAACAGGTGTATCTAACAGTATTGCTATCCGAAAGCTAGATGTTGCCAGCTATGTTCAGGATAGGCTTAACTCTCTCGATGATTCGACAAATATACGCTCTGTAGCGTATGTGAAAAAGATGCTGGCTGAATATTGCGCGAACTATTCCTTTACCACTGCGACCGAGCGGAGTGATGGCTTAGTGCATGGCGACATGCATAGCGGTAACGTGGTCTCGGACGAAGGCGAGTTACTATTTATAGATCTTGACTCAATTGCGGTTGGCCCACGAGAGTACGACCTAGCATCTTGGTGTGTACGTAGTATGAGAGGTGATACAGCGCCCGCTGTTGAAGCTACGGCCATCTCAATAGATGAGGGCTTGTCCAGTGAACATCGTATTCGATCCATGGTAGGTTGGAAAGTTCTATCCTCTATGAGCCATGAACTGGTATATAATCCTGTAAATTCCGCAAGCGAGGTCGGAAAACTCGCAAGAATTGCCGAAGAACTAGATGCGCCAGGCGATTGGAGCTCGCACAATGTCTAGCAAACCAAAAATAGATATTATCGGTTCGTGTGTCTCTAGGGACGTATTCAACAGTAGATTCACGGATGGCTACAGGGATCTAGTAGAGGTTGGTGAAACGGTATATCAGACCGCGCTACCTAGCCTTGTCGAGTATGAATCAATCTCTAACGTAGATGAGACGCACGGGGTAAAGGAAATCTTTACTAAAACTCTCAATGAAGAATATTCGGGTGACAATCTCCATAGATTAATTGGTTCCCGTCCTGACTTTATAGTTTTTGATTTTTTTGCGGATATTCACATGGGCATTACTCGGAGGATGGGGCGATATGTAACGCGTAACCATATGGCGTTTCAAACACTGCACGCTGCAGATAGATATTTTGACGATCAGGATGCTAGCTCTTCTCAAAGAATGCGATTTGGTGATAGTGGGTATAGTCTATTTGCAATCGAGGCACTGCGAGCGATCAGCGATCGACTAAAAAGTGACCTACCGAAGACGGAGCTAATTGTTAATTCAGCTCGATTCTCAACTATGCACACGGATGGAGTCGATACATTGCATGAATTCAATAACGCCAAGCGCTTAGAGGAGAAAAATCAACGATGGAGTTCGCTAGATAAAATAGCTACTAGTGAGCTTAATGCGCACCGCATATCTCACGATGATTCATTATTTGTAGCTTCGTCAACCCATCCATGGGGTTTACATCCGGTTCATTATACTCAGCCCTATTATGACGACCTGTGGAGAAAAATTCGCGAAATTACCGAGGTGTAATAATTAACTTGTTCTGGATAGAGTATTTTATGGCCTCATTGAAGAATGGACGCACGTCAATTGTATGAAGTTCATTTAGAGCGACCCATTTATAATCACTATGTTCCCAGCTCAGCGTTACCGAGGGGGCTTCTTCTATGCATGCAATGTAAAAAAGTTTTGTGACTGATTTATTTTCCTTCTCGTAATAAGCTGTTTCGCTATATGCAAGTTGGACACTGCGAGGGTCAAGTGTAATACCACATTCTTCGTGAACTTCCCGAATGACGGCTGCTTGCTCGGATTCGCCCGCGTCGACTATTCCCCCAGGTAAATCGGGTAAATATGATTTCTCTGGATATTTTAGATGTTTACCTAAAAATAAAACTAATCCTCTATTTTGAGCATCAATTATAAGTATTTTTGCAACTGTTTCGATTTCGGCTTTTTGCTTAACCATGCAATGATATAGTAACACACTAGAACATGACAGCGGCTGAAACTATACTATGCCACAATAGGTTCGGTAATCATCCTGAAGCCCCTGCCAAGAAAAAACGACGAGCAAATGCTTGTCGTTTTTTCTTGGATGAAGTCAGTAATTTACTGACTTGTCCCAGTACCTGTATTGCCAGTCGGTGCTTGTGTATTTGGCGTACTCGGTGTCGAGCCGCCGCTGAACAAATTCATACCACCAAACAAGAAAAACAATAGGATAAGGACCAAAATAATGACGGCTACCCAAACGCCCGTGCGTGGAGAGCGATCATCGTCATTATTCACAACTACTACATCCTTTTCATGTTTTGGTTCTTCTGTCATGTCCCTCCTTTTTTAAGTGGTAGTACCAGCTTAACCTTGGTTGTAGTTTAAAACAGTGAGATAAATCACCAGTATTACGACGTAGTATTTTTCTCTCGCCCTACCCTTACGGCTCGTTTGAACCGTTTGTCGGCGACAGGGTCGGCATACCGAGCGATTGGTTCGAGTGCCAAAAGCTTGTGGGCTTTTCTGGCGTCTTCGTCAATTTTTTTAATGGCATTGACAAAATACTGTTCCACTAGCCATTCACGGCCGGGTGTTGTTTCGCCGATGACGGTGATACGCCAGACACCTTCGCCCCACTGTTCTGGCTTGGTCATTTTGAGCGGTCGGGCGAGCATGGTTGCGCCAGTTGGCATGGCATTGACAACTTGTTTGATAGCCGCCTCCCCTGCCTCGATATTTTTGACGAAAATATCAACCGCGATAGTACGCACGCCACGAGGAGTGACATGGACTGCTTGGATTTGCTGATTATGGATCCACACCACTTCGCCGTTTAAGCTACGAAGCTTTGTCGAACGGAGCGTCATGCGTTCGACGACGCCTGTGACATCTATGAACGGTTCAACCTTGATGAAATCGCCAATCGTAAACCATTTTTCGATGATCATTGTTGCGCCGGCGGTAATATCACGAAGGAGCAACCCGATCGTCGCACCGGCAAAGACAATGAATATGGTGCTGGCACCAATGGCGGCCAACCCGGAACCGCCAATACCCTCACTACCAACAGGGGTAAGAATTCGCCACGTGACGTAAGCAACGACGGCGACCACCGCAACACGCACAACTGCAACAGCGACGCTCAGGTATGTTTCGACTTGACGGTAAAGAACAAACCTGTCTTCGCGGGTTTCGACATCACTGCGAATCGATACTTTTTGTGCTAAAAAGATGATTCCTTTGGCCAAAAAACGACTGAGCCAGTAAGCAATGATAATTGAGAATATTAAGATCAAAACAGCGCGATAATCGCTTGGTTCAGTGGCAAATTTGTGTATTTCGTCAAAAGTGGTGTCTATAATAGGATCAGTAGGCATCTTTATAATTATAACATAAACATAATAAATGTACAATACCCTCTGTTAATTACCGCTCGTGGCTATTGTCAAAACACAAGCGTATTACTATAATGGTGCGTGAGAAACGCGCATAAAAACAAAGGAGAGTCCGGGCGGTGGTCGTCGCTCGTCGAGCTGACAATGAACATATTGATGCTTGGGTGGGAATTGCCGCCGCATAACAGTGGTGGACTAGGCGTCGCTTGCTACCACCTGTCCAAAGCACTGGCGTTGCAGGGGGCAACGATTGACTTCGTGTTGCCCTACACGGCCGTCCACGCGGGCGTTGATTTTATGCGCATCCACAATGCCACGCGCCTCCGACCCGAAGAACGCGTCCATATGGGTAGCTATGATAGCGCCGGTGTGCTCGAAAAAAACTTACACGAGGCAGAAACTGAAGGCTTGAAGACAATGCGTGCGGTGCAGCGTCACTATGTTGAGTATGTTGAAAACCTTGTGTCGACATTGACACCGGATGTTATTCACGCACACGATTGGTTGACGATGGAAGCAGGTGTGCGAGCAAAGGAACTCACCGGAGCACCACTGGTTGTGCATGTGCATGCAACTGAATTCGACCGTTCGGGCGAACACTATGGCAACCCGATTGTGCATGAGATTGAGCAACAAGCGCTTTTGATGGCTGATCGGATTATCGCAGTGAGTAATATCACCAAAAGTATCATTGTGCACCGGTATGGTATTCCAGCCGAGGCTGTGGAGGTAGTTCACAATGCGATTGATATCGAGAGTTTCGCGCCATACGAATACGACAAGCGTGATTATCGTTATATCGAAGCCTTGAAACACGAAGGTTACACTGTTGTTGCAACACTGACGCGGTTTACTGTACAAAAGGGCTTAACCCATCTCTTGCGTGCGGCCGCTCGTGCAAGTGAAAAGCACGATCGGTTTGTGTTTTTGCTGGCTGGCGATGGCGAGCAACGTGATGAATTGATTCAGCTCGCAGCAAGCCTGGGGATTGCGGACAAAGTACTCTTTACTGGGTTTGTGCGTGGCAAACAGTGGCGCGATGTCTATAGTCTGGCTGATATTTTTGTGATGAGTTCGGTTAGCGAACCATTTGGATTGACAGCGCTTGAGGCGGCACATCATGAAAGCGCGCTGATCATTAGCCGTCAGTCAGGTGTTGGCGAAGTACTGAAACACACATTTAAATACGACTATTGGGATACCGATGTTCTAGCTGATCAGATGGTAGCAATTGCTCTGTCGCCCAGTTTGGCAACCAGTCTGCGCCGTAATGTCGCAGAAGAATACAAGCGGTTGTCGTGGCATGACGTTGCGGCAAAATGCATTGGCATCTATGACCACTTGCGACGGGAGGCGTTGCTATGAGTCGCAGCTTGGTCATCTATCTGCATGTGCACCAGCCGTATCGGATCAAGCCCTACTCTGTTTTTAGCGTCGCGCACGACCATGATTACTTTAATTTGCGCGACGATAGCGATATGAACAATGAAAAGATTTTTCATCGCGTTGCTGAAAAATCATATCGACCAATGAATCAACTTCTCAGTAAATTATTAGCGCATCACCCTGATTTTAAAATTTCACTGAGTATCACTGGTGATTTTATCGACCAAGCAGAAGCCTGGGCACCGGATGTGCTCGATGATTTTCGCCAGTTATTAGCAACTGGCCGCGTGGAACTGCTAGGCGAAACGTACTATCACTCGCTGGCATTTTTCTATAGCCGCGAAGAGTTTGAGGCACAAGTAGCACTGCATCGTAGCAAGGTAAAAGAACTATTTGGCGTGACACCAACAGCATTTCGCAATACCGAACTCGCGTATAACGATGAGCTCGCTGCATGGGCGGATAAAACGGGTTACAAGGCGATCATTGCCGAGGGCTGGGATCAAGTGCTGGAATGGCGCAGTCCTAATTACGTGTATCAGCCGCATGGTACCGAACATATTCGTCTGCTACTGAAAAATTACCGTTTAAGTGATGATATTGCCTTTCGGTTTAGCAACCAAGGCTGGGCTCAGTGGCCGTTGACCGCTGATAAATTCCTGCAATGGGCACAGGAGTCTTCAGCCGATAGCCCGCTTGTTAATCTCTTTATGGACTATGAAACATTTGGTGAGCACCAATGGGCTGATACAGGAATATTTGAGTTTTTCGAAGATTTCATTAACAAATGGTCTGAACAATCGGATACTACGTTCTCTACCGTGACAGAAGCCGCTGTCGCGCATGAACCAACTGGTGAGCTAAGTATGCCGCGTATAGTGACATGGGCAGACAATGAACGCGATCTGTCTGCTTGGGTTGGTAATGATATGCAACGCGAGATCGCCCGCTACCTGTATGCGCTTGAGCACGATGTAATACGCAGTGGCGATAAGGATCTTATTCGTGATTGGCGCTATTTGCAAAGTTCGGACTTGCTCTACTATCTTTCAACAAAATGGCTTGATGATGGTGATGTCCACACGTACTTCAGCCCGTATGGATCACCTTATGATGCGTTTTTGTACTACATGAACGCTATACGAGACGTTCGCTGGCGCGTCATGCGACACCACGACCTTGGAGGTACAAGCACGGATGGCTAGGCCGATTGTTCTCAGTAATGGTGAGCTGCATGTCGGTCTGAACGAATATGGGCTGGTGCATGATTTTTATTATCCGTATGTTGGTCTTGCCAACCACTCTGCAGGCAAGGGTACGCGGCATCGTGTCGGCGTATGGATCGATGGCAGAATCAGCTGGTTGGATGACCCTGGGCAATGGCAGTTTACCTTTCGGTATCCGCAGCGGGCACTAATTGGTCATACGATTGCTAAAAATGAATCCTTGCAGGTCTTGCTTGAAATCGATGACTGTGTCGACTCACAAGTAAGTGCCTTTATGCGCAACATCCATATTGTGAATCTGGCGGATCACCAGCGAGAGATACGGTTGTTTATGCACCAAGCGTTTGCAATTGATGATTCACGAAGCAACACTGATACGGCGCAATATTTACCGGATAGCGATGCAATTTTACATTATCGTGGCAGGCGAGCATTTATTATATCTGGTCAGTACGATGGTAAGCCGTTCGATCAGCATAGTATCGGCCTGTTCGATATCGAGAATCATGAGGGCACATACCGTGATGCTGATGATGGTGAGCTGTTGAACAGTAATGTCGAACATGGTCGGGTCGATTCAATTGTTCGCTTTACCGTGCCCGTTGCTGCACGGAGTTCAGAGCGTGTGCATTATTGGGTGACGGCAGGGTCATCAATTCGTGAAGCACTCTACATTGACAAACAAGTCCGTCATGACGGGCTAACGACTCGATTGCATAAAACGGCAAAATGGTGGCACAAGTGGCTGGAGCCGGCGATTGAGGCTGCTGCTAAGCTTGACCCGCTCTATCACGAGTCGTTTTTGAAAAGTATTATGATTATCAAATCACAGATTGACAAACGGGGCGCAGTGATTGCGAGTACGGACAGTTCGATGCTGAATTATTATCGTGATGCGTATGCTTACTGCTGGCCACGTGACGGCGCGTTCGTACTGTGGCCACTTATCCGGATGGGATATACCGAAGAACCATACCGCTTTTTCGAATTCTGCCGTCGGGGTATGCACCCAAGCGGTTATTTGATGCACAAATACCGTGCGGATGGTGGATTGGGTGCCAGCTGGCATCCTTATGTGCACGAAGGCTACGGTAGTGCTCCACCGATTCAGGAAGATGAAACTGCGCTTGTCGTATTTGTGTTTGGTGAATTTTATGAGGCCACGAAAGATCAACGAATTTTGCGTGATTTTTACGATAGCATGATTAAACCAATGGCCGATTGGATGAGCGAATATATTGATGAAAAAACTGGCTTGCCGCGACCAAGCTATGATTTATGGGAAGAATCATTCCTCACGACGACATTCACAACCTCTGTAGTGTTTGCCGGATTGCAGGCGGCTGCTGATCTGGCTGATGTACGCGGTGATAAAGCAAGTGCGGTCAAATGGCGAACCGCGGCTGCAGACATTGGTGAAAATGCACACAAATATCTGTTCAATCAAGAACGCCAGTCATTTTATAAAGGCTTGATCGTGAAGCATGGCGAAATTGAGTACAATGACGTCATAGATTCGAGCAGCATATTTGGTGCTTTTATGTTCGGGTTGTTTTCAGTTGATTCGCCAGAGCTCACCGCTGCAGTGGATACATTTTCCAAAACCTTTCATTCGGATGGTATTATTGCCTATCCTCGCTATGAATATGACACCTATCACCGCGTCGATCCGAACTCAAAGGGTAACTGGTGGTTTATTACGACGCTATGGATGGCACAGTACTATTTAGAAACCGAGCAAAACGATCTGGCGCGGTCGATCCTTTCATGGATCAACAATATTAGTATGCAGACAAGTATTATGTCGGAGCAGATCAGTCCTGTCGATCATTCACTGATTTCACCGTCGCCGCTGACGTGGAGCCATGCCGAATATATTGCGACATTGCTTGATACTATCAAACGGGAGCCATAGCATGAAAAAGTGGCATGTGAGCCATATCAAAAGGCGTGCAGCACGGGCGTATCACCGTGTTGGCGGGTCAGATGTGGTCAAAAGGCGCGATGATGCGACTGAATTCGCAAAAAAGCATAATCTTATCTATTTTCATACGATAAGTGCAGATGCTGATGAGGCACCCGTCATTCGTGGATCAACAATGACCCACGGACAGGTAGATAGTAATTTTTGTATTGGCACGCATGCCGGGTATGACATGGCACTTGTCGAGCGAGCGGTTGAAATTAATTTCGTGGGGTTTGAACCGTCGCTCCATCGTTTTTATGTTCTTGAAATTGATTTAAAGCAAGCTCACGATTTGCCATTTATATTCGTGGGAACAAAACAGCTTACAAAGGCATTTTATGCCAAAGTGCTTTTATCGCATCGGAATATCACTTATCTTCAGCTCGATACAACAAGTGCAATAGGAGCGGCGTTTCATGGCCATTATGCACTTATTTCATCACCATCGCAGCTACCCCTTTTGAATAGTTTGTTCTCAGCTGATGTCATAGAGGCGATGGGTGCACACAAGTACCCGGTTTCTATTGAAATAGAGGGTGATAGCCTCATCGTATTTACCGATGCCGAAAAACCAAGTCAGCAGCTCATGGACGAGCTGCTGCACTATGGATTGTGGCTGGCCAAAGAGATTGATCAAAAACTAAGTTAAGATTTTCTTGCTTTGACTTCGTTGCGGCCAAGGCTCTTTTTGGTCTCGGTGTAGGTTGCGTGTTTGCGGGCAATTGGGTCGTATTTACGCAGGCTGAGCTTTTCAGTCTGGTTCTGCGTGTTTTTGGTCGTATAGTAAGTACGGTGACCGCTTAGATCACTCACAAGTCCGACTAATTTGCGCTTGGTATTCTTTTTTGGCATTACTCACTCACTTATTTTTATAAAACAATCTTGTATATAGTAGCATAAAAAACCGATCATGGCTAGCGTTTTTGTTTTATTTAGTAAATGTGAGGGATGTGAGAATGATGTTTATGCTAAAATAGCAATAAACCATGGGTAAAAATAACGGGGGTGCTGGTTTTACGATCGTTGAAGTTATTATCACCATTGCGGTGATGAGTATCTTTTTGACGTTTTTATACCAAGCATTTTTGGTTGGCCAATCGCAACAGCTGTCAACAATTCGACTGGGAGCGGCCAATGATCTTGCGCAAACAAATCTGCGCAAAATCACAGACAGAAGCCAAATATCAGCGGCTTGTGACACAACCGCAGGGTCAGGCAATACTAACAATTTGGTTTTGAATGCTTCGGCTGCGGGGTCGGACATTACGTTTACTCCAGAGAGCACTCTCCCTCCGTCCTTACCGGCAACAACAGCACAGCAAATGAAAGTTCAGTACCCACAAGGGTGCGCGCTGACGATGCCGGCAAAAGTGATGTCTATCGTTACCTACGGGCAAGAAATAATTGTAAGGGTTAGTTATGTTACGACGCCGCTCTAAAGGATTTACACTGGTTGAAGTGATCGTTGTGATGGCGGTATGTGGTATTTTGACTGGTCTGCTGTTCGGTCCATTAAATGATCTCTATACATTCAATGCTCAGGGGCTTTCTTCTGTCGTGCAGGCTACAGATACGCGTTCTGCGCTTCGACAAATGGAAAAAGTAGTGGCACTGGGCAACTCATTTGCGCCTCAAAGCGCGTCAGATGCAACGGGTAAAACATGGCGTTGGAACGATGCAACCTCGCTCCTCGATAAGCCACTTATCATCAGTAGCTATGCAACGCAGTTAAATACAAGCGGAAATAAGGTTATTGCTACACAGTATAGTTCGATCTGTGCAAATTTGCCCACGCAAATGTCGTACAATACTGTCTTTTTTGTCAAAAATAGCGCTCTTTATCGTCGTGTCATCAAGCCGACACCTGCACTTACCTGCGATGGTAACCCTATCGATCAAAAAAACACCTGTGAAATACCATCTGCATACCCGACAACGTGCGAAGGTGTTGATGCAAAAATCCTCGATAATGTCACAGGTTTTACTGTCCAGTACTTTGACGCGTCAACGGGCGTAACGGGTATAACACCAACGAATGATTCCCAGTTTGCTACTTTTAAAACGGTTACCATAACGCTTTCAACAACCGCAGGGCCAGGTTCAGCAAAAACAATTGTCACTAATTCACTAAGGATGTCTTTGCTCAATGTCTAGGTGGGGTCAGTCGCATCAGAAAGGGTACGTTCTTATCGCAACGATTACGTTGGGGCTGGCAATTTCTATCATATCGTCAACGTTTTTGGAGTATATTATTACCTCAAATGCACAGCTAACGAACGAAACGTACACCTCTCTCACTGAAGAAGCGGCCGAAGCGGGTGCGGTGTACGCGGCGGATTGTATTGGGCAATATTCAGGCAACTGGTCGACGCTGCGCCCCAACACCGCCTGTGATGGGACCGTGCGAGGGTCGCAGTACGTGTCAAGTTCGACAGTTGATAATTTTACGCTTCGTAGCACGTTTAGCGTTGCCCCCTATATTGAGACAAGTGACAATTACAAGCTGAGCGTCACAGGTACACTGGAGATTTTACAGGGGTCAATCATAGTCAAAACCTATTCCACCTTGAAAACGAGTCTTATTTCCAAAGCGGTTGCCCTCGTTTCGACGACACCACCTTCCGCGCAACAGGCGACGGCACTATCTGTCGACAAGCATGCATGTGTCATTGCAAATGGCCAACTATATTGCTGGGGCGATAACACCTATGGGCAGCTTGGTTTGAATGACGTCACACCAAGAAGTACTCCTACCAAGGTTCCCTTTTTTGCCTCGATGACCGTTACGAAAGTGGCCGTGGGAATGGGCAATACCTGTGCGATTGCCGATGGACGTTTGTATTGTTGGGGTGATGATACGTACGGACAAGTTGGTAATAGCGTGACGACCACTACTCCGTATAGAACGCCACAGTTAGTAACAAGCACCGGATCAAACAAGGTAACAGATATATCCCTCAGCCAAAGTACAACCACACCAGGATCAGCGTGCGCCGTGATTGATGGAGCTGGGTATTGCTGGGGGCGAAACAATATGCAACAGCTGGGTGTGTCAGCTTCTGTTGATGTCGCAATAAGGAATAGGCCCACAGCAGTTTATACGGGTGGGATTTTAAGTGGTCGCAAGATAACACGAATTAGTATTGGTGATAACAGCGCCTGTGCATTGGCGGTTGGTAGCCTTGTGTGTTGGGGCGGCAAGGCAAGCCCAGCGGCACCACCTACTCTTGTATCAACGTTTCCATATACGTATTTTTCTGATAATCTTGCGGTGACTGGCAATACAATTTGTACTACCCTCTCCTTCTTCTATCATTCACTTGCTTGCTACGGCCAATCTAATGCAATACCGGCACTTTCTACTGCAACGACAACTCCTGTGTACCTATTTAATGGCCCTGTTTCGCCGTACGTTAGTGGTGGATCGATATTGTATGCACAGACGATGGACTCGGGTATTGATGGGAGTAACGAGCTGTATTGTATAACGGCATATGCACGACCATGGTGTGCGGGTACTGCAAATACGGGTAGTTTTGTGAATGGTAGGCCCTTTGCGCTGCTTGATACCCCTGAATTGAACAATAACAATACACCAGGATGGGGCTATTTCCATGCAACCAGTACGGTCGGCGCCGGAAATGGGTATGGTTGCCCCCTCTCAAGTGGCTCACTGTTTTGTTGGGGCAGAGATACGAACGGAACACTTGCCAATAACGTTTCATCAGGAACAGTGTATGGATTTCCTCTCCGTGTTGCGCAAGGGGTTATTGGTGCTCAGGTAAATGGTACGACGGGTACAACACTTGATTCGAATGATTTTTCGTGGACATATACCGCCGATGGTGCCGTGAGTGTCGGCAATCGCCATTCGTGTGCGATTGTGAATGGGTATAGTATGTGCTGGGGGGCAAACGACAAAGGACAGCTTGGTACAGGTAACACCGTGGACGGCTACCGGCCAGTGACAAGTGCTATTATCCTTTCGTACGGTGCAAATAAAGTTTCTGCTGGCGGTGATAGTACCTGTGCGGTCAGTCAGGGACGAGTATTTTGTTGGGGTGACAATAGTAATGGAAAATTAGCGCTTGACCCAGTGACTGCTCCAACTCGTGTTGCCCCAACTGAGATTCCTTTCTTTACAGACAATGCTAGTACGAATGGATATGTTTCCGATGTAAGCGTGGGAGAAACAAACGCTTGTGCTATCACTGGAGACGTCAAGGTGTTCTGTTGGGGCAAAAACGATGCCAAACAAGTAGGTGCATCAGGGGCACCTGTGTCTAATGCAATTACAACTCCAACGCAAGTAACCGGATTGCCGGCGGGTGGCAATATTACGGCGATTAGCGTTGGCTATTCCCATGCGTGTGCTATTGTGAATAGTGATTTATATTGCTGGGGAACAAACGGGTCATATGAACTTGGCAATACGACATCGGGCAGCCAGTATGCGACGAAGGTAAACGTCACCGGTGCTTTTACGGCAGTGTCCGCTGGCAAAAACTTTACCTGTGCAATTTTAAATGGCGTTGCCAACTGTTGGGGTGCAAATGATTCTGGTCAGTTAGCAACGGCACTCTCCACAACGAGGCGCGCGGCACCAGCAGCAATTGCATCGCCTGGCAATACTCTTCAGGCAACTGCAATTTCGGCCGGTGATTCACATGCCTGCGCAGTGCTACAGGGTGCTTCGTATTGTTGGGGTAGAAATAGCAGTGGCCAGGTGGGCAACGGCACGCCATCGGCAGCGGTCGTGACGCCATACAAAGTAACGACTGGGGCAATGTCGGACGGAAGAGTCAGTATCGGCATAGGGGCTGGTGACGCCACGAGTTGTAATGTTGCAAACGGACTCATTAATTGTTGGGGTGATAATAGCAATATGCAGGCAGGTGCACAATCAGGAGCTACCGTCCTCTCCCCTGTGACCACCCAATGGTATCGGTATGAACTCAACCGCAATAAGGGTATTTTCTACTAAAAAATACCTGCATGTGCAGGTATTTTGAGAATTGTCATATCATGGAGCCACGATCGAGATTTGAACTCGAGACCTCTTCCTTACCATGGAAGCGCTCTACCGACTGAGCTATCGCGGCATCATGGTACAGGGGGCAGGATTCGAACCTGCGAAGGCGAATGCCAACAGATTTACAGTCTGTCGTGTTTGACCGCTTCACTACCCCTGCGAATTTCCATACGCAAGGCAACGACTTTTCGTTACCTTACCGTGGAGCCGCTTCTCGGACTCGAACCGAGGACCTACTGTTTACAAAACAGTTGCTCTAACCAACTGAGCTAAAGCGGCATACTGTGGAAGTTGTTAAATACTTTATGCAATAACCCATTCTTGTTGGTTAGAGCAATGCTTCATTTCATTACTCGCCATTCGGCTCGGACAGCAACTGAGCTAAAGCGGCAAAAAGTACAAATACAAGTGTACATCAGAGGTGAAAAATGTTCAAGATGATTATCACATCACCTTGCGCGGTTGGACGACGCGTTTTGGCTGACCCTGAGGGATGATCATGCGGGCAGCCTCTTCGCGGAGTTTGAGTGACAGCTCACTCTCACCCACGCGCTCATAGGCGTCGGCCAAGATTGTGAGTGTCTGTGGAATACGATCAATATCAACCGCTTTTTCAAGGGATTCGATCATTTTCTTGTTATGACCGAGTTTTTCCTGGACCTTGGCATAAGCAATGTGGCGTGCGGCCAAATCACTTTCGAGGGCTAGCGCTTGCTCAAATGCCAGTGCCGCTTTGGTGTAGTCACCTGTTTCGTAATAGATCAATCCGACGTTGTGCAAACTACTGGCGCTTGGTTCGAGCGATTGGGCAATTTCAAAACATTCAATGGCATCTTTGTAGGCTTGTTGTTTGGCGTACAAAATACCTAGGCGGTTGTAGGCGGTGGCGTTGCGCTCGTCCACACGCAAAATGGTCAGCAAGGCCTTCTCGGCACGCAGATATTTCTTTTCCTGGAGAGATTCTTTTGCGATATCCCATAATTTGTCCAATTTATCAGACAGTTTTGAGGGTAAATCAGAGGTAGAGTTTTCGAGTGATTTTCGGTAAAAAATCGCCAACCCACCTAATAATGCAACAACAATAAGACCTAACATTTATACTCTCATTATACCATATCGGCAGCCAGTTGAAGCCGGATATTGCCGCCAGATAGGATTTTTTGACGTGTTTCTAGATGCGTCGCGATGTCGCGTACCAATGCTTGATCGGGGCGGGTTTGGATGAGTGTTCGCAATTGATGATTTATGTCGTCGAGGAGCGTGACAGCGTTTGCACGATTATCACGGTATTTGTGCGCGATGACCAGTTTTTCGTACTTGGTACCGCCAATCATGGTTTTGGCATCGCTCATAATCTGTACTCGCGCGTCGTAGGCTGTTTTGTCTGCTGCCAGGCGCTTGATAAGGGCTGGCCGTCCCCTGCCAACAAAGGCGAGTCGGGTCCGCGTGGTTGCATCACTAATATTAAGTCCACTAATAATATCCATGGTTTGTTCGCTGCTCACTGGCAGTAATGCTAACCGTTGGCTGCGAGAGCGGATAGTTGGGAGCAATTGATCAAACTGATGGGTGGTGATAATGAAATGCAAATTGGGCCGAGGCTCTTCGAGCAGTTTTAAAAAAGCATTCTGAGCTGCAATAGTCATCGACCGTTCGCCAGTATCGAGGATGTAGACGTGTGTTTGTGGTTGACGAGTTCGGGTTTGTTCGTACAACTGGCGGATGTCCTCAATGATGATACTACCCTCTTTTTCATCAACAACCATCTGGCCGTTCTGTGATTTTTTGGGCTGTAGGATCATTTCTGGCGATCCGGTGCTGTGCGATAGTGCCTTTGCGAGTGCGAGTACGCCTGTCCCGACAGGACCATCAATAATGAGTGCATGCGGGAGGTTACTGATAAGCTTTTCGGCAAGCATACGTGTCCGTTCATGAAGTACAAGATCGTTAAGCATGGTTACCCTCTACTAATTTAGCGAACGATTCTGGCACAGGTGCCTCAAATGTCCGACGATCACCTTTTGGGATGGTGATTTCTAGGCTTTTTGCATGCAAATATAACCTATCTGCTGGCTTGCCATATACTTTGTCACCATGAATTGGCGTACCAATGTAGGCCATGTGGACGCGCAACTGATGGGTACGACCAGTGCGTGGGTATAGTTCTACCAAACTGAGCTTGCCGTTACTGGCAAGGACTTTGTAAGTTGTTTGCGCGGATTTACCACCAGCGTCAACGCGGAACATGCTTGGCTCTTTGGGATTGCGCCCAATTGGCAAATCAATGAGTGCTTCGGACTGTTTTGGCACACCATCAACAACCGCCATATAGGTCTTTTTGACTTTCCGCTCTGAAAACTGTCGCTGCAAGAGTGCAGCCGTCTCGTCGTTACGCGCACCAATGAGTACACCGCTAGTATCGCGGTCGAGTCGATGGATAATACCTGGTCGATTGGTGTTTTGATGATATGTGGTGAGTGGTCGGAAAAATTCTGCTACGGTGAACTCTTCATTGAGTGCACCTTTGCTATGCGTCAGAACTCCCGAGGGTTTATTGATGACGATGACATTGCCATCTTGATAAATAACAGGCAATGTTTGCTGGCTGTAATCTGGTGCATCAGGGATACTGTAGGTGACGATATCATCTTCACTGAGCAGTTGTTTGGCACTGGTCTCGATAACGCCATTGACGAGCACATAACCTTGCTCGATATATTTTTGCCAGGTTGATCGAGAGTATTCAGGCCAATATTCAGCGAGATAAGCGTCTAAACGCATTGTTATGCCTTCGGTCGCAGCCCGACGGCTTGCTGGACGCGTAGGAGCGTTGCGTTTGCCTGTTCGTTTGCGACTGATTCTGAACGTTCAAATGCAGCCGTGATTGCACCATCGTCAACATCGTTAAGTTTGGTCTGGAATGCGGTCAAAAAGCCGGCGGTTTCATCGGCGACGACACGCTTGAAGTCACCGTAGCTGGATTGTCCCTTAAATGCCGCCTCGACATCGTCGACAGATTGGCCACGGAGGAGTGCCAGGATCTGCAGCAGGTTACTAATGCCTGGCTGCTCAACGGGATTATAATTGATGCTCGCCAGGTTGTCGGTCGCTGCAGACATGATTTTTTTGGCTGCTTCGCCTGGGTTGTCGGTTAGGAATATAATACCTTTGTCACTCTCGCCTGATTTGCTCATTTTTTTGGT
>Ga0164243_10001475_pt1 | contig 39775 bp, 41 predicted proteins | sample OricompcompostOP_FD_108781 | JGI IMG/M metagenome (GOLD analysis project Ga0164243, IMG submission 108781) | Organic Plus compost microbial communities from Emeryville, California, USA - Original compost - Organic plus compost (OP) | ecosystem: Engineered > Solid waste > Mixed feedstock >... | reverse complement strand
CCGCGAAAGCCGGGGCGGCAAGGACTATGACAGCAACTTCTTCGATCGCCAGCGCGGCACCGGCCCCTATGCCGAGCTGATCAAGAAGCGCTTCCAGCTCGCCGTGCGCCGCTTCGGCCTGGACAAACCCGTGCCGGCGCTGGAAACCAGGCACTTCCGCCGGCCCGCCGCGCAGTCGGGGCAGTTGTCGCTGTTCTGATTCTGGGGAAAGCCCCCTCTCCCTACCTCTTTCCCCGGAGGGGCGAGAGGGCCCCCTTTCCATAAGGTGGATTCCCCCTCCCGTCGAGTGGGCCATCGTATATGGGGGAGGAGACGATATTTCCCGCATCGTCATTCGCCGACTTGATCGGCGAATCCAGGGACTCTGGACTCGCCGATCAAGTCGGCGAGTGACGAATGGAGAGGGACATGCCCCCTTCCCGAAAACCACTCCTCACCCATATGCGATGGCCCACCTCAAGGGGAAGCGCTGGGGGAGAGGGTATCCCCACCCCTAAACCCCGTTTGCCGCCCATTAACGATCAACTAATATGATGTCCCAATTCTCGGAAGGGGCATAAGTGGAGCATTCTTTCGACCTGACGACCCTGGCCCTCATCGTCGTCGCGGCGCTGGGCTGCGGGCTTCTGCTGATCCGGTTCAGGCAGCCGGTGGTGGTCGGCTATATCCTGGCGGGCGCGATCCTCGGCCCTTCGGTGCTGGGGCTGGTGACCGACCGCGAGCAGGTGTCGCTCATCGCGGAACTGGGCGTGCTGCTGCTCCTCTTCGTCATCGGGCTGGAGCTGGATTTGCGCGCCTTCCGCCGGGTCTACCAGATCGCCGTGATGACGACCGTGCTGCAGGCGGTGGGCAGCGTGGCCATCATGCTCCTGCTCGGGCATGTCCTCGGCTGGAGCCTGGGACTCGCCATCCTCATCGGCTTCTCCTTCGCCCTCTCCTCCACCGCCGTCGCCATCAAGATCCTGGAGGACACGGGAGAGCTGGACAGGGGTGCCGGGCGCATCACCGTCGGCATCCTCATCGCCCAGGACCTGGCGGTCATCCCCATGCTGCTCATCGTCGGCGGCCTGGCGGGCGGCGGCTACAGTATCGCCACGCTCTTCAAGCTGCTGCTGGCGGTGGGCGTGCTCGCCATGACGATCCGCTATCTCGGCGCCCATGAGGAGCTGGATATCCCCCTTTTCCGCCGGCTGGACGGCAATACCGACATCGCGGTGCTGGCCGCCGTGGCCGTATGCTTCGCCGTCGCGGCACTGGCCGGCCTGGCCGGGCTTTCGCCGGCCTATGGCGCCTTCCTGGCGGGCCTCTTCTTCGGCAACACGTCGCATCGCGAGTCCATGCTCAAAGCCGCGCTGCCGGTGCAGAACCTGTTCATCGCCGCCTTCTTCCTCTCCATCGGCCTGCTGATCGACTTCGGCTTCATCTGGGACAATCTGCTGCAGGTGGCCATCCTCCTGGTACTCGTCACCGTGGTGAAGACGGCGCTCAATGTCGGCATATTGCGCCTGCTCGGCCGGCCCTGGCCGAGAGCCTTCTATGTCGGCGTCGTGCTGGCGCAGATCGGCGAGTTCTCCTTCGTCCTGGTGGCCAACGGCACTGCCATCGGCTTCGTGGACGATGAGGCCAACCGCCTCTTGGTCACCGTCATCGCCCTGAGCCTGGTCATCAGCCCGCTGTGGCTCACCATCGCCAAGCGGCTGCAGGACCTGGCGTCCCATCCGGTGGAGGGGCTGCGCCCCATGCTGCGCCGAATGGCCGTGCATCAGCGGCGCACCACGCGCCTGCATCTCTACATCGCCCGCCGGCGCTGGCGCACCGTCCGGGTGGCGATCCGCCCGCCCCGCCGGAGCGCCTGACCTCTGACCCGAAAAATTTTGTCAGAACCATATATTGCGATCCTCTTTTGATGGATCGCAATACCTTGCGCGTGAGTCATTCAATGGACTCAATCTGTTCTCATTTTCGATTGAGTCCGGGACTCAAGACTCCATACCAATGTGATGATTCCACTATATTTTTCTTGACCGCGAATCGCTCTTGAATCAGCATTGGCCCGCATTGAGGACCAACAAGACGCCGATCACGGAGGAAGCGCCATGGCGCCCCAAACTGAAAAGAAGCCGGTAAAGGACTACCGCAACAAGATTATCCTGGGCGACTGCATCGAGGTCATGAACAGCATGCCCGAGAAGTCGGTGGACCTGATCTTCGCCGACCCGCCCTACAATCTCCAGCTCAGGGGCGAGCTGCACCGCCCGAACAACAGCAAGGTGGACGCCGTCACCGACGCCTGGGACCAGTTCGAGAGCTTTGAAGTCTACGACCGCTTCACCCGCGAGTGGCTGAGAGCCGCCCGCCGCGTCCTCAAAGACGACGGCGCCATGTGGGTGATCGGCAGCTATCACAACATCTTCCGCGTGGGCGCCGCATTGCAGGATGAAGGCTTCTGGATTCTCAATGACGTGATCTGGCGCAAGTCCAACCCCATGCCCAATTTCCGCGGCAAGCGCTTCACCAATGCGCATGAGACGCTGATCTGGTGCTCCAAATCGGGCGAGCAGAAGAAGTACACCTTCAATTACGAGGCCATGAAGGCCATGAACGACGACCTGCAGATGCGCTCCGACTGGTTCCTGCCCATCTGCTCGGGCCGCGAGCGGCTGAAGGAGAACGGCGAGAAGGCCCACGCCACCCAGAAGCCGGAGGCGCTTCTGCACCGGGTGATCCTCTCGACTTCCAAGCCCGGCGACGTGATCCTGGACCCCTTCTTCGGCAGCGGCACCACGGGCGCCGTCGCCAAGGCCCTGCACCGCCATTTCATCGGCATCGAGCGCGAGCGGAAATATGCGGAGGTGGCAAGCAAGCGCATCGCCGCCGTGGAGCCCATTGATATCGAAGCCGTGCACACCACGCCGCCCAAGCGCGAGCAGCCGCGCGTGCCCTTCGGCACCATCGTGGAAGCGGGATTGCTCAAGCCCGGCACCATACTTTTCGGCCCCAACCGCCGCCACCGCGCCAAGGTGCGCGCCGATGGCACGCTGGTCTATACCGAGGGCTCGGGCTCCATCCACCAGGTCGGCGCCCGCGTGCAGGGCGCCCCCGCCTGCAACGGCTGGACCTTCTGGCACTTCGAGGCCAAGGGCAACCTGGTCCCCATCGACATGCTCCGCCAGCAGGTGAGAGCCGGGCTGCATTAGAGCCACACCAAACCGTCACCCCCGCCTCGAGCGAGACCTCTGCGAAAGTCCCTTTAGGTGGAAAGCGGCGGAGCGTTCCCAACTTCCCCTCCCTTGATGGGAGGGGATTGAGGGGAGGGTGATCTGGCCGCCTGCCCAAGATTTTCCGGGCGGAGACATCACCCCATCCCCGCCTGCGCGGGGACAGGCTCTCGATCCTCCCCCATCAAGGGGGAGGAAGACCGTGACCGGAACAAGAGCTTTCCAGACTCGTCCATCCGTTTCGCAGAGGTCTCGCCTCGTGCGGGGGTTTGGTGCGCGCCAAAGGCGCGCGCTCTTGCCTGAAGAGCCGGATGCCCGCTCGCAGGCGGGCATGACGATCAGGACTGCCGCGCCAGGCGGATCATCTTGGCGATGACCGTCGGTATGGCGGCGTCGCCGAGTGCATTGACGGGCTGGGCGATGCCGAGGGCCGAAAGATCGGCGTCCGTTTCGGCGCACCATACCTCTGCGATGAGGTGGAAATGGGTGAAGGTGTGCAGCGCCTGCCCCTCCGCCTTGCGCCAGTTGAGGCGCTCGGCGCCCGCCGGCAGATGCGCCCTCGCCTCCGCGTCGCTCCAGGGCGTGCCCTCCGCCCAGGGCGTGGAGGGAAGTTCCAGCATGCCGCCCAGCAGCCCCGTCTCCGGCCGGCGGCGCATGAGGACATGGCCGCCGTCCCGCGACTGCAGCCAGAAGGCCACGGCATGGCGCGTGGGCTTGGGTTTCTTCTTTTCCTTGCGGGGCAGGGTCTCGGCGACGCCCAGCGCATGGGCGCGGCACATGCCGGCGAGCGGGCACAAGAGGCACTTGGGCGAGCGCGGCGTGCAGACGCCGGAGCCCAGGTCCATCATGGCCTGGGCATAGTCGCCGGGGCGTTTCCGGGGCGCCAGCTCCGCCGCCCGCGCCCTGATTTCCGCCTTCACCCCCGGCAGGGGCGATTCGATGGCGAAGAACCGCGCCACCACGCGCTCCACATTGCCGTCCACCACATTGGCCGGCCGATCAAAAGAAATTGAGGCGATGGCCGCCGCCATATAATCGCCCACGCCGGGCAGCGCCTTCAGCGCCGCCTCGTCCTGCGGGAACATGCCTCCCTGTGCCGCGATCTCCCCCGCGCACTTGTGCAGGTTGCGCGCCCGGGCGTAATAGCCAAGCCCCGCCCAGGCGGCCAGCACGTCATCGAGGGGCGCCCGGCTAAGAGCCTCGATATTCGGCCATTTTTCGGTGAATTTGCGGAAATAGGGGATGACGGCGGGCACCGTGGTCTGCTGCAGCATCACCTCGCTCAGCCACACATGGTAGGGATTGGGCGTTTCCCCCGGTTCCGCCCGCCAGGGCAGGCGGCGGCGGTGCCGGTCGTACCAGGCCAGCAGGGCGGGGGCCACGGCCTTGGCCGCGTCATATGTCCGGGGAGTTGTGAGCGTATCCATACCGGGCTAAGAATAAGCCATGACCGGGAATCGGAAAGAAGAGAATCGAAAAGGCCGAGTTCAGCCGGCCGCCAGTCTGCTCAAGAAGCTGGTGTCCCCGGCTTTCCGCCGCCAAGGCTTCTCGGAATCCGACATCATCACCCGCTGGAGCACCATCGTCGGCCCCATGCTGGCGGACCATTCCCTGCCCGAGCGGCTGAAGTTCAACGCCGACGGCGGCACGCTGATGATCACCGTCAATGGCGCCTTCGCCCTGGAGATGCAGCATCTCCAGCCGGTGATCATCGAGCGCATCAACAGCTATTTCGGCTACAACGCGGTGACCCGCCTCAGCTTCAAGCAGGTGCCGTTCTCTGCCCTGCAGCCGGCGCGGCGGCAGGTTCGCGAGCCGACTCCGGAAGCTCTCGCCGAAGCCGGCAAGGAAATCGCGCCCGAAACGTCGCCCGCCCTCGCCCAAGCGCTGGCGCGCCTGGGCGGCCATGTGCTGAGCGAAAAGCAGGACGCCGGGAAGGCCAACAGATAACCATCGGCAACATCGACAAGGGACAGGACATGATGGCCGCGATCACAGGCAAGGCGAAAAGGCCGTTGTTTACGGCGCTGATGATCATGGCAGCAGCGATGATGGCCGGCGCCATACCCGCCGCCGCCAAGGGCACCAAAACCGCCCCGCCGCTGCCGGAAGGGCTGGAGGAAATGGCGCTGGGATCGCCCGACGCCCCGGTCACCATGGTCGAATATGCCTCCCTCACCTGCCCGCACTGCGCGGATTTTGCCCTCAACCGCCTGCCGGCGCTGAAGGAGAAATATATCGACACCGGCCAGCTTCGGCTGGTCTATCGCGACTATCCGCTCGACGGCTATGCGCTTCGGGCCTCCATGCTGGCCCGCTGCGCGGGAGCGGACAAATATTTCGGCCTGGTCCACGATTATTTTGAAAAGCAGGCGGACTGGATCCAGGGCGACCCCCTGGACGGCCTGAAAGAGGTCGCCAAAGCGTCCGGCATGGGCGACGACGAGATAGAGGCCTGCCTGGCCAACGAGGCCCTGAGCAAGAAGATCGTCGCCGGCATGCAGTCCGGACACGAAGCGCTCGGCTTCAATTCGACGCCCAGCTTCCTGATCGACGGCACGGTCGTCTCCGGCACGCTACCGCTCAGGACCTTCGAGGCGCTGATCGATACTGCGCTCATCGATGCGGGAGTGATCAAGCGGTAAGGAGGGTTTCCCTCCGGGGATCGAAAAAGCGGTGGATAACCTGGATTCCACTATTGAGAGTCAGGCTGACACCATTCTATACTCCATCAACATCTAGTAGGGGACGGACATAAATGGCCGGCAAAAACCAAAATCTAGTGATCGGCGCAGCCGTGGTCGTGGTGGCTGCGGTCGGCGCCTATTTCTATTTCAACCAGGGTGGAGACGACATCGTCTCCATGGCCGAGAAGGATGCGGCCCCGGCGGCGAGCACGGCCGCCCCCTCCAGGGCGGCATCGGGCAATGCGACCGATCCTTCGGAAAAGCTGCCGCCCCTGCCCGAGGGCATGACGGAAATGGTGCTGGGCGACCCTGACGCCCCCGTCACCATGGTCGAGTTCGCCTCGCTCACCTGTCCGCATTGCGCCGACTTCGCGGTCAACCGCCTGCCGGACCTGAAGAAGGAATATATCGACAAGGGCCTTCTGAAAGTCGTCTTCCGCGACTATCCGCTGGACGGGCTGGCGCTCAGGGCCTCCATGATCTCCCGCTGCGCCGGGCCGGACAAGTATTTCGCCTATATCGACGCCTTCTTCCACCAGCAGTCCCAATGGCTCACCCAGACGCCGCTCGATGACATGAAGCGCATCGCCCGCTTCTCGGGCATGAGCTCGGCGGAGATCGACCAGTGCCTGGCCGACGAGACGCTGCAGCAGGGCATCGTGCAGATGATGCAGGACGCCAACGCCAAGCTGAACGTGGCCTCCACCCCCACCTTCCTCATCGGCGATACCGAGTTCAGCGGCACCCGCGAGCTCAGCCACTATGAGGGGCTGATCGACGAACAGCTCAAGAAGGCCGGCGTGAGCAAGGAGTGACCGGCAGGTGAAATTCACGCGCCTCAGACTGTCGGGCTTCAAGTCCTTCGTCGACCCGGTGGAGCTCTACCTCCAGGAAGGTCTGACGGGGATCGTGGGGCCCAACGGCTGCGGCAAGTCCAACCTCGTCGAGGCCCTGCGCTGGGTCATGGGCGAGAATTCCGCCAAGGCCATGCGCGGTGGCGGGATGGACGACGTGATTTTCGCAGGCTCGCGGGGCCGGTCCGCGCGCAACATCGCCGAGGTGACGCTCCTCGTCGACAATTCCGACCGCCGCGCCCCCGCCGCCTTCAATGATGCCGACGAGCTGGAAATCTCCCGCCGGATCGAGCGTGAATCCGGCTCGGCCTATCGCATCAACGGGCGGGAAGCCCGCGCCCGGGACGTGCAGATCCTGTTCGCCGACGCGGCCACGGGCTCGCACTCGCCCTCCATCGTCAGCCAGGGGCGGGTCGGCCAGCTCATCAACGCCAAGCCCAGGGACCGCCGCAGCATCCTCGAATCGGCGGCCGGCATCAGCGGGCTGCACGCGCGGCGGCACGAGGCGGAGCTGCGCCTGAAAGCAGCCGAGGAGAATCTGGTGCGCCTGGCCGATGTGATGGGCCAGATCGAAACCCAGCTCTCCGGCCTCAAGCGCCAGGCCCGGCACGCCCTCAAATACCAGAAGATCAGCGCCGAAATCAGGAGCATGGAAGCCATTCTCCTTTACCAGCGCTGGTCCGCCGCCGCCGAGCAGCTGGAAAAGGCGCAGGCGGAGCTGCAGGAAATGGAAGGCCAGGTGACGGCGCTGACCAGGGAAGCCGCCATCGCCACCTACAAGCAGACGGAAACCAGCACCGCCCTGCCCGACCTGCGGCAGAAGGAGGCCGAGGCGGCGGCCAAGCTGCACCGCATGTCCACCGCCATCGAGGCGCTGGAGGCCGAGGCCGGGCGCGTGGCCGGCCAGCAGTCGCGCCTGGAGCAGCAATTCGGCGAAATCCTGCGCGACCTGGAACGCGAGCAGACCCTCTCGGCGGAAGCGGACGAGCAGTTGAAACGCCTGGCCGCCGATATCGAGGCGCTTCAAGAGGAAGGCGAAGCCGACGCCGGCAAGCTGGAGGCCGCGCAGGCCGAGGTGGACACGGCCCGCGACGCCGCCGCCCAGGCGGACGAGGCGCTGCAAACAGTCACCGCCGAACTGGCCCGCTTGAGGGCCGAGGCGGAGGCCCAGCGCCGCCGCGTCGCCGATGCCAAGGGCCGGGAAGAACGGCTGCGCAAACGGTTCGAGGAAACCAAGGCCTCGCTGGCCGAAGCCAAAGCGGCCGCCCCCGACGACGCAGCGGAAAAGGAAGCCGAGGCGCGCATCGCAGCGGCGGAAGCCGCCGTGACGGACGCGGAAGCCGGACTGGAAGCGGCGGCGGCGGCGCGCAGCAGTGCGCAGGCCCGGGCGGACGAGCTGCGCGACGCCTTTGATGTGACGAAAGCCGCCCTGGCCCGCCTGGAAACGGAAGAGGCCACGCTGTCGCGCCTGCTGGCGGGCGGCGGGGATACCTCCTTGCCCGCGGTCCTGGAATCCATCACCGTGCGCTCGGGCTACGAAGCGGCGCTCGGCGCGGCGCTGGGCGACGACTTGGACGTGCCGTTGAAGGACGACGGGGCGGAACTGGCCATGTTCTGGCAGGCCCTGCCCCCGCTCGATGCAGCCCCCGCCCTGCCCAGGGGCGTCAAGTCGCTGGCCGAGCTGGTGAAAGCACCGGAGGCCCTGGCCCGCCGCCTCTCGCAGGTGGGCGTGGTGGAGGAAGGGGACGGCGACCGCCTGCAGCCCACGCTCGCGGCGGGGCAACGCCTGGTGAGCAAACTCGGCAGTCTCTGGCGCTGGGATGGGTTCACCGCCCGCCACGGCGCGCCGACAGCCGCCGCCGCGCGGCTGGAACAGAAGAACCGCCTGGCCGATATCGCCAGGGAACGGGCGGAAGCCGAAACCCTGCTCGAGAAGGCGGAAAGCGCCTACGAAGCCGCCCGCACCCGGCTCAGGGAATCGGAAGCAGCGGAGGAAGCGGGCCGCACCGCCGCCCGCGAGGCACAGAAAGCCGTCACCACCGCCCGTCAGGAAGCGGAGGCCGCCCGCGCCGCCAATGCCGATCATCACCGCCGCATCGAGCTGCTGGTGGAAGCCCGTGAACGCTTCGAGGCCGAGTGGAAGGAAGCGCAGGCCGAACATGCCGCGCTTCTGGAAGCGGAGGATAATGAGGAGGCCATCGCCGCGGCCGAGGCCGGGGTGGAAGCGGCGCGGAATGAGAGCCACGCTAAACGCCAGGCCTTGCAGGAAGCCCAGGGCCGCCAGCAGTCGGTCGCCGGCGAGGCGCAGATTCGCCGCCACCGCGTGGATTCCCTCAAGCGCGAGCTGGAAAGCTGGACCTCGCGCGCCGGCCACAGCAAGGAGCAGATCGCCCGGCTGGAGGCCCGCGTGGAGAGCACCAAAGCGGAACAGCAGGAGCTGGCCGCCAAGCCTGCCGAGATCGCCGAGCGCAAAGCACGCGCCGAGGCGGAGCGCGAAACGGCGGAGACGGAACGGGCGGACGCCGCCCGCGCACTCGCCGAGCAGGAGGACCTGGTCTCCGCCGCCAACCGCGCGCTGAAAGAGGTGCAGGAACGGCTGGCTCAGGCCAGGGAGACGCGCATCCGCCTGCAGGCCAACCTGGAGCAGATCACCGAGACCAGGCGTCAGGTGACCGAGCGCATCGACGAGGTGCTGCATTGCAAACCGCAGCAGGCACTCCTGAAGGCCGAGGTGGAGGACCGCGAGAACCTGCCCTCGCCCTCTGAGATCGAACCGCGCCTGGAGCAGCTGAAGGCCGACCGCGAGCGCATGGGCCCGGTCAATCTCCGCGCCGAGATGGAGGCCCGCGAAGCCGAGGAACAGCTCGCCGGCATGCAGAAGGAGCGCACCGACCTGGAAGAGGCCATCGGCCGCCTGCGCCAGGCCATCTCCAGCCTGAACCGCGAGGGGCGCGAGCGGCTCCTCAAGGCGTTCGAGGATGTGAACGGCCGCTTCACCCACCTGTTCCAGAAACTGTTCGGCGGCGGCCAGGCCCATCTGGCCCTGACCGAATCCGACGACCCGCTGGACGCCGGCCTGGAGATCATGGCCAGCCCGCCGGGCAAGCGCCTGCAGATCATGTCGCTGCTCTCCGGCGGCGAGCAGGCGCTGACCGCGCTGTGCCTCATCTTTGCGGTGTTCCAGACCAACCCCTCGCCCATCTGCGTGCTGGACGAGGTGGACGCCCCGCTGGACGATGCCAACGTGGAACGCCTGTGCGACCTCCTGCACGAGATCACTCGCGAAACGGGTACCCGCTTCCTCATCGTGACCCACCATTCGCTCACCATGTCGCGGGTCAATCACCTCTATGGCGTCACCATGGCGGAACGCGGTGTATCACAGCTCGTCTCGGTGGATCTCAACATGGCCGAGGACCTGCGGGAAGCGGGCTAGAAAATCCCGGAAATCCGCGCCTTTTCACCCCTCCCTCCAGTTCATATTGCAGTGCGGCAAAATGGCTGCTTTTGGCTGTTGACAATGGGGGAGCCGTGAAACTAATGTGCAACCGCTTTTCGGCGCTAGAGAACCGGTTTTTCCACGCCTTGTCAGGACAGAAGAAGGGCATCATGGGGCAGGACGACCCTAAATCCTCATTCGAGGATCTCGACGCCCGGTTGAAGTCTGCGCGGCAGCGGCAAACCCCTCGTTCTCGCAGATCGGCGGAGTCCAGGCCTCTGGGCATGGCGATGCGGATCAGTGTCGAACTGGCGGCCGGGCTTGTGGTCGGCGGTGGTATCGGGTATGTCCTTGACCGCTGGCTGGAGACCGGTCCCTGGTTGATGATCGTGTTCTTCTTCATCGGCGCGGCAGCGGGCATCCGCAACGTCATGCGCGCCGCCCAGGAGATGAACCGGCAAGCCCAGGACGAGGAAACCGACAGCGGCCGCGAGCCGCCTGACTGACCGTAGACAGCAATTTCCGGGCATTGAGCGCCGGAGGACGAAGGGTAGGAAGAGTGGCAGCCGCAGGTGAAATGCATAGCCCGCTGGAACAGTTTGAAATCAGCCGTATCGTGCCGATGGAGATTGGCGGACTGGATGTCTCCATCACCAATTCGGCGCTCTTCATGGTGCTGGTCGTCCTCGTCGCATCCGCCTTCCTGATCCTCGGCATGCGCCGCGGCTCCCTGGTGCCGGGCCGCTGGCAGTCCATGGCCGAGCTTTCCTACGAATTCATCGCCAGCATGCTCACCGACAATGTGGGCACGGATGCGCGGAAATATTTCCCGTTCGTGTTCTCGGTCTTCATGTTCGTGCTGTGCGCCAATCTCATGGGCATGATCCCCTATGCCTTCACGGTGACCAGCCACATCATCATCACCTTCTCGCTGGCCATGATCGTGTTCGTGCTGGTGACGCTGGTCGGGTTCATCCGCAACGGCGCGCATTTCCTGAAGCTCTTCGTGCCGTCCGACGTGCCGTTCTATATCCTGCCGCTGCTCGTGCTCATCGAGGTGGTGTCCTATCTCACCCGCCCCGTCAGCCTCTCGGTCCGACTGTTCGCCAACATGATGGCCGGTCATACCATGCTGAAGCTGTTCGGCGGGTTCGTTGTGATGCTCGGCGCGCTGGCCGGCTGGGCCCCGTGGCTCTTCATCGTCGCCCTGAGCGCCATGGAAGTCGGCATCGCCATGCTGCAAGCCTATGTGTTCACGATTTTGACCTGCATCTATCTGAATGATGCGTTCCACCCCAGTCACTGATTTTCAGTGCCCATATACTGACTGTCAGTGCGAAGCGTTTGACCAAGAAGGACAAGGATAATGGAAGTAGAAGCTGCAAAAATGATTGGCGCCGGTCTGGCGACCATGGCTCTGGCCGGCGTGGGCGTCGGTCTCGGCCTGATCTTCGGTAACTTCGTCGCCGGTGCCCTGCGCAATCCGTCGGCGGCTCCCAAGGTGTTCGCCAACGCCATGCTGGGCTTTGCCCTGACGGAAGCCATCGCGCTCTTCGCGCTGGTCGTGGCGTTCCTCATCCTCTTCGTCTGAGCGGTGGTGCGCCGGCTTGGCCGGCGTGACCTCTGCCGATTGGGACCGGGAATCCGATGCCTCAATTAGAATACGAATATTTCATCCCGCAGATTGTGTGGCTGCTCATCACCTTTGGGGTCCTGTACCTGGTGATGGCGCGCATCGCCCTGCCCCGCATCAGCGATGTGCTCTCCAACCGCAACCAGCGGATCGATTCCGATCTCTCGGATGCCGATCAGCTCAAGCGGGAGGCGGAAGCGGCCCACCAGGACTACGAGACGGCGCTCTCGCAGGCCAAGGCCGAGGCCCATCGCATCGCGCAGGATACGCGTGACCGGCTGGCCGACGAAACGGCCCGCCTGAAGGCCGATCTCGATGCACGGCTGGAGGAGAAGACCGCCAGCGCCGAGGCCAGCATCGCCAACGCCAAGGCGGACGCCCTGGGCAATGTGCGGGAACTGGCGGCCGATGCGGCCGGCGCGGTGGTCGAGCGCCTTCTGGGCGCGAGGCCGGATGCGAAGAAGGTCTACGCCGTCGTGGATGCGGTGATGAAGGACCGTGAAACCCGGGAGGCGGCGTGATGGAGCATCTGTTCACCAGTCCGGAATTCTGGGTGGCCGCCGCCTTCGTCGGGTTCGTCGCCCTGATGATCTACCTCAAGGTGCCGGGCGCCATCGGCCGGGCGCTGGACAAGCGCTCCGCCCAGATCGAGCAGCAGCTCGAAGAGGCCCGCCGCCTGCGTGAGGAGGCCCAGGGCCTGCTCGCCAACTGGCAGCGCCGGCAGCGCCAGGCCAAGGAAGAGGCGGCCGAGATCGTCCGCCACGCCGAGGCCACCGCCAAGCGCACCGCCGAGGATACGCGCAAGCAGCTCGAGGAAGCGGTGCAGCGCCGCGAGGCGCAGACCGCCGAGAAGATCGAGCAGGCCAAGGCCCGCGCCGTCCAGGAGGTCACCTCCGTGGCCGTGGACGTGGCGACGGAAGTCGCCCGCCGGCTGATCGCCGAGGAAATGGACAAGAAAACCGCGGATCGCCTGTTCGACGAAAGCGTGGCTTCTATCGGCAAGACGCTTCATTGAGGGCCATTCGGCCCTCAATTTTTTTGTATACCCCTCAAGCGCCGGGCGGCGTGCCTCCGCACGCCTGGGCTCCCTCGCAAAGGCTCGGCGGCGCAGTCGCGCCTACTCGGGCCTGCGGCCCTCGGGTTCTTGGCCATGCCGATGGGATTGGGCACAGGCCGGCATCTTTCAGATGTCATGCTGAACTTGATTCAGCATCCATGCCTGAGCGTTTCCACCGGACGGATGGTGGAGCGGACCATGGATGCCAGCCTCCGCTGGCATGACGATTAGACAAGACGGCACCACCACACTCCTCGTCACTCCAGCGAAGGCTGGAGTCCATTAGGCCTTTCCGCACCACTGGTGCAGACGGAAATGCTCAGGAGTGGATGCTGAATCAAGTTCAGCATGACGGTGCTGCGGAGGGGCCAAGGACCGAAGGGCGAAGCCCGAGTAGCGCCAAAAACGAGCGCTTCTTATTCCAGCCCGTCAATGTAGCGCTGATAGCTGTCCTCATCCATCAGCGTCTCCACCGCCGAGGGATCGGCAAGGCGGATGCGGTAGAGCCAGCCGTCGCCCATCGGGTCCATGTTCACGAGGCCGGGATTGCCTTCCAGCGCCGTGTTGGCGCCGACCACGGTGCCGGCCAGCGGGGCATAGAGCTCGCTCGCCGCCTTGACGGATTCCACCACCGCCGCTTCCCCGCCCCGCTCCAGCGCCTGGCCGGCCCTGGGCAGCTCCACATAGACGATCTCGCCAAGGGTCTGCTGGGCATAGCTGGAAATGCCGACCACGGCCTCCTCGCCTTCGAGGCGGAGCCATTCATGATCCTCGGTGAAGCGCAGCTTCGTATCGCTCATGGTCAGTGCGAGAGGTTGTAGACCAGATCGTCTTCCGAAAGCTGGAAGCCGATGAGGATTTCATAGGAATGGAAATCCTGCCCCTGGGCCTGGATATGCTGGTTGAGATGCTCGCGCACCGTGCCCCGCCCGTCCTCGGCAAGATCGACGACCGCATTGAACACCTGCTTGGAGATGATGGCGCCGTTGGCAGTCGTTACGGCAACGTAATAAGGCAGGCTCACCTGGTCGGTACTGGACGCCACCCCCTTGCTCGCCGTCACATCGAAGGCGAAATCGGCTGCCACGCCGCCGCTCTCTTCCTGGCAAGAGCTGGAGAGCCCGGAGATATACGCCTCGTAGAGGACGTCTCCTTCGAGATAGCTGTCCGTATCCCGGAATTTGGTGACCGTCGTCGTACCCTGCACCAGGCCGACCGCCGGGCAGATGAGTCTGGGAATCTGGCTTTCGATCTTGCTGCCGCCGCCGCAGCCCGCCAGCACGGTCATCGTCAGGGCCACGAGCAGGCGGCGACCGCCGACAGCCTTGCCCACTGTGTTGATAGCACTAATCATGACATGCAGTGATAGAGATGTATCGAGAGGAATGGAAGGACAAAACGCCGTCTTTAATTCACGTCCGTCCTATACTAAAAGAGCCCTGTCGGTCACGAGGATCAATGGCAACCGCGCCGAACGAGCGGGATTGTAGAGAAGCCCATGCGCCAAGACAAGGATCAGGACGCTCCGATGGAGAGCCGGCCGCCGCTGAAGATCACGGTGGCCAACCCGCGCGGTTTCTGCGCCGGGGTGGACCGGGCCATCCAGATCGTCGAGCTGGCGCTGGAGAAATACGGCGCGCCGGTCTATGTGCGCCACGAGATCGTGCACAACCGCTATGTGGTGGAGAGCCTGGAAGCCCGAGGCGCCATCTTCGTCGACGAGCTGGACGAGATCCCCGACGGCGTGCCGGTGGTCTTTTCCGCCCATGGCGTGCCCAAGGCGGTGCCCAGGGCGGCGGAGGACCGGGGGCTCTTCTATCTCGACGCCACCTGTCCGCTGGTGAGCAAGGTGCACCGCGAGGCCGAGCGCCATCATGATGCCGGACGCCACATCCTGCTCATCGGCCATGCCGGCCATCCGGAAGTGATCGGCACCATGGGTCAGCTGCCGCAGGGCGCCATCACCCTGATCGAGACCGTGGAGGACGCGCGCTCGGTCGAGGTCCCCGCCGGGACGGAGCTCGCCTACACCACCCAGACCACCCTTTCCGTGGACGACACGGCGGACATCATCGCCGCCCTGCAGGCGCGCTTCCCCGCCATCCACGGGCCGAAGAAGGAAGACATCTGCTACGCCACCACCAACCGCCAGGCGGCGGTGAAGGAGATCGCGGGGGCAAGCGATGCAGTCATCATCATCGGCGCGCCCAATTCCTCCAACTCGCTGCGGCTCGTGGAGGTGGCGCGCAAGATGGGCTGCGACGCCATGCTGGTGCAGCGGGCGGCGGACCTGGATTTCGAGCGCCTGAAGGATTGCCGCTCGGTCGGCATCTCCGCCGGCGCCTCGGCGCCCGAGGTGCTGGTGCGCGAGGTCCTGGAGGCCTTCTCCCGCAATTTCGACGTGGAGGTCACCGAAGCCTCGGGCACGCCCGAGAACGTCCGCTTCAAGCTCCCCGCCGCCCTCTCCCGCCAGACTCATAGCTGATCATGGGCTGATCATGGCCGTATACACCGAAGTTTCGCCCGAGCAGCTCAACATTTTCCTGCAGCCCTACGGGCTGGGCCGCGTCCTGTCCTTCAAGGGCATCGCCGAAGGCGTGGAGAACAGCAATTACCTGCTGCAGACCGAGAAGAGCCATTACATCCTCACCCTCTACGAGAAGCGGGTGAACGAGGCGGACCTGCCCTTCTTCCTCGGCCTGATGAACCATCTCTCGGCGCGCAACATCGCCTGCCCCACCGCCGTGACGCTGCCCGACGGCACGGCCTGGAGCCATCTCTGCGGTCGGCCGGCGGCCATCTTCACCTTCCTGAACGGCGTCTCGCTGCGCCGCCCCAATACCGACCATTGCGGCCAGCTCGGCGCGGCGCTGGCCGGGATGCACCTGGCGGGCGCCGATTTCTCGCTGAAGCGGGAGAACGCCCTTTCGGTCGATCACTGGCGCGACCTGCTGCGCGCCAGCGAGGACCGGGCAGACAGCGTGAAGGCCGGCCTTTGCGACCTCCTCCATGAGGAACTGGACTGGCTGGAGGCCCATTGGCCGCGCAACCTGCCGTCCGGCGTCATCCATGCCGATCTCTTCCCCAACAATGTCTTCTTCATGGACGACCGGTTCTCGGGGATGATCGACTTCTATTTCGCCTGCAACGACCTTTATGCTTACGACGCCGCCATCTGCATGAACGCCTGGTGCTTCGAGCCCGACGGCGCCTTCAACATCACCAAGGCGCGGCGCATGCTGACCGCCTATCACAATGCCCGGCCCTGGGGGCAGACGGAGATCGACAGCCTGCCGATTCTGGCGCGCGGCGCCTCCATGCGCTTCCTGCTCACCCGCCTCTACGACTGGCTGAACCAGGTGGACGGCGCGCTGGTGAAGCCGCATGATCCGCTGGAATATCTCAGCAAGCTCCAGTTCCACCAGAAGGTCACCAGCCCCAAGGGCTACGGCGTGGACAGCAGGGTCGTGGCGTGAGCGATACCCATATCGATATCTATACGGACGGCGCCTGCAGCGGCAATCCGGGCCCCGGCGGCTGGGGCGCCCTGCTGGTCTGGAAGGGGCACGAACGGGAAATCTCGGGCGCTGAGGCCAACACCACCAACAACCGCATGGAGCTGATGGCCGCCATCCAGGCGCTCAACGCCGTCAAGCGGCCCAGCACCATCCACCTGCACACCGACAGCAAGTATTTGAGAGACGGCATCAAGACCTGGATTCACAACTGGAAACGCAACGGCTGGAAAACCGCCGCCAAGAAGCCGGTGAAGAACGACGACCTGTGGCAGGCCCTGGATCAGGCCATCAAGCGCCACCATGTCGAATGGCACTGGGTGAAGGGCCACGCCGGCCACCCCGGCAACGAACGCGCCGACAAGCTCGCCACCGAGGCCATCAAGCAATTGAAATTGTAAACGTCGTCGCCCGGAACTGGATTGCCGCGCTCCCGGTGGTCGCTCGCAGTGACGGTCTACTGAACCAGCGCGTCGATACCCGCCCGGTCGATATCCCAGTGGTAGAGTTCCTTGAAGAGCGTCTGCACATCGTCATAGAACGTCTCGTCGAACGGCTTGCCGGCCACGGCATAGCGGGTCCTCACCACGCCGAGCAGCCGGTTGACCGAGGGCGGGCGGCTCGCCCAGTCGAAGGGCAGGCGCGGTGCGGCATAGACATGCCCGTCCCGCACGGCCCGGAGCGCCCGCCATCTGGGATCGCGCTTCATGGTCTCCATAAAGCCGGGATTGAGCGCCAGGATGGCATCGGGGTCCGCCGCCTTGATGTCCTCGAAGGCGATGGGCGTGTAATGCTCCAGGTCCACGCTGCCCATCACGTTCTGGGCACCGAGCCAGGCCGCCACCTCGCCCCAGGACTCATTGGCGAATGCCGGCAGCATGCCGTCCGGGCTGATGGTCAGGTAAAGGCGTGGCGCCGCGCCGTCCCGTGCCAGCGCGCCCTTGTAGCGCTTGAGGATATCCTGGCTCGCCTGCGCCAGCCGCTCGGCCCGTTCGGGCACGCCCAGCACACGCCCCAGCGTGCGGTATGTGCGGGGAATGTCCACCAGCCGCCCCGAGAACAGGGGATAGGGCAGCCCCGTGCGCTCGGATACCGCTTGCGAAAGGTCCACATATCCCTGCTTCACGTCGCCATAGTCGATGATCATCTGGGGCTTGAGCGCCAGGATGCCGGCATCGTACCGGTCGCTCTCCAGGTCCGGCAGGCTGGGGATGGCGGCCCTGGGCTCCAGTTCGTCGGGCATATAGGCCCGCTGTGCCTCCGTGGGCATGTGATTCCAGCCCACCATGCGCTCGGGGGCCAGCGTATAGAGCAAGATCTCGGCCGGCGCCCCCGCCGCCATGACACGCTCCACCTGCTCGGACACCTGCCAGGTGCGTCCCGTGTCGTCGGAGATGGATTGGGCCGCCTGCGCCACGGCCGGCAGCGCGAAAACCACCAGCGCGACGACAAGCCGGCGCATCAGTCCCGCAGGTCCGGCTGCACGTCGGTGAGCACCGGATAGTCCGAGGTCAGCGCCTTCTGGCACTTGCCCTCGAAGGCGCGGTACTGGCGGATGACCTCCCGGCCCAGCGGCGTGAGAGTGGCGCCGCCCTTGCCATGGCCGCCCACCCGCTTCTCGATCAGCGGCGCGGGAAACAGCTTGTCGATGGCGTCCAACAGCAGCCACGCCTTGCGGTAGGACATGCTCATGGCCTGCGCCGCTTCGGTGATGGAGCCCTTTTCGGCGATGAGCTCGAGAAGCCGGACCTTGCCCGGGCCGATCCGCTCGTCTTTCCCGAATACGATTTCGATGTGCAAGCCTTGCATGACAGAACGAACGGTATCTCATTTTCCCCTTCCGGCAAATCCGCTTCAAGAGCCGTGTACGGCCTCTCCAAGACCCATTGCATTTAAATATATCCATCTGTATATGAATTATCCATATTCATTTGGATATAAATAAATCGCAAAGAGGGCAATGTCATCGCCCCAAGACAGGAAGGACAGTCCGCATGCCACCTGGATACCGCCCGCTCACATCGCTCATCACCCTCACTCTGGCCCTCGGTGCCACCCCCGCCCTGGCGGAGGATGACGGCGTCTTCTCCCTCGGCGAGATGACCATCTATGGCCAGCAGGATGACGGTCCTCGCATGTCGAACGGCGTGCTGAACGCCGAGGAGATGCAGGAGTTCAACCGCGTTCACCTGGATGATGCGGTGAACCTCATCCCCGGCGTCACGGCCTCCAACAGCGGCGGGTCCCGCAACGAGCGGCTAATCAATGTGCGCGGCTTCGACCGTTTCCAGGTGCCTCTTTACATTGATGGCATCCGCGTCTACCTGCCCGCCGACAACCGCCTGGACTTCGGCCGCTTCCTCACCAACGACGTCGCCGCCGTGCAGGTGGCCAAGGGCTATGTCTCGGTGCTCGACGGGCCGGGCGGCATGGGCGGCGCCATCAACCTGGTGACCAGCAAGCCGACGGAGGAGCTGGAAGGCGAATTCTCCGCCGGCCTGGACCTGGACCGCAGCCTGGATTACGGCGGCTCCAACGTCTTTGCCCGCCTGGGCACACGCCAGGACACGTTCTACGCCCAGGCTTCGGGCGCCTGGACCGAGCAGGATCATTTCACCCTGTCCAAGGATTTCGTGCCGACGCCCAGCGAGGACGGCGGCGAGCGCGCATTCTCGGACACCGAAGACTGGCGCATCAACCTCAAGGCCGGCTACACGCCCAATGAAACCGACGAATATTCCCTGAGCTACACCAAACAGGAGGGCGACAAGTCGGCCCCGGCCAGCACAACCGATCCCTTGAATCAGCAGCGCTACTGGGACTGGCCCTATTGGAACATCGAGAACCTCTATTGGCTGTCCACGACCCGGCTGGACGATCCGTCGGAGCTGACGCTGAAAACCCGTGCCTACTATAACGGCTTCGACAACGGCCTTTTCTCCTACGACGATTTCGAGCGCACGCAGCAGACGCTGCGCCGCTCCTTCCGCAGCTATTACGACGACGAAGCCTATGGCGGCAGCGTTGAGCTGGGCGGCAAGGTCCTGGGCCGGCATTCCCTGACCGGCGCCTTCCACTACCGCCGCGACAAGCATGTGGAATGGCAGGACTCTTACGCCCCGGAGCCCATGACCGAACCCAGGCAGACGACGACGGAAGATACCTATTCCGCCGCCCTGGAGACGACGCTTCGGCCCACGGACCAGGTGGATGTGGTGGCCGGGCTCAGCTACGACTGGCGGGACCTCAAGCGCGCCGAGGACTGGACGGATGGTGATTTCGTCTATTATCCGCTGGCCGACAGCCACGCCTGGAACTGGCAGGGGGCGGTGATCTACCGGCCGGACGGCAACGGCCAGCTCTACGCCAACATCTCCTCGCGCACCCGCTTTCCCACCATATTCGAGCGCTTCAGCTCCCGCTTCGGCGGCGCCACCTCCAACCCGGACCTCCAGTCCGAACGGGCGCTCAATCTGGAAGCCGGCGCCTCCCGCACAATCGCCAACCGCGTCTCGCTGGACGGTTCGGTGTTCTACAGCGATGTCTCCGACCTCATCCAGTCGGTGCCCATCGTCTATGAGGGGGAGAATGTCAGCCAGAGCCGGAATGTGGGTGATGGCGAGTTCTATGGCGTGGAATTCGCCGCAACCGCCATTGTCAACGACTGGCTGACGCTGGGCGGCAACTATACCTACACCCACCGCCACATCACCGACCAGAACGGCGATCCGGTGCAGCCCACGGGCGTGCCCACCCACAAGGCCTTTCTCTATGCCGAGGCCATGGCGACCAGCCGGCTGACCGTCATTCCCAGCATCGATATCGCCTCCGACCGCTGGACAGTGACCTCCGACGGCAGCCTTTACTACCGAACCGGCAGCCACGTGCTCCTGGGCCTGAAGGCCAGCTACGACGTGCTGGAGAATGTGGAAGTGGCCGCCGGAATACGCAATCTCGGGGACGAGAACTACCAACTCACCGACGGCTTTCCGGAAGCGGGACGCAGCTATTACCTGACGACCCGCCTCACATTCTGACAACCCTCCTGCAGCGCCGGGACCTTCTGGCCTATAGCTGGGTCAGCATGGTCTCGGCGCTGGATTTGTCGACGCCGGAATCGTCGATATTGAGGCTTTTCACCACGCCGTCGTCCACCAGCATGGAGAAGCGCTTGCAGCGCCGGCCCATGCCGAACTTGGTGGCATCCAGCTCCAGGCCGAGCTTGGCCGTATAATCGCCGCTGCCGTCCGCCAGCATGAGAATCTCGCCGTTGGCTTTCTGATCCCGCCCCCAGGCGTCCATGACGAAGACGTCGTTGACCGCCATGCAGGCGATGGTATCCACCCCCTTGGCCTTGATGGCATCGGCCTGCTGCACGAAGCCGGGCATGTGCTTCATGGAGCAGCCGGGGGTGAAAGCACCCGGCACGGCGAAAAGCACGACCGTCTTGCCGGAGAATATCTCATCCGTGGAAATGGTCGTCGGGCCGTCGTCGGTCATGGTCTTGAATTCGCCTGCGGGCAGCGTGTCGCCGATCTTTATCGTCATGTGTGGTCCTCATTTGGCTATGGTGGAGGGATAGTAGCAAAAACGGCCGTGCCCCGCGGGAAAATATCTATGAATAATGAGACTTGCGATGCACCCGAATTGTTCCCATTTTAAGGAATGCGCGAATACACGGTCGAGTTCTCTTACAATCTCGGGCGCAAGCCGGAGGCGTGATGTGACCAGCAACAGAGACATCTTCAGCGGCTCCCTGCAGGGCCAATTGCTGATCGCCATGCCCAGCATGGGCGACCCCCGGTTCGAGCGGACCGTCATCTACATGTGCGAGCACTCCCCCGAGCAGGCCATGGGCCTGGTCATCAACCAGCCCAACGATTCGGTGAGTTTCGAGGAGCTGATGCAGCAGTTCGACATCTCGCCCCGGCGCTCCGGCCAGGGTATCCAGATTCACACCGGCGGCCCGCTGGAGACCAGCCGCGGCTTCGTGCTACATTCGGCCGACTATGTGCAGCGCGGCTCGATGGTGATCAGCGAGACCGTGGCGCTGACCGCCAATGTGGATATCCTGCGCGCCATCGCCACCCGCCAGGGTCCCCGCCACAGCCTGCTGGCGCTGGGCTATGCCGCCTGGGGCCAGGGGCAGCTGGAAAGCGAGCTGATGCAGAACAGCTGGCTCTACACCGAGGCCGACGAGGAACTGGTGTTCTGCACCGAGCCCAGCCAGAAATGGCTGCGCGCCATGTCGAAGCTGGGCATCGACATCTCTCTGCTATCCAGCGACGTCGGACACGCCTGAGTCTCTGCCAGTGATGCGGAAAGATCTCATGGATTCCCGCCTTCGCGGGAATGACGATGAATGGAGACGGCGCCACCACACCCCTCGTCACTCCAGCGAAGGCTGGAGTCCATCCCGCCCGGCGCCTGAGGGGCAAAATAAATCCTACTCCCCCGTATCCTCCCGCAACAGGCCATAGAGCACATGGTCGCGCCACTGGCCGTTGATCTTGAGATACTGGCGGGCCAGGCCCTCTTCCCTGAAGCCGAGGGAGGTGACGACCTTGCGGCTGGCCGTGTTCTCGGGGATGCAGGCCGCCTCGATGCGGTGGAGGTAAAGCTCGTCGAAGCAGAAACCGATGAGGCGCCTCAGGGCCTCGGTCATGTAGCCGTTGCCCGTGTAGGGCCGGCCCAGCCAATAGCCGAAGCTGGCCGACAGCGCCACGCCATAGCGGATATTGGCGATGGTCACGCCGCCCATGAGCTGGTCGTCCTCCTGGCGGAACAGGAAGAAAGTGCGGCTGCCGTCGTTGCCGGTTCTCAGGAAACGGTCCCGGTATCCGGCCTCCGTCAGGTGCCCCGTTCCCCAGGTCGGCTCCCAGGGGGTGAGGAAGTCACGGGATTCGGCCCGGACCTCCGCCCATTGGGGCCAATGGGCCATGGCCGGCTCCCGGAGGATCAGGCGCTGGGTCGTCAGGTCCCGTCTTTGCCGGGCGGTCGGTGAGAACCAGCGCATCCCCCTCCCCTCACGCCGCCTGCAGCCGCGGCGGTATGACGACGCCTCGGGCGGGGCCGAGAAGCGCCAGTGCCGGCCGCGATGATGTTACCCGTTCGGCCACGCGGGCGATGGCCCTGCCGTCCACCGCGTCGATGGCCGCCATCATGTCCTCGGGCGCCAGCACCCGCCCGAAGACGAGCTGCTGCCGGGCCGCCTGCTCGGCCCGCGCCGAGGGGCTTTCCAGCGCCATGACGATGCTGGAGCGCAACTGGGCGCGCGAGCGTTCCAGTTCGTCCTCCCCCGCCCCCGCGGCCAGCCTGTCCAGCTCGCCGCTGACCACATTGAGGAGCTCCGAAGCTTCCCGCGGCCCCGTGCCCGCATAGAGGCCGAACATGCCGCCGTCCCGGTAGCTGTTGGCGAAGCTGTAGACCGTGTAGGCCAGCCCGCGTTTCTCCCGCACTTCCTGGAAAAGCCGCGAGGTCATGCCGCCGCCGAACAGATTGGCCAGTACCTGGGCCGCATAATAATCCTCATCGTCATAGGGCAGACCGTCGAACGCCAGCGCCACATGCAGTTGCTCCAGCCTGCGGTCGGTCACCACGTTGCCGCCGCCATAGGGCGCCGGCGCCAGGGGCGTGCGTCCGGCGGCGGGGAGATCCTGGAACAGCTCGCCGGCCAGGGCCACGATCTTCCCGTGATCCACCGCGCCGCTGGCCACCAGCACCATGTCCTTCGGGTGATAGAAGGAGGCCATGTAGCGCCTCAGGTCGTCCGGCTGGAATGTGTTCACCGTCTGGGTGGTTCCCAGGATGGGCCGCCCCAGCGCATGGCCCGGATAGGCCTTCTCCTGCAGATGGTCGAAGATGATATCGTCCGGCGTGTCCTCGGCCTCGCCGATCTCCTGCAGGACGACGCCCCGCTCGCGCTCCAGCTCCTCATGCTCGAAGGTGGAATATTGCAGGATATCGGCCAGGATATCGACCGCCATGGGCACGTCGTTTTTGAGGACGCGCAGGTAATAGCCGGTGAATTCCCGCGAGGTATAGGCGTTGATATGGCCGCCCACGGCCTCCACCTCCTCGGCGATCTGCCAGGTGGTGCGCCGCTTGGTGCCCTTGAAGGCCATGTGCTCCAACATGTGGGAGATGCCGTTCCATTCCGGCACCTCGCTGCGCGAGCCCGTCGCCACCCACACGCCCACCGCCGCGCTCATCAGGTGCGGCATGGGATCGGTGATGACGGTGAGGCCGTTCTCCAGGCGTGTGATCTCGGGCAGCATGGTCAGTTCCCCCGCTCCAGGATATACGATTTCAGAGCGTCCGCATCATTGGCCAGCGTGTCATATCGCTCCGGCCGTGTCAGCAGGCCGGCAAGGGCTGAAGGCAACTGGGGATATTCGCCCGTCGCCTCCTTCACCGCATCGGGGAACTTGGCCGGATGGGCGGTGGACAGCGTGACCATGGGCACGCCCGGCACCATGCGCCGCCGCGCCGCCGCCAGGCCCACCGCCGTATGCGGATCGATCAGCCGCCCGCTCTCGCGCCACACACTGGCCATGGTGGCCCGCGTCTCGTCCTCGTCCACACGTTCGGCGCGGAATATCTGCGCCGCGCGATGCAGGATGCCCTGATCCAGCACGAAGCCCTTGCGGTCCTTCAGTTCGGTCATGAGCTTCGATATGGCCCCGCCATCCCTGTCGTACAAGTCGAAGAGCAGCCGTTCGAAATTGCTGGAGACCTGGATGTCCATGCTGGGGCTGATGGTGGGCGTCACCCCGCCCAGCGTGTGGGCGCCGGTATTGAGTGTGCGTGCCAGAATGTCATTGATGTTGGTGGCGACAACCAGGCTGTCCACGGGAAGGCCCATCCTGGCCGCCACATAGCCCGCGAACACATCGCCGAAATTGCCCGTGGGCACGGAGAAGGCCACCGGCCGGTCCGGCCCGCCGAGCGACAGGGCGGCATGGAAATAATAGACCACCTGCGCCATGACCCGCGCCCAGTTGATGGAGTTGACGGCGGAAAGGTTCACTTGGTCACGGAATTCCAGGTCGTTGAAGAGCGTCTTCACCAGCGCCTGGCAATCGTCGAAATTGCCCTCGATGGCGATGTTGTGGACGTTCTGCGACATCACGCTGGTCATCTGCCGGCGCTGCACTTCGGAGACGCGGCCTTTCGGGTGCAGCATGAAGATGCGCACATTCTCCCGGTCCCGCACGGCCTCGATGGCGGCAGACCCGGTATCGCCCGAGGTGGCGCCGACGATGGTGACACGCTCGCCCCTGCTGGCCAGGATATCGTCGAACAGGCGGCCCAGGCACTGCAGCGCCAAGTCCTTGAAGGCGAGCGTAGGCCCGTGATAGAGCTCCAGCAGCCAGTCATTGACGGCAAGCTGCGAGAGCGGCGTCACCGCCCGGTGGCGGAAGCCCGCGTAAGCCCGGCTCACCAGCTCGAACAGCCGCTCCCGGCCGATGCAGCTCCCGCTCATGAAGGGCGCCATCACATTCACCGCCAGCGCCGGATAATCCAGCGCCGCCCAGGACCTGATTTCCTCTGCCGGGATCTGCGGCCAGACCTCGGGCACATAAAGCCCGCCATCCCTGGCCAGTCCGCTCAGAACGACATCGTCGAAGGCGAGACTCCCGGCCTCGCCACGGGTACTGACGTAACGCACCTCGGCTCCTTCTTGAATTTTAGCGGTTTATATCAGGAAAGCGCGCCCGAGCAAACGGCCAGGGCTCAAACATGGCCGCCTGCCAGTCGTCACCCGCCCCACCTGCACACCCATCCGCGGGGAAGGTTCTTCGTCTCCAGCCACCGTCCTTCCCACGTCACCCTGAACTTGATTCAGGGTCCATTCCTGAGCCGTGCCACCATCCCACATCCAGAAGACCAGTCTCAGGACTGGATGCTGAATCAAGTTCAGCATGACGCCAGAACATGCCAACTCTGCCTAGGGCCTGTCTTCCTCTTCTACCGGGCGCATGTGGAAGACGATGAAGATGACCAGGAGCGCGATGGCGATGCCGTACCAGGTGATGGCGTATTGCAGGTGGTTGTTGGGAATGTCGATGCGCGTCTGCCCGCCCTGCGGCAGGCCGCCCGGATTGGGCGTGTCGTCCGCCTGCAGGAACATGGGGAAAGTATCCAGGCCCAGATAGTCCTCCATCTGCGGGATGTTGGCATACATCCAGAGGCCTTCCTCCGGCCGGTTCTCGGGCACCAGCCAGGGCTTCTCGAAGCTGCGGCGGAGAATCCCGGTGACCGTCTGCTCGCCCTTCACCTGGCCCTGGGGCCGGGTCTCCGGCTCACGGAACTGCTCGGGCACCCAGCCGCGGTCCACCAGCACATAGCCGCCGCCGTCGCTGCGCTTGAGCGGCGTGATGACCTCATAGCCGATGCTGCCCGCGCCCCTGTTGGCCAGGAGATGGATTTCCTTGTCGTGCTCGAAGGTGCCGGTCACCATGGCCTTCCGGTAGTTCCAGTCCTCCGGGTTGTCGATGGTCTGCGGCAGGGGAAGGGCCTCGCCGCTGGTACGCTCGTGAATCTGCGCCAGCAGCTCCTCCTTCCATTGCAGGCGGTACACCTGCCAGGTGCCAAGGCCAAGGAGCGCCAGGAAAAGGGGCACGGCGAACACCGTGGCCCAGAGGCCCGGCTGGAACCTCTTCTTCTGATGGGCGGTATTATTCATCCAGTCGGCCTTCCCGCGCGCGGTGGACATATTGCAGCGAGATGAGCGTCGCCTTGAAGGGCCGCAAGAGGGCGAGCGACAGGAGTATGATGGCCGGTATCCACAACAGCATATGCACCCAGATGGGCGGCATGTAGGCGAGTTCCACCCAGGCGGCCAGCCCCACCACAACAAAGCCCACGACGAAGATGACGAAGACCGCCGGCCCGTCGCCGGTGTCCACCTCGGAGAAATCCAGCCCGCAGCTTTCGCACTCCCGGCGCACCTGCAGGAAGCCGCGGAAGATGCGGCCTTCGCCGCAGCGCGGGCAGCGGCATCTCAGCCCCGTGCTCCAGGGCGAGAGAAGCGGATATCGGTCATTGCCTTCGTACATGGCCCTTCAAACCCGAAGGCGCCCCAGAGGGGCGCCTTCTCTGTGAGCGTCATTCGGCGACGATCGTGCCCCCGTAGGATCCCCACCAGTAGATGGAGACGAAGAGGAACAGCCACACCACGTCGACGAAGTGCCAGTACCAGGCCGCCGCCTCGAACCCGAAATGATGCTTCTCGGTGAAATGGCCCCTGTAGGCGCGGATCAGGTTGACCACCAGGAAGGTGGTGCCGATCAGCACATGGGCGCCGTGGAAGCCGGTCGCCATGAAGAAGGTCGAACCGTAGATGTCGGTCGAGATGCTGTAGGGCGCATGCATGTACTCATAGGCCTGCACGCAGGAGAAGAGCGCGCCCAGGAGCACCGTGCACCACAGGCCCTGGATCAGGCCCTTGCGATCGCCCTCCAAGAGCGCATGGTGCGCCCAGGTCACGGTGGTGCCGCTGAGCAGCAGGATCAGCGTGTTGACGAACGGCAGGTGCCAGGGATCGAACACCTCGATGCCCTGCGGCGGCCAGGTGCCGCCGATGGCGTCGCTCGGCTGCAGGGCGGCGTTGAAATAGGCCCAGAACCAGGCGAAGAAGAACATCACCTCCGAGGCGATGAACAGCAGCATGCCGAAACGGTGATGCAGCTGCACGATGGGCGTGTGATGGCCTTCATGCTCGGCTTCCCGCACCACGTCGCTCCACCAGGAGAGCATGGTATAGAGGACGCCGGCCAGACCGACGAACATGATCCACGGCCCCTTGTCATGCATCCACATGATGGCGCCGAGGGCCATGACAAAGGCGGATATGGACCCGACCAGCGGCCAGGGGCTGGGATCCACGAGATGATACTGATGATTGCGTTGGCCCTGCGCCATATCGTTCCCCTTCGCTGCTACTGCGTCTTCAGGCCGGCGACCACCTGTCCGTCCGCGGGCCTGGAATTGGTTGAAACAGTCTCGGACTGATCGTCCGAGAGATAGAATGTATAGGACAGCGTGATAGTCTTCACGTCATCCAGATTGGGGTCGTCCGCGATATCGGGATCGACGAAGAAATCCACGGGCATATCCACCTCCTCCCCCGGCTTGAGCGTCTGCTCGGTGAAGCAGAAGCACTGCACCTTGGAGAAATAGATGCCGGCCTTCAGCGGCGTCACGTTGAAGACGGCATGGCCGGTCACCGTCCGGGCCGAGAGATTGCGCGCGTGATACTTGATCAGCGTGCGCTTGCCCACCTGCACCTTCACGCTCTTCTGCACGGGCCGGAAATCCCAGGGCAGATGCCGGTCCACGTCGGCATCGAAGCGCACCGTCATCATGCGGTCGATGGTGCCGGCGGAATCGGTCGCCACCTGCGTGGTGCCGCCGTAGCCGGTGACCCGGCAGAAGGCCTGATAAAGCGGCACGGAAAAGGAGACCAGGGTCGCCATCACGCCAAGCACCGCCAGGGCCGACAGCACGATCGGCGCGTTGGACTTCCTCTTCGGGCGATTGTTCTCGGGCGCGCTCATCACGACCCCATCTTGATGATGGTGATGAAGAAGAAGAGCGCCACCAGGCCGAACAGCACGGCCGCAATGGCGAGATTCCGGGCACGGCGCCTCTTGTGCATGTCGGATACCGGCATCACAGCCCTCCCCGGATCAGCGCATCCGCCAGCAGCGCGGCGAAGATGCCAAAGAGATAGAGGATGGAGAAGCCGAAAAGGCTCTTGGCCGCCTGGTCGCCGGGCCGCACCGCCAGGCGCACGGCGTGACAGACGAAGAAGACGCCGAGCAGCACCGATACCGTGCCGTAGACCACGCCGGCAAAGCCCATCAGCCAGGGCGCCACGCCGAGCGGCGCCAGGAGAAGCGAATAGACCAGGATATTGGTGCGCGTCACCTTCGGACCGTGGGTCACCGGCAGCATGGGCACGCCGGCAGCCGCATAGTCCCCTTCCCGGAAGAGGCCGAGCGCCCAGAAATGCGGCGGCGTCCACATGAAGATGATGGCAAACAGGACCAGCGGCTCGATGGCGAGCGATCCGGTCACCGCCGCCCAGCCGATCACCGGCGGCAAGGCACCCGCCGCACCGCCAATGACGATGTTCTGCGGCGTGCGGCGCTTCAGCACCATGGTGTAGACGAGCACATAGAAGGCGATGGTGAAGGCCAGCAGGCCCGCCGCCAGGTAATTGACGGCCAGCCCCATCAGCGTCACCGAGCCGATGGAGAGCACCATGCCGAAGGAGAGCGCGTTCTCGGCAGAAATGCGGCCCATGGGGATGGGACGCTTGGCGGTGCGCGCCATCTTGGCGTCGATATCCGCGTCGTACCACATGTTCAGCGCACCCGAGGCCCCGGCCCCCACCGCGATGCAGACGATGGCGATGGCGCCGAGAAGCGGATGGATGGCGCCCGGCGCCACCATCAGGCCCACCAGCCCGGTGAAGACGACGAGAGACATCACGCGCGGCTTCAAGAGCGCGATATAGTCTCCCACCGATGCCTCATAGGCCCCGTCTTCCGACCGGTACTCGTTGCGGATGGCCGCCTCGCTCACGACTGTTTTTCCTTACACCTCTCGGGCCGCGATCACTTGATGCGCGGCACCTGCTCGAACTGATGGAACGGCGGCGGCGACGAAAGGGTCCATTCCAGCGTCGTCGCACCCTCGCCCCACTGGTTGGCCGGCACCTCGGACTTGGTGGTGAAGAGACGCACCAGCATGACCAGGAACACCAGCGTACCCACGCCCGCGATATAAGCACCGATGGACGACACCATGTTCCACGGGGCGAACACATCCGGATAATCCGGGATACGGCGGGGCATGCCCGACAACCCCAGGAAGTGCTGCGGGAAGAAGGTCAGGTTCACGCCGATGAAGGTGAGCCAGAAATGGATCTTGCCCAGCGTCTCGTTGTACTGGCGGCCGCTCATCTTGCCGATCCAGTAATAGAACCCGGAGAAGATGGCGAACACGGCACCCAGGCTCAGCACATAATGGAAGTGCGCCACCACGAAGTAGGTGTCGTGCAGGCCGACATCGATGCCGCCATTGGCGAGCACCACGCCGGTCACGCCGCCGACCGTGAACAGGAAGATGAAGCCAATGGCCCACAGCATGGGCGTCTTGAAGTCGATGGAGCCGCCCCACATGGTGGCGATCCAGGAGAAGATCTTCACGCCCGTCGGCACGGCGATCACCATGGTGGCCGCGGTGAAGTAGGCGCGGGTATCGACGCTCAGGCCCACGACGAACATGTGGTGGGCCCACACGATGAAGCCCACGAAGCCGATGGCCACCATGGCATAGGCCATGCCCAGATAGCCGAACACCGGCCGCTTGGAGAAGGTGGACACCACCTGGCTGATGATGCCGAAGCCGGGCAGGATGAGGATGTACACCTCGGGGTGGCCGAAGAACCAGAACAGGTGCTGGTAGAGGATCGGATCACCGCCACCCGCGGCATCGAAGAAATGCGTGCCGAAATTGCGGTCGGTCAGCAGCATGGTGATGGCGCCCGCCAGGACCGGCAGGGACAGCAGCAGCAGGAAGGCCGTCAGCAGCACCGACCACACGAAGAGCGGCATCTTGTGGAAGGTCATGCCCGGCGCGCGCATGTTGAAGATGGTGGTGATGAAATTGATGGCGCCGAGGATGGACGACGCGCCCGCCAGGTGCAGGCTCAGGATGGCGAAGTCCACCGACATGCCGGGCTGGCCGGAGGTGCTGAGCGGCGCATAAAGCGTCCAGCCGGTGCCCGCGCCTTCCTGTCCCGCCGGGCCGACGAACATGGAGATCAGCAGCAGCGCGAAGGAGAACGGCAGCAGCCAGAAGCTGATATTGTTCATACGCGGGAAGGCCATGTCCGGCGCGCCGATCATCAGCGGCACGAACCAGTTGCCGAAGCCGCCGATCATCGCCGGCATCACCATGAAGAAGATCATGATCATGCCGTGGCCGGTGATCATCACGTTGAAAAGCTGATAGGCGGCGTTGAGGTCGCCGTTGGTCAGGTGCTGGAGCACCTGCATGCCCGGCTCCTGCAGTTCGCCGCGCATGAACATCGAGAGCACGCCACCGATCACCCCCGCCATGATGGCGAAGATGAGGTACATCGTGCCGATGTCCTTGTGGTTGGTCGAGAACGCCCACCGCTTCCATCCCGTGGGATGGTGCTCGTGGTGTTCGCCGTGTCCCGCTGCTGTCTTGGTCGCCATTGCTTACCAACCTCTCGTCACATCTAATACTCGACGCTTACCGCGCCTCGATCTCCGCCGACGCCAGCTTGACGGTCTGGTCGCCGTCCAGCGCACCGTATTCCTGCTGCATCCTGCGGACCCAATCATTGAATTCCTGGCGGCTCACCACCTTCACCTCGATGGGCATGAAGCCGTGGCGGATGCCGCAGAGCTCGGAGCACTGGCCGTAATAGGTGCCCACGTCCTCGGCCCGGAACCAGGTTTCGTTCAGACGGCCGGGCACGGCGTCCATCTTCACATAGAAGGAAGGAACGGCCCAGCTGTGGATCACGTCGTTGGACGTGGTGAGCAGCCGCACATTGGCGCCCACCGGCACGACCACCTGCTCGTCGGTGGTGAGCAGACGGGGCTGACCCGGCTTCAGGTCCTGGTCGGCCACCATATTGGAGAGGAAGGAGAACCCCTGGTCGGGATACTCATACTCCCAGTACCACTGGTTGCCGATGGCCTTGATGGTCAGGTCCGCATCCTCCACCCGGTCGGCGCTGTAGAGCAACCGCATGGAGGGGATGAAGATCACCAGGAGGATGATCACCGGGACGATGGTCCAGATCACCTCGATCAGCGTGTTGTGCGTCACCTTGGAGGGCGTGGGATTGGCCTTCGCCCTGAACTTGAGGATCACGATGCCCAGCAGGACGAGCACCAGCACGCAGATCCCGATGCAGAGGATCAGCAGCAGGTGCCAGAAATCGTGCGCCTGATGGGCGATCGGGCTGGCCGCCGGCTGGAATCCGGTCTCCCAGGGTTCGGCATGGACCTCGTGGCCGCTTTCCTGCGCGAACGCGATCTTACTCAAAAACAAAAGTGCTGCAGTGCCGAAGCTGGCAAAGAATTTCACAAGCCGTCTCATGGATCAGTCCATGCCCCCTTGCTACCGAATTTTTCGAGGCGGAACCTACACCAGTGTTCCCTGTGTCACAAGCCCGATTGCGGGCTAGTTTGAAGCATCATATATGTCAAAACGTCACCCCTGTCGGCACGGACGTGCGAGTCCGCCGGATTAAGCGACGTTATGTCGCATAAACCTGCGGGGCTCGAGAGGTGACCGAATCCCGGCCGTTCGCCCCCGGTCTGTCGAAGGCCGAACGGCCGGAGCGACTGTACCGCCGTACCAGCCCCGAGCGCGTCTCGACTTGGTGGATTATACACCATATATCTAAAGTCAGACACGCCCCCAACCGGAGCCCCGCTCATGGCAGATGCCCAGATCACCAAGTCCCTCTTCTTCGAACAAACCGGCCTGGACGAAGGCCGCACGCAGGCGCTGGTCGGCGATGCGCTCGCCGGCGCCGACGACGGGGAGCTCTATCTGGAATATTGCCAGTCCGAGAGCTTCGCCTTCGACGACGGCCGCCTGAAGAACGCCAGCTTCGACACCAGCCAGGGCTTCGGCCTCAGGAGCGTCTCCGGCGAGCTGACCGGCTATGCCCATGCCTCCGAACTCTCGGAAGATGCGCTCAAGCGCGCCGCGGACACGGTGAAGGCCGTGCGCTCCGGCCATGGGGGCACGGTGGGCCAGGGGCCCATCGGCACCAACCGCTCTTTATATACGCCCGACAATCCGCTGGAAGCGGTGGACGTGGCCACCAAGGTCAAGCTGCTGGCCGATATCGACGCCTATGCCCGTAAGAAGGACCCCAGGGTCTGCCAGGTGTCCGCCTCCATCAACGGATCGTGGGACGTGGTGGAGATCATCCGCGCCGACGGACAGCGGGCCCGCGACATCCGCCCCCTGGTGCGCCTCAACGTGCAGGTGGTGGTGGCCGACGGCGACAAGATGGAAAGCGGCCATTCCGGCCGCGGCGGCCGCACCTCCTACGAGCAGTTCATCACGCCGGAGCAGTGGCAGGGCCAGGTCGACGAAGCGCTGCGCCAGGCGCTGGTCAATCTGGACGCCGTCCCCGCCCCCGCCGGCGAGATGACGGTGGTGCTCGGCCCCGGCTGGCCCGGCATCCTGCTGCACGAGGCCATCGGCCACGGGCTGGAGGGCGATTTCAACCGCAAGAAGACCTCCGCCTTTGCCGGCCTGCTCGGCGAGCGGGTGGCGGCGCCGGGCGTCACCGTGGTGGACGACGGCACCTTGCAGGACCGGCGCGGCTCCCTCACCATCGACGACGAGGGCACGCCCAGCCAGTGCACCACGCTCATCGAGGACGGTATTCTGAAAGGCTACATGCAGGATCGCATGAATGCCCGCCTGATGGGCATGAAGGCGACGGGCAATGGACGGCGCGAGAGTTTCGCCCACCAGCCCATGCCGCGCATGACCAACACCTACATGCTGAACGGCGACCGCGACCCGCAGGAAATCCTCCAGTCCGTCGACAAGGGCGTCTACGCCGTCAATTTCGGCGGCGGTCAGGTGGACATCACCTCCGGCAAGTTCGTCTTCTCCTGCACCGAGGCCTACATGGTGGAGAACGGCAAGGTGACGGCGCCCTTGAAGGGTGCCACCCTCATCGGCATGGGCCCCGACGTCCTGACCAAGGTCACCGCCGTCGGCAATGACATGAAGCTGGACGACGGCATCGGCACCTGCGGCAAGGCCGGCCAGGGCGTGCCCGTCGGCGTGGGCCAGCCGACGCTCCGGGTCGACGGCATCACCGTCGGCGGCACCGCCGCATAATCAAGAACAGCTCCCACCTCTCCTGCCCTCTCCCAATCGGGAGAGGATTGTGCAGGTTCAGGCGGGGCAGCAGCGTATAAGACAAGATCACGGGGGAAATCACAGTGGCCAAATTCTTTGAAGAACTGACCGACAAGCACCGCCGGTTCATCGCGGTGCAGCCCATGTTCTTCGTGGCGACCGCCGCCGCCGAGGGACGCATCAACCTCTCGCCCAAGGGCATGGACACATTCCGGGTGCTCGCGCCCAATCTCGTCGCCTATCTGGACCTGATGGGCAGCGGCAACGAGACGGCAGCGCATCTGCTGGCCGCCAACCGCATCACCTTCATGTTCTGCAGCTTCGGCGAGAATCCGCTCATCCTGCGCATCTATGGCAGCGGCCGCAGCGTCAAGCCCGGCTCCATGGAGTTCGAGGAACTGTCCGCCTTCTTCCCGCCGCTGGAGGGCGTGCGCCAGATCTTCGTCATCGACGTGGACAGCGTGCAGACCTCCTGCGGCAAGGCGGTGCCGCGCATCGACAGGCTGACGGAGCGCCGCGACCTGGTGGACGCCCTCGCAAAGATGAGCCCCGAGGAAGCCGCCGAATACAAGGCCCGCAAGAACAGCATCAGCATCGACGGCCTGCCCACGGGGCTGCGAGGCGCGGAGGGCTGAATCCCGCCCCGTTCGGGCTGAGCCTGTCGAAGCCCGGCCACATTCCGAGCGCTGGCCGCGCTTCGACAGGCTCAGCGCGAACGCTATACTGGTTGCTTCTATCGTCATTCGCCCACTTGATGGGCGAATCCAGTGACTCTGGACTCGCCGGTCAAGCCGGCAAGTGACGAACAAACCGGTTACTCATTTGCGTGTGGGTCTAGCCCTCGGGCCGGATTTGCGGTACTACCGGGCGCGAACAACCCCGACCCCGTTTATAGTTGTGAGATATTATGCTTATCGATCGGATCTCCGTTGGGCAGAACCCGCCCTCGGACGTGAATGTCATCATCGAAGTGCCGCTGGGCGGCGAGCCCATCAAGTATGAGATCGACAAGGCCTCCGGCGCCATGTTCGTCGACCGCTACCTCTATACCTCCATGCGGTATCCCTGCAATTACGGCTTCATCCCCCATACGCTGTCGGAGGACGGCGACCCGCTGGACGTGATGGTGGTGGGCAACCGGGCGCTGGTGCCCGGCACGGTGCTGCGCTCCCGCCCGGTCGGCGTGCTGATGATGGAGGACGAGGCGGGCACCGACGAGAAGATCATCGCCGTGCCCCACCCCAAGCTCACGGCCTATTACAACAACGTCACCACCTACAAGGACCTGCCCGATATCCTGGTGCAGCGCATCGTGCATTTCTTCGAGCACTACAAGGACCTGGAGCCCAACAAATGGGTGAAGGTGCAGGGCTGCTACGGCCTGGAGCGGGCGGAAGAGATCATCGCCGCCTCCATCGAAAACGCGAAGAAAGCGAAGGCGAAGGCTTAAGGCCCTCCCCCCTACAAGGAAACGAAAAGGGCGGCCCACAGCCGCCCTTTTTTCATTCAGCCGTCGATGCGCCTGTCCCTGCCCGCCAGCCAGCCGAAGACGGCATGCAGCAGACTGCTCACCACCATGAGGAGGAGCGGCAGGCTCCAGCTGTGCGTCAGGTCATGCACGAGACCCAGCACCACCGGCACCACCGCCGACATGAGATAACCGATGGATTGCGCCATGCCCGAGAGGGCGACGGTCTGATGCGAGGTGGAGGCCCTGAGCCCGAACATGGTGAGGGCCAGCACCAGCGAGCCGCCGCCGCCCACGCCGCCAAAGGTCATCCACAGCATCACCCAATCGGGCTTCAGCAGAAGGCCGGCATAGCTGATGAGCAGCGTGAGCCCGCACAGGAAGCCGATCCACCGCTGATCGGGCGACCGGTGAATGACCACCGGCACCAGCATGGTGGCGACGAACACCACCACCTGGTAGATGAAGAGCATCCAGCCCGAAGTGGCGGCGTCCACGCCATAGGTAGCCATGATGCTGGGGAACCAGGCGATGTAGACATAGAAGCCGGTGGACTGGAACCCCATGAACAGGGTCACCTGCCAGGCCAGCGGCGAGCGCCAGACACTGCTGCCGGCCAGGGAGCCGACGCTGCTCGCCGCGGGGCGTGTGCTGTTCTTCAACTGGGGCAGCCAGACCAGGGCCGCCAGCACCGCCGGCACCACCCACACCATCAGCGAGTTGGGCCAGCCCCAGGCGTGAGCAAGAGGCACCGAAATGCCTGACCCCAGCCCGCCGCACGAGACGATGGCCATGGTGTAAAGCGCGGTCACCAGGGTGAGGCGCTCGGGAAAATCGCGCCGCACGAGGCCCGGTACCACCACATTGCCGATGGCGATGCCGATGCCGATGAACAGCATGCCGATGTAAAGGGCGGGCACCGTACTCAGATAGCGCACGGAAATCCCGATGATCAGCAGCACGAGGCACAGGAAAATGGCCCGTTCCATGCCGATCCTGCGCGCCAGTGGCGAACTCACCGGGGAGATGGCCGCAAAGGCGAAGAGCGGCAGCGTGGTCAGGAACCCGGCCAGCGCCGAGGAGAGGCCGAACTGGGCCTGGATATCGATGAGCACCGGCCCCACGCTGGTGATGGCGCCGCGCAGGCTGAACGACACCAGGAGGATGCTGACCAGCAGGAAACCCAGGCGGGGCGACAGGGACGGCGCTCCCTGAGATGTGTCAGGAGATTGAGACATGAGAGATATGCATACAGTTAGAAGAGGCGCCCGCCATTGGGCACCGGAGCATCGGGGGCGACGAGGACGATGGTGCCATCCTCCGCCGGAAAGCCCAGCACCAGGCATTCGGACATGAACTTGCCGATCTGCTTGGGCGGGAAATTCACCACGGCGGCGACCTGCCGTCCCACCAGTCCCTCGGGCGTATAGCGGTCGGTGATCTGGGCGGATGTCTTCCTGACGCCGATCTCGGGGCCGAAATCCACGCGCAGCTTGATGGCCGGCTTGCGCGCCTGAGGAAACGGCTCAGCGGCAACAATCTCGCCGACACGGATATCCACCTTCAGGAAGTCTTCGAATGCGATGGTCATGGGCACCTCCCGAGAGAGGTATATAGCCCGCAACCGAAAAGGGGAACCTGCTCTGTGGCATATCTGCCATGCGGGAGGCGGAAGGCTGGGCGATCTTCGTCGATTATGATCGGCTATTGCCGCTACATATGATGTGCAGTGAAAAGCGCTCTCCGTTTTCCTCCTCCCCCTCGATGGGGGGAGGACCGAGAGCCTGTCCCCGCGCAGGCGGGGATGGGGGTGATGTTTCCGCCGGAAACTTCTTGCAGGCGGCCAGATCACCCTCCCCTCAGCCTCTCCCATCAAGGGAGGGGAAGCTGTTTAGATCAATGCTTGCCGGCTTCCAGCGGGATGCCCCGGCGTTCGTAGGTGATATAGGCCTGGATGGCCACCATGCGCGGGTCGTTCAAATCCAGCCGGTCGCCTTTCAGCGGGTTGAGGATGCACCAGTTGATCATCTCCGCCATGACGATCACCTTGCCGAGCTGCTTCTGGAACTTCGGATAGGTCTCGGGATGGATGTTGGCGCCGTTGGGATGGCACTGGTTGCAGGTGACACCATTGCTGCCCAGCTTGGGATCGGTGAACACCTCCCGCCCACGGGCCACGGCGGACTGGAATTCCGACTGCCAGATTTCCAGGTCCTGCTCGGTGAAATTGTCGGCCCGTGCCGGCGCCGCCGCGAACGCTGCGGCCATGCCCGCCGCCGCCAGGAGTGTATGTGCGAATTTCATGATGGTTCTCCCCGTCTCTCAATAATGGAACTGCGGCGGAATCCGCGTGTCCTCGTCCTGGAACTCCGTGTCCTCGGGACGGCCGGTTTTCTCGTTGAAGGCGACCACACGGTTCTCGTTCTGCGGCAGGCTGTAATGCACGTCGGCGCGGCCGGTATGCATGTCGATGAACTGCCAGCCCGTGGCGTCGCGCTCGAAGAACGGGTCGCCCCGGTTCATGGGCACGGTCAGCACCGGCAGGTGGTTGGCCGCCTGGGCATAGGAACCCGGATAGGGCCACGGCCAGGCTGTCGCCATGGCCGAATGGAAGGCGATGTTGCCGATCTGGTTGTACTGGATCTGGTGCACATGGCCGTAGAAAACGGTCACCTTGTCGAAGGGCGCCAGAATGGCCTGCACGTCATCCGCATCCTCGGTCCAGAAATTCCAGTTGCGGAAGATCTTCTGCAACGGCGAATGCGAGAGCACGACGATGGGCGTGGACTTGTCGATTTTCGACAAGTCCTTCTTCAGCCATTTGCGCTGCTTCTCGCCCACCATGAAGGGCGAGCCTCTCGGATCGTCCAGCCCGGCCATGACGGACATGCGCTCCTCGCCCGACGACCAGCGGTTGAACGTCCAGTCGTCGTAGGTGAGGATGGAATTGAGCACCACGAAATGCACGCCCTTGTGGTCGAAGCTGTAATACTGGTCGCCCAGTTGTTTGGACCAGTATTCCCCGAGGTCCAGGTAATAGTCGTGCTCGCCCATGACGTATTTCACGTCATAGCGCAGCGCCGAGAGCATATCGAGCCCATGGTCGATTTCCTCGGGCTTGGCGAGCTGGGCGATGTCGCCGCCATAGACCACGAAATCCGGCCTGGGGCGCATGAGGTTGCATTCCGCCACGGCGCGGATGAGCCCCCGGTCCCAGTTGCGCACGAATTCCGTGCCCTTGATCTGCTGGATATGGGAATCGGAGATGAAGGCGAAGGTGAAATCCTGCGCCTCGTCGCCGAACGCCAGCTTGACGATGCTCAGGGGCAACAGGCTGCCCGCGGCGAGGCCGCCGCCGGCGCGCAATAGTGATCTGCGATTGAAGGTCATGATCTCCCCCTATTCCTGCGCCACATCGGCGAACTGCGGGCTGGTCAGCGCTTCCAGGAAGGCCACCACGTCATCGATTTCCTGCTCGGTGAGGTCCAGCGGGCGGATGCCGCTGTCCTGGAAATCGTTGATGGGCGCCTCGTCGGTCAGGCGCCCGCCCCTGTTGTAGAATTCCACCACTTCGCGCAGCGTCTTCAGGCTGCCGTCGTGCATATAGGGTCCCGTCACCGCTACATTGCGCAGCGTCGGCGTCTTGAAGGCGCCGATATCCTGCACCCGTTCGGACACCGTATAGCGGCCCAGCTCGGCGGCCGCCTTGTCGGTGAGCACCGTCACGTCCACATCGGCCCCTTCGGCCTTGCGCTCCAGAAAACCGCTCGCCAGCTCCTCCACGCCTTCGGAGATGCTGTCGAAATTGACGTTGAGATTGTGGAACTTGGAATCGGTGAAGAGCGCGAAGGTCTGCGAGGTGGTATGGCAGGAGACGCAGCGTGCCTTGTTGCGGAACAGGTCCATGCCGCGGATGGCGGCCTCGCTCATGGCGTCTTCCTCGCCGCCATACATATAGCGGTCGAAGGGCGAATCGCCGGAGATGACGGTGCGCTCGAAGCTGGCGATGGCCTTGCCCACGAGATCGATGGTGATGTCGTCCCGATCCACCCCGAATACCTTCTTAAAGGCGGCGCGGTAATCCTTGTCGCCCCGCACCACCTCGATGATGGCATCATGGCTCGGCATGGCCATTTCCACGGGATTGAGGAAAGGCTGCAGGGCCTGCGTCTCCAGCGTGGGCTCGCGCCCGTCCCAGAACTGGGCCCCCATGTAGGCGGCGTTCACCACCGTTGGCGCGTTGCGCGTGCCCGCCAGCTTGTTAATGCCCTGGGAGAACTGCAGCGGACTGTCCGTGAAGGCCTTCTCGGGATCGTGGCAGGTGGAGCAGGATACGTCGCCCGTCATGCTGAAACGTGTCTCGTTGAACAGCGTCTCGCCGAGCTTCACCTTCTCCTCGGTCATCGGATTGTCTTTGGGAACCGGAACCGGCGGCAGGCCCAGCGGCTCCGCCGCATAAAGCCCGGTAGTAGCGGCACAGGCGAACACCGTGCCCATCAGCAAGCTTCTCGCGAACAATCTCCCCTCCCGAGAGTGACTACGGATCAACCAGGACAAGAGTGGGGGCTGCATTTCTCCTTATGTTGCAGACCCTTCCATATCCTGGAAAGGTTCTAATATTAATCCTGTTCGCGGCAAGAGTTCAACTTTAAAATTAGAAAAATTCCAATGCATGTTGCGCAGCATGGTCCCGCCCCGCCCAAAAAAAGCAGGCCCCGCCAATGGCGGGGCCTGCCTGTCATGCATTGTCGTACCCGGAGGGCGCAATCAGGCCTTGCGGCGCTGGAGAAGCAGGCCGGTGCCCAACAGGCCGGTCAGCAGCAGGAGGCCGGCCGCCGGCTCCGGCACGTCGGTGCTGTCCAGGGTGACGGAAATCAGCTGCGCGCTGAAGGCATCCTGGCCCGCGTTCGGCCCGGCCGCCCAAGCGCAGTCGAAGCCCTGGCCGCACTCGGTG
>Ga0164243_10001474_pt1 | contig 39776 bp, 33 predicted proteins | sample OricompcompostOP_FD_108781 | JGI IMG/M metagenome (GOLD analysis project Ga0164243, IMG submission 108781) | Organic Plus compost microbial communities from Emeryville, California, USA - Original compost - Organic plus compost (OP) | ecosystem: Engineered > Solid waste > Mixed feedstock >... | reverse complement strand
GTTTGCGCGCTCATCAGCGCGAGGCGCGGCGCGGTGATGAAACGCGGCGCGTCGCCAGCGCATTGCGGGCAGGCGGCCGGTTCGCTGCATTGCGCCATCGGTCGCAGCGCGGTGAATTCGATGCCGCAGTCGCGGCAGTGATAATCGTAGATCGGCATGGTGTCGGTTCCCGCTGGTGATGAACGCCGCCATAACGGACGTTCGCGAATAAAACGGCAGATCGGCCTGCTGACGGGCCGACCTGCAAACCTAACGGGCCGCTCTGTTGACGGCCTTCCAAGAAAAAGCGCGATCCCTGCGTCGGCTTCCATGCGGTTGTCATTGCGGGGCGGCGCGATGCTCCGTGCTACTTGTCCTTCCAGTAAGACACCGGCACCTGCGGCCCGCCGGCGCTGACGAACGGCACCGGACCTTCCTTGTTCGGCATGATGTCGACATCGAAAATCTCGGTCGGCAGCATCAACGTGGCGCAGGCGTTGGGAATATCGACGATGCCGCTGATATGACCCTGCACCGGCGCCGTGCCGAGAATGGTGTAGGCCTGCGCGCCCGAGTAGCCGAATTTCTTCAGGTACTCGATGGCGTTCAGGCACGCCTGCCTATAGGCCACATGCACGTCCAGGTAATACTGCTTGCCGGCCTCGTCGACCGAAATGCCTTCGAAAATGAGATGTTGTTTGTATTCGGGTTTGAGCGCGCTCGGTTTGAAGATGGGATTTTTCACGCCGTATTTGGCGACGCCGCCCTTGATGACATCGACCTTGATGTGAATCCAGCCGGCCATTTCGATGGCGCCGCAGAAGGTGATTTCACCGTCGCCCTGGGAAAAGTGCAGATCGCCCATCGACAGGCCGCCGCCCTTCACGTACACCGGGAAATACACCTTCGAACCGCGGGTCAGGTCCTTGATGTCGCAGTTGCCGCCGTGTTCGCGCGGCGGCACCGTGCGCGCGGCTTCGAGCGCGGCCAGCTTCGCCGCCTCCGGTTTCATGCTGCCCATGTGCGCGGTTTGCGGTGCGGTGGGCGCGGCCAGCGGCGGCACCCGCTCGGGATCGGTGGCCACCAGCGCGGCCTCGCGTTTGTTCCAGGTATCGAGCAGCGCCTTCGACGGCAGGCAGCCGATCAGGCCCGGGTGCATGATGCCGGCGAAACTGACATTCGGAATATGGCGCGAAGTGGCGTAGATGCCCTTCAAATCCCAGATCGCCTTGTGCGCGTCGGGATAGTGCTCGGTGAGAAAGCCGCCGCCGTTTTCCTTGGCGAAGAGGCCGGTGAAACCCCATTCGGAATTCTTCAGCGTGCCGATATCCATGATGTCCACCACCAGCAGATCGCCGGGTTCCGCGCCCTCGACGCCAATGGGGCCGGAGAGATAATGCACCTTGGTCAGGTCGACATCGCGAATATCGTCCGCGCTGTCGTTATTGGCGATCTGCTGGCCGGTCCAGTCGTGGCATTCGATGACGAAATCGTCGCCCGGTTTCACCCATGCCACCATCGGCAGATCGGGATGCCAGCGGTTGTGCACGCAAGGGTTTTCTTCAGGCGGTTGGGAAAGGTCCACTTTGATGAGGGTGTCAGTCATAACTGTCTCCGTATCGGAAGAACGGCTCGCACCGAGCAAAAAACTTTTTCACTCGCATGCACACGCAAAAACGCGGCTTGCTGCCGATCCCGGAGCACAGACCATGCCATGACAATTTTTCGTGGAATTCGTTTAACCACAATGGCGGTCCGGCGGCCGCCCTTTATAAATAGGAATAAAGCAAACGGTTGTGCCGATTTGAAAATCCCCGCTGCGCGCCCGAAACAAAGCCACACCGCCAATCGACCATAGGGAGCCGTCGACGAGCCCGCGCGAATCCGCGCCGTGCACCATCGTGGAAACAGGCGCCGCGCCCGCGCACGATTTGCGGGCAGCCGGGCCCAGCCCCGGCAACACCGGCTCAAAGAGAGCGAAAAATGCTGGGAAAAAAAATTTCTCGGACGGCACGTCGGCAAAAATATCCGAAGGAAAATAATTCCGAAAAAGGGTCAAAGCAGCCGCGCGCCACAACGCCGATGTCACTGAACGGAAATACCAGGCGCCGCGATAACGCCAATACGGTACCGCCAACGCTTCACATCGTGGTGCTTTCAACTGCAGCGATGCACCACTTCTGATATTCCACGACCACCGTGCACAGAATGCGGGCAGTACCATCGGCCTGTTCATTCAATCGGCTGACCGGCGTTGCCGCTTTTTAACGAGAGCGCAAACTGTCCGGCACGATTTCATGCGTTCCCTTCCTGCATCGCCCGCTTTTTCCGGCGCTGGCACAGTCGTTGCTCTTGCCATTGCAGAGCGCGCTCTTTCGCATCGACCGCGCCGTCGCTTTCAAAGCCCGTCTATTTCAACAGCAGTTCCCACTGGAGGGATGGCAACAATGCATGTATCCGGCATTACGCAGTTCAAGTCACAGATAAAAGCCACGCTGCGAACCCGCAGTAAAGTGCTGGCGCTGAGCGCCGCCCTGCTCGGCGCCATCAGCGGCGCCGGCGCGGCGGATTTTCCCACCGCCAAGGTCAATACCACCGGCCTTGCGGTGACCGACAGCACCGTCACCGTCGGCATCCTGCATTCGGTGACCGGTACCATGGCGATCAGCGAAACCGGGTCGGTGGAGGCGGAAAAACTCGCCATCGAACAAATCAATGCGCAGGGCGGCATTCTCGGCCGCAAGATCCAGGTGATCCAGGAGGACGGCGCCAGCGATTGGCCGACCTTCGCCGAGAAAGCGCACAAGCTGCTGGAAAAGGATAAGGTCGCCGCCGTGTTCGGCTGCTGGACTTCGGCCTCGCGCAAGGCGGTGCTGCCGGTGTTCGAGCACGACAACGGCCTGCTCTATTACCCGACCTTCTACGAAGGGCTGGAGCAATCGAAAAATGTTTTCTACACCGGCCAGGAGGCCACGCAGCAGATTCTCGCCAGCCTGGACTGGGCCAGCAAAACCCTCGGCGCCAAAACCTTTTATCTAGTCGGCTCCGATTACATCTGGCCGCGCACCTCGATGAAGATCGCGCGCAAGCACATCGAAAACGTGCTGAAGGGCACCGTGGTGGGCGAGGAATATTATCCGCTGGGCAGCACCCAGTTCAGCTCGCTGATCAACAAGATCAAACTGAAAAAGCCTGATCTCGTGTTCGGCGCCGTGGTGGGCGGCAGCAACGTCGCCTGGTTCAAGCAGTTGAACGCGGCCGGCCTCACCTTCAAGAAGCAGCCGATGCTGACCTTGTCGGTGACCGAGGATGAAGTGCTCGGCATCGGCGGTGAAAACGTCGAGGGCCTGTATTCCTCGATGAAATATTTCCAATCGCTGGACAACGCCAACAACCAGGCCTTCGTCAAAGCCTTCAAGGCCGCACACGGCCCGAACGCGGTGATCGGCGATGTGACCCAGGCGGCCTACCTCGGCCCGTGGCTGTGGAAGGCGGCGGTGGAAAAAGCCGGCAGCTTCGACGTGGACAAAGTGGTGGCGGCATCGCCCGGCATCGAACTGAAAACCGCGCCGGAGGGTTACGTGAAATTGCACGACAACCATCACCTGTGGAGCAAAACCCGGATCGGCCTGTGGCAGAAGGACGGCCAGGCCAAGGTGGTTTACGAATCGGATCTGATCGAGCCGAATCCGTTCCCGAAAGGTTACCAATGATCACCGGGCCGATCGCCGCCGCGCGATCGGCGCAATTCCCGGTTGGGCCGCTTCGGCGCAATCCTCGGCTGGGCCGCTTCGGCCCGGCCCGCTTCACCGGAACACAACCGATTTGAACCATGCGGCGCGGCGCGCTCCGCATCGTTGAAACCGGTTACGCAGAGGGTCACATCATGGGTGGTTATTCACCGTCGGAACTCGTCGACATCTTTACCATGCAGGCATTCGCCGGCATCAGCCTGTTTTCCGTATTCGTGCTGATGGCGTTGGGGCTGGCGATCATTTTCGGGCAGATGGGCGTGATCAACATGGCGCACGGCGAGTTTCTCACCATCGGCGCCTACAGCACGGTGATGATGTCGAAGCTGGCCGAGCATTATCCCTCGATGCTGAATTACTACTTTTTCCTCGCGGTGCTGGTCGCGTTTCTGGTCGCCTTCATCGTCGGTTATCTGGTGGAGCTGGGCATCATCCGCCATCTCTACAAGCGCCCGCTCGACACGCTGCTGGCCACCTGGGGTTTGAGCCTGATCATGCAGCAGTTTTTCCGCAGCGCCTTCGGCGCGCGCGAGGTCAGCGCAACCCTGCCGGACTGGCTGATGGGCTCCTGGACGCCGCGCGAAGGGCTCGACATTCCGATCAACGGTTTGTTCGTGCTCGGCCTGACCGTGGTGCTGTCGGCGGCGGTGTTCATCTTCCTGTACCGCTCGCGCTGGGGCCTGAAGGTGCGCGCCACCACCCAGAACCGCGCCATGGCCGGCGCCGTCGGCATCGACACGGCGAAGGTGGACCGCATCACTTTCGCGCTCGGCTGCGGCATCGCCGGTGTCGCCGGCGCGGCTTTCACCACCATCGCCTCCACCGGCCCCACCAGCGGTTCGCTGTATATCGTCGATACCTTCCTGGTGGTGGTGTTCGGCGGCGCCGGCAGCCTGATCGGCACCTTCGCCTCGGCGTTTTCGATCGCGCAGGCGCAGTCGATTCTCGGTTTCTTCCTGAGCGGTTCGACGGCGAAGGTGATCACGCTGGTGGCGGTGGTCGGCATCTTGATGGCGCGCCCTGAAGGGCTGTTCTCGATCCGCGTGCGCAAATGAGTTCACGGCAAAAAATCGCCATCGGCCGCGCGCCGGTGGCCAACCCAGAAGCGAGGTAATCCCATGAACAAGGCTTTAACCCAATGGCTGGGAGGACGCGACGGCGCGATCAGCCTCGCGATCCTCGCCGCGCTGATCTTCGTCGTGATGCCGCTGGCGTTCGATATTTTCCGCCTCAATCTCATCGGCAAATATCTCACCTATGCCTTCGTCGCCATCGGCCTGGTGTTGTGCTGGGGCTACGGCGGCATTCTCAGCCTGGGGCAGGGCATTTTCTTCGGGCTCGGCGGTTACTGCATGGCGATGTTCCTGAAGTTGGAGGCATCCGATCCGGTGAGCACGAAAATCCAGTCGACGCCGGGCATCCCCGATTTCATGGACTGGAACCAGATCACCGAACTGCCCTGGTTCTGGCAGCCGTTCCACAGCCTGCCGCTGACATTGATCCTGGTGATCGTGGTACCGGGCCTGTTCGCTTATTTCATCGGCGCCGCCATGTTCAAGCGCCGCGTGAGCGGCGTGTATTTCTCGATCATCACCCAGGCCATCGCCTCGATCCTGACGATCCTGATCATCGGCCAGCAGGGCTACACCGGCGGCGTCAACGGCATCACCGATCTGCGCACGCTGCTGGGCTGGGACATCCGCACCGACAGCGCCAAGTACGTGCTGTATTACCTGAACGGGGCGCTGTTGATCAGCTGCATTCTGGTCGGTCGCGCCATCATCACCTCCAAGCTCGGCAAACTGCTGCTGGCGATGCGCGACCGCGAGGACCGCGTGCGCTTCTCCGGCTATGACGTATCCAGCTTCAAGATTTTCGTGTTCTGTGTGGGCGCGATGATGTCGGCCATCGGCGGCGCGATGTTCACCTTGCAGGTGGGTTTCATGTCGCCGTCCTTCGTCGGCATCGTGCCCTCCATCGAAATGGTGATCTTCACCGCCGTGGGTGGGCGCATGTCGTTGATCGGCGCGGTGTACGGCGCGCTGCTGGTGAATTTCGGCAAGACCTATTTTTCCGAAAGTTTTCCCACGCTGTGGCTGGTATTCATGGGCGCGTTGTTCATCGGCGTGGTGATGGGTTTTCCCAATGGCCTGGCCGGCCTGTACAGCAGCCACATCAAGCCGCGCCTGGCGCGGCGCGCGGGCAGGAAGGTGCCGCAGCAGCCGGCGGCAGAGGGCGCCGCGGCCGGTCATTCGAATCCATCGGCGTAAGTATTTCGATTGCCGCCCGCGGGCGGTCTGGGGGAATTAAATGGAACTGGGCAGCGAAGTGAACATGAGCACGGCGGAGCGCGCCAGCAAACGCGATTTCGCGTTGACGATCGAAGGACTGACGGTTTCCTTCGACGGTTTCAAGGCCGTGGACAATCTCAATCTCTACATCGACCGCAACGAGATTCGCGTGGTGATCGGCCCCAACGGCGCCGGCAAGACCACGGTGCTCGACCTGATCTGCGGTAAAACCAGGGCCACCTCCGGCAGCATCCGCTTCAAGGACAAGGAGCTGACCAAACTGTCCGAGCATCAGATCGTACGCCAGGGTGTGGGCCGCAAATTCCAGAACCCGTCCATTTATGAAAACCTGACGGTATTCGAAAACCTGGAGGTGTCGTACCCGAAGGGCCGCACCGTATTCGGCGCGCTGGCGTTCCGGCGCACGCCGGAGGCGGTCGCGCGCATTCACGACATCGCCGCGGAAATCATGCTGGAGGAATTTCTCGAAACCGAGGCCGGCCTGCTCAGCCACGGCCAGAAACAATGGCTGGAGATCGGCATGCTGCTGATCCAGGACCCGGAGCTGTTGATGCTGGACGAGCCGGTGGCGGGCATGAGCGCGCGCGAGCGCGAGTTGACCGGCGAATTGCTCAGACGCATCTGCAAAAACCGGTCGGTGATCGTGATCGAACACGACATGGAATTCGTCAAGAACATCGCGCACCGGGTGACGGTGCTGCATCAGGGAAAAATCCTGAAGGAAGGCTCGATGGAGACCGTGCAATCCGATCCGAAAGTCATCGAAGTTTATCTGGGGCATTGATCATGTTGAAAGTCGAGAACTTTGGCGTCAGCTATGGGCAGAGCCGGATCATCGAAGACCTGTCCTTCGAGGCGTTTCCGAATGAAACCCTGGCGATCATGGGCCGCAACGGCATGGGCAAGACCACGCTGTTCAAATCGCTGATGGGCGTGATTCCCAGTTTTTCCGGCAAGGTGAAGGTGGGCGATCGCGATATCGCCGGCCTGCGCAGCTGCCAGCGCGTGGCCAGCGGCATCGCCTATGTGCCGCAGGGACGGATGATTTTCCCGACGCTCACCGTATTGGAAAATATCGAAACCGGGCTGGAGACCGCCGCATCGAAACGTATCTCGGACGATATCTTCGCGCTGTTTCCGGTGCTGTTCGACATGCGCAAGCGCAAAGGCGGCAATCTGTCCGGCGGCCAGCAGCAACAACTGGCCATCGCGCGCGCGCTGGCCTCCGATCCGAAGGTACTGTTGCTCGATGAACCCACCGAGGGCATTCAGCCGTCGATCATCAAGGATATCGCCAAGGCCCTGAACGAAATCCGCAAGATGCGCGATATCACCATCATCGTGTCGGAGCAGGTGTTGAGCTTCACCCTGGATGTGGCGGACCGGCTGCTGGTGATCGAACGCGGCCGGTTCGTGCACGAGGATTTGCGCGCGAACGTGGATGCGAAAAAGATCAGCGAGTATTTATCGGTCTAGCGCTTTCAGCGACGCTCCGGGAGCCTCGCGCACGCCGGAGAACTTGCAAAAAACGGCGCGAACGGACCGTCACGTTCGCGCCAAAATGCGCTGCGCCGGCGCAGCATCGGGGGAGAACCGGCACCCGCCGGGGCAGCGCGGACCTGGTGAGAAATAGCTCGGGTTCAAGTCATCGGTTGGGAAAAGATTCGGCGCGGGAGTTCGCTACCCCCGCGCGCCCATACTCAAAATTTGACTGTTGCGTCGAAGCCGAAGGTGCGCGGATCACCGAAACGATTGACCGCGTAATAGTTCGGTGTACCGAAGTCGATGCCGTTCGCCAGATAGCTTTTGTCCAGTAAATTCTTGCTCCACAGCGACAATGCCAGATCGCCGCCGCTGCCGATCGGAATGTGCTGCCAGGTGAAACGCAGATCCACCAGGTCGTAGCGGCGGACCGCCGTGCTGCGCGCCAGGCTCGGCTGCGGATACAGCACGTAATCGCTGACATAGGACCAGTCGACGCGGCTGACCAGCTCACCCACCGGCAGCGGCAAGGTGTATGTGGCGGCGAGCGCGGCGGTGCCCTTGGGCGCGTACGGCACGGCGTAGAGTCCGGCCGCGTCGTAAACCTGCCCGGGCACCACGCCCGCCGGGCAGTTGACCCGCGCGCTGGCCTGGCAGGTGTCCTGGTAGCGGTCGAATTTCGCGTGCAGCCAACCGTAACTGGCGCTGAGCTCCAGATTGTCGACGGGCGCCGCCACCAGCTCCAGCTCCAGTCCTTTCACCGTCGATCGGCCCGCGTTGGTGGTCAAGCTCTGCGGCGAGGCGCCGGGCACGTATTGGGAAATCTGGGCGTCGCGGTGGCGATCGTAGAAGCCGGCGAAATTGGCGCGCAGCCGATTGTCCAGCCACTGGCTTTTCAGGCCCAGTTCGTACGCGGTGACGGTTTCTTCGCCGAAGGGAGTCTTAAAACCCGCCACCGATGCCGCCGTCGAATTGAAACCCCCGCCCTTCCAGCCGCGCGCCACCCGCGCGTAGACATTGATATTGTCATCCACTTGAAACGCCGCCACCGCCATCGGTGAGAAATTCTGGAAATCCTTGGCCGCGCTGGTGCCGGGCGGCACCACCACCAGCGCCGTGCCCGGCGCCGCCAGCGGATAGTTGATCTGGGTGCGATAAGCGGTCTTGCGCTCCTTGTTGAAACGCCCGCCCACGGTCAGCGTCAGGCGGTTATCGAGCACAGGCGGCACCCATTCCAGCTGGCCGAAGGCGGCCATGGATTTATCGTTCATGCCGTACCAGGCGTCGGCGTGATCGCTGCCGAACTGGCGCTGGTAGCTCGGGTTCACGACATCGCCCTTTTCCTTCAGGTAATACAGGCCCGCCACATACTCGACGTGATCGGCGCTGCCGATCCACTGGAACTCCTGCGACAGCGCGCGATAGCGGTAATCGCCGATGGAAGCGCCCAGCAGATACGGCGTGCCGTCGAATTCCGGGGTCTGGTAGGAATTCATCCGGCGATGGCCGGTCAGCGACTTGAGCGTGACATCGCCGAGCGCGCCCATATCGCCGAGGTCCCAGGCCACGGTCAGCGCGTGCCCCTTGACGTGGGAATCGTCGCGACGGGCCCAGTCGAGGCTGGCCCGATCCTGCCGGTGTTTGCTGGCGAACCGGGCCGCGCCGGACGCGATCACCGTGCCGTAGTAGGGGCCGACCTCGGTCAGCTGGTAGTACTGGGGCGTTTGTTCCGAATCGCTGAAATCGTACGCGTAGGTGATGTCGAGGTCCTGGCGCGGCTGCCACAGGGCCACCAGCCGGCCGCTGGTGGAATTGATATTGCCCAGCGTGTCGGAGGCGGCCGGCCGCGCCGGTACGCCGTTGCCGCCGCCGAGCGAGCCGAGGTTGGCGCCCGGCAGCCCCTGCACCGTTTCATTTTTCACAAAGCCATCGCGGGTTTTGCGGGCGAGCGACAGTTTGGTGCTGAGCCGGCCGGCGCCTTCGCCGATTGCGCCCAGCGCGGGCAGGTCCAGATCGAGCCGGCCGCTGCGCAGGTTGTAATTGCCCGTTCCCAGTTTGAGCTTGGCGCCGAACTCGCCGCTGGGCTGGCGGGTGACCAGGCTCACCGCGCCGGCGATGGTGTTTTTGCCGTACAGCGTGCCCTGCGGGCCGCGCAGCACTTCGATGCGCTCCAGATCGGCGATATCGAAGGCCGAGCCGAGACTCTTGCCGAGGTAAATGCCGTCGAGGTACAGGCCCACGGTGGGCTCGTAGGTCAGCGCCGGGTTGTAGGTCACCGAGCCGCGGATCGCGATGGTGGTGCCATTCTGGTTGCCGGGCGTCGACAGCAGGCGCAGGTTCGGCACCATGTTGTTGAGCGCCGTCACCTCGCGGATATCGCGGTTTTCGATCACGCCCGCGTCCAGCGCCGAAATCGCGATCGGCGTTTCCTGGATATTCTGTTCACGCTTCTGCGCGGTGACGATGATTTCCTCGACCTGGGCCCGAGCGGATGACGCCCCCAGCGCCAGCACCAGTAACGGCAACACACGCCGCGCGCATTGGGTCTGCATGGACATGTTTTTCTCCTGCACTGACTGTTTTTGTTGTGCCGCCGCGCCGGCACCAGTCGGTGCGGGGCAAAGCGGTCTGTAGCGATCACAGGCCGATCCCTGCCCCGGAAAAAACAGCGTCCCGCCACCTTGCCTGCGCGATACCGCGCGACGGCGAGGCAGGGAATTAAAACCCGCAGCCGCCGCGCCGTCGTTATCGGCGTGAAGGCATGTAAACGCGCGTGGGTTGGAAAAATGAAAACGGCGCGGCCAACGCGCCGGGTTTTGGTTCAGAAGGCGGTGGTGATGGCGGCCAGCTGTTGCTCTCTCCAGACGCCGGGGCTGGTCCCCACCTGTTTCTTGAACTGGTTGTTGAACGCGCTCTGGCTGGAGAAACCGCAGCGCTCGCCAATTTCCGCCAGCGGCAGCGGCTGGTCGGGGTCGAGCAACAGCGCCTTGGCGTCGATGATGCGCTGGCGGTTGATGAACTCATAGAAATTGGCGCCGGCGCGGCTGTTGATGACCTGGCTGAGATAATTCGGGCGCACATGCAGCATTTCCGCCAGCTCGGCCAGGCGAATGCCCTCGCGACGATGCGGCCGCTGCTCCACCATGCAGCGTTGCAGGCGATCCCAGAGCCGCTCGACGGCGGCCGGCTCAAGCCCCGATTTGCGATATTTTTCCACCGGCGCGCTGGCCGGCTCCGGCCCCGCCGCCGCATCGGCCGGTTGCGGCACATCGCTGCGACCGGGCCGGAAAATCGTCGGCTGCAAAATGCCCTTGATCGAGATGTAGTAAATCACCACCACCGACACGATCACGTAGGTGGCCTTCCACGGCGCCAGCGCCGCGCCGAGCGCGCTCTGCAACAGGTCCACCAGGATCCCGGCCACGCCCATGACGCCGATCAACTGCGCCAGCCACAACAGCCAGCGCAGGCTGATCATTTCGGTATCGGAAAACACTTGCTGGATGGTGCGCTGGTGAGCGACCACCCGGCGCGCGATCACCAGGCCATAGGCAATCAGCGACACGGACTGGAGCGCCTCATATAAAGAGTTCTTGCGCAGCAAGGACGGCGCCAGCAGGTAATACGTCGTGTCGTGACCGTAATCCTCCCTGGAAAACGGCAGCCCGAACAGGTGGATCAACAGCGACAACAGGACCGGCAGAAAATGCAGGGCGCAGCGCGCCTCGAAGCGGGAATTCGGATCGGTGAGCGCGCGCGCGTACAGGTAGAGCAGCGGGCCGAACAGATACACGGCGTATTTGAGCCCGTACACGACATAGGGCGGCCGGATCGGATGAAACACCAGCAGACTCATGCTCAGCCAGACGGCGATGGACAGCAACAAGGTGCCGAGCACGCGATTGGCCGCGCGGTAGCCGCTGGGCAGGAACCACAACACCACACCCATCACCACCGCGTGCACGGAGCCGACCAGGGCGATGAGCGCAACCAGATCGGTGAATTGCTCGATGGACATTGGCAGGCAACCCCTCAACCGCAGCTTGCTACTTATTATTTATGAGAGGCGATTCTATCCCCGGATCGGCGCGAAAGCAGCACACGGTCTTTGCTGGCTTATACGCGCGCAGGTAAATGTCGGCCGACAGCCGGTATAAGGTGCGTTCGCTCGGGCCGCCGCCCACGTTGACGCAGGGTTCATCGCCGTTTCGCGGTCATCGTTCCGGCGAGCGCGGCGCCCGGGCGCGGTACAGGCAGCGCGGGCCGTGGCCGGTGCGGGTCCGCGTCCCAACACGAGAGGTCACCCATGCACAACGACAACGACACGATGCAGGAGCTGTTGAACGCCGTCCTCGGCCGGCGCCGCCTGTTCGAGCAATCCCTCAAGGGCGGAGCGGCGGTGCTCGCCGGCGGACTGGGGCTGGCCGGCACCGCCGCCGGCAGCGCCAAACCGGCCGCCACCCCGGCGGTCGCCACCGACGCCGCGCAGCGTCTGCTCTCCGGCCGGGCCTGGGACGATTACTGCGAGATGTTGCGTCTCGCCGGCCATCAGATCGAACACTGGGGCGATGCCATCACCGATCTCGACCGCGCCGAGTGGTACCGCTTCATGACGCGGCTGGCGCGCAACGGCATCGAGCGTTTCGTGGAAAATGCCGACGCTCAGCGCCCACGCCTGCGCGACGCGCCCTGGCGCAATTCGATCAACGTGCAGAACCCGGATCAGGATCACCTGCTGAGCGAAATCTCACCGGACCACGATTTCGTCATCCGCGGCCATCGCGGCAGCGTGCCCTATTTCATCATTTCGGTGTGGAGCGCGGCCCAACCGGCCGATATCGGCGCCCGCGACTGGGCGCCGCTGGGCGTGGCCGGCCTGCGGCAATTCAACCCGGCCATGCTGCACACCACGACGTTCCTGCAAAGCGACGCTTTGAAATATGAACGCGACGGCCGTTTCGAAGTGCGGTTGAGCCAGCGCCAGCAGGCCGGCAACTGGTTGCAACTGGCGCCCGATTCCGTGGGCGTGATCGTGCGTGTGGTCTACCACGACCGCAGTAGCGAGCGGGCGCCGCAAATGACCATCGAGCGCTCCGACAGGCCGGCTCCGAGCCCGCTGCAGCCGGCGGCGCTGGCGGCCGATCTGGCGCGGGCCGGCCAGCTGGTACTCGGTTACGCCGAGCTGGTGCGCTCCTGGTGGCAGGACAATCTGTCGAAGCGGCCGAACGCCCTGCAATTCTCGCGACGCACCTATCTGAGCAACGGCGGCGTGGCCGACCGCCACTTCGCCTTCGGCGCCTGGTTCAAGGCGGCCGGCGAGGCGCTCACCCTCCAGTTCACGCCACCGCCCTGCGAACACTGGATTTTCCAGCTGTGCAACGTGTGGCAGGAAAACCTCGACAATTATGAGGACGGCCAGGGTTACCTGACAAAGTTCAACGCCAGACCGGAGGCCGACGGCAGCATCCGCATCGTTGTCGCGGATGAAAATCCCGGTATCGGCGGCCATTGGATCGACGCGTTCGGCCATCGCTCGGGATTGATGGGCCTGCGCCTGATCAAAACCGAACAAACGCCGGTGGTGACCCTGCATCGCCTGCCGCTGGCCGCCCTGAAGGAAAAGGGCTGGCATGGTTTGACGGCGGAAAGCGCCATCATCAGCGGCCAGCGCACACCATAAAACGGCGTTCCGCGAAGCCCTTGATCAATCGGCCTGAATTCGGAGATGCTGCCGGCCATGGCCTGGATCGGAGAGCGTTGGCGCAATGAGTCTGTCCGTATGGCTGCTGCTGTTCGCCGCCGATACCATGTTCGCGTATTGGCTGCTGCGCCGCGGCGGCGCCGAGTGGATGGAGGGCTGGAAAGCCCTGTTCTTCGTGGATTGGCTGCACGCCGCTTTCTGGAACGCCGCGCAGATCAAGCTGTATTTCCTCTGCCTCTGGATTGTGCACGCCCTGTGGTTCGCGCTCGGGCTGTTCATGCCCGAGGCCCGGGCGCTTCCCTGAGCCCGGCCGCGCCATCTCAGCGATAACGCGCCTCCTCGTTGAGCGATTCTTCCACCGGCCGCACTTCGATGGTGCCGAGCCTGGCGCTCGGCCAGTTGCCGGCCAATTCGATCGCCTCCTCGAAACTGGCCGCGTCGATCAGAAAGTAACCTCCCAACTGTTCCTTGGTTTCGATGAACGGCCCATCGGTCATCCACAACTTGCCGTTGCGGATTTGCACGGTACTGGCGGTGCGCGCACTCTGCAGCGCATTGGTGTCGATCAATTTGCCGCTCTGCCGCAGCGACTCGACATAGGCGAGGGTCTCCTCGCGCAGCGACTGCCACTCCTTGCGCGGCATGTTCTTGAAAATGTCTTCCGCTTCATAAGCCAGACACAGATATTTCATCGTGCGCTCCAAATCAGATGTCGGGGTGAACGGGACGACGCCTGCCACTGTCGCCAAGTCATCGAAAACCTGAACAGCGGCTCGACCGGAGCCGGCAAACTCCACTGAAAAGGGTCCGCAAGCCAAGCCTGAATCAAAAGGATTCGACGCGATCGAGGAATAGTCCATCCGCTACGCCGCATATCGTCCGGTTCGACACCACCAGTACGACCGTCGGCGCGGTTTTCAGGTTTGGAAAATAGTACCCAGGGTAAGTTTCGTTGAAAACAGCCCCGGTCACACCCAGAGGGGTCAACCAGCGGAAAATGGTTACCGGCCGGGTTCACCCCCGCGGCGTTTGTCGTTGATGAATAACGCAAAACCACTCTGACCCAGCGGTTTCGGCGGGGAACAACCCCAGCAGCCGGTGGTGCGCCATCGCACAGAGGAAAAACCTCATTCCGGCGCCAGCAATATTCTGTTTCTGCCCTGGTTTTTCGCTTCGTAAAGCGCCTTGTCGGCGCGGTTCAGCACATCGTCGATCGAAACATCCTGTCGACGAAAGGCGCTGATGCCGCCGCTGATGGTGCCGCCGGCGCCGAGCGGCAACAGCGCGGCGAGTTCGAGGTTGATCTGCGAGCGCAGCCGCTCGCCCAATTGCAGCGCCTGGTCGATGCCCGTGTGCGACATCAACACAATGAACTCATCGCCGCCCAGACGCGCGACCAGATCGTTTCTGCGGGAGGTTGCGGCGCACACCGCGGCCACCGCGCGGATGCTGTGGTCGCCGGCCTGGTGCCCGAGCTGATCGTTGATGCGCTTGAAACTGTCGAGATCGAAAAGGAACACCGATACCGGCGTGTGATACCGGTGGAAATCCTCGAAAGCGGCCGCCAGCGCATTCATGAAGCGGCGACGGTTGTAGAGCCCGGTCAACTCGTCGGTATCCGACAACAGGCGCAATTGCGCCTCGAGCTGATGGCGCTCGGTGATATTGCTGGCCACCCACAGCACCGACGGTTCGGCGAACACATCGGGCAGCGGCTGGATGCGCGCCTCGAACCACAATGGCCCGCGCGGCCCGGCCGGGTCGATGCCGGCCACCTCCGATGCGTTCAGGCCGTATTCCACGATGCGCAGCCGCCGCTCGCGCAGGGTGCGCCGAATTTCTTCGAGGAACCAGCCGGCCTTGTCCGGCGGCAGCACCTCGTGCATGAACTTGCCGACCAGCGTGGTGCCGTCGTGGTAATAACGCGGGTCCCGGCCGCCCAGCACCGCGATGTACTGCCCGCGCCCGGTCAGCACGAAGGCCAGATCGGGCAGGGCCCCGAGAATGGCTGCCTGTTGGTGGCTGTTGAGCAAGATGAAGTCCTGAGCGGGCGCGCTCTACGGTGCCGGCGCGGTGGAGGCATCCGGGTTACTCTAACGCCGCACCTTGCGCGCGTACAGCGGTGAAACAGCGACACGAACGAGGCCATGCGGGTTTTGCATTTCGTCAGCTCAACGCGACGCTGCGATCCTGCGCCGGCCTGTCGGCAGCGCGAGCAGCACCGGGTGAATCCGGGCAGCCGCGCCGCCTGTGCCCGGTTGACGCAACAACGCCGGGACGCGTTCGCGCTCCCGCGCTTCACCTGGACATGGAGGCATTCGAATCCGCATGATCCGGAGCGCGAATCAGGTGCAGGCGGCGCACCGGCTCTTCTGTGTTTTTTCCGCTCTTGGTTGTGCGAAAGCGAACACCATGCCCCGATCCACAAACCGGACGCTTCGACACCACCCGGCATAGGGCCGCGTTTGCCCGGGCTGGCGCCGACCGAGCGCGGCCCGACCGATCGCGGCCCGACCGAGCGCCATCCGGTCGCGGTGCGCGCCGCGCCAACTCCGATCTTGCGCGGTGCGTTCTGCTGCGGCCCCATATCCTGATATTCTCCGTGCTCATTGCCATCATTCACCGCGTTCCCGGTTCAGGGATTCAGGTAGCAGGGAAAATTCAATGAGCCACGACACGCCCAACCTATCAACCGGGACCAAAACATCGCCGCTGCCGAAGGATTTCGTCGAGGCGGCGACGGCGCTGTTCGGCGAGCGTTTCACCAATAACAAAACCGTGTGCCTGCAACACGGCCAGGACGAATCCTCGTTTGCCGCCGCGCCGCCGCAGGCGGTGGTGTTCGCGCGCAGCACGCAGGAGGTGGCCGCACTGGCGCGGTTGTGCCACGCGCACCGCATTCCGATGATCGCGCACGGCGCTGGCTCGTCGCTGGAAGGGCAGCTGCTGGCCGTGCGCGGCGGCATTTCCATCGACCTGTCGCTGATGGACAAGGTGCTGGCGATCCGCGAAAGCGACCTCGACGCCACCGTGCAGCCCATGGTCACGCGCAAGCAATTGAACGAGGCGCTGCACGGCAGCGGCCTGTTCTTCTCCGTCGATCCCGGCGCCGACGCCAGCATCGGCGGCATGGCCGCCACCCGCGCCTCCGGCACCAACACCATCCGCTACGGCACCATGCGCGAAAACGTGCTGGACATGACCGTGGTGCTGGCCGACGGCCGCATCGTCAAAACCGGCGGGCGCGCAAAGAAATCGGCGGCGGGTTACGACCTCACGCATTTGTTCATCGGCTCCGAAGGCACACTCGGCATCATTACCGAACTCACCGTGCGTCTGCATCCGCTGCCCGAAGCGGTGTCGGTGGCGACCTGCGTATTTCCCGACGTGGACAACGCCGTGCGCACGGTGATCCAGACCATCCAGATGGGCGCGCCGGTGGCGCGCATCGAGATGCTGGACGCGCTGTCGATCACCGCCATCAACCGCCACGGCAAATTGGAACTGCCGGAATCGCCAACGCTGTTTTTCGAATTCCACGGCTCGCCCACGGGGGTCGAGGAGCAAGCGGCATTGGTGGAAAGCATCGCCGCCGATCACGGCGGCACGGATTTCCAGTGGGCGCGGCAGACCGAGGACCGCAGCCGACTCTGGCATGCGCGGCACAATGCCTATTTCGCCGCGCTGGGCCTGCGCCCGGGCGCGCGCGCACTCACCACCGATGTGTGCGTGCCGATCTCGGCACTGGCCGAATGCATCGCGCAGACCCGCGCCGACCTGGCGCAATCGGCTATCACCGCGCCGCTGCTCGGACACGTCGGCGACGGCAACTTCCACCTGATCGTGCTGGTGAACCCGGACGACGCCGCCGAGATCGAACACGCCGAAGCCTTCGCGCAGCGCCTGGCGCAACGCGCCATCGCCATGCAGGGCACCTGTACCGGTGAACACGGCATCGGACTCGGCAAGCGCAAGTTTCTGGCGTTGGAACACGGCGAGGACGCGGTGGCGGTGATGCGCCTGCTCAAGCACGCGCTCGATCCGCACCAGCTGATGAATCCCGGCAAGATATTCCCGGATGATTGACGCAGGCGCGTGCGCCTCAGGTCAGCGCGCGCCGGGCCGCTTTTTGCGAGCGTCGATAATCGATGACCACGGTTTTGCTGATCAGATCGTGGCCGAGCGCGCCATCGTTCCTGATGAACACAATCAACAGCAACATAAAGACAATCATCTGCGGATAGGCCGTCGCGACCACGATCGGCAAGTGCCGCAGCAGTCCGCGCCAGTAAGCGATGCGATCGAAATCGCGCGACATGGCCTTGAGCCCGAACAGCATCATGCCCGGCGTGGCCTGGAGCCTGGAACATTCGAACAGCCAGGAACAGATCAGCAGCAGCGCGCCGAGCACATAAGTTCCCGGCGGTCCGCTGGCGTCCAGCGCGGGCCCACTGAATTTTTCAAGGAGCAGACACATCCCGTTGAAAACCTGTATCACCACGGCGAAGTCGATCGCCATGGCCAGCATGCGCATGATCGGGTGGCCGAAATAATAATGTTTGATCGGTAGCTGTTGATAACGGCGCACTTCCCTCACGGATTTACCGCCGCGCAATACCTGGATCGCGCGATGGCTCTGCGCGATGAGCTGGCGCTCCTCGATCATCGCCAGCAACAGACCGCAATCCCTGTCGCCGATGTTCGCGCGCAGCAAGGCCGGGTTGCCGGTCCAGTCGAACAGGCCGTCGAGAAAATTCAGGATCGGGCAGGATTTGTTCTGGCGAATATAGATTTTCGGCGATTCGCGGTAATGCCGGTCGATACGCACGAAGATTGCAAAGCCGAGGTTTTTGCAGAAACGATCGTCGAGCATGTACGGAGTTCTTTCCAGAAACCGCCAGCTCGATAACATGCCACGCCGCCGATCGTCCGCCAGCACTCGATCCACCTGGGCCAGCAGGCGCTCCGATTCGACTCGCTCCGCATCCGGCTCCATCGCAGCGGGAGCCGATTCGGTTTGCGGCGGCGTGACAGGCGGCAATGCCTCGATCGCCACCACATCTTTGCTGTGCGGTTCCACAGCCGGCGCCGCCACCGCAGGTTTGAATTCAGTTTCAGGAGATACGACCGGCGGCGGCGATTCGACCACCGCCGGAGGATACGTCCGTTCGAGCGATTTCGCGTCCGCTTCTACAACCACAGCGGCTTGCGCTGGCGCGGGCGGTTCGGCGCTGCCGGGCGGGACCGTTTTCCGCTCGCGATCAGCCGGTGCCGGCGCGGGGTTTCGTTTGCCGTCCGCTTCACCCGCTGTTGATGCCGGGCCGGTTTCGAAGGTTGCATTCAAAGTGATCTCGGGCGGCTGGAAATGCCGCGCCGGCGCTTTTTCATTCGTTTGTCGATCGAGGGACTGCTGCTGAGCGGGTGTTGCCTCGGTGACGGGAGCGCGGCGCACCGGTTTCGAGGCCCGGCGCGCGACGCCTGAACCGGCCCGTTTGAGCGCCTGCGTATAGGCCGCGTGCAGTTGCTGAAATTCCTGCGGATGTTCATCCGGGCGCGCCGATTTCAGCTTGCGCGCGTAGGCCCGTTTGATTTCCCGAATATCGTCGGTCTCCGATATCCCCAGCTCCTGCCACGGGTTCAAAACCAATCCTCGGCGTCGAGTTCATCCAGAATCTGTTCGATCTGTTCGCGCGCCCGTTTTATTTCGGCGCTCTGCTGGCGATTGAGAATGCGATCGAACTCGCCCATGATCCGGGCGATCTGCTCGCGGCGTTCGCCGCGGCTGGATTCGTACAGGCGTTCGCCCCTGGCCAGCAACGCCCGGTTTTCCTCCTGGTCGCGCGGATGAAACTTGAGCGCCGCCAGCCGTTTCATGGACTTTTCCTTGTCGGCGTCGGACAGCGCGCCCGGCATCTGTTCGATCACCTTGCTGTAGGTTTTGCCGGTGGATTCGACTTTCACATCCACCTCCAACAGCCCGTTCATGTCGTAGCTGTAGCGGATATCGACCCGCTCCTTGCCCTTGGAGGCCGGCGGCACCGCCACCCGCAGCGAGCCCAGGAAAATATTTTTTTCGACCAGCCGGTTCTCGCCCTGATAGATATTGACCTCGACATGTTTCTGCTGGTCGCTGACGGTGAAAACACTGCGCACGATACTGGTCGGCACCACCGAGTTGCGCTCGATGATCGGCAGGAAATAACCGGGCGTCACGCCGTCGGGGCCGACCACCTCGGTGCCGAGCGTATACGGGCAGACATCCGTCAGCACCACGTCGTCCAGCGCCTCATCGCGGGCCTGCAAACCCGCCTGGATCGCCGCGCCCATCGCCACCGCCAGATCGGGATCGATGCTGTGCGAAGGAAAACGGCCGAACAAACGGCTCACCGTGCTGCGGAACAACTTCATCCGGGTCGCGCCGCCCACCAGCACCACATCGTCGATCTCGGCGGCGCGGATGCTGGAATCGCGCAGCGCGGTTTCGATCGGCCGCTTCACCCGCAACAGCAGCGGCGTGACAATCTGTTCGAACCACAGCTCCGTAACCGGCCACTCGATTTGCCGATTGCCGAGTTCGAGATGCAGTATCTTATTCTCGCCATCGACCCGGCGTTTGGCGGTTTCCATCTGCATGTAGAGGTTGTAGCGCTGCTGGCTGCTGAGTTCACCGCGATCGATCCGGTGCACGGCCAGCACATCGGATACCATGGCTTCGACAAAATCCTCGCCGCCGAGAAAATTGTCGCCGGCGCTGGCATGCACCTCCATCACACCGTCGAAGAATTCCAGGATCGAAACATCGAAGGTGCCGCCGCCCATGTCGAGGATGACAAAGGTGCCTTCCTGCTTTTCGTGCAGGCCGTACGCCATCGCCGCCGCGGTGGGTTCGTTGATCAGGCGCCGCACCGTCAGGCCCGCCAGTTCGCCCGCCATCTTGGTCGCCTGGCGCTGGTTATCGTTGAAATAGGCCGGCACGCTGATCACCGCCTCGGTGACGCTTTCCTGAAGGTAATGCTCGGCATCCTCCTTCAGCGAGCGCAGCACCAGCGACGACAGTTCCTGCGCCGTGAACTCTCTGCTTCCTATCGTGATTCTGTGATTCGATCCCATCAGTCGCTTGAAAACGGCAACGGTGCGATCGCTGTGGCTGATCAGCCGCTCCTTGGCCACGCGGCCGACGGTGATGGCGTTGTCATCGTCGAAACCCACCACCGACGGCGTCAGGTATTCGCCGAGCCGGTTGGGAATCAGCTGCACCTGTCCGTCCTTCCAGAAACCACAAGCGCTATTGGTCGTACCCAGATCGATGCCGATGATGGTCATTGTTGTTGTTATCCGAAACGGCGTGGCCGACGCCGCATCGCACGGCAGAAGGCAATGGATTTATCGGGCGGCCATCCAGCGGGCCGCTGTCGTCTTCGAGCCGACCCCGGCGTTTTATCAGAATGCCAAGGCGTTTTCAACGAAAGTGCCCCGCGGGGCATTCCGCTGCCGTACGCGCGATATTCACGGCACGGCCGGGGCGGGCAACACGCTTGCATTTTTCCACTGGGCGCCGGCGCCGAATTTTTATGAAGGTCCGGCAGGCCGGCCCGGAAGCAATTCGCGCTGGAAATGAAACCGGCACGATATTGGCAATCATGCTGTTGAACATCCGTCACACATCGAGTCGAAATCATGCCCGCCAATGACCAGCCCGGCGCCGCGCGCCGATGAATCAGGCGTTGAACCCCGGCCAGTACGATACTGGCGCAGCCCTTGCTTTGTCCCCGTCGGGCTGGCGCGCGCAGCTGCGTCTGGCCTTCGCCCGGCGCGAACGGCGCACCACTTTGGTGAGACGCGATCACGTCGGCCCGCTTCTGGTGCAGAAGCCGCTGTATCCCGAGGGCGAGCCGATCTGTCACGCCATCGTGCTGCATCCGCCGGGCGGCGTCGCCGGCGGCGATCAATTGCGGCTCGAGGTCGAACTGGCCGCGCGGGCGCACGCGGTGCTGAGCACGCCGGGCGCCGGCAAGTGGTACAAGGCGAACGACGCCGCCGCCGCGCAGCACCTCGATTTTCATGTGGCGGAGGGCGCCACGCTGGAATGGCTGCCGCAGGAAACGATCGTGTTCGACGCGGCGCAAGTGCACTGGCAGACCACGGTGGCGCTTGCCGGCAACGCGCGTTACGCCGGTTGGGAAATACTGTGCCTCGGCCGCCGCGCCGCCGGCGAATCCTTCGAGCGCGGCGTGTTGCGGCAATCGACCCAGCTGCGGCGCGACGGCCGCCTGCTCTGGAGCGAACACATGGTGTTGCGCGGCGCCGATCCGCTGCTGCATTCGCCGGTGGGTTTGAACGGCCGCCCGGTGACGGCGACGTTCCTGATCGCCCATGGCGCCATGCCGGCCGCATTGCTGGAGGCGTGCCGGGCGCTGGCGCCGGCCGATGGCGCGGCCTGCGGCGTGACGGCGCTGCCGGATATTTTCGCGGCGCGTTATCTGGGCGAAAGCGCGCAGCACGCGCGTCGTTATTTCGAACAACTCTGGGCCGTGGCGCGGCCCTGGTATGCACAGACCCAAGCGCGACCGCTGCGCATCTGGAGCACATGAAGCAACGAAGACATTGCCGTAACTGCGAGACCATTACGTGGAACTGACACCGCGCGAAAAAGACAAGCTGCTGATCTTCACCGCCGCGCTGCTGGCCGAAAGGCGCCGCGCGCGTGGGCTCAAACTGAATTATCCGGAGGCGGTGGCGTTCATCAGCGCCGCCATTCTGGAGGGCGCGCGCGACGGCCAGACCGTGGCGCAGCTGATGGGTTACGGCGCCACCCTGCTGACCCGCGACGAAGTGATGGCCGGTGTGCCGGAAATGATCCCGGAGATTCAGGTGGAAGCGACCTTTCCCGACGGCACCAAACTGGTCACCGTGCACCAGCCCATTCCCTGATTTCGTAAATGGCGAGGCGAACACCAATGATTCCCGGCGAAATGCGGATTGCGGACGGCGATATGGAATTGAACGCGGGCCGCCCCACCCTCGATATCGAAGTGGCCAACAGCGGCGATCGGCCGATCCAGGTCGGTTCGCATTATCACTTCTTCGAAACCAATGATGCCTTGCTGTTCGAACGCGATAAAACCCGCGGCTATCGTCTCGACATCGCCGCCGGCACCGCGGTGCGCTTCGAGCCGGGGCAAACGCGTTGCGTGCGCCTGGTCGCGCTCGGCGGCGGGCGCTGCGTGTACGGCTTCGCCGGGCGCGTGATGGGCCCGTTGGAATAAGGACACGGTGAAGCACTGATGAGCACGACAATTTCGCGCCGCGCCTATGCGGAGATGTTCGGACCCACCACCGGCGATTTGCTGCGCCTGGCCGATACCGAGCTGTGGATCGAAGTGGAGCGCGACTTCACCGTCTACGGCGAGGAGGTGAAATTCGGCGGCGGCAAGGTGATACGCGACGGCATGGGCCAGAGCCAGCTGGGCGCGGCGCAGGTGGCGGACACGGTGATCACCAACGCGCTGATCATCGACCACTGGGGCATCGTCAAGGCCGACATCGGCATCAAGCACGGCCGCATCAGCGCCATCGGCAAGGCGGGCAATCCCGATATTCAACCGGGCGTCGACATCGCCATCGGCGCCGGCACCGAAATCATCGCCGGCGAGGGTTCGATCGTCACCGCCGGCGGCATCGACAGCCACATTCATTTCATCTGCCCGCAGCAGATCGAAGAGGCGTTGATGTCCGGCATCACCACCATGATCGGCGGCGGCACCGGGCCCGCCACCGGCACTTTCGCCACCACCTGCACGCCGGGGCCGTGGCATATCCAGCGCATGTTGCAGGCGGCCGACGCGTTTCCGATGAACCTGGGTTTTCTCGGCAAGGGCAACGCCAGCCTGCCGGGGCCGCTGCACGAACAGATCGAGGCCGGCGCCATCGGCCTGAAGCTGCACGAGGACTGGGGCAGCACGCCGGCCGCGATCGACAACTGCCTCGATGTCGCCGAGCGGACCGATACGCAGGTGGCGATTCACACCGATACGCTCAACGAATCCGGTTTCGTCGAAACCACGCTGGCGGCGTTCAAGGATCGCACCATTCACACCTTTCACACCGAGGGCGCGGGCGGCGGCCACGCGCCGGATATCATCCGCGCGGCGGGTTACGCCAACGTGCTGCCGTCCTCCACCAATCCGACGCGCCCGTACACCATCAACACCATCGACGAACACCTCGACATGCTGATGGTGTGCCATCACCTCGACCCCGCCATCGCCGAGGATATCGCCTTCGCCGAATCGCGCATCCGCCGCGAGACCATCGCCGCCGAGGATATCCTGCACGATCTCGGCGCGTTTTCGATGATGTCGTCGGATTCACAGGCGATGGGCCGCGTCGGTGAAGTGGTGCTGCGCACCTGGCAGACCGCGCACAAAATGAAGGTGCAGCGCGGCCGTTTGCGCGGGGATACGAACAACGACAATGCCCGGGTCAAACGCTACATCGCCAAATACACGATCAATCCCGCGCTCACCCACGGCATCGCCCACGAGGTGGGCTCGATCGAAGTCGGCAAGCTGGCCGATCTGGTGTTGTGGCGGCCCGCGTTCTTCGGCGTGAAGCCGAGCCTGATCGTGAAGGGCGGCATGATCGCCGCCAGTGTGATGGGCGATCCCAACGCGTCGATTCCGACGCCGCAGCCGGTGCATTACCGGCCCATGTTCGGTGCCTTCGGCGGCGCGCTGAAAAGTTCGGTGACTTTCGTGTCGCAGGCGGCGCTGCAACATCCGTCGCTGGCGGCGCTGGCATTGTCGAAACCGCTGGTGGCGGTGCGCGGCACGCGCACGCTGCGCAAGGCGCACATGATTCACAACGCGTATCAGCCGCGCATCGACGTCGATCCGGAAACGTATCAGGTGCGCGCCGACGGCGAACTGCTGGTGTGCGAGCCGGCCACCGAACTGCCGCTGGCACAGCGGTATTTCCTGTTTTGAAAACGGCGAGTTCATCCATGGCAGGGCGCGATACGCACCTGAAAAAACACAGCGCGTGCAGTCCGCCGTGCACGAGTGCCCGCGGCGAATCCAGCGCTGCGATGATACCGACCGCGCGGAGCGAAAAATTTTCATGCTGACGATTTTGCCGAATATCACCGAACGCGTCGCCGATGCCGGCGAGGTTTTCCACGACCGCCTGATCCTGCCCTTCGATCTGCGCCAGAAAAGCCGGTTGCGCGTGCGCCTGGAATCCGGGCGCGAAGCCGCGTTGCTGCTGGAACGGGGCAGCATCCTGCGCGGCGGCGAACGCCTGCGGCTGCAACGCGAGATCGTACTGGTGATCGCCGCCGACGAGCCGGTGCTGCACGTGAGCGCCGTGGATGCGCGCCAGCTCGCCCGCGCCGCCTATCACCTGGGCAATCGCCACGTGCCGTTGCAGATCGGCGACGGCTGGCTGCGCCTGGAACAGGATCATGTGCTGCGCGAACTGTTGCTGGGCCTGGGCGTCACCGTGGAAGCGTTGTGCGCGCCCTTCGAACCGGAGGCGGGCGCCTACGGCGGCGGGCATCGACATCACGGCCTCGCCGCGCATGAGTGACGCGCTGGCGCTCAGCCGTCTGCTGCAATTGGCCAGTCCGCTGTTGCCGGTGGGCGCGTACAGTTATTCGCAGGGCCTGGAGTGGGCGATCGAAACCGGCATCGTGACCGACGCGCCCAGCGCGCGGCGCTGGATCGGCGATGCCTTGCAGTTGTCGTTGTGCCGGTTCGAACTGCCGCTGCTGCTGCGGCTTTGCCGGAGCTGGAACAACGCCGATGAAGCGGCGCTGGCGCATTGGAACGCGATCTGGTGCGCGGGCCGCGACAATGCCGAGGCGCGCGCCGAAACCCTGCAAATGGGTTATTCGCTGGCGCGCCTGCTCGATGAATTGGACGCGCTCGACGCAACGGCGAAGGCGCGCCTGGGGCGCATCGCACCGATGACGTTTCCGCTGGCTTACGCCGCCACCGCCGCCACCTGGAACATCGATGCCGATCAGGCGCAGCACGCGTACGCGTGGTCGTGGGCGGAAAACCAGGTGAGCGCGGCGCTGAAGACGGTGCCGCTGGGGCAAGTGGCGGGGCAGCGTCTGCTGCTGGCGCTGGGCGCGCTGCTGCCGCAGGCGCTGGCGACCGCCGCGGCGCTGCCGGATGACGCCATCAGCAATTTCGCGCCGGGCCTCAGCCTCGCCGGATGTCGGCACGAAACGCAGTACAGCCGCCTGTTCCGCTCCTGAACGGCGGCAAAAATTTTCGACCTTTTGCCATTTTTTCGCGAGTGAAAACCATGAACAGCAATGAACCCCTGCGCGTCGGCATCGGCGGGCCGGTCGGCTCGGGCAAAACCGCGCTGACGCTGGCGCTGTGCCGACGGCTACGCGCCGAGTACAACATCGCCGTGGTCACCAACGATATCTACACGCGCGAGGACGCCGAATTCCTCACCCGCCACGAGGCGTTGAGCCCGGAGCGCATCATCGGCGTCGAAACCGGCGGCTGCCCGCACACCGCGATCCGCGAGGACGCGTCGATGAATCTGGAGGCCGTCGCGCAATTGTGCGGGCGCTTCGCGGCGCTGGACATCGTGTTCGTGGAAAGCGGCGGCGACAACCTGGCCGCCACCTTCAGCCCGGAATTGTCCGATCTCACCCTGTACGTGATCGATGTGGCTGCGGGTGAAAAAATTCCGCGCAAGGGCGGCCCCGGCATCACCAAGTCCGATCTGCTGATCATCAATAAGATCGATCTCGCGCCGCTGGTCGGCGCCAGCCTCGAGGTGATGGAACACGACGCCCGGCGCATGCGCGGCGAGCGGCCGTTTTTATTCAGCAATCTGAAATCCGGCCAGGGGCTGGAGGATATCGTGCGCTTCATCGAACAGCGCGGCTTGATGCGGCACTGAAAAAAATCCGCGTTACTTTCTGGAGGATCGACATGACGAAAACACCCGCGAAACACCGCGCGGCGGCGCTGCTGCTGGCCATGTTCTGCGCGCCGGCGCTGGCGCATCCCGGCCACGCCGACGGTCTGTTGGGGGCCGCCCTGCATCCGCTGTCCGGCAGCGACCACCTGCTGGCCATGGTGGCGGTGGGACTGTGGGCCGGACGCAGCGGCGGCAGCGCGCGCTGGCAATTGCCGCTGGCGTTTTTGACGGCGATGACGCTGGGCTGGCGGGCGGGCGCGGCGGGACTGGTTTTGCCGGGGTTGGAAAGCGGCATCGCCGCGTCGGTGCTGGCGCTCGGCCTGCTGCTGGCGCTGCGCCTGGAATTGCCGCGTTCGCTGCAAGCGGCGTTGACCGCCGTGTTCGCGCTGTTGCACGGCAACGCCCACGGCGTCGAGCTGGCGGCGGTGGCGCCGATCGGCGCGCTGGGATTCTTGTTCAGCACCGCGCTGCTGCACGGCGTCGGCCTCGGCATCGCCGCGCTGCTGCCGCGCGGCACTGTTTATCGCGGCGCGGGCATCGGTATCGCATTGGCCGGCGGCGTGTTGTTGCTGCAATAACGACGGGGCTCAGGCGCGTCGCGCAGGGTGTTTCGCACAGCTCGGCGCGATGACGGCGCGGCTCAGCCCTGGCTGATGTTTTTCAGCCACAGGGAAAATATCTGCCAGTGTTTTCTGCGTTCGAGGCGCTGATGGAACAATTCCTGACGGGTCAGTCCGCCGGCACGGCGCAGCAGCTTCAACGGCAGGCCCGCCCAGTAGGTCACCACCTTGCGCAGCGGAAACGCCGGCCGCCCGAAAATGCGTTTGCCGGAGGCCTCCAGCATCATCAGGTATTCGGAAATGGTGCGGTCGTGGTAGTGGCGCAGGAAATGTTCCTCTGAATACTCGTAGTCCTTGAGCATGTGGAACACCTGGACCCGCGGGTTGTACATCACCTTCTGGTCCCGGGCCAGCAGCTTGATGTAAATTTTCCGTTCTTCGCCGACGAACAGGCGGTCGCCCTTGCGCCCCAGGTTTTCGTCGAAGCCGCCGACATCCAGCAGCGCCTGTTTCCTCAGGGAAAAATTCTTGCCGTAGAAATCGTGGTAGGGGTCCTTGACCTGAATGACTTCGTTGCCGTAGTCGAGCGCGGAGAACATGTATTTGTAGGTTTCGCTGTACCAGTCGGGTTTGCCCTTTTCCCAGTCGATGATGATCTTGCCGAAAATGCAGTCCGCGCCGAGTTCGGCGTAACTGTCGATCATGGATTGCAGCCAGTTTTCCGGCAGGCGGGCGTCGTCGTCGGTGAAGATCAGGATTTCGCCCCGGGCCTCCCGCGCGCCCCGGTTGCGCGCCGCGGACAGACCCTGCCGCCCTTCGAACACATAGCGGAATTCGAACGGCATCGCCCCGGCCGCTTCCTCGCACACCGCGCGGGTGGCGTCGGAGGAATTGTTGTCGACCACGATGGCCTCGATGCTCCCGGGCTCGGCCACTTTCTGGCGCGACAGATAATCCAGTACCCGGCGCAGCGACGCGCACTGGTTGTAGGTGCAGATGATCAGCGAATAAGTGACCGGATGCGTTCTATCCATGTGCGCAGGTCCTGATACGGTGCCGGCCGCTTTTGAAGCCAGGCCGACAAGCCACGTGGGGACGCCGATGGGGCGAAACCGCCGCCATCGCCTTCACCCGTCATCGTCACGGCAGGTGGCGATGGGGATAAGAAAACCAGCTCAGCGGAACCCTAGCAACTCTGGCGCATGCGCTCAATCCGTTGCACAACAGACAATCCGAATCCGCCGGCGGCGGCCCGGCGCGGCCGTAGCAGGTGGGCGCAACGCGGCCGGGCGCCGTCATTCGCCGCATTGCCAGCAGATTTCGAAGGCCGGCCCGTTGATTTCGTGACACTTCGGGCAGCGCCAGGCCCGGTGCCCGTGGCTGCTGAAGGCATCCTGCACAATGGCGGCGGCGTGCCCGGCTTCGGCGTCGTCCAGCACCCACAGTTCCGGCCAGGTTTCGAAGGGTGACAGATCGCCGATGCCGCTGGAGGCGTATTCGTTTTGCACGACGCAGGCGATGCCGGCGTTTTCCAGGATGTTTTTCGCATTCCAGACGATGAAGCGGTTTTCGTGGGTGTAGATCTTTTTCATGGCGCGCACTCGCGGTTGCGGATCGGCTGAAGAACGGCGCGAACGATTGCGCCGAACTTAGCGGATTTCACCGCGCCGGACCAGCCTCGGCGGTCCCGGCGCGCGCGAGCGGAGCGGCTCAGCGCTGGGAGGAAATGTTGCCGCCGTCGACGACGATTTCCGCGGCGGTGATGTAACTCGCCTCGGAAGAGAGCAGGAAGCGCACTACCTTGCCGATCTCCTCGGGCTCGCCGAGACGGCCCAGCAGGATGCGGCGCTCGAAGGTGCCCTCGGGCAGCACGTCCACGGTCGGTTTCACCATCGGCGTCAGGATCTGGCCCGGCGACAGCGCGTTGATGCGGATGCCCGCCGCGCCGAGGTCATCGGCCATCGAGCGCACCAGCGCCAACATGCCGCCCTTGGACGCGCTGTAGGCGGGGATCAGGCCGTTGCCGAGGGTGGCGTTGATCGAGGCGATGCCGACCACCGCCGAACCCGGATTGGCGCGCAGGTCCGGCAGCAGTTCGCGCACCAGCAGCGGCAGCGCGCGCAGGTTCACGTTCATCACCGCGTCCCAGTTGTCGGCGGTCAGGCCGTCGATGCGGGTCTGCATCACCACGCCGGCGGCGTGCACCAGGGCGCCCAGGGCGGGCAGGGCGGCGCGGGTCTGGGCCACGGCCGGCGCCAGCGCGGCGGCGTCGCGCAGGTCGATGCCCAGGCCAAAGGTGGCGACATCGAATTCGGCGGCGATGGCGGCGGCCACGGCCTTGGATTTTTCCGCGTCGAGGTCCCAGATCGCCACCGGCCGGCCGACCGCGGCCAGTGCCCGCGCCGACGCCAGGCCGATGCCGGAGGCGCCGCCGGTGATGATCACCGCGCTGCCGGGCTGGTTGAATTCAGGTTTCATGTCTACCTCCTTCTATATCGGATATATCGGGGATTCAGGTATGGGCTGAGAGCGGTGTGTTTCCGAAAAAAAAGGGGCGCCGGAGCGCCCCCGGAAGGAGAGATTTCAGTACTGGTAGACGAAATCGACGCCATAGCTGCGCGGGTCGCCGAAGATCGCGGAGGTTCTGCCACCGTTGAACATGCTGGCGTAGTACTGTTTGTCTTCCAGGTTGCGGCCCCACAGCGCCACCCGCAGGTCGCCGGTGCCGATCGGAATCTGCGACAGTTGCAGGCGCGCGTTGAGCAGGCCGTAATCGTTGGTGATCAGGCCCTTGTCGCCGGAGGAGGAGAATTTCTCCGCCTGCCAGGTGTAATCGGCCATCGCCGTGACCACGCCGACCGGCGTTGCCGGGAACTCGTACTGCACGTTGGCGGAGTAGCTGTTGTGCGGCGCTTCCACGAAGTAGAAGCGGTTGGCGATGTTCTGGCCGGTGCGGGGATCGTTGATCTTCCGGTAGGAAGCGTCCAGATACGCGTAGTTCACGCCCACGGTCAGCCCTTCGGTGAGGCGCGCGTTCGCATCCATTTCAAAGCCGTTGATCCGGGCCTTGCCGGCGTTGAACACGTCGGTCTCACGGGGGCTGCTGCCGGTCTGCACGTTTACCTGGATGTCCTTGTAATCCGCCTGGAACACGGCCGCGTTCAGGCGCACGCGGTTATCCCACCATTGGGATTTGATACCCAGTTCGTAGGAGGTCAGGTTTTCTTCGGAGAAGCCGTCGTTGAAGCGTTCGATGCTGGTGGCGCGCACGTTGAAGCCGCCGGTTTTGTAGCCCTTCACCGCCTTGGCGTAGGCGTTCACGTCGCTGGTGATGTCGTAGGCGATGATCAGGCTCGGGCTGAAGTTGTTGAAGTCCTTGTCGCCCTTGCCCTGCGCCGCGCGGGTGCTGTCGCGCATGGTGGCGTAGCGTTTGTCCAGCGAGCGGCGCGCGCCGACGGTGATGTGCAGCCTGTCGTCCAGGATCGCCGGCGTGTACTTGGCCTGGCCGAAGATCGCGTAGGCCTCGTTCTTGATTTTCACCTGGCGGTTCTGGACCAGGCCGGGTTGCACGGTGTTGTCGAAGCTGTCGCCCTTTTCATCGAAGTAATAAAGGCCGGCCACGTATTCCAGCCGCGAATCCAGCGCATCGCCCACCAGCTGGAATTCCTGGCTGAACTGGTGCTGGCTGGAGTCGGTGGCGGTGGTGAAATACGGCGCGTAGCCGATGGCCGCCAGGATACCGGCGTTGTAGTTTTCGTTGATGTCGTTATCCAACTTGCGATAGCCGGTGATCGACTTGAAGCTCAGCGAGTCGTTGATGTCCCAGCTGATGGTCAGGTTGTGGCCGTCGGCGGCGACGTCGTTGGCGCGCAGGTTTTTCACATAGACCGAACCGTGCGACGGGCGTTTGCCCTGCTCGGGGAAGTTCGGCACCGCGGCGATGAAGGCCGGGGTGTCATCGATCTGCGAATGGTCGAAGCTGTAGCGCACATCGACGTTGTCGCTCGGCTGCCAGTTCAGCGCGGCGCGGTAGGCCTGGCGGTCCTGGTCGCCGAAGCGGCTGACGCCGGTGCCTTCGTTTTTCACGAAGCCGTCTTTCTTCACGGTCAGGTAGGAGAGTTGCAGCGCCAGCGTATCGGTCAGCGGCAGGTTGGCCTGGGTGCGCGAGCGCAGCAGGTTGTCGTTGCCGAGGGTCAGCGCTTCCTGGAAGCCGAATCGGCCCAACTCCGGCGCCTTGGTGATGAAGTTGATGGCGCCGCCGGTGGCGTTGCGGCCGTACAGCGAACCCTGCGGACCGCGCAGCACTTCGACGCGCTCGATATCCGCCACGTCCATGGCCAGGCCCTGGCTGCGGGCGACGTAGACGCCGTCCAGGTATACCGCCACGCTCGGGTCCATGGTGATCTGGTCGTCGTTGTTGCCGACGCCGCGCATGAACACCCGCGCCGTGGCGGAGCTGTTCGGGTGCGGCGTCAGTTGCAGGTTGGGCACCGTGCTGCGCAGGTCGACCAGGCCGTTGATGCCTTTGTTTTCCAGGTCGGCGGTGCTGAACGCGGCCAGCGAGATCGGCGTGTCCTGGATGGATTCCTCGCGTTTCTGCGCGGTGACCACCACCTCGTCGAGCGCCAGCGTATCGGCGTTGGCGCTCGCCGCCACGGCGCAGGCCACGGCCGCGAACAGGGCTTTCAACGTGGTATTCGGTTTCGGATTGGCTAACATACTTCCCCCTGTGGCTTATTTTTCGAATTGAATCAGCTAGTTATTAGAAACTACCTGCACGAAGGCAGATTTTTGAATGAGCGCACTCTAGCGCAGGGCTGGTCGCCTTGCAACCAAAGGACGGCGGGACTGGCAGGAGCGCGAAGGGTTGCGTTATCTTTGCGTTCGTTTTTGCAGCTCATAACAACAGCCCAGGGACATCCATGACTGCCATCACCAAACTGCCCAAGGGAGAGGTCACCCGTCAGCGCATCCTCGATGCGGGGGAGGTCGTGTTCGCGGAACTGGGCTTCGCCGCCGCGCGGCTGGAGGACGTGGCCAACGCGGTCGGCATCCGCCGCGCCTCGATCGTGTATTACTTCAAGAGCAAGCAGGAGCTGTACGACGCGGTCGAGTCCGGCCTGTTCAGCGCCCTGCAACAGGAGAGCCGCGAGCGGCTGGCGAAGGGCGGCAGCGCCTGCGAACAGATGCAGCTGCTGTTCGACAGCTGGCTCGATTTCATGGTGGCGCGCCCGACCGCCGCGCGCATCATCCAGCGCAATTCGGCCGATATCACGCCGCGTTCGAGCAACCCCGTGGAGTTTTCCGAGGCCACCGTGCGCGAGATGGAAAACGTTCTGGCCAAGGGGCGGGACAGCGGTGAATTCACCGCCATCGAGCCGACGCTGTTTCTCAGCTTCACCGGCGGCGCCATCATCAATTACGTGTGCCTGAGCCAGTTGTTCGGCAGCGAGCGGATCTACGATCCGGCCGAACCGGAACGCCTGGAAATGTTCCGCGCGATGCTGCACAAAACCTGGCGCGCGCTGCTGCTGCCGACTTGATCGACGGCGCCCGCCGGCGGTGAATTTTTCAATGTTTGTCAATGACAACCAATTCAAAACCGCGACCGGATATGTTCAGATCACCACCACGGAATCGTGTCGCCGGGACCTGCTGCGCGGACACTCGAAAATAACCAAGCCGGAGAACAAGGCATGAAAGGTCTGGACGGGAAAGTGATCGTGGTGGCGGGCGGCGGATCGGGCATCGGCGCCGCCAGCGCGCGGCGCCTGGCGCAGGAGGGCGCGAGCGTGGTGGTCGGCGATATCGCCCCGGCGGCCGCCGAGGCGGTGGCGGCACAGATCACCGGCGAGGGCGGGCGCGCCGTGGCGGTCGCCTTCGACATGGCCGATGAAGCCTCGATCAAAAATCTCATCGACACCGCGGTGCGCAGCTACGGCGGCCTCGACGGGCTGCATGCCAACGCCGCCGATCTCGGCGTGATCCACCAGGACGGCGATGTCCTGGAGGTGCCGCTGGCGGTGTTCGACCGCACCATCGACATCAACCTGCGCGGCCATCTGCTGTGCACCCGCCACGCCCTGCCGGAGCTGCTCAAACGCGGCGGCGGCGCCATCGTCTACACGTCGTCGGCCTCGGCCTTCATCGGCGAACCCAGCCGCGTCGCCTACGGCATCAGCAAAAGCGGCCTGAACGCGCTGATGCGCCACGTCGCCTCGCGCTGGGGCCGGGAGGGCATCCGCGCCAACGCGGTGGCGCCGGGGCTGGTGCCGACGGAAAAAACCCGCGATTCGATTCCCGAGCAGTTCATCCGCTTCGCGCTGGACAGCGGTCGCAGCCCGCGTCTGGGTGAACCCGAGGACATCGCCGCGCTGGTGACGCTGCTGCTGTCCGCGGACGGCGCCTGGATCAACGGCCAGGTGATCAGCATCGACGGCGGCGCCACGCTGCGCTGAACACTGCCGGACCCGCCATGCAATGAAGCGCCTACTCCCCGCCGCGACAAGGATGCGCAGCCCCGGCGGCCGTTCCCGGCCGCGCGGGGCCGGTTATACGCTCGACGCCGGCGATTTTCGATCAGCCCCCGACGCCCCGCCCGCGTCGCATCGTCCGGTTGCCACGCCATGCTAGAAGATCGTTCCGCGCAACACGCCGCCCAGACCACCTTGCAGACCGGCCAGGCGCTGGCCGGCGTGCTGCTGATCCTGCTGGGCATCAGCGGCATCGCCGGCTGGTCGTTGCAGATCGTGCAGCTGGTGCAGACACTGCCCGGCCTGTCGGCGATGGATATCTTCAGCACCCTCTGCTTCGGCCTCACCGGCGTCGGGCTGGCGGCGCCGGCCCTGTGGCCGCGCCGCGCCTGCGTGCTGCGCAGCGTGACCGGCGCCGCCGTCGCCGTCATCGCCGGCATCGACCTGCTTCACCCCCAGCCGTTGTGGAACGGCCTGGACATCCTGCACATCCAGCGCTGGTTCGACGCCGACAATCCGCATCCGGCGCGGCTGGCGCCGGTCACCGCGACGCTGTTCCTGATCACCGCGCTGCTGCTGATCCTGACTCCGTGGCGCGGCCGCCGGCCGCTGCTGGTGCTCGGCCGCGCGGCGCTGCTCGGCCTGCTGGCGACCGCCGGCACCGCCGCCGGCGCGTATCTGCTGCAATTGGACAACCTGTACAGGCACAACACCTTCAACGACATGGCGCTGCAGACCGCGCTCGGCCTGGTGGTGTGCGCGCTCGGGCTGTGGCCGCTGTGGTGGCGGCGCGCGTCGGCGCGGCCGGGCCAGCAGGATCGCGGCGTGACCAGCACCGTCGTGGTGGTGCTGGTGTGCACCGCCTTCGGCGTCGGCCTCACCGCCTGGGTGAGCGAGCAGCAGCATCTCGCCGCGGCCCAGGGCGACGGCCTGCTGCTGGCGCTGAAATCGCGCATCGACCAGATCAACACCGCCATCGAACTGCGCCGCAACCGCGCCAGCGTCATCGCCAATCATCCCAACCTGCTCAAGAGCCTGCGCGATTACGACACCCGGCCCGGCGCCGCCACCCTGGCCCAGGTGCAGCAGATGCTGCGCAGCTTCGACAATTTCGATTTTTCCGCCATCGCGCTGTACGCGCCGGACGGCCGCGAGATCGCCCATACCGGCCAGATGGCCGGCGCCGGCGCGGAGCTGAGCGCGCACCTGGCCAACCGCGATTCGGTGCTGATCTGGCGCCGGGGTTTCTATGTGCGCCGGCAGCTGGCGGTGAGCGATGCCCAGGGCCTGCTCGGCACCCTGATCGCCGAACAGAGCCTGGGCAACCTGACCGCCGCCCTGGCCACCGAGGACGCCTTCGGTCACAGCGATGAACTGATGCTGTGCGTCATGCAGGCCGAGCTGCGCTGCTTCCCGAACGAGCGCTCGCCGCAGCACGCCTTCACCGTGCCGGCCGGTTCCGCCGACCGCATGCAGCTGGCGCAACCCGTCCTGGCCGGCCATTCGGGCGTGCGCACCGTGCACGATTTCCGCGGCCAGCGCGTTATCGGCGCCTACGCCGCCGTCGACGGCTCCGATCTGATCGCCATCCTCAAATCCGACACCGCCCGCCTGTACGCGCCGATGACCCGGCAGTTCGGCTTCAACGCGCTGCTGATGATCGCCGTGATCGGCATCGGCACCGGCCTGATCTACGCCCGGGTGCGGCCGCTGGTGAAGGCGCTGCACCTGAGCGAACAGCGCCTGCAGCTGGCGCTGGACACTTCGGACAGCCATGTCTGGGAACTCGATCTGCGCAACGATGTGCTGCTGCCCGGCCCCGGCCTGTTCCGGCGTCTGGGCCTGGCCGAGGACAACGGCCCGGTCACGCCCATGCAGTGGCGCGACTGGGTGCACCCGGACGACCTGGCCCAGGACCGCGACGGCTGGGCGCCGCTGCGCGACGGCGGCGGCCGCGAACTGCGGCTGCGCGACAGCGAGGGCCAGTACCACTGGTTCAACTTCCGCGGCGGCGTGGTGGAGAAGGACGGTTCCGGCCGGCCGCTGCGCGCGCTCGGCACGGTGACCAACATCGCCGCCCGCAAGCGCATCGAGCAGGAGCTGATCGCGGCCCGCATCGCCGCCGACGACGCCAACCATGCCAAGAGCCAGTTTCTCTCCAGCATGAGCCACGAGCTGCGCACGCCGCTCAACGGCGTGCTCGGTTATGTGCAGATGCTGGCCGCCGACCCGGCCACGCCGCACTCCCAGCAGCGCCAGCTCAGCGCCATCGAAAGCTGCGGCCAGCATCTGCTGACCTTGATCAACGATGTGCTCGATCTGGCCAAGATCGAAAGCGGCAACATGGAGATCGAACACGGCGACTGCAACCTGCACGGGCTGCTGGAAAGCGTCAGCGACATCGTGCGCGAGCGCGCCCTCACCAAGAAGCTGACCTACACCGTCGAGATCGACAAATCGGTGCCGCACTATGTGCGCACCGACGCCATCAAGCTGCGCCAGATCCTGGTCAACCTGCTCGGCAACGCCATCAAGTTCACCCACACCGGCGGCATTTCGCTGAAGGTGACCACCCGCGCCAACAACCGCGAACTGCTGTTCCAGGTGCGCGACACCGGCATCGGCATCCCGCTCGACAAACAACAGGAAATCTTCAAGCCGTTCCGCCAGATCAACCGCGCCGGCGGCGGCACCGGCCTCGGTTTGTCGATCAGCCAGCGCCTGTGCGAGGCGCTCGGCGGCAAGCTGCTGGTGCACAGCGCGGTGGGCGCGGGCAGCTCGTTCAGCTTCAGCCTGCCGCTGGAGCTGGGCGAGGCGACGGCGGTGCAGCCGCCGCAGGGTGTGGCGCATCCGGTGCTCGATCTGCGCGCCGGCACCATGACCGTGATGGTGGTGGACGACAATCCGGTCAACCGGCAGGTGCTGGCGGGCATGTTGCGCGCCAGCGGCATGGATGTGGTCGAGGCCGAACACGGGCGCGAGGCGCTGGAGAAATTGCGCATCCAGTTCGTGCCGCTGATCCTGATGGATGTGCGCATGCCGGTGATGGACGGCTTCGCCGCCACCCGCGCGATCAAAAGCAATCCGTTGCTGCGCAAGGCCAAGGTGATCGCGGTATCGGCCAGCGTATTTCCCGACACGGTGGCGGCGATGCGCGCCGCCGGCTGCGACGATTTCATCAAAAAGCCGGTCCGGGTTCGCGAATTGCTCGAAAAAATCGCGCAGCATTTGCAACTGCCCCTGCTCGAGGCACAAGATAGCCAGGAAAACCAGCTGCCTGGATAAAGGCCGCATCGACGACCTTCGGCGCAGCGACCCGCTCTGTCGAACGTCGCCGGCGGCAATACCCCGTCCGATGCAACCGATCCGCAGATGATGCTCGACAACCGCACCCTGTTATTCGCCGTCGCCCTGCTCGAACTGCTGTGCGGGCTGTTCATGCTGACCGCGCTCGGCCAGCGCCACGGCGACCGCCAGCGTTGGATCTGGGTTGCCTCGTTCCTGGTGCAGGGCGTCGGCGTGGGCCTGTTCGCGCTGCGCGATCAGGCGCCGGACTGGCTCACCATCCCGATCGCCAACGCGCTGTTCCTGCTCGGCAGCTGTCTCACCATCCAGGCTTTCGCCCGGCTGTTGGAGCGGCCCGTACCGCCGCTGCTGGCGCTGCCCGCAACCGGTGTCTACGGGCTGCTGTTCTGCGCCGCCTATGCGGCCGGCGCCGATCTGTATCAGAGGCTCCTGCTGGCCGGTATCTGGATGGGCTGGCTGCAAGGCGGCACCGCCTGGCTGATGCTGCGGCATTCGCAGCAACACCCCACCCAGCGCGTCATCGGCGGCTGGTATGTGCTGATGGCCGGCATGGTATGGGCGCTGGTGGTGGGATTGCTGCTCAACGTGGCGCCGGTCGAGACCCCCGTGGGCAATTCGCCGGGGCGGGTTTTCTACCAGCTGTGCGCGCTGGGCACGATCGTCGCCTCGGCGCTCGGCTACCTGATGATCGAGAACGAACTGAATCGCGCCGAACTGGTGCAGCTGGCGCAGCGCGACAGCCTGACCGGCGCGCTCAACCGCCGCGCCCTGGAAATGATCGCCGCCGCCGAGTGGAACCGGCACGTGCGCTACCGGCTGCCGCTGGCGGTGCTGATGGTCGACATCGACCACTTCAAGACCATCAACGACCGCTACGGCCACGCCACCGGCGATCAGGTGCTGCGGCATATCTCCGGCGTGCTGCGCGGGGAAATCCGCCGCCACGAGGTCATGGTGCGCTACGGCGGCGAGGAATTTCTGATCCTGGCGCCCAACACCGACCTGGAAGGCGCGCTGCAACTGGCCGAACGCATTTTGCGCGTGATCCGCAATACGCCCTTCGAGCAGGACATCATGCTCACCGCCAGCCTGGGCGTGGCCGCCGCGGTGCCGCCGCCGGACAGCGACTGGACCGCCCTGGTGAACACCGCCGACCAGCGCCTGTACCGCGCCAAGGCCGCCGGCCGCGACTGCATCGTCGCCGGCGATGAGGTGCCGACGCCGGCCGTGGCCTGATCCGCATCCTTTCGCACCGGTTTTTTTCCCCCGCATGACCCATCCACCCGCATCGCGGCGCTGGCTTCGCCGCGCCCACGCATACGCGGGCCGGATTCGCGGCATTTCAGGCATGCCGGTCACCGACCTGGAGCTGCTGCGCCGTTTCGCAGCGCCGGACCGGCGGGGTGCGTTCAAGTACTTTCAGCTGTTCAATCCACTGGCGGGCGGCATTGTCATCGGCTTCGCCGCGCTGAACGCCGGTCGCTTTCTTGTTTGTTCGCCCGGCTCGACTAGAATGAGGAGTCATTGGCAAATCTGGCGAAAGTCAGAGACGCAAAGCCTCCGGCCTAAGGAAACGGGATAAAACAGCAACCGTTTCGATGGTAGCGGGGTTGCCGGCGCCCGTTGCCGGGCATCGCCCCAATCCCTGGCTTGCGCGCCATTCACCGAGTTCACCCGCCCTGTCCGTTGCGCCAGCGGCGGCTCGACCACCCACCGCGTCGCCGCCGTGCGGATTACAACGCAGGCCGCCGGCGACAGCGGACCACCAGCGCAGGGCCATCCGATGTCACCCTTGGGCAGACCTATCGCCAGCAGAGCGCCGGCCATCGCGGGCCGCGACCGGCGGCCATGAAGCGTCCGGCCACCCGCCGCAAGCCGGTTGTCATCGTTCGCCAGAAAATAATCCGGCGCACGTTGCGCGACCACGGCGCCTGGAAGGTCGCGTTCGCCGATTTCACCACGGCGATGATGGCGTTCTTTCTGCTGCTGTGGCTGCTCGAAAACGCGTCCGTGCCGGAAAAAATGGCAATCTCCGGTTATTTTGTCCCACCCGGCGGCGCCTTCAGCAACGGCGGCGCCGACGCCGGGTTGAACGAGTCGCCCAATCCCGTCGCGCCGGCGCAATGGCTGGCCACGGCGGAGGTGGCGCGGCCGCCGGCGCGGGACGGCGGCGCGCCGGAAAGCCAGCCGACGGATGAGCTGCTGCGCGAACAATACCGGCGCCAGGAAATCGAAACGCTGGACAAACTGAAACAGAAATTGTTGCTGGCGATCGAAACCGACACCGTGTTCAGCGCCCTCAAGGGGCAGATCAGCATCGACATCAACCTGCTCGGCCTGCGCGTGGAAATCGCCGACAAGGCCCAGCGCCCGATGTTCGACCTGGGCCGCGCGCAACTGAAACCCTACACCGAGGACGTGCTGCGCGCGCTGGCGCCATTGCTGGACGGCGTGCCGAACCGCATATCCATCACCGGCCACACCGATGCGTTCGCCTATGGCGACGGCGCCATGTATTCGAACTGGGAGTTGTCCGCCGACCGCGCCAACGCCGCGCGGCGCGCGCTGCTGGCGGGTGGTTATCCCGAGGACAAGATCGCCGCCGTGCAGGGCATGGGCGACACCGCGCTGTTCAAGCCGCAGGCGCCGCTCGACGCGGCCAACCGCCGCATCGCCATCATCGTGTTGCGGCGCTTCGCCGAAAAATCCTTCATCGACAACGGCCCGGCACAGCCGGCGGCCGGGGCCGTCAGCGACGCCTGGCGTTGATTCCGAGCCGTATTTCTCGCTCGCGCTTTTCGAGCCCAGCGAATCGGAGAAATCTGGCGTCGCAGACGGGCACGGACGGCGGCCTTGGACCGTCACCGGCCTCAGGCTGCGCCCGCTGCGCGCGGGCCAGTGATTTTTTCGATCAAACGTGCAATTTTCCGATTGAAGAACGGCGCATCGCGCGGAACCTTATGTCGCGCACCTGGGCATCAGAAACCTCGAACGGGCAGAACTGGAGGGTGGGAAATATCCACAGCAAACCCCAGCGATATCGCGGGATTTTGAAAAACGCGGGGGAAACGAATTGGAACGGCGCCGGCGGCGCCCCGGACGATGCCGCGGGCGCCGGCATCGCATTGAAGTCAGATGTTTACGCCAGATGCGCTTCGATCAGCGTCCTGGCGGCGCGCCCGGCATTGACGAAGGGGCCGTCCCGGCAGACGAAAGCCAGCCGCGACATGGCGCAGCCCTCGACCAGCAGCGTCAGGGCATCG
>Ga0164243_10001473_pt1 | contig 39806 bp, 34 predicted proteins | sample OricompcompostOP_FD_108781 | JGI IMG/M metagenome (GOLD analysis project Ga0164243, IMG submission 108781) | Organic Plus compost microbial communities from Emeryville, California, USA - Original compost - Organic plus compost (OP) | ecosystem: Engineered > Solid waste > Mixed feedstock >... | reverse complement strand
GCGGCCCGGGCGGCGAGCTCGGGTTCCAGCAGCAGGCGGGTCTCCTGGAGCTCCCGCAACAGCTCGCGGATGTGGTCCGGCGGAAGCCATTCCAGCAGCTGGGCACTGAGATAGTCCCACTCCTCGGGCGGTCGCAACGTCACGCGCCGGCCCTGGGCGATGTGCACGATGTCCAGGGAGGCCAGGATCTTCAGAGTCTCCCGGGCAACGACCCGGGACACCCCGAACTCGGTGGTGATGTCCGACTCCGAGGGGACGCGCCCTGCGGTCAGCTCGTTGTTGGCGATCCGCCGTACCAGGTGCGCAGCAACCTGCATCGGCAGAGTCCGGACCTTGACATCCACCGAGAGATCCTGTTTGCTGACCATACCGTCAGCTTATATGACAAGTTGTCCCGAGGGTTGTGACACATTGCGGTACGCCTCGGGGCATACACAGATGTGCGTCCCATCCCCGACCCTGCCGCCCCGCGGCCACGAGGATCAATGAAGATCGTCAACATCACCACCGCTGTCGTGCGCTATCACGGCGAAGCCACCCTGGTCCGGATCGACACCAACGAGGGAATCTCCGGGTTCGGCGAGGCCAACCCCGACGCAGGAGCCGGCGGCGTCGTCGGCGTGATCAACTCGCTGCGGCCGCTGCTCATCGGCGAGGATCCGCGCAATGTCGAACGATGCTGGGAGAAACTCCGCCGGAAGGTCTTCGCCGGTGCGCAGTCCGGCGTCTATGTGATCGCGATGAGCGGCATAGAACTCGCGTTGTGGGATCTGGCCGGCAAGGCGATGGGCCAGCCGGTATACCGGCTGCTCGGCGGACAGTTCCGCGATCGGATCCGGGTGTATGCCGACTGTGGCAACGGAGACGATCCCGAAGGATCGGTGGCCGGCTGCGTCGACCGGGCGCAGCGGATGGTCGCCGAGGGTTTCACGGCGATCAAGTTCGACATCGACAACCTGGGGCATCCGGCGAAGTTCGATCCCTACAACCACACCTTGGGTGCCCGGGAGATCCGCGACATGGTCGACCGGGTCGCCGGGGTGCGCGAGGCGATCGGGCCCGATGTCGATCTTGCCATCGACATGCACGCCCGCTACGACGTGCCCAGCGCCTGCCGGATCGCCGCAGAACTGGAGCCGTTCGCCCTGATGTGGCTGGAGGAACCCACGCCTCCGGAGAACCCCCAGGCACTGGCCCGGGTCCGGTCAAACACCAGAACACCGATCTGTGCCGGCGAGAACCTCTATCTCCGTTGGGGTTTCCGGGAGCTACTCGACTCCGGCGCGGTCGACGTCATCGAGCCGGACATCCCCAAGTGCGGTGGACTGGCCGAGAGCAAGAAGATCGCGAACCTGGCCGAGATGTACTACGTGCCGTTCGCACCGCATCTGGTCTCCACGCCGTTGGGCACGATGGCCGCCGCCCACCAGTGCAGCACCATCCCCAACTTCTACGTGCAGGAATGGCACGCGCTCGAGGAGCGCGAGGTATGGGACAGCTATGTGCTGGCGCCGGACGGTGCCGGCTCGATTGTGAAGGACGGCTACATCACGCTGCCGGACACACCCGGCATCGGTGTTGAGCTGGACATGGACGGCGTGCGCCGACACGCCGTCGAAGGTTTCGGGGTCTTCGAGTGACCTGACACAACTTCTCATGTCGGACATGGGACAGCGTCGTACCCAGGAGGATCGATGAACAGCAGGATCGCCGTGCCCGCCGGACTTTCCCGGCGCGCAGTGCTCGGCCTCGGCGGCGGAGCCGCTCTGGCCGGACTGGTCGGATGCCAGACCAGCAGCAAGAAGCCCAGCAGTTCCAGCTCCATCGCCGTGGAGCAGGCGGTGATCGATGCCGCCAAACCGTACAAGGGTTCCAAACTCGGCATGCTGGCACAGAAGCAGTACGCCGACTCGGCCAACACCGCTTTCACCAACGCCATTTCGGCTTTCAGCAAGGCCACCGGCACCACGGTGACCTCGAGCACGATCGAAGGTGACACGGGTGATCTGGTCGCCAAGACCGACGCCGCGATCAAGGCCGGCAACGCACGCGACATGGCCTTCGTCGACGACGGCCGCTTCCTCGCCGAGTTCCACGAACTCGGTGACCTGGAGGACGTCACCGACGTCGTCGAGGAACTGAAGAAGACCTACGGCGACCCGGCGCCGGAGGCGCAACTGAACTGCGTCTTCGACGGCAAGTGGTACGGGATCCCGTACTACTTCATCGGGCAGGGCATGTTCGCCCGCAAGGACTGGTTCGCCGAGAAGGGGATCGACACCAAGGAGTTCTACTCCTACGAGGAACTCCGCGACATCTGCCTGGAGATCTCCGATCCGAGCAAGAAACGATTCGGCTGGGGGATGACCGTCAACCGGTCCGGCGACGCCAACGGCATGATCGAGGGAGTGATCAACGCCTACGGCGGCGCGATGACCGACAACAGCGGCCGCAAGGTCAAGCTGTACAGCGACGAAACCATCGACGGCGTCAACTTCCTGGCCGAGATCTTCACCAGCTCCAAGTACAAGAAGATGCTGCCACCCGGCATCGAGAGCTGGACCGACTCGAGCAACAACGAGAACTGGCTGGCCGGCATCATCGGCGTGATCAACAACCAGTTCAGCGTTTATGCCGACTCCAAGTCCACCAAGAACCCCGTCTACGAAAACACCCAGGCATTCATCGGCTGCACCGGTCCTGCCACCGACGAACCCCTCTCCGCCGGAGCCAGCCAGGCGCTGGTGATCTTCAAGGGAGCCAAGAACGTCGGCCTGGCGAAGGTGCTGGCCGGCTATCTGATGCACGGCTCGGCCCTGCTGGGCATTGCCCGTGACTCGACCGGATTGGTGCTACCGACCTGGAAGAAGGTTTGGGACTCCGATCCCTTCTACACCAACGGCGACCCCGCCTTCAAGGTGATGCGCAACATGCAGGAAGCGCCATTGCCACACAAGACCACCACGGGTTACACCTTCCCGTCGGTGCCCAGCGCCGGACGGCAGGCGGCAAACCAGTCCTATGTGCTCACCGACATGATGCAACGCATCCTGAAGGGCATGTCGGTGAAGGAGTCGGTGCAGGAGGCCCAGGACGTCCTGATCAAGCTTTTCGAGCAGCAGGGCATCAAACAGTGACTGCGGTACCCACCACGTCCGCACCGGCGGTCGCCCGGGGCACGCCGTCCCGCCGGCGGGCGCGACTGGGCGGCGACTGGCGGTTGGCCTGGTTGCTGCTCGCGCCGACGGCGCTGCTGGTCGGTGCGCTGATCCTGTTTCCGATCATCTACTCCGTCGTCCTCAGCACGACCCAGCGGCACGGTGCCGACACCGTGTTCGTCGGACTGGCCAACTTCGCCTCGCTGGTCCACGACCGTTTGTTCCACGCCGGCGTGGTGAACTCCTACGTGTTCACCTGCTATTCGGAGATCTTCAAGGTCACCGCGGGCCTGGTCGCTGCCCTTCTGCTGCACAATCTGCGGCGCGGCCGCGCGATCGTCGCAGGCGTTCTGCTGCTGCCGTGGGTGGTTCCCACCATCGTCACGGCGTTCACCTGGCGCTTCCTGCTCGATCCGATCTTCGGCAGTGTCAACAACCTGCTCACCGTGTCGGGCATCGGACCGCTGTTGGCCCAGTTGCACCTGGTGGGCAGCTGGCCCGCGGCGTGGCTGTCGGATCCGAAGCTTGCCATGCCGTCGGTGATCATGGTCAACGTCTGGAAGGGCATCCCGTTCTTCACGGTCAACTTCCTGGCCGGGCTGAAGGCGATCGACTCCGGTCTCTACGAGGCGGCTATGGTCGACGGTGCGTCGGCGTTCCGGCGCTTCGTCCACGTCACCCTGCCGGGCCTGCGGTACGTGATCATCGTCACCACCCTGTTGTCCTCGATCTGGACCTTCAACAACTTCGACCTGGTCTGGCTGATGACCCAGGGCGGCCCGGGTGATGCGACCGCACCGTACGTCCTGGTCGCCTACATCAAGGCGATCCAACAGCTGCAGTTCGGTCCGGGCGCGGCCTCGACGCTCGTGCTGCTGCCGGTGGTCGGTGTGCTGGTGGTGCTGTTGGTCCGGATGATGCGGTCAGGGGATCGGGCACCGACGCAGCGCCGGCGACTGACCGACGGGCAACGCCGCGCGCTGGTGATCGCGGCCCTCCTCGGCGGTGTGGTGCTGCTGCTGATGGCCAGCGTCAGCTTCTTCTGGCGGGCCCTGGTGATCCTCGGCGTACCGGCCCTTGTGGTCGCCTGTGTCGGCGGTCTGATCTCCTGGCTGGCCTCCCGTGGCAGGGTGCGTTCGTCCAAGATCGTTCAGGGACTGGGTTCCGGTGTCGTGTTGGCCGTGCTGATGGGCTTCGTGCTGCTGCCGCTGTATTGGATCCTGGTCACCGCGTTCAAGTCCGATCTCCAGATCACCAGCAGGATGAGTGATCTGTGGCCGACACCGTGGAGCACCGAGCAGTTCTTCGGGTTGCTCAGTGACCAGCCGTTCGCCACGTGGTACCGCAATACGCTGATCGTCTCGCTGTCCTCGACCGCCCTGACCCTGGTCTGTGCCTCCCTCGGTGGCTACGCCCTGGCCAGGTTGCGGTTCCGTGGGGCGCACAGCTTCACCTCGACGATCCTGCTCACCTACGTGATGCCCGGGGCGCTGCTGTTCATCCCGCTCTACCGGCTGCTCAGCGGTGTGCACCTGACCGACTCTCTGTGGTCGTTGTTCCTGACCTACCCGACCTTCGGCCTGCCGTTCGCGACCTGGTTGCTGATGGGCTACTTCCGGTCGATCCCGGTCGATCTGGAGGAGGCGGCGCTGACCGACGGCTGTTCCCGGATGCAGGCCTTCGTTCGCGTCGTGCTGCCTTTGGCCAAACCGGGTCTGCTGGCCGTCGGCCTGTTCACCCTGACCAATGCCTGGAACGAGTTCCTCTTCGCATTCGTGCTGATCACCAAGGACGAGCTCAAGACACTGCCGGTCGGCATGCAGTCGATGATCTTCGGCGACGTCGTCCCGCAGGGCGAGTTGGCGGCAGCGTCGTTGCTGATCAGCATTCCGGTCGTCCTGATGTACGCCTTCGGTCAGCGGTTCCTGACCGAGGGGCTCACCGCCGGCGCTGTGAAAGGCTGATCACACCGGCACGACCGGGGTGGATCCGACGAGGTGGGGCGGTGGCGCGATGGCAGACGGCCCGCAACATCGGGTGGATCTTGCCGAGCGGATCGCGCGCAGCCTTGGCGTCGGCGGCGAACCCGTCCGGCACGGTGACGGCTGGTCCAACAACGTCTGGTTGTACGACGACGTGGTTATCCGGATCGCCCTGCGACCCGGACCGGGCGCACTCGCCGTCGAGGGCCTGATCGCGCCGCGGCTGCCGGCCGCCGTCGGCTACCCGGCGGTGATCGGCAGCGGTGTGCTCGACGGACACGACTGGATGGCCCAGCAGCGGCTGCCGGGGGACAACCTGGCGGCACGGTGGGATTTGCTGGACCAAGATCAGCGAGCGTTCGCGATCGGTGAGCTGGTGACCCGGCTGGACGGCGGCCACCCGGGCGGACGTCAGCGGGCTGGTGCTGCCCGACACGCCGCTCTACGCGTTCGACCCGGATCTGGTGGATCGCCAGCTGGCCGTGGCCGGATCGATCGTCGGTGATCAGACCATCAGGCTGGCCCGACGGATCATCCGGGCCGGATCGGAGGCTGCCGGACTTGTCGAGCGTCGGCTGGTGCACACCGACGCAGTCTTCGGCAATGTGATCTGGACCGGATCGGCGGCGATTCCCATCGACTTCGAGTTCGGCAGTCTCGGCCCGATCGACCTCGACGCCGACTGCATCGGGCGCGAGGAGGTCGCCCGGGCGGACGCCTCGGCGATCATCGCCCTGAGCGCCGCCCTGGCACCCGTTCTGAGCCGATCCGGTGCGGCCGATCGGCTGCGGGGTTACTCCGTTCTGCGCAATATCTGGGCCATCGGCAAATGGCTCGACAACGATCCTGGGCTGACCGACGCAGAGACCTGGGAGCCGGTTCGATCACTGATCGCCGACACCGAGGGCTCGGGCTGGCTGGACCAACTGCTGGGCACCGTCCGGTAGACTGCGGTCGCAAGAGTCCCGCAGACCTTGTGGTGTGCGGGACTTAACACGCGTAAGTGAGGACGGCGATCACATGCCGGGAATCGTTGTGGTGGGTTCGCAATGGGGCGACGAAGGCAAGGGCAAGGCGACCGATCAGATCGGCGATCGGATCGACTACTGCGTACGCTATTCCGGCGGCAACAACGCCGGCCACACGATCGTGGTGAACGGTGAGAAGTTCGCCCTCCACCTGTTACCATCCGGGCTGCTGAATCCGGGCGTACGCCCGGTGATCGGCAACGGCGTGGTCGTTGATCTTGATGTGCTGTTCACCGAGATCGACGCGCTGCGGGCCCGTGGTGTCGACTGCTCCGGGTTGCTGGTCTCGGCCAACGCCCATGTGATCACCAGCTACCACCAGACGATCGACAAGGTCACCGAGCGTTTCCTCGGCAAGGCCCGGATCGGCACCACCGGTCGGGGAATCGGGCCGGCGTACGGAGACAAGATCAACCGGATCGGCATCCGCATCCAGGACCTGTTCGACGAGTCGATCCTGGCCAAGAAGGTGGAGGCGGCTCTTGATCAGAAGAACCATCTGCTGGTCAAGGTCTACAACCGCCGCGCGGTCGACCCGGCCGAGGTGACCGAGCATCTGCTCGGCCACGCGGAGCGGATCAAGCCGCATGTCGCCGACACCGCGCGGCTGCTGAACGTCGAACTCGACGCCGGCAAGGTGGTGCTGTTCGAGGGCGCCCAGGCCCATCATCTCGATGTTGATCATGGCACCTATCCGTACGTGACCAGCTCCAACCCGGTGGCTGCCGGCGCCTGCGTCGGTGCCGGGGTCGGACCCACCCGGATCGACCGGGTGATCGGCATCGCCAAGGCCTACACCACGCGCGTCGGCGAGGGGCCGATGCCGACCGAATTGTTGGATGCCGACGGGGACCGGCTCCGCGAGGCGGGCGCCGAGTTCGGCACGACGACCGGGCGGAAACGTCGCTGCGGCTGGTTCGACGCCCTGGTGGTCGAGCACGCCCACAAGATCAACGCGTTCACCGACATCTTCCTGACCAAACTGGATATCCTCACCGGCTGGGAGAAGATCCCGGTCTGTGTCGCCTACGACGTCGACGGCGTCCGGCACGACACCATGCCGATGACCCAAACGGAGTTCCACCACGCCAAGCCGGTCTACGAGTTCCTCGACGGCTGGGAGGAAGACATCTCCGAGTGCCGGACATTCGGTGATCTGCCGGCCGCCACCCAGGCCTACGTCAAGCGGCTGGAGGAGCTGGTCGGTTGCCGGGTCTCCGGTATCGGCGTCGGGCCGGGACGCGGCGAGGTCGTCATGATCAACGACTTGTTGGGCTGAGGCCGGACAGCGCTCCGCGCGGCTTCACGCCACCGCCCGACAAGGCGCGGTGGCCGACGGTGATCCCTTCGGCGACCGCGGCGCCGAACAGCTGCGGGAAACGGCTGGGCATCAGCCGCAATTCCTCTCCGCCGGCGATCCGGACGCTGGTTGCGAGCACTGCGTTGCGACCGGCCGGGGTCCCGACGATCTCCACCGGCTCGCGGTCGTCGTACGTCCTGGTCAGTACGGCCTTGAGCCGATCGGTGACATAGGAGGTGTCCTGCGGCTGGAACTGTGCCATCAGATTGCCCGCCCAAGCCAGCAGCGTCGAACCGGAATGGGTGGCGCCGCCGCCGAATTGGTCGGCGGCGTGTCGGACCAGTGCGTCGATCCACCCCCGCACCCCGGGCTGGGACATGCTGATCACCCGATAGGTGTCCCGCCGGCCCGACGGGTCGACGGCCTCGAAGACGGCGAACAAGGCATCGCCCATCAGATCGGCGCGGGTGGTGTTCTGCATCGCCAGGTCGACCTGACTGAGGCCGTTGATCGACCCGCTGAAGGATCCGAGTGATCCGCTGACCATGGTGCCGCCGCGGCTGACCTGGCCGAGCCCGGCGCTGACCGTCGACCCGAACATCCGCATCGTGTGTGACAGGGTTCCGGTGATGGCGCCGTCGCTCTGGTGGTCGAAGTGCCGTTCGATCTCGATCAGGCGCCCCTCGGGAATGACCTGTTGAGCCTGCCGTTCTTCGTACGCCTCGATGTGCGGAGTGTTCCCGAGCCGCTCCAGCGCACCGGCCAGACCGTCGGCCAGCGCCCAATCGGTCCGGTTGAAGGCACGGGCCCTGGCCTCGCCGGCGACCCAGACCGCCAGGCAGATCAGCGCGCCGAGCAGGAAGGGGCCGCCGAGGAACTGGGTGACCGTCAGCTTGGATCCGATCGTCTGGGCCGATGACAGCGACAGCAGGCTCCAAAACACGAACGTGATGCACCCCCAGACGGCGCCCAGGATGAACGCCCAGGAGATGGCCTTGGGCTGCTGGAAGGACCGCGCCCGCACAGACAACGGGCGATACGGGCTGAGGCGCTGCGGTGTGGCGCGATGGGCAGCGATGGGTGAGCCGGTCATGGCCGAGACGCTAGACAGTTCCGCCCGCCGGGTGGCCCGGTTGTCCACAGGGCAATGTCCACAGGGCAATGTTCACAGTGCAGGGGAGCGATCGGCCCCGGGTACACCAACGCCGACCGGTCAGGTGACCGGCCGGCGCTGGGTCAATCGCGCTGGGTCAACAGTGCGGAATCAACAGTGCTGGATCAGCTCTGTTCCTTGTTCCAGAAGTAGCACTCCGGGTCGTACACCGCAGGAGTCGGGTGACCCCACGGACCGAAGAGCCCGCCGTGGGCCAGATTCTCCTTGCGGGGCACGTTGCCCAGGTCCTTCTTGATCACGATCGCACCCGGGTAGTTGGTCACACAGCCCATGAAGAAGGGTCCCTCGGTGATGTGGACCTTCTCGATCTCCCAGGTCAGCTGGATCTGCTTCATCGGGTCCGCCTCGACCCGGGCCTTGTTGTAGAGATCCCAGAGCTTGGCGACCGGGCCGTTCTTCTCCGGCTCGACCCGCGGGGGATGCCGCTTCCACGGGTCGACGTTGGTCTCCTTCTCGTTGGTCCCGGTGCCCTCCAGCGACCACCACTGGCCCTCCAGCGGCGCCCACCGAGTGGGTTCGATCGGCACCAGCCACATCGGCTGGATCAGCGAGATGCCGACGTTGGAGATCTCCCAGTTGGTGTGGCCCATCAGCTTTCCGGCCTGCCACTGGGCGTCGAATGCCTGCGGCGGAATCGGGTTGCGGATGATGTCGATCCCGATGGCCTTGAGGTCCTTGACCAGCTGGTTGTCCTTCGTGGTGTGGTCGGGCCCCATGTCGGCCTGGTAGTCGATCCGCAGCTGGAACGGCTTGCCGTTGGGCAACGTCCGCTTGCCGTTGCTGCCGATCTTGCAGCCGATCTCGTCGAGCAGCTGCTTGGCCTTCTCGGGATCGTGGGTGACGTAGGCGTCCCGCCACTGCTCGTAGACCTGCTTGCCCTCGTCGTTGACCAGGAATTCGGCGGACTTCGGGCTGTGCGTGCCGGTGGTCAGCTCGCCGGTGTTGAAGTAGACGGCCTGTTGCACGGCCTTGCGGTTGAAGGCGTACGACACGGCCTGACGGAACTTCGGCTCCCGGATCAGCTCCCGGATGCCGTCGTCGTAGTAGTCGTAGTTGAAGAAGAAGATCGACCCGGTGCCCGAACCGCTTTCCCACAGGGTGACCTCGGTGCCGGCCTTCTCACCGGACTGTCGGATGCCTTCGATGCTGTCCAGGGTGATGCCGTTGAACGGCCCGTGGCAGTAGTCGACAGAGCCCTGGACGACCTGCAGCTTCAGTGCCTCCGGATCGCTGATCACGCTGATCTGGATCTCGTCGATGTAGGGGAGTTGGTCACCGTTGGGCATCACCGCGTAGTAGTACGGGTTGCGCTCCAGCACGACGCCCTTGTTGTTGTCGAACGACTTGCACTTGTAGCCAATCATGGTCGGGCAGTCAGGGTTCTGATGCCAGTCGGCCTTCACCTGCATCAGGCTGGTGTCCCAGTCGTCGGGCACCTTCTTGTTGTAGTCGGGATGGAACTGCTTGAGGTAATGGCTCGGCAGGTTCCAGATCGCGCCGTTCTGGCCGATGGCCCCGTTGACGTAGGCTGCCATCCGGTCCGCGGTCAACGGCGCCGGCGTGTCGAAGGTCAGTTTCAGCGTCGTGTCGTCGACCGCTTCGAATTTGGCCACGGTACCCTTGCCGGACCGGGTCTCATCCGGTGGCACCTGACCCATCTTGTTGGCCAGTACGAGCTTCTCCCACCAGAACATGATGTCCGCGGTCGTCCACGGCTTACCGTCGGACCATTTCAGCCCCTTGCGGAAGTGGAACGTCCATTCCGAGGCGTCGTCGTTGTGCTCCCACGACTCGGCAAGGCCGGGACCGACATCTGATCCATCGTTCAGCCAGCGCAGGGGCGAATGGCCGTAGAAGAATTCGCGGTCCGACGACGCGCCCGCCGCACCCGACGTGCTCAGCGTGACCATATTGAGGGTGCCGCCGTACTTGCCGGCCTTGACCCAGTGGTGGGGGATGACGTACGGATTCTCCGGCAGCCGTTCCTCCACCGGGGGCAGGCTGGAGTCGATATTGGGCGCCTGCTGGAATTTGGCGGGCTTCGGCAACGGCTTGGCCGCCGACCCGACGGCGTTCGTGGACCCGGTGCTGGAGCCCGAACCGTTGTTCTGCTGGCCTTCGGGACTTTGTCCGCCGGAACAGGCGGTGAGCGCGGCCGCCCCTGCGGCCATCGCCGAGGAGACCAACAACGTGCGTCGAGAGAAGCGACTCATAGTGCGACCTCCATTGGTCGTCGTGGGAACCGACCCCCTGGCCGGGCTCCCCAGCCCGGCCGGCAGGCCCGACAATCGGCAAGATACGGGCTACAGCATAGACTGCAAACGTTTGGGGTCGCTACCGCCAGAGCCCTCCTCGTTGGTCACAGGATCATGACGAACGGGCCGTCGCCGAGAATCGCCGCGCGGTCGGTCGCCTCGGTAGGCTTGGCCGCCGTGGCAGAACTTGCATCCGACCTGGCGGTGCTGGTCGTCGGCAACGGCGCCCGGGAACACGCGATCGCGTTGGCGCTGAGCCAGGACCCCGCGGTCAGCCGGCTGTACGTAGCCCCCGGCAACCCGGGAACGGCGGCAATCGCCGAGAACCGGCCGGTCGATGCCCTCGACGGTGCTGCCGTCGCTGCCCTGGCCTCCGAACTGGGCGTCGGACTGGTGGTGGTCGGCCCCGAAGCCCCGCTGGTCGCCGGGGTCGCCGATGCCGTGCGGAAAGCCGGTATCCCGGTTTTCGGCCCGGACGCCGCCGCTGCCCGGATCGAGGGCAGCAAGGCGTTCGCCAAGGAGATCATGGCGAGTGCCGGCGTACCGACCGCAGAGGCGGTGGTCTGCACCGACCTCGACCAGGCCCGCGCGGCCCTGGACAAGTTCGGTGCTCCGTACGTGGTCAAGGACGACGGTCTGGCAGCCGGCAAAGGCGTGATCGTCACCGAGGATCTGCCGGCCGCTCTTGATCATGCATCCCGGTGCGACCGGGTGGTGGTCGAGGAGTTCCTCGACGGCCCGGAGGTCAGCCTCTTCGCATTCGTCGACGGTCGCAAGGTCCTGCCGATGCAACCGGCCCAGGACTTCAAACGCGCGCATGACGGTGATCAAGGATCCAACACCGGCGGCATGGGGGCGTACACCCCGCTGCCCTGGGCACCCGATGATCTTGTCGACGAGGTCGTCCGTACGGTGATCCAGCCGACCGTCGACGAACTCGCCCGGCGGGGCAGCCCGTTCGTCGGACTGCTCTACACCGGCCTCGCCCTGACCAGCCGGGGTGTCCGGGTGGTGGAGTTCAACGCCCGCTTCGGAGACCCTGAGACGCAGCCCCTGCTGGTCAAGCTGGACACCCCGCTGGCCGGGGTGTTGTACGCCGCCGCGACGGGCAACCTCGCCGATCATCCGCCGCTGCACTGGAAACCCGGCGCCGCGGTCGGCGTGGTGCTCGCCTCCGAGGGCTATCCGGAGAAGCCGATCACCGGGCGACCGATCACCGGCCTGGAACGGGTGGGCGCACCGGTCCTGCAGGCCGGAACCGACGTCGATGATCATGGCCGGCTGGTCAGCTCCGGCGGCAGGGTGCTGACGGTCGTCGGCCTCGGCGACGACCTGCACGCCGCCCGGCATGAGGCGTACCGCGAACTGGCCAAGATCAGCCTGGACGGGTCCTTCTACCGGACCGACATCGCGCTGGCCGCCGCGGACGGCAGAGTGGAGATCCGATCATGAGTGTTCCCAATGTGCTCGCCAACCGGTACGCCTCGGACGCCATGAAGAGGTTGTGGTCTCCGGAGAACAAGATCATCCTCGAACGGCAGTTGTGGCTGGCTGTCCTGGCCGCGCAGCGTGACCTCGGGGTGGATTTCGGCGCCGATGATCCGAATACCGTGATCGCGGCCTACCAACGGGTGGTCGACCGGGTCGACCTGGACAGCATCGCCGCCCGGGAGCGGGTCACCCGACACGATGTCAAGGCCCGGATCGAGGAGTTCAACGCCCTCGCCGGTTACGAACACATCCACAAGGGCATGACCAGCCGGGACCTGACCGAGAACGTCGAACAGCTGCAGATCGTTTCGGCATTGAAGATCATCCGCGACCGGTTGGTGGCCACGCTGGTCGCGCTGACCCGGCTGGCTACCGCCCATGCCGAACTGGCGATGGCGGGCCGCTCGCACAATGTGCCCGCACAGGTCACCACGCTGGGCAAGCGGTTCGCCACCGCGGCCGACGAGGCATTGGTCAGCTATGCGCGGATCTCGGAGTTGATCAACCGCTACCCGTTGCGCGGCATCAAGGGGCCGGTCGGCACCAGCCAGGACATGCTGGATCTGTTCGACGGCGATGAGGGCAAGGTCGCCGAACTGGAGGCCAGGATCACCGAGCACCTGGGCATCCCCGAGGTGTTCACCTCGACCGGGCAGGTCTATCCGCGTTCGCTGGACTACGACGTGGTGTCAGCGCTGGCCCAGGTCGCCGCGGCGCCGTCGAACGTCGCCACCAGTATCCGGCTGATGGCGGGCAACGAACTGGTCACCGAGGGCTTCCGTCCCGGCCAGGTCGGCTCCTCGGCGATGCCGCACAAGATGAACACCCGTTCCTGCGAACGGGTCAACGGGCTCGCGGTGATCATCCGCGGCCACGTCTCGATGATCGGCGAACTGGCCGGTGACCAGTGGAACGAGGGCGACGTCTCCGATTCGGTGGTCCGCCGGGTGGCATTGCCGGACAGCTTCTTCGCCCTGGACGGGCTGTTCGAGACATTCCTGTCGGTGCTGTCGGACTTCGGCCCGTTCCCGGCCGTGATCGAGGCGGAGCTGCAGCGCTATCTGCCGTTCCTCACCACGACGAAGGTGCTGATGGCCGCGGTCCGCAACGGCGTCGGACGGGAGACCGCGCACGAGGCGATCAAGGAACACGCCGTCGCGGTGGCCCTTGAGATGCGGGAGTCCGGACGCCGGGACAACGACCTGCTGGACCGGTTCGCCGCTGATCCCCGCCTCGGCCTGGATCGCCAGGCCCTCGCGTCGGTGCTGGCGGACCCGCTCGAGCTCGCCGGAACGGCGACCAGTCAGGTGGCTGCGTTGGCTGCCGAGGTGGAGAAGATCGCCAAGGAGCATCCCGAGGCGGCCGCGTACGTTCCCGGCGAGATCCTCTGAGCGGTCAGCGATAGCCCCGGGCCTGCAGGTCGTACAACTCCGCGTAGTGGTTGCCGGCGGCGTACAGCTCGGCATGGGTGCCGACCTCCACGACACGGCCGCCGCGCAGCACAACGACCAGGTCGGCCGAAGCGACCGTTGAGAAGCGGTGGGTGACCAGCAGCGTCACCCCGCCGCGGCCGCCTGCCCGGCGGGCAGCGTCTGCATATCGCTCGAACAGCGCATGCTCGGTGCCCGCGTCGAGGGCTGCGGTCGGCTCGTCAAGCACCAGCAGCAGCGGCGCGTCGCGCATCATCCCGCGCGCGATCGCCAGCCGCTGCCACTGCCCGCCGGACAGCTCGACGCCCTCCGGCCAGGTGGTGCCCAACTGGGTCTGCAGCCCGGTCGGCAGGGCCCTGAGCACGTCGGTCGCGGCCGCCTTGTCCAGAGCCTCGTGCACCGCCGGCTCGCTGTCGAGGGCGCCGAGATCACCGATGCCGATCGATTGTTGGGCGGACAGTTCCAGCCGCGCGTAGTCCTGGAAGGCGCCGGACATCCTGGCCCGCCAGGCGGCCTGGTCGAACTCGGCAAGATCGACTCCGTCGACCAACACCTGTCCCGCGGTGGGATCGAGCATGCCGGTCAGCAGACCGATCAGTGTCGACTTGCCCGCGCCGTTCTCGCCGACGACCGCGACCACCGCACCGGCCGGCAGATCGAGGGTGACGTCGGTCAGCGTCGGCGTCTCGGCACCGGGATAGGTGTAGCCGATACCGACCGCGCTGATCCCGGCACGTAGCCGCCGCGGCGGGGTCCGGGTACCGGTGTGCCTGGCCTGCTGTTGTGCTGCGTAGTCGCGCAGCCAGAGGAACTGGCTGCCGTCATTGCTGACCCGGACCAGCATCCGGACCGACCACTGCAGGACGTCGCTGATCATCTGCAGCCGGGTGACCAGGCTGGCCGCCAGGACGAATTCGGCGACCGAGACCCGACCGGCCACGGTGTCCCGCAACATCCAGGCCAGGACGCCGGCCGCGACCGCGAAGAACAGCACCGTCGTGCCGGTCTGCAACAGCGACTGCCGCCGGGCCAGAGTGACCCGAAGGTCGAGCCAGCGCCGGGTCGCCGTGTCGGTGGCATCCCGCAGCCACCGTTGCAGACCGAACACCCGGATCTCCGAGCCCGGTCCCGGCTCGGTGGCAAGTTCGAGCAGGTGCTTGACATGACGGCTGGGCTGGGCGGCGGCATCGTCGGCCGCGGTCTGCCAGCGGGTGGTCCAGCGCGCGATGATCACGGCGGGGATGCCGGCGATGACCACCAACAGCATCCGGGGGTCGGCGGTCAGTGCCAGCACCAGGGTTCCGACGCCGGTGACTGCCATCCGGAGCGCGTTCAGCACCATGTTGAGCGCGAAGCCGAGCAGGCCCTGGTGATCACGAAGGGTCTGGGCCTTGTCCTGGTATTCCGAACTCTGCAGATGGTCCAGGGTGGTGATCGAGGAGCTGAGCCGGGAGATCTCGGTGTCGAACCAGAATCCCACCCGTTCGTACTGGGAGATCCTGGCGTTGTTCCCGATGATCATCAGGACACCGACGACGGTAAGGGAGATGACGAAGCAGACGACTGCCCTGATCACCAGCCCGGCATCGTGCTGGATCGCGCCGGTGACCAGCCAGGCGATGAACAACGGCTGCAGCATGCCGACGAAGTTGCCCAGGGTCTCCAGCAGACAGACCATGCTCTGCCGCGGGCTGACCCGCACCGAGGCCGCAACGACCAGGGCGATCGATCTGATCATGGTGATCATCGGACTGCTCCTTCGCGGACCGGGGAGATCGGGGACCGTGTCGGCGTCCCGGCGGCCGAGGCGAACCGGCTCGCCTGCAGGGTGAACATCCCGGCGTACCGGCCACCTCGGGCCAGCAGTTCGTCGTGGCTGCCGTCCTCGACGATCCTGCCGTCCTCGATGACGACGATCCGGTCGGCGTGGCGGACCGAGCTCAGCCGGTGACTGACCAGCACCGTGGTCATTCCCCGGGTCACCGAGAGGAAGCGGTCGAAGAGCTGCGCCTCGGCGCGAACATCGAGCGCCGCGGTCGGTTCGTCCAGCACGAGGACACCGGAACCGCCGGCGACCGCCGCCAGCGCCCGGGCGAGGGCGACGCGCTGCCATTGGCCGCCGGACAGGTCGGTGCCTCCGGCGTACTCGCCGGAGAGAACGACATCCCAGTCCCCGTCGAGCCGGTCCAGCACATCGTCGGCCGCCGCGTCGTGCAGGGCCGTGCGCACCACGGCATCGGTGTCGTGCGCCGACCGGGCGCCGAGTGCGACGTTCTCCTTCAGGGACAGGTGGTAGCGGACGAAGTCCTGGAAGATCACCGCGACCCGGGCCCGCGCCCGCGCATCGGAGGCAGGGTCGCGCCCGTCGACGAGCACCGAACCGGAGTCGGGCCGGTACAGGCCGCAGAGCAGTTTGATCAGGGTCGACTTGCCGGCACCGTTGACACCGACGATGGCGATCGACTGTCCGGCGGGCACGACCAGGTCCAGACCGGAGAAGACCGGCGTGTCCCGGCTCGGGTATCCGAAGTGCAGATCCTGGATGCGGATCTCGGCCGGCTGCGGTTCGGCAGTTCCGTCCACGACCGGGGGTCGGGGACGTGTCGGAGCCCGGGCAGTGCTGCCTCGGCGCGTACGGTCCGCAGCTGCTGGGTGGTCGCCATGGCCTGGCTGAAGAGCACCTGCTCGTCACCCAACATGCCCAACGCCTGCAGGCCGATCGACGCGCCGACCATCGCAGTCACGGTGGCCGCGGAGATCGCACCGGTCCAGGCCTCCCGCCCGAGCACGGCGTAGAAGATCAGCGCACAGCCGCCCATCACGGCCATGCTGGCGATGATCGGTCCGACGGTGGCGTTGCGCCGCCGCCATACGCCAGTCATCGCCTGCTGCCAGATCCGACCGTAGGTCTGGATCATCCAGCCGGGCAGGCCGAACAGTCGGATCTCCTTGGCTGCGTCCGGCTTCATCAGAACGCCGAACAGGTAACTTGCCCGACGGCGCTCGATCGGCGGGTCGAGGGCCATGTCGGCGAAGATCGACAACAGCCAGGCGGTCATCGCCCGCCCGGTGATCAGGTAGCCGAGGGTCAGCACGGCAGCTGCCCACCAGTGCCATCCGGCGATCACGGCGAACGCACCGATCCCGCTCAGCCGGGTCTGCAGCACGGTCCAGGTGCCGGCGATGCCCTCCAGATACGTCCATTCGCCGATCGCCTGGACCATCCGGTGCAGCCGCCGGGACTCGTCGGGGTCCTCCAGGTGTTCGATCCCGTGCGGAGCGGCGGCGTACTCCACAGTCAGCGCGCCGACCCGGGCAACCGCGACCGAGGTGATGTGTTGACTGAGCACCGCGACGATGCCGCCGGTGATCGGCGGCACCAGGAAGCTGACCGCGAGCCACGTGAGCCACGTCATGGCGCTGCCGGCGGCGGCGGATCCCGGTTGGCCGACCGCCGCGACACCGGCACCGATGACCTTGCCGAGGAGGATGATCCCGGCAGTGGAGGCGGCGGCTCCGAGGAGGGTCAGTGCAAGCGCCGCGACCGAGGCCACGGGGGCGGTCAGCCAGAGCAGTCCGGCGTGTCCGAGGTAGGAGCGGCCGACCGGCGTGACTTCTGCCATGCGGGCCGCGAGTCGCCTGGTGATCGGCCCACCGCGTTGTGGTGTGTCCCTGCGCTGGATCATGGCGCCATCGTGGCATCACTATGACGTCATGTCAACGGCGGTTTGGTGTCACCGTGGTGTCGCTCTGGCGATGCATCGCGTCATCCGAGGCGCCGTAAACCCGTTGACGAGGCCACCGTGCCGTCGTAATGTCACTTGATTGTGCGCCGTTACCTCCTCCTCGCTTCGGCAGAGTTCCGGCGGCAGAGCACCTACCGGCTGGCATTGGCCGCTGGTATCACCACGAACAGCGTCTTCGGGTTCATCCGCTTCAGCATCTTCTACGCCGCACTGGTCGGTGCCGGCGGCACGATCGCCGGCTACGACCGCGCCCAGGCCTCGACCTACGTCTGGCTGGGTCAGGGGCTGTTGGCCGGTATCGGCCTGATGAGCAGCCACGAGGTCTCCGAACGGGTCCGCACCGGCGAGATCGCGATCGATCTCTCCCGGCCGATCGACCTGCAGCTTTCCTACTGGGCAAGGGATTTCGGTCGGGCGGCGCTCATGCTTCCCGCCCGAGGACTGATCCCGGTCATCGTCGGCGCACTGACCACGGGAATCGCCTTCGCGCATGCGGCGTCGGCGATCCCGCTTGGCATCCTCAGTCTCGCCCTGGCGGTCTCGATCAGCTTCCTGCTGCGGTACGGCGTCAACCTGATCAGCCTCTGGACCCTCGACGTCCAGGGTTACGCCAACCTCTACCTGCTGCTGATGTCCCTGCTCAGCGGTTTCTACGTCCCGGTGCACATCTTCCCCGGCTGGCTGCAGGCGATCGCCAAGGCCTCACCGTTCCCATCGATGTTCCAGAGCCCGATCGACGTGATCTCCGGCAGGGTCACCGGCGGCGCCGCGCTGCAGGCGGTCGGCGTCCAGGTCCTGTGGCTGGTGGTTCTGGTCGTCGTCACCCGGATGATGTTGTGGCGCGGCTCCTCCCGATTGGTGGTGCAAGGTGGCTGAAATCTCCGCCGCCGGGTCAGCCGCCACGTCGCCGACCATGATCAGCAAGCGGGCGTCGTACGCGATCGTTGTCGCCTCCCGGATCCGGGCACAGATGACCTACCGGTCCAGCTTCTGGATCAACTCGATCAACTCGTTCCTGACCGGCGGACTGGAGTTCATCGAGACGTACGTGCTGTTGACCAACACCCCGACGCTGGGCGGGCTCAACTTCCCGCAGGCCTCACTGGTCTTCGGGTTGGCGAATCTCGGCTTCAGCCTGGCGGATCTGGTGTTCGGGCAGAGCGACCAGATACCGCGCTACATCAGGGAAGGAAAGCTCGAGGCGTTCCTGGTCCGGCCGCAACCGGTGCTCGCCCAGATGATCACCTCCGACTTCCAGTTGCGCCGGTTCGGCCGCGCCCTGCTCGGACTGCTGATCGCAGTGATCGTGTTGTTCTGGGTGGATCTGGACTTCACCCCGGCGACGATCTATCTGTTGATCACGACCCCGATCTACGGTGCGGCGATCTACGGCGCACTGTTCGTGATGGCAGGCGGCATCCAGTTCTGGATCATCGACGGCCAGGAGTTCACCAATGCCTTCGTGTACGGCGGTTCGTACGCCGGTCATCTGCCCGGCAGCGCGTTGCTGCTGCCGCTGCGGGTGCTGTTCACCTTCGTCTTCCCGGTGACCGTGACGGCCTACCTGCCGTGTCTGATCATGCTGGGCCTGCCCGGCCCGACCTGGCTGCCTGCCTGGCTGGGCTGGTTCGCCCCGGTGTTCGCGGTCTGGGTCTGGTTGCTGGCCGCGTTCGCCTGGCGCAAGGGAGTACGCCACTACACCGGAGCCGGAGGCTGAAGTGACCACCATGGCCAGCGAATCGATCATCGAACTCGATGATCTCCGCCGCACCTTCGTGGTCAAGGCGAAGGCCGGCCTGGTCCGCCGCACCCGGCGGGAGGTGCACGCCGTCGACGGCATCTCCGCCCGGATCGACCGCGGAGAGGCGGTCGGCTACATCGGCGCCAACGGTGCCGGCAAGTCGACCACGATCAAGATGCTGACGGGGATCCTCGTGCCCAGCAGCGGCCGGGTCCGCACCTGCGGCTTCGAGCCCGTCCCGCAGCGCAGGAGGCTGGCCCGGGAGATCGGCGTCGTGTTCGGCCAACGCAGTCAGCTTTGGTGGGATCTGCCGCTGGGCGAGTCCTTCGACATCCTGGCCGCCATCCACCAGCTCTCACCCGCCGACGCCCGGCCGCGGATCGAGCAGTTGATCGAGGGCCTGGAACTGGCCGCCTTCCTCAACACCCCGGTCAGACAGCTGTCCCTCGGTGAGCGGATGCGTGGCGAGGTCGCCGCGGCGCTGGTGCACCGGCCGCGGCTGCTGATCTTGGACGAGCCGACCATCGGGCTGGACATGATCAGCAAGGAGCGGCTGCGGCAGTTCCTGATCGCCGAGCGCGCCGATCACGGCACAACGCTGCTGCTGACCACCCACGACATGAGTGACATCGAGCGGCTCTGTGAACGCGTACTGGTGGTGGATCACGGAAAGCTGGCCTATGACGGCACCTTGGAGGGATTGTCCCGGCGGGTCGCGCTGCAACGGGTGTTGGTCGTCGACCTCGCCGAACCGCAGGGTCCCGTTCACGTGCCGAGCGCCAGCAACATCGGATCGGAACTGAACGGTGCCCGGCAGAGCTTCTCGTTCGCGCCGGACCGGACAACCGCTGCCGCCGTGCTCGCCGAGGTCAGCGCCCGGGCCGAGATCCGCGACCTGACCCTGACCGAGCCGGCGATCGAGGACATCGTCCGGACGCTGTACCACCGCTCCTGAAAAGCAGCTGCGCTGCCAAGGGATCCCGGACGGTCAGCGTTCTGTGGGGATCAGGATCCAGCCGATGATGTAGAGCAGGAACTGCGGGCCGGGAAGCAGGCAGCTCAGCACGAAGATCAGCCGGACGACGTTGGTGGGGACACCGAACCGTCGGCCCAATGCCGAGCAGACACCGGCAATCATGCGGTCGTTGCGAGGACGGACGAGGGTGGACATCTTCGATGTTCTCCTGTGGTCGGACGCGGCCGGACTTCGTACCGCGTGATGACTCCACTGTGCCCCCTCGAAGCGTCGGGATCGAGGGTTCCGGACCAGGTCCCGGGCGGGCTCAGGGAAACATCCCGGGATGACCCCGGGCAAAGATCCGACTTCCGGGGGATGTCGGGTTTCTCCCGGTCGCCTAACGTTCCGTCAGAAACCGCCGACAGGGGAAGCGGCGACAGATCAAGGGGAGTGGGATGTCGGAAGTCGATCAATACCGGATCGAAGGCTCGCCCAAGCGGGCCCGGGCGGGAACGGTCGACGCGCCGACAGGTGCATCCGGAGCCGGCCGGCGATCGGTGCGGACCAACACTCCTCCCATTCTCATCGACGCCCTGACCAAGAACTTCGGCCCGGTGCAGGCCGTGTCGGAACTCACCTTCTCGGTGCAGCCCGGGCGGATCACCGGATTCCTCGGACCGAATGGTGCGGGCAAGTCGACCACCCTGCGGATCCTGCTCGGGCTGGCATCGCCGACGTCGGGTTCGGCGACGTTCGGTGGCACACGGTACGCCGATCTTGATCATCCGCAGCAGCGTGTCGGCGCCGTCCTGGAGCCGGCGTTCCACCCGGGCCGGACCGGCCGCAACCACCTCAGGGTGTTGGCGGTGACGGCCGGGGTCGGCGGCGACCGGATCGACGAGTTGCTGCACCTGGTCGGCCTGGCCGACGCGGCCGATCGCCGGGTCGGCGGCTACTCCCTCGGGATGCGTCAGCGGCTCGCCCTGGCCGGTGCGCTGCTGGGCGACCCGGATTATTTGATCTTGGACGAACCGGCCAACGGCCTTGACCCGGAGGGGATCCGCTGGTTGCGCGGCTTCCTTCGCAACTTCGCCGCACTCGGCCGGGTTGTGCTGATGAGCTCCCACATCCTGAACGAGGTCGAGGCCACGGTCGACGATGTAGTGGTCATCGGACACGGTCGGCTGATCATACAGGCACCGATGAGCGAACTCGCTGCCAGCACCTCGGCCCGGGTGAGGGTCGCCGATCCCGCAGCGGCCGGCGCCGTACTTGATCAACTCGGTGCCCCGTGGCAGTTGCTGCGGGACGCCGCCGGACCCTATCTCCTGGTTGCCGGGGCAGACCTGGCAGCCATCGGGAACCAGTTGTTCGTAGCCGGCATCCCGGTGCTGGAGCTGGCAACCCAGGAAGTCGATCTGGAATCGGAGTTCTTCGCCATGCTGGCCGAACAGGACGGTGCACAACCCACCGGTAACCCACTGAGCAACCCGACCGACAAGCTCACGGAGGCCGGCGCATGAGCGCGGTGTTGCTGTCCGAGGTACGGAAGCTCACGACGACCCGCAGCTGGATCGTGCTGCTGGCGGCGACCGCGGCGGCCGGAGTCGTCGGCTCGGGCATCTACGCTGTGATCGGGCTGGTCGCGGGCAGCTCCGAGGGCGGGCCGGACCTGTTCTCCCAGCCCGATTTCGTGGCCACGATCTACACCGGAGCCAACTCGATGGCGCGCATCCTGGCGATCATCGGCGGGGCGATGGCGATGGGTGCCGAGTTCCGACACAAGACGCTGTCGACCAGCTACCTGGCGGTACCGAAGCGCTATGAACTGATCACCGCCAAGGCTGCCACCACCTTCCTCTACGGGCTGGCGTTCGGCCTGGTGGCCACGGTGCTCAGCGTGCTGGTGGCGATCCCGACCGTGCTGGCCAAGGGTGGATCGCTGTTCCTGGACCGGGGCTCCTCCTGGCAGGCGCTGCTGCTCAACATCGTCGCGATCGCCCTGTGGACCATGATCGGCTTCGGATTCGGCATCCTGATCCGGAACATGATCGCCTCGGTGCTGATCGCAGTCGGCTTCGCCTACATCCTGGAACCGCTGCTCGGTCTGGTCTTCACCCTCAAACACTGGACGATCCCGGCCAACCTGATGCCGGGCAACGCGACCACGGCACTGGTCGGTGTCGATGCCAACGGGGTGTTGCAGACCGGGATCGGCACGGACAGTTGGCCTGCAGTGGCCGGCTTCCTGGTGTTGCTCGGCTGGGCCATGATCCCGGCGCTGGTCGGACTGTTCACCACGACAAGGCAGGATGTGGCCTGATCCGATCGCCCACCGATAGGGTGCAGGCGATGTCTGAATCGCGATACGGGTCCGCCCTCGGGCTGCCGCTGCTGCACGCCGGCAAGGTCCGCGAGTTGTACGCCGTCGGTGACGACCGGCTGCTGATGGTCGCCACCGACAAGATCTCCGCCTTCGACTTCGTCCTGGAACCCGACATCCCGGACAAGGGAGAGATCCTCACCCGGATGTCGCTGTGGTGGTTCGACCAGCTGGCCGGCGTGCCGAACCACGTGGTGTCCACCGACGTGCCGCAGGCTGTCGCCGGACGCGCGGTGGTCTGCGAGAAGCTCGAGATGATCGAGATCGAGTGCGTCGCCCGCGGTTATCTGATGGGCTCGGGATGGCTGGAGTACCAGCGCGACCGGACGGTCTGCGGCATCGAGCTGCCGGTGGGTCTGCAGAACGGATCGCGACTGCCGGAGCCGATCTTCACCCCGGCCACCAAGGCGCCGTTGGGTGAACACGACGAGAACATCGATTTCGCCGAGACCGAACGCCGGGTCGGCCGGGAGACGGCCGAGCAGCTCCGTGACCTGACCCTGGAGATCTACCGCCGCGCCGAGGAGTACGCCTCCGACCGCGGCATCATCCTCGCCGACACCAAGTTCGAGTTCGGCCGCCGGGCCGACGGCACCATCGTGCTGGCCGACGAGGTGCTGACCCCGGACTCGTCCCGGTTCGTCGACGCCAAGACCTGGCGACCGGGCGTTCGCATCGACTCCTACGACAAGCAGTTCCTGCGGGACTGGCTGGTCCAGGAGTCGGGCTGGGACCGGTCGAGCAACGTGGTTCCGCCGCCACTGCCGGACGAGATCGTCACCGCGACCCGGCAGCGCTACATCGACGCGTACCAGGATCTGACCCAACAGCGGTTCCGCTGAACGGCCCCGCTGGAAGCGCCCGGTCGGACGGCCGGCGGAGGATCACCGATGCAGGTCTACCGGGCATCCCTGGCTAGGATTCGAGCCATGGCGCGTGTGGTTGTGGACGTGATGCCCAAGCCGGAGATCCTGGATCCCCAGGGCAAGGCGGTGACCGGTGCTCTGCAACGGCTGGGTTTCGACGGCCTGACCGTCCGGCAGGGCAAGCGGTTCGAGATCGAGGTGGACGGTGACGTCACCGCCGACCGACTGGAAGAGATCCGCAAGGCCGCCGACACGCTGCTGGCCAACACAGTCATCGAGACCTTCGCCATCCGCGTCGAAGACGGCAGGGTCGAGGAGACGGTGAACTGATGTCGGCCAGGATCGGTGTCATCACCTTCCCCGGTTCGCTGGATGATCACGACGCGCTCCGCGCGGTTCGGCAGTGCGGTGCCGAGCCCGTGCCGGTATGGCACGCCAGTGACACGCTGGACGGCATCGACGCGGTGATCCTGCCCGGAGGCTTCTCCTATGGTGACTACCTCCGTTGCGGGGCCATCGCCCGGTTCGCCCCGATCATGACCGAGGTGATCGCCAAGGCCGACGCCGGGCTACCGGTCCTCGGGATCTGCAACGGCTTCCAGGTGCTCTGCGAAGCCCACCTGCTGCCCGGAGCACTGATCCGCAACGACGTGCAGGTCTTCGTCTGCCGTGATCAGAAACTGATCGTGGAGAACAACCGGACGGCCTGGACCAACCGCTTCGCCGCCGACCAGGAGATCAGCATCGTGCTGAAGAACGGCGAGGGCCGCTTCGTCGCCGACAGCCGGACGCTCGATCAACTCGAGGGTGAGGGCAGGGTCGTCTTCCGGTACGCCGACAGCGACAACCCCAACGGCTCGTACCGCAACATCGCCGGCATCACCAACGAGCGCGGCAACGTCGTCGGCCTGATGCCGCATCCGGAGCACAACGTCGACCCGCTGACGTCGCCCGGGTTGGACGGCGTCGGCTTCTTCGCCAGCGTTCTCGAACAGCTGCAGGCCGCCTGAGCCGATCGCCGGCCGTGAGCGCAGCCGCACGATCCGACCGCCGGGCCCGAACTTCGCGATCAGGCAAGCCTTCGCGATCGGCGCTCACCGTACGGTCGGTGCTGGTGATCGTCGGGCTGGCCCTGGTCTTCGCGATCCTGCGGGTGCTCAGCGGACTGCCCCAGCCACCGGTCGACAGCGCCTTCTACACCACCAGAGTGGTGCTGGTGGGGGTGACCGGACGTACTACGCCGGATACCACCGATCGCAGGGTCATCGACGCCCGTCCCACTGACGTCCAGATCGGTGCAATGTCGATCCGACCGCAGCAACCCAGCGAGTGTGCGGCCGCCGGTTGGCTGACGATCGGCGCGGGTCGGCGGACCACGGCAGGCGGCCTCTGCCGTCCCCAGGTCGTCGGCTCCGGGTCCTCTGCCAGGGTTGCCGACTGGCAGCGGCGGCAGGCCATTGCCCGCGCGCACTCCGGTGACGCGCAACTCGGCACCCTGGGAGCACTCAGTCCCGGCTGCGTCGAGGCCGTCGGTCCGGGAGCAGCACTTGCCGCCGCCGACCCGGCCGGCCGCCTCGACCGCTACCGCACTCCAGCCGAGTTGATCACCGGCGGCGAAAAGCTGACCTGCCCGCTGACGATCATCGACGCCGGCGAGGACTCCGACAAGATCATCTCCGATCTCGCTCGACGGCAGGACGTCACGTTGCTGGTCAGCGGGATCGGTCCCGCCGCGGGTTCTGCCGACCGCAATCTCCAGGTGATCTACCGGATCGGCACCACGCTGCCCGGGGTGATGACCTCCGACAGCACTCGCCGCGACGGCATCGTCATCCTCACCGACCTGACGCGGACCCTGATCGGCTTCGCGCTGGGCGACAAGCCGCTGCCGGCCGGTGCGCCGGTCGACGGCATGCCGGTCCAGGTCCGGACCGACCAGACCCCCTCTTCTCTTGCCCTGACCGCGCAACTGCGGACCGTACGGAATCTTTCCGCCGTCGCCCCGGTGGGGTACGCGGCGGGCACCGTCCTCGGGGTCATCCTGGCCGGACTGCTGGCGATCTCCCTGGCCCGCCGCTGGTGGCGTCCGGCGTGGGTGACGATGGCTGCTCTGGGCACCTTCACCGCGGCCCTGATGCTCACCGGCTCCGTTCGGTGGGCGGCCGCGTCGCACCCGGCCGTTGGCCTGGTCGTGACCCTCTGCGTCTGGGTCGCCGGCCTGACTGCCGGCACTCTGCTTTTGTCCCGCTGGCTCCGGATCCCGGTCGCGATCATTGCCGCCGGCCTCACCATGGCCATCTTCACCACAGACGCCGCTCTCGGTGGCGTGATGCAGCCCGGATCGCTGCTCAACTCCCGGCCGGTGGTCGGCGGCCGCTGGTACGGCTTCGGCAACGTCACGTTCGGCTGCTACGCGGCATCGGTGCTGGTCGTCGCGGGGTATCTCGGCCACCGGTATCTGCGCCGGGGCCACCGGTGGGCGGCGGTCATCGCAGTGCTGGCGGTCGGGGGTTTCGCGGTGATCTGTGAGGGCTGGCCATCGATGGGCTCGGATTTCGGTGGCGTGATCACGCTGACCCCGGCCGTGTTGCTGATGGCGATCGGTATCTCCGGCCGCCGCGTCACCTGGGCCAGAGCGATCATGATCGTGACCGTCGCTGTCGTCGCGGCGGCAGCGGTGTCCCTGCTGGACTGGGCGCGCGGCCCCGGACATCGCAGTCACCTCGGCGACTTCGTCCAACGCGTGATCAGCGGAGACGCGTGGCCGATCCTGATCCGCAAGGCGATCGCCTCGGCGCAGACCCTCGTCGCGCCACTCGGGATCGTCGCGATCATCGTCGGCGCGGCGATCTGGTGGGTGATCTTCCGCCGGTTGCGACAGGCGATCACCGAGGACCTGTGGTCGACCTACTCGGTGACCGCCGGGGCGGCACTGCTGACCGGGGTACTCGGCACGCTCGTCAACGATGGTGGTGTCGCCGTCTTCCTGACCGTCACCGGTCCGTTCGCCGCCACCACGGCCGGCCTGCTGCTCCACCGTCTGCAGGCGTACGGCTGGCCGGCGGTGCTCAACGGTGCTCAGTACGCCGACCGGCCGACACCGATCCGTGACGCCGGCGCCGTCCGGAGACACCCGGAACGGTCCGGGAATCCCGCGGTCCGGGCAGCCGCCACCAGGACGCGGACCCGGCGTCGGCGCTGATCAGCCGGCCGGCTCGGCCTCGGTCGGCCCGGCGGACTGCTGGTCGGTGGTGAAGCGGTGGACGAAACCGAGAGCTCGGCGACCTCGCGCCAGCCGTGGTCGATGATCAGCGAGTGGCCGCGATCGGGCATCTCGAAGAACTCGGTGTGTCCCGGGTTCTTCTCCTGCAGTTTTGTAGCTGGCCCGGGTAGAGGTCGTGGGCCTCGGACTCCGGAAGGTTGTTCGCCCAGCCGTACCGGAACTGGTCGAAGGCCGGCGCAACCGCCCGGGCCAACCGGGCGCGAGTGTCGTGTAGCCGTTGCTCTCGAACAGGTCGCGCCAGGGTTGCCAGCTGCTGGAGAGCAGCCACAGTCCCTGGACGAAGACCACCGGTGTGAGGCGGGAAGCTTGGCCCGGTCGACCTCCTCCTGCTCCCAGCTTGCGATTGAACCGGCGGCCGAAGTTCGCCCCGAGGTACAGCCGGATCCGGGCGAGCATGAAGTCTGCGGTGCTGCCACGTGTCCGGTCGGCCGCCGAATCGGGGTGGTCGGTGTCCAGCAGCAGGGTCATCCGAGGCCCCCAACCATCCGGTGCGCAGCAGCCGCTGCCCCGCGCAGTTGATGCGCCGGGTCGCTCAGGCGTTGTCGCCCTGCCGTGGCCGCTCCGGTAGGGCCGGACGACCACGAGGTGGAGGAAGGTCGGCCGAGCGGGAGATTCGTCCCCGAGCATGCCCGGTCGATACCCTTGGCCCGTGGCGGACACCGTTGATCAGGCGGCCAAGACTCCCGATACCCCGCAGCCCTGGAAGGAGCTCGGGCTGAAGGAGGACGAGTACCAGCGCATCCGGGACATCCTCGGCCGGCGACCCACCGGCAGCGAACTGGCGATGTACTCGGTGATGTGGTCGGAGCACTGCTCCTACAAATCGTCCAAGGTGCACCTGCGCCGGTTCGCCGAACTCCCGGACGAGACTCCCGTCGGCAAACTGCTGGCCGGTATCGGTGAGAACGCCGGTGTGATCGACATCGGCCAGGACTATGCCGTCACTTTCAAGATCGAGTCCCACAACCACCCGTCCTACGTCGAGCCCTACCAGGGGGCGGCGACCGGCGTCGGCGGCATCGTGCGGGACATCCTCGCCATGGGCGCCCGCCCGGTCGGCGTGATGGACGCTCTGCGCTTCGGTCCACTGGACGCACCGGACACCCACCGGGTGCTGCCCGGCGTTGTCGCCGGTGTGGGCGGCTACGGCAACTGCCTCGGCCTGCCCAACATCGGTGGCGAGGTGGTGTTCGACAAGTCCTATCTGGGCAACCCGCTGGTCAACGCACTCTGTGTCGGCGTGCTGAAACACGAGGATCTGCACCTGGCCAAGGCCACCGGTGTCGGCAACCGGGTGATCTTGTACGGCGCCGCAACCGGCGGCGACGGGATCGGTGGTGCGTCGGTGCTGGCGTCGGAGACGTTCGATGAGACCGGCCCCGCCAAGCGGCCCAGCGTCCAGGTCGGTGACCCGTTCCAGGAGAAGCTGCTGATCGAGTGCACGCTCGACCTCTTCGCAGCCGGTGTGATCAACGGCATCAGCGATCTCGGAGCCGCCGGGCTCAGCTGTGCGACCGCCGAGCTGGCGAGCTCCGGTGACGGCGGCATGCATGTTGATCTTGATCTGGTGCCGCTCCGGGACCACACGCTGAGTCCTGAAGAGATCCTGATGAGCGAATCCCAGGAACGCATGATGGCGATCGTCGAACCGCAGCACGTCGAGCGCTTCTTCGAGATCTGCCGCAAATGGGACGTGCTGGCCACCGACATCGGCGAGGTCACCAACACCGGCCGGTTGATCATCGACTGGCACGGCGAAACCATCGTCGACGTCCGGCCACGCACGGTCGCCTCCGAGGGGCCGGTCTACGAGCGGCCGTACGCGCGCCCGGACTGGCAGGACCGGGTGCAGGCCGACGACGTCGACGATCTTCCCCGTCCGACGACCGGCGACGACCTGCGCGCCACGCTGATCAGGCTCGTCGGCTCCCCGAATCTGGCCGACAAGTCCTGGGTCACCGACCAGTACGACCGCTACGTGCGCGGTGATTCGGTGCTGGCCCAGCCGGAGGATTCCGGCATGTTGCGGATCGACGAGGGCAGCCGGCTCGGGGTCGCCCTGGCGACCGACTGCAACAGTCGGTTCGCCTATCTCGATCCGTACACCGGCGCCCAGGCTGCGTTGGCGGAGGCGTACCGCAACGTGGCCGTCACCGGCGCCCGGCCGGTGGCCGTGTCGGACTGTCTGAACTTCGGTTCTCCCGAGGACCCCGCCGTGATGTGGCAGTTCGAGCGGACCATCGCCGGACTCGTCGACGGCTGCAAGGCCCTCGGCACACCGGTCACCGGCGGCAACGTCAGCTTCTACAACCAGACCGGCGAACAGGCGATCCTGCCCACCCCGGTGGTCGGTGTGCTCGGCGTGATCGATGACGTCGCCAGACGGACGCCGATGGGCTTCAACGCCGAGGGCGATGTCGTCCTGCTGCTGGGCGAGACCAGGGACGAGCTGGCCGGCTCCGCCTGGTCGGACGTTGTCCATGATCATCTCGGCGGGCGTCCCCCAGTTGTCGATCTTGACCATGAGAAGCGACTGGCCGAGGTGCTGGTCACCGCGGCGAACCAGGGGCTGCTGTCCAGCGCCCACGATCTGTCCGAGGCCGGTCTGGCCCAGGCGTTGGTCGAATCGGTGCTGCGTCACGATCAGGGTGTCCGGGTGACACTGCCGGACGACGCGGATCCCTTCGTGGCGTTGTTCTCCGAAAGCACCGGCCGGGTCCTGGTCTCCTTGGTCGAGGAGCAGTGCGAGGCCTTCGAGGCACTGTGCGCCGATCATGGTGTTCCGGTGCAGCAGCTGGGCGTGGTCGGCGGCGACCGGCTGGAGATCACCAACTCGTTCGACATCGGACTGCCCGAGCTCCGGGCGGCCTGGCATCAGCCGATCCGCCGGGCCGTGGCAGCCTGACCCGCGGATCGGCCCGGATCGACGTCGACACAGGAAGTCGGATGTCCATGTCCAGCACGTTCACTGTCCCTGTATCCGGCGGTGATCTGACCGTCCACGAACTTGCCGGCAGTGCAGAGAGTCCGCGCACCGTGATGGCGATCCATGGCATCACCGCAAACGGCCTGGCGTACGCCACCCTGGCCCGCCGGCTGCCCGACGACGTACGCCTGCTGGCACCGGATCTGCGCGGGCGGGCGGAGAGTGCCACCGTTCCGGGCCCCTGGGGACTTGCTGCCCATGCCGACGACGTGATCGCCGTCCTTGATCATTTCCGGCTCGCCACAGTGCCGGTGATCGGTCACTCGATGGGCGCCTATGTGGTGGCGCTGGCCGCCGCCCGGCATCCGGAACGGTTCCAGCGCGTGGTGCTGGTCGACGGCGGTATCGGTTTCCCACCGCCGGAAGGTACGGACATCGACGCCCGATTGGCGGCCGTACTCGGCCCGGCGCAGGCGAAACTGTCGATGACCTTCGCCGACCAGGAGGCGTACCTGGACTTCATGCGAACGAACGCGGCGATCACCGAGACCGAAGCACTCGGCCCGGACGTCGCCGCCGACCTGCACCGGTACCTCCTGCACGATCTGACACCACGCGACGGTGGCCGACTGGGCAGCTCGTGCATCCCGGACGCGATCCGGGCCGACGGCAGCGACACCATGACCGACACCGAGGTGCTGACCGCCGCCGGCAGGCTGCCGATGCCGGGCACGCTGCTGTGGGCCCCCCGCGGCCTGCTCAACCAGACCCCCGGCCTGCTTCCTCCGGAGCTGGTCGGGTTCGCGGATCTCGGTCCGGAACTGCGGTCGGAGTTCGTCCCCGACTGCAATCACTACTCGATCATGTTCGCCGACCACGCGCTGGACCGGGTCGTGACCGCGACCCTCGGCTGATTCTTCCTCGCCGTGATCATCCCCGGGGCGGACGACGTGCCGCGGGGTTCGCGGTACCGTCCTCGGGTGGCAGTTCTCCGCGCCCCGAGCCAGTTCTCCCCGGCAGCCGCCGGGGGACCGGTCACCCCGTCATGCTGCGGGTGTTGTTGCTGCTGTTGCTGTGCCGGAACCGCTGTTGCCGCCAGCATCGCGCTGCCGATGGTGCTGCATCAAGCGACCAGGACCACGGCAGCTGAGCCGACCGGCGAGATCGATCACCCGGCCCACCGGCCGCCCGACCGCGTACCGGTTCCTGATCACCGGCCGGGCGCCGCACGCCGGATCGGCGGGATCGTGCTGGCGGCGTTGACGATTCCGGTGTCGTTGGCCGTCGCTGCGGCGCTGGTCCACCAAGGGCTGGCGATCATCAGCGCGGTGGTCGCCGCAGCCATGGGGATCGGCAGCTATCTGCTGGCCGGAGCACGGAAGAGCACCAGCGTTGCGACACCGTTGTTGATCATGGTCATCGCTGCCGTGGTCGGATTGATCGAACTGGTCCTCTGGCTGGCAGCGGTGTTCAACGACGTCGGCCCGGTGGCACGGACTCTCGCCGGAGCAGCCATTGTCGCCATACCGGTGGTCACCACACTGTTGCTGGTGCTCGCCGGGCGACGCCAACGGGGCCGCCGTGCAGCAGCCTGAACCTCCTGCGCGTCCCGGAAGGCCCGTAGTCGGCGATCCGGGATGGCGGTTGATCACCCAGAACGGCTACCTGATCGCCACCGCGGGCGGAGACGAGACCTGGGTGGTCGACGACGTCCCCGGAGACATCGCCGCCGAGCTCGCGGCCTGCTGGTCGGAGCGTCCGCCGACCCTTGATCAGTTGTCCCGTCCTGCCGTGCTCGCCGTGGAACAACTCCGGCCGGTCGGCGTCTTCGGCCCACCGAACACGATTCCGGCCCGACCACAGGTGGCGATCACCTTCAGCGGGTCGCCGGTACCTGCCTTCACCGAAGCGCTGGAGCCGTTGATCGCGGATCTGGACTGGCCCCAGCCGATCACCACCGGCACCGGCGCTGCTGATCTTGTCCTCGTGGTACGCGGCAACGGAACGCTCGCCGAGGCCGCCGAGATCGGCGGTCGAATGCTGCGCGCTGATCGGATCCACCTGCTGTGTGATCTTGCCGCGGCACGGACCATCGCCCTCGGCCCGCTCGTGGTCCCGGGGCACACCGCCTGCCTGGGCTGTCTGACCGGCCGGATCGCCAATCGATGGGGTGATCCGCCGACACCACGACGGCCGGGTGCGACCGGCAGGAGTGCCGCGACGACCGCTGCCGGCATCGTCGCCCGACAACTGCAGCTCGCCGTGGAAAAGTCGTCCTTCCCGCTGGTCGATGCCACCGTCGCCGTCGATCTCGACACGCTGCAGACCAGTCATAGCCCGTGTTTGGTGCTGCCGCAGTGTCCCTACTGCACAGAGCGTCGAGGCTTTGCCGATGACGGACGGGTGGAGTTGCCGTGGCTGGAATGATCACCCCCGAAACGGTGGTCGACGCCACCGAGCTGCTGCACCGCGCGGTCGGCTGGCGGGCCGGCAATGTTGCTGCTGTCACCGCGGTCGGCCGGGTTCCTGCTGATCCGATGATCAACCAGTACGCCGCCGTCACCGGCCCGGCGCTGGAGTCGAGTCCGGCCGGCGGCGCGGCCCTTGATCCCGACTCCGCCCGACGGGCGGCGATCGGCGAGCTCCTCGAACGGTACGCCTCGGCCCGCTGCCCGCTGCCGATCAAGCTACCGGCCGACATCCCCGACGGAGAACGGATCCTGGATCACGCCGCGTTCACCCTGCACAGCCGCCGGCAGCGTGCTGATCCCGGATTTCCGTACCAGGACAGCTACACCAGTCCCGAACTGACCCGGGTCCACGCGTTGATCGACAATCGTCCGGTCTGGGTGCCGGCGAACCTGGTCGGAACCGATCCGCAGCTGGGACACCTGGCCACCTCCAACGGACTGGCGGCCGGTCCGACCACTCTGCTCGCCCTGCTGCGAGCCGCCCAGGAGCTGGTGGAGCGCGACGCCTTGATGATCACCTGGCTGCACCAGGTCGCCGCCCGACGCGTCCCGCCGCCCGAACAGGTCCGAGAGATCACCGACCCGATCGGTGCCGAGGTCACGGTCTTCGACCTGACACCGGCCTACAGCCCGCACCCGGTGGCGATGGTGGCCGGCTCGGCCGCCCTGGCGGGCCGGTCGCGGCACGCCGTCGGCCTCGCCTGCCGGGCAAGCTTCGCCGAGGCGGTTGCCAAGGCCCTGCTGGAATGGGCCCAAGGTGTTGCCTTCGCCGGGGTGAACGCCGGCGCGGATCCGGAACCGGGCGACATGCCGGAGGGCTTCGACGATCATGCCGTCTTCTACACCCGGCACCCTGACCTGTGGTCGCAGCTGCCCTTCTGGAGCGGTCCGATCACCTCGCCAGCCGACGACACCGGCACGAGAGATCATGCAGAACAACTCTCCGAGCTGGTCAGCGGTCTTGATCATCACGGCATCGAGCTGCTCTACCGCGATCTCACCACCGCAGACCTGGCCGGGTGCGGGGTCCGGGCGGTGCGCGTACTCAGTCCTCAGCTGCTGCCGATCCACTCCGATCATCGGTGGCCGCACCTGGGCGGAACCGCCTGCGACCTCGCGTTGCGCTATCCCTGGGCTCGTCCGACCGGGCCGTTCCCGTCCCCGTACCCGCACCCACTCGGATGAGCGAGGAACCGGCGCCCGCCTTCGCCGAGTTCTGGGCGGCATCCCGGCTGTCGCTGCTGACCCGGCGTGGGTTCGCCGAGCGGATGGCGACCTACACACCGGATCCGGGACAACCCGACCCGTGGGCGCGGCCGGCGGCCGGACACCGCGCGGCCCGGCTGACGGGCGGTTTCGCAGAGCTGCTGGCGAAACGGCGATCGGCGCGTCGCTTCTCGGCCGGGCCGATGTCGGAGGACGAGCTGGGCCGACTGCTGTCGGTGCTCGCCGGGTCGCCGGCCGGCCGCGGCTACCCGGCAGCCGGTGCGCTGTATGCGATCCGCGCGATCTGTCTGCTCTTCTCCGCGGACCGGTGTAGCGGCCGGGTCCTGCAACACGACCCGATCCGGCACACGCTGACCCCGGTGGGGGAGTGCCCGGGATGGCCGGAGCTGGTCGATGATCTTGCCGGGCAGGACGCCGGGTCGCCGCCGGCCGCCGTGATCGCGCTGTACTCCGATCCTGCCGCGGTGCTGGCCAAGTACGGCGAACGCGGCGGCCGGTTCCTGCTGATCGAAGCCGGCGCCGCCCTGCAGACCCTTGCGCTGGCAGCAGCCGACCTCGGCCTCGTCGGCTATCCGGTCGGCGGTGCCTCCGATCGGCGGATGCTGGGGCTGGCCGGGCTCACCGGGCTGCGGGCCGAATACGTGATCAGCTATTTCGTCGGCCACGCCGGTTGACCGGCAGCGTCGGGCCCGTGGCTGCCGCTGAACTGCGCGACTATAGGCTCGCCCTCATGACGATTCCCCGCACCGCCGAAGAGGTCCGCGCCGCCGTCGAACGGGAGTTGCCGCGCGTTCTGGCCGATCTTGAACAGCATGTCGCCATCGAGTCGGTGAGCGCCGACTCGGACCGTGCGGACCAGGTCAGGGCGAGTGCCGAGTTCGTTGCCGGACAGCTGCGTGATCTTGGCGCGGCTGACGTGCTGATCGACGCGGCCGACGGCGGTCAGCCGGCGGTGATCGCCCACTTTCCCGCACCGGAAGGCAAGCCGACGATCTGCCTGTACGCCCATCACGACGTGCAGCCGGAGGGTGATCCGGCGCTGTGGGACACCGGCAATCCTTTCCAGGTGACCCAGAAGGACGATCGGCTCTTCGCCCGGGGCGTGACCGACGACAAGGGCGGCCTGGCCATGCACCTGGCGATGCTCAGGGCCTACGAAGGCAAGCCGCCGGTCGGCATCACCGTCTTCGTCGAGGGCGAGGAGGAGGTCGGGTCACCGACCCTGAAGGGATTGCTGGACAAACATCGAGACAGGTTGGCCTCCGATGTCTTCGTGATCGGCGACTCGGGGAACTTCGCGGTCGGCCTCCCGACCTTCACCAACACGCTGCGTGGCCTGGCGGAGGCATACGTCGAGGTGCGCACGATTGATCATGCGCTGCACTCCGGAGGGTTCGGCGGCGTCATCCCGGATGCGTTGATGGTGTTGGTCCGGCTGCTGGCCACCCTGCACGATGATCAAGGAAACGTAGCCGTCGAAGGTCTGCACAGTGAACCGGCACCCGAAGTCGACTACCCCGAGGAGCGGATCCGCCAGGAGTCGGCGATCCTGGACGGCGTCGAGTACATCGGTGACGGCAGTTTCGCCGAACGGCTGTGGAGCCGGCCGTCGATCACCATCGTCGGCCTGGACGCCACCCCGGTCGCCCGCGCGTCCAACACGCTGTGGCCATCCGCCTCGGCCAAGATCAGCATGCGCCTGGCACCGGGTGAGGATGCTGCGGCCGCCCAGCAGAAGTTGATCAAGCACCTGGAGTCCCACGTGCCGTGGGGGGCCCAGGTCACCGTCCGCCCCGGCGAGGAGGGCGACCCGTCGGTGGTGCCGTTCGAGGGCCCGTACGCCGAGGCCGCCCGGTCGGCCTTCCGGGACGCCTGGGAGGCGGAGCCGGTGTTCATGGGGCAGGGCGGATCGATCCCGATGATCGCCGATTTCCAACGCGCCTACCCCGACGCGACCGTGCTGGTCACCGGTGTCGGCGACCCGGACTCCCGCCCGCACGGCAGCAACGAGTCCCTGCACCTGGGCGACTTCCGTAAGGCCTGCCTGTCGGAGGCCCTCTTGGTGCATAACATCGCCACTTTGTGAGACCTGCCCCGCCGGGTGAGTATTCCGGCCGTCCGGACGGAGTCGGCGCGCGGCTCCGGCGGTGATCGGGGCGACGGGACGGCAGAAGTTCACGTCCCCTGCCGCTGACCCTCCAGAAGTGCCAAGGTCACGCTCCGCGCAGCGGCCCATGCCGCCGAGGAGGGGTCCCGATACTCGAAGTGGCCGGTGCCGACCAGGGTGAACGACCGGCAGTCGTCGCCGGCCCGGGTTGCGGCGGCGACGAAGGTCCGGGTCTGTTCGTACGGCACCCTGTCGTCCTTGGTGCCGTGCAGGCAGACCCCGGGAATACCGATCGGCAGCCGATTGATCGGCGAGCCCAGGGCGTACGCCTCCGGCCGCTGGTCCTGCTCCCCGCCGAGGAAGTTCTGCACCGCGCCGTTGTCGAGTCGCGCGCGGGCCCCGCTGATCAGGTCCAGCACCCCGGCCAGGGACACGTACGCCGACAGCCTGACCCGCGGATCGGCGCCCGGCGCATCGGCCGGCAGTCCCGTTCGGGCGGCGGCCCACGCGGCCAACTGACCGCCGGCGGAATGCCCGACCGCCACCACCCGGTCGAGATCCAGTTCGTCCCGGCCGTCCAGGCTGTCGATCGCCGCCGCGATGTCGAGGAAGGTTGCCGGCCACCCGCCCCCGCCGTGCACCGAGCTCCGGCCCACCCGCCGGTACTCGACGTTGACCGCCGCCACACCGGCGGCCACCAGATCGGCGACCAGCGGCTCGCCCTGATCCGCACCGTGCACGTCCCGCCAATAGCCGCCGTGGATGAAGATCACCACCGGAAGCCGACCGTCGACCGAGTCGGGAAGACTCAGGTCGATCCACTGACTGGCGTGATCGCCGTACCTGATCCGGATGGTCTGCACGCAGACACACCTACCAGACGCCGACCGGCCGGGGCGCCGGCGAAACTCGTCGGCGAACCTTCGATCGAATATGTGATCGCCGACCGGCCGGATAGACTCGCTGCGTGCCACGAGGAGACGGGCGACTTTCCCACGAACTCGATCCGAGCGACCGCGGCCCCCAGGACGCCTGTGGCGTCTTCGGCGTCTGGGCCCCCGGCGAGGAAGTCGCCAAGCTCACCTACTTCGGCCTCTACACCCTCCAGCACCGCGGCCAGGAGTCGGCCGGTATCGCGGTCAGCGACGGCCGCCGGATCACCGTCTTCAAGGACATGGGCCTGGTCAGCCAGGTCTTCGACGAGGCGACGCTGAACTCGCTGCGCGGACACCTGGCGATCGGCCACACCCGCTATCCGACGACCGGCGCGAGTGTCTGGCAGAACGCGCAGCCGACCTTCCGGCCGACCGCCACCGGCGGCATCGCGCTGGGTCACAACGGTAATCTCACCAACCTCGACGAACTCGAGGCGTGGCTGGCCGACCGCGATCTGCCGGGCAATTCGCTGATTCCCGGGGCGTTGAGCAAGGAGGTCACCAACGACACCTCCGCGGTCACCGCGTTGATCGCCACCTTCACCGAACTCACCACCGAAGAGGCGGCGATGCAGGTGCTGCCGAGGCTCCGCGGCGCCTTCAGCCTGGTGTTCATGGACGAGGAGACCCTGTACGCCGCCCGCGACCCGCAGGGCATCCGCCCGCTGGTCCTCGGCCGGCTGGAGTCGGGCTGGGTGGTCGCCAGCGAGACCGCCGCCCTGGACACCGTCGGTGCCTCCTTCATCCGCGAGGTCGAACCCGGCGAGATGATCGCCGTCGACGCGGCAGGCCTGCGCAGCCAGAAGTTCGCGACCCCGCAGCCCAAGGGCTGCCTCTTCGAGTACGTCTACCTGGCCCGCCCGGACACCATGATCAGCGGCCAGCGGCTGCATTCGGTCCGGGTCGAGGTCGGTCGGACACTTGCCCAGGAAGCACCGGTCGACGCCGACCTGGTGATCCCGGTCCCGGAATCGGGGACGCCGGCCGCGATCGGCTACGCCGAGGCGTCCGGGATCCCGTACGGCCAGGGGCTGGTCAAGAACTCCTACGTCGGGCGGACCTTCATCAAGCCGAGCCAGACCCTGCGGCAGCTGGGCATCCGGCTGAAGCTCAACCCGCTGCGCGACGTCATCGCCGGGAAGCGCCTGGTGGTCGTGGACGATTCGATCGTCCGCGGCAACACCCAGCGGGCGCTGGTCCGGATGCTACGGGAGGCGGGTGCCGCCGAGGTGCACATCCGGATCTCCTCACCCCCGGTGAAGTGGCCGTGCTTCTACGGCATCGACTTCCCGACCCGCGCCGAACTGATCGCCACCGGACTGAACACCGAGGAGATCTGCCGCTCGATCGGCGCCGACTCGCTGGCCTATGTCACCCTGGACGGGCTCATCGCGGCGACCAACATCGGCAAGGACAACCTGTGCCGGGCCTGTTTCGACGGCGTCTACCCCGTCGAGATCCCGCTGCGGGAACGGCTCGGCAGCCAACTGGCCGACCTGGAAACCGAGCGGACCGACGTCGACGGGCTGGCCACCAGCACCCCCGGCCTGGGTGCTGTCGACGCACTGAGCCGGCCATGAGCGAGCGCACCGAACCGTCGGCGTACGCGCGGGCCGGCGTCGACATCGAAGCCGGCGACAAGGCCGTACAGCTGATGAAGCAGTGGGTGAAGCGCACCGAGCGCTCCGAGGTGATCGGCGGCATCGGCGGGTTCGCCGGCCTCTTCGACGCCGGCAAGATCGCCCGGCTCCATCATCCGGTGCTAGCCACCTCGACCGACGGTGTCGGCACCAAGGTCGCCATCGCCCAGGCGATGGACATCCACGACACCATCGGCTTCGACCTGATGGGCATGCTCGTCGACGACCTCGTGGTGACCGGCGCCGAACCGCTCTGGGTGACCGACTACATCGCCTGCGGCAAGGTCGTACCGGAAAGGATCGCCGCCATCGTCAAGGGCATCGCCGATGCCTGCGTGGTGGCCGGCTGCGCCCTGCTCGGCGGGGAGGTCGCCGAACACCCGGGCCTGCTCGGCCCCGATGAGTACGACGTCGCGGGCGCGACCACCGGTGTGGTGGAACGCGACGCGATGCTCGGCCCGGACCGGGTGCGGGTCGGCGACGTGGCGATCGCCATGGCATCCTCCGGTCTGCACTCCAACGGTTACTCCCTGGTCCGCAAGGTGCTGCTCACCGACGCCGGCTGGACGCTGGACCGGGAGGTGCCCGAGCTGGGCAGGACACTCGGTGAGGAGCTGCTGGAGCCGACCAAGGTGTACGCACTTGACTGCCTTGCGCTGATCGAGGCGTCGGAGATCCACGCGATGAGCCACGTCACCGGCGGCGGCCTGGCGAACAATCTCGCCCGCGTCATCCCGGCCGGCGTGACCGTACGGGTCGACCGGGCGACCTGGCAGCCGCCGGAGATCTTCCGGCTGGTCCAGCAGGTGGGCGGTGTCTCCCGACCCGACATCGAGGCGACCCTCAACCAGGGCGTCGGGATGGTCGCGCTGCTCCCGGCCGACCGGGCCGACGCAGCCGTCGATCTGCTCGGCAGACGCGGCATCAGATCCTGGGTGTGCGGCGAGGTGACCGGTGGCGACGATCCGGATGCACCGGGCAGGGTCGAGCTGGTCGGCAGCCACGCCTGAGCGTGCCCGGCGTCTCCCGCGCCGAAGCGCGGGGTGCGGTTTGCGGAGTGGGCGGCATTAGGTAGCCTTGACCCCACGACATTGACCAACACAAAGCCGCGGTTTCACCGCAGGCGGATCACGCGAGGGGGTCGACCCTATGGGGCGCGGCCGTGCAAAGGCAAAGCAGACGAAGGTTGCCCGGGAACTGAAGTACAGGTCGGTTGACACTGACTTCTCTTCCTTGGAGCGCGAACTGCGCGGGCAACCGCCGCACGAGGAGCCGGAAGACTCCATTCCCGAGGCGTACGCCGACCTCGCCGAGGAGTACGAGCACGGCTCGTCGACTCGCGAGGACGACTACGAAGAAGTCCGCAAGTCCGGCTAGCCTTTCCGCCTGCCCGCCAGGCGGGACGGTGCTGATCCTGGCGGGCGGGCTCCGTACGCTCTACGGTCGATGACATGACCTCTGACGAGCCTTTCGGCGGTGCACCGGTCGGGTCGCAGCCGCCGTTGTCGCAATCGGATGCCCGGCTGTGGTCGGTGCTGGCCCATGTGGGCATGATCGTCACCACGTTCATCGCCCCGCTGATCATCTGGGCGGTGTTCAAGGACCGTGATCCGGTCGTCCGGCAGAACGCGGCGGCGGCGACCAACTTCGGTTTCCTGATCGCGTTCGGCTACGTCGTCGGCACGGTGCTGCTGATCATCCTGAT